>Ga0075163_10000158_pt1 | contig 77736 bp, 63 predicted proteins | sample JI1023141ADNA_FD_71478 | JGI IMG/M metagenome (GOLD analysis project Ga0075163, IMG submission 71478) | Wastewater effluent complex algal communities from Wisconsin, to seasonally profile nutrient transformation and Carbon sequestration -... | ecosystem: Engineered > WWTP > Effluent > Algae... | reverse complement strand
TTTGAATCAATGTTCAGCGATACTCCACCTAAATCATTCCCCGAGTTCCAGGGAGTGTCATGATCAATTTTACGATCGAACGCATTCGTACTGGGAAGGGTATAATTTAAGTCTGCGATGATTGAACCAAACTGACGATACGCTGCCCGTTTTGTTTCAACAACACCCGCTACTACTTGTGCATAGCCATCAGGTCGTTGGCGCGAAGCATCCGCTGCGAATGTAATAGATGTATTTGCTGATGGCGTGAATAATAGCTGCCCCCGAAAACCAATGTTGTTAATATCGTTGGTGTATTTTCCCGTGCGCACATTTTCAATTACACCATCACGTTGCGTGCCTGAGAATGATAACCTGCCAGCAATTTTTTTACTCAGTGGCCCTGTAATTGAACTCTTAGCCTGCACATAGCCGTAGTTTCCGTAACTCACTTCAAAATCTGCACCTGGTGTAAAACTCGCTTTGCGCGAAGTGATGTTAAACGCACCCGAGGTTGTGTTCTTTCCAAACAAAGTACCCTGAGGGCCGCGTAAAACTTCTATTTGTTCGATGTCTATGAAATCGAAAGTAGCTGCAGCTGGTCGGGCATAATACACGCCATCTACATAGAAACCTACACCCGGATCGAGACCATCGTTGGTTAGTCCGAAGGGGGAACCCAGGCCTCGAATATTAATCCCTGTATTTCGAGGATTAGATGTATAAAGTTGAACGGAAGGAACAAACTCTTTAAGTCGGTTAACATTAAAAGCACCCGCATCTTCAATCAGAAGTCCATCCACTACCGAGATTGGAATTGGAACTTCCTGAACCGTTTCGGTACGCCTGCGCGCGGTTACTACTACTTCTTCCAACTCACCATCGTTAATCAGAACAATTGCCAACGGTTTGTCTGTTAGTTCAATAATCTGAAAATCCTGAGGTTTAAAACCTACCGAACTGATCCGAATAATGAAAGGAACTTTCTGTGTTGTTTGTAAAGTGAACTCGCCCTTTGCATCGGTAACAGCATAGGTATTAGTGCCGCGTATCACCACGGTTGCCGCTTCCAGCGGTAAGCCTTCGCTATCTTTAATAATGCCTGTAACAGCACTCTGACCATACGCAATAGAAGTAGTCAGTACAACTACAAAAAGCCACTGTAAAATTCTCTTCATAAAATGTATTTAAAGTCTATAGATTTAGTAGACTATAAAGGTAATGATTTTCTTCTTTCTGCAAACATGGGCAAACAAAAAAAGCGCCCGAAGGCGCCTTTTGTGGTTATAGTTTACCTGTAGTGACCGAATGTAGGTAAGGTTGTTACTATACTCGTAGCTGTAGCAGATGTTACAGAAGTCAGTACTCCATTAAAGTAAAATTTATTTTTGGTTGCAAGCATGTTTGTGCATGCGATTGTAATGCCCCATTTTGGCTGCCGCCACTGAGTTTCCAATTTGAAAAGCCCACACAAAGTTTCCTGCCCATCAAATTTCGCAACAAAGCCTGCCGCATCGTTGGCAGATGTTAATTCAAAAAAACGTTTTAGCCTGGATCAAAATCTGATGTCACTTCAAATTGACCTGTGCGCAAACCAGCATCACAAGCGTTAAGAAGTTAAAGCCTAATCTCATGCTTGTTGCGCTGTGCTTAATGAACTTGAAGAAATAAACTTCACGTGTTGATTATTTTACTACAACTGAATACGCCAACGACTCTAACACTCCATTGGTAAGATTTTGCACAATGCCATTTTTCCATACTTTGGCTCTATAACCATCACTACCGGCCACATACACATCGTTCCCAAAAACAAAAACCGAGGCTGCAGTTCCACCGCTTGGGCTAACCGACAGCCTTTGTGCTGTACCGTTTTTCCATAGCATGGCATGTCCATTTTCTTCGCCTGCTACATATACATCAGTGCTCGATACAAACAGCGATTTAGCACGCGCATGCTGAGTTCCATTCGTTATATTCTGTGCCATGCCGTTTTTCCATAGTTTGACTACGTTAATGTTATTACTATTATATTCGTTTCCTGCCACATACACGTCACTGCCTGATACAAATACAGATTGAGCAAAGCTTATGTGGGTTCCATCCGTTAAGGTTTGTGCTGCTGCGTTTTTCCATAGTCTGGCTGCCGGTGTGCCTTCCGCGTTGTGTTCATCCCCTGCCACGTACACATTGCTGCCGGAGACCGCTACGGAATAGGCATAACCATGATAACTTCCATCGGTAAGATCCTGCCCTACTCCGTTTTTCCACAGTTTGGCTCTATCCTTTACGCCATCATTTTCATAGCCTGCTACATATACATCGGTGCCTGAAACGCTTACGGAATACGCATTTGCATGATGAGTGCCATCGGTCAGGCTTTGGACTACACCATTCTTCCATACTTTGGCTACAAGCTTGTTGTTACTATTTCTTTCAAATCCTGCCACATATACATCGGTGCCCGACACCACTACTGACTGAGCAAACGCATAAGTCGTTCCACCAGTCAGATTTTGTACGGTTCCGTTTTTCCAAAGTTTAGATGTTGCCGTTGGATCATTATATTCATACCCCACCACATATACATCCGCACTTGCAATTTCATTCACATCGGTTACATTAATGGTAACGTTTATTATTTTTTGAATACCACCATTGATTATCGACACCTTGCCGGTTAGAGTCGGATTGGTTTCAAAATCAAAAGCGGTGGCATTTGTTACCGTCAATTGTCCAGTAGTAGCGTTTACGGCCATAGCATCCGTTACGGATTGTTCGGTAAATGAATAAACAAGTGTACCGCTGTTGGTAGCCGCAGTTAGTGTACCAATCACTGCATTAGCCACAGGGTTTTCGGCCAGTGTTGTTGTGAAATCTTCGGCTGTAATCATCACAGGAATTTCATCCTCTCCGCAGCATGTAAGCACAATGGCAATGGTTATTGCTGCAAATAAGGTTCGCATTTTTTTCATGGGATTGAATACTTGGTTTGACTGTTTATTTTATAAGAACTGAATTCGCATGTGCTTCACGAGCTCCATCGGTAAGGTTTTGTGCCGTGCCATTTTTCCAAACGATGGCAACCCTGCCACTACTTCCAGACACATACACATCGCTGCCGGATAAGGTTACTGAAGTAGCAATCCCTCCATTAGACAGATTTTGTGCAGTTCCGTTTTTCCATATTCTGGCTCCGCCATTTTCACTTCCGGCTATATACACATCGCTACCCGATACGGCTACGGATTGAGCATTGGTATGATTGGTTTCACCTGCTACGTTTTGAACAGTGCCATTTTTCCAAAGTTTAGCTACACTAACATTACTGCTGTTATACTCATAGCCGGCAACAAATACATCACTGCCCGATAACGTTACCGCAAGTGCCCCAGCTTCATGAGTTGCATCAGTCAGGTTTTGAGCTGTGCCGTTTTTCCATAGTTTGGCTATCCGAGCTGTTGAGCCACGCTCATACCCTACAGCATATACATCGCTACCCGATATTACTACCGAATGAGCTTCTGCATGTTCCGTTCCATCGGTCAGGTTTTGTGCCGTACCATTCTTCCATATTTTGGCTACATACTTTGTTCCGTTAGATTCAGTTCCTGCTACATATACATCGCTGCCCACTACAACTACAGAATATGCATTCGCATTGTTAGTTCCATCGGTCAGGTTTTGCGCTATTCCATTTTTCCACAGTTTGATTACGTTCTTACCGTTGCTATTCTGTTCAAATCCCACCACATAAACGTTACTGCCTGATACGGCTACCGAATGAGCTTCCGCATCTGTGGTTCCATCGGTAAGGCTCTGCACGGTTCCGTTTTTCCATAGTTTGGCCACAAACTTTGATCCGTTGTACTCGTAACCTGCCACATATAGAACTTCACTCTTATCCGTAACACTTATGGTAACATTTATTACTTTTTGCAGGCTGCCATTAGTAATGGTTACTTCACCTGTAAGTGTGGGGTTGGTTTCGAAATCAAACGCGGCAGCATTGGCCACCGTTAATTGCCCGCTTGCAGGGTTAACGGCCATAGCACCTGCTACCGATTGTTCTGTAAATGAATAAACAAGGGTACCATTGTTGGTAGTTGCTGTTAGCGTACCGATCACTTCATCAACGGCCGGGTGCTCCATAAGTGTTGCCGTAAAATCTTCTGCTGTAATCGTTGTTGGATCATCATCCTCTCCGCAGGCGGCAAGATTTACGAGAGTTGCCACAATTGCCAGTACAAAAAATACTCTTTTCATGTGCGTTATATTTAGGGTGTCTATTTTTAGAGATTAGCCCGAAATTGAGCCCAACGCAAACATGTTACAATAGGGGTTTTAGCCAACCCATGCATGGGATGAGTAAACCATTCTGACGATTGAGTAAGTGAAGCCTGAAAACTTAGAGGAATGAGAGTTTTTTGATCAGTTCTTCGCGATACGAGTTGCCAAGCGGTATTTTGTGCGAATCGAGGTAAACGTATCCTTCGCTTATAGCCGTAATAAATTGGAAATTAATGAGGTGCGAACGGTGAACCCGCACAAAACCATGCGGAATTAATTTTTCCTCAACACTTTTTAGTGTATGGCTTACAATATGTTTACCCTTGGCTGTGTATAGCGTGGCGTAATTATCATCGGCCTGTACGTAAAGAATGTCCTTCACTTCAACCGCCAGCATATCCTGATTATTGCGCACAAAAAATTTATCAATGGCCGCTGCCCTTTGTGGTTGAGGACTTGATTTGTGAAGGGCCAGTGCCACGGTAATAAGCAAATCGCGTTCTTCAAAAGGTTTTACGATATAGCCTTTTGGTTCTGTTTCACGCGCCAGGGAAAGCGTTTGCGAATCGTAAAAAGAAGTTATAAAAATATAGGGAATGCTGTATCGTTTCCGAACCTCGTGCGCCAACCAAATACCACTACGCTCCCCTTCGAGTTTTATATCCAGCAGAAGCAAGTCAGGCGATAGCGATTGAAATTGAATTATTGCCGCCTCGGCATTCGTTGCCTTACCAAGCACGGTGTAACCGTTATCAGTTAATATGCTCGACAAGTCTGCAGCAATCAGCGGCTCATCTTCAACAATAAATATCGTTTTTGCTGTTTTCAATCTTGCTTGTAAAACTACGTGGTTTCAATAATTTTAAACTTTGTAATCAGCAGTTCGGTTTCGGTTCCGTTTTCTACACGTTCTGTTATTTTAGCTTTTAGCTTTTCGGCCAGTATGGTTATAAGCTCCATTCCAAAACCAGCCGATGCACTCGCTACATTTTTGCCAATTCCCGTATCCGCCACGTGAAGCCTCAATGCAGAATTTTCCCGTTTCAAATGAATGCGAATTGTACCTGTACTGTTTTCAGGAAACGCGTACTTCAGTGAGTTGGTTAATAGTTCATTAACAATAAGCCCGAGTGGAATTGCCGTATCCACATCCAGAACTATTGGATCAATGTTGGCATGCAACTCAATATCTTCCTCATCCTTTCCATACGCGCGAAATAAACCCTGATACAATTCATGAATATACACATTCATGGCAATGCCGGTAAGATTGTTTTTCTGATACAAATGTTCGTGAATAATAGACATTGACTTAACGCGGTTTCGCCCCTCCAGTACAGCTTCCTGAACCGATTTATCTTTTACATTTTTTGACTGAAGATTGAGTAAACTCGAAATTACCTGCAGGTTATTTTTAACGCGATGATGAATTTCCTTGAGCAGGATTTCCCGCTCAGCCAGCGCAGCACTCAGCTTTGCATTAATCTTCTGCTTTTGACGATACTGCCATAGCACTACTGCGGCAATAGAAAAAAGTGCAAGCGCTATCCCAACAAAAATATTGCGCTGAAAAGCACTGCGTTGCTCCCGTAAATCCGATTCCTTTTTCTCGAGTTCTAAGCTGCTTATTTTGTGTTCCTTCTTTTCTGTTTCAAACAAAACTTCATACTCGCGCAATTTTTTAAGTACCGTTTCGCTGGTTTGCTTATTACTTTCGTCCATTAACTGCGCCTGATAGGCGTAAGCTTGAGCAAACTGCCCGGTTGCTGCAAAAAATTTTGCCTGCACTTTCAAATAATAAAGTTTTTGTACAGGATCAACATCAGCAATAGCCGCTGCCTGCTGCAAATAGTGTTTAGACTTTGCATAATTACTTTTTAACAAATAAATATCTGCGAGGTTATTCCATAGTGTCATCTTAAACGAAGCCGGATCGTCTTGTTTGAGTAATGACTCTGCTTCTTTAAAAAGCACTAAAGCACTGTCAGGTTTACCCATCTCATGATAAATCTCACCCAAATTTGCCAGTTCATTCCTGTAGGCCAGGCTATCTACCAGTTCTTGCGATAGCGCCAAAACGTACCCGGATGTACTGACAGCTTTCGAATACTCGCGCGCTTTGCGGTAAGCAATTGAAAGATTGGTGAATGAATTAAGCTGTCCCTTTGCATCGTTCAGCTTCTTCTTCAATTCAATGGATTGAAGAAAATAACTAATGGCATACGTAAACTGTTCACTTCGCAAAAAAACCTGACCCAGGTTATTATAAATGCGCGATAATGCGCGCTCGTTATTCAGCTTTTTAAAAATCAGTTCGGTTTTACGATATTCCTCTATCGCCAGCAGGTAATTTCCCGCAGCATATTCGAGCGTAGCGAGGTTAAAATTTGCACGAGCCAGATTCTCTTCATCGTGTACCTCTTCACTCATGCTTCGCGCTAAGTGATAATAGTGCCTTGCAGAATCAATATGGTTGTGGTAATCGTGGGTAACACCAAGTGCAAGTGCAGCCTTAATCTCTGAAGTTTTGTCTTTCCGGCTGATAGCATCTTCGCGCATAAGCCTTGCATAATAATGAGCCGAATCAAAATTTGCTTCGGCCCATTCACTCACTAATGCGTTGTAGAGTGCTACTCGTTGTTGTGGATCGTTTGTTGTTCGAAGTGTTTTGGTAAGACTATCAATAGTAGCCTGAACCTGTGCGTTTACTGAAAAGCAAACGCAGAAGAATATGCACAAATACAGAATTCGGCTCAAGCAATGTAGGATCGTGCTACTAAGCTACAAGAAAATTTGATGCAACACTTTTTGCCCCTCGATTCCTATATTTTCCATTTCGTAAGCAAGGAGATGAAACAAAAAAGCCTCCCTGAAATCAGGAAGGCTTTCTTCAATATGCTTATCACTTTTAACTACACTTTAATCTCCACATCCACACCACTTGGCAGCTCCAGCTTCATTAACGCATCTACTGTTTTAGCGCTGTTGCTGTAAATGTCAACTAAACGCTTGTAGGTGCAAAGTTGAAACTGCTCACGCGATTTCTTGTTTACGTGTGGCGAGCGAAGCACGGTGAATTTTTCCTTTTCAGTTGGCAACGGAATTGGTCCGCTAACCACAGCACCTGTAGCCTTTACTGCGCGTACAATTTTTTCAGATGACTTATCAACCAGATTGTGGTCGTAAGACTTAAGCTTAATTCTGATTTTCTGATTCATGATCTAAACGTCTTTTAGATATTTATTTGGCTACAGCGCCTTTAACTTCTTCAATTACTTTTTCGGCAAGGTTTCTCGGTACTGGTGAATAGTGCGAGAATGTAAGCGTTGCTGATGCGCGGCCTGATGTAAGTGTTCTTAAATCAGTAATGTAACCGAACAATTCAGACAACGGCACATCGGCCTTAATAACCTGTGCACCACCACGGGTATCCATTCCCTTCATAATACCCCTTCTTCTGTTCAAGTCGCCTGTTACAGAACCTGTGTATTCATCAGGAGAAATTACCTCTACACCCATAATAGGTTCCAACAATTGCGGGCCGCACTTAGAAGCCGCTTCTTTGAAACCAATTCTTGCAGCCAATTCGAACGACAATGAGTCAGAGTCAACATCATGGTAAGAACCATGGAATAATCTAACCTTCATTGAGTCGATCGGGTAACCTGCCAACGGGCCGTTAACCATAGCTTGGTCGAAACCTTTCTGTACAGCCGGAATGAATTCGCGAGGAATAACACCACCCACGATGTCGTTCACAAACTCAAGACCTGGCTTATCTTCAGGCCCAAGTTCGCGCGGCCCGATTTCGAATACGATATCGGCAAACTTACCACGACCACCAGTCTGTTTCTTATAAACTTCTTTATGTTCAACCGACTTGGTAAGCGCTTCTTTGTAAGCAACCTGAGGCGCACCCTGGTTGATCTCAACTTTGAATTCGCGCTTTAAGCGATCGATAATGATTTCCAAGTGCAATTCACCCATACCACGCAAAATGGTCTGGCCAGTTTCCTGATCTGTGTTTACACGAAGGGTAGGATCTTCTTCTACCAATTTGGCAATAGCCATACCCAACTTATCAGCATCCACCTGCTTCTTAGGCTCGATAGCATAACCAATAACAGGCTCAGGGAATACCATTGACTCTAATACTACCGGGCGCTTTTCATCGCATAGTGTATCGCCAGTCTTAATATCCTTGAAACCTACTACCGCACCAATATCACCAGCCGGTAATCTTTCGATTTGGTTCTGCTTGTTGGCGTGCATCTGGAACACACGTGAAATCCGTTCTTTCTGTCCAGAACGTGTATTCTGAATATAAGAACCTGACTCCAACACACCCGAGTAAGCGCGCACAAAACACAAACGACCTACAAATGGATCGGTTGCAATTTTAAATGCAAGACCTACGAAGGGTTCTTTTTCGTCAGGGCGAATTTCAACTTCGGCATCCGTGTCAGGATTTGTTCCGATAATCACGTCCTTATCCATAGGAGAAGGCAATAATTCCATTACATAATCCAACATGGTTTGCACGCCTTTATTCTTGAATGAAGAACCGCACACCATGGGTACAATCTTCATGTCAATTACGGCCTTGCGAAGTGCTGTAAGAATTTCTTGTTCTGTGATTGAATTTGGATCTTCGAAGAATTTCTCGATCAGGGTTTCGTCATACTCAGCAACAGCTTCCAGAAGTTTCTCACGGTATTCGTAAGCTTCTTCTTTCATATCATCCGGAATAGGCACTTCCTGAAAGGTCATACCCTTATCGGCTTCGTTCCAAATAATACCGCGGTTGTTGATCAAGTCAACTACACCTTTAAAATTATCTTCAGCACCAATAGGCAATTGAAGTGCAACTGCCTTGCTACCTAATTTCTCTTTTACCTGTTTGCAAACACCCAAAAAGTCGGCACCAGAACGATCCATTTTATTAACGAAACCGATACGGGCTACTTTGTAATTATCGGCCAGGCGCCAGTTCGTTTCTGATTGAGGCTCAACACCATCAACAGAACTGAAAAGGAAAACCAGACCATCCAACACCCGAAGTGAACGGTTTACCTCTACGGTAAAGTCAACGTGGCCTGGGGTATCAATAATGTTTACGTGATATTCTTTGTTTCGGTACTTCCAATGTACAGTAGTGGCAGCAGAGGTAATGGTAATACCACGCTCTTGCTCTTGCGCCATCCAGTCCATAGTAGCAGCACCTTCGTGCACCTCGCCTATTTTGTGGTTTACACCTGCATAATAGAGAATACGCTCTGTGGTGGTGGTTTTACCGGCATCAATGTGCGCGGCAATACCAATATTACGGGTGTATCTAAGATCTCTTGCCATGTAGGATTATAATCTGAAATGTGAAAACGCCTTGTTCGCCTCTGCCATGCGGTGAGTATCATCTTTCTTTTTGATAGCCGCTCCTTCACCTTTAGCCGCAGCAATAATTTCTGCAGCCAATTTATCCATCATAGTTTTTTCACCGCGTGCGCGTGCGTAATCGATAAGCCATTTGATGCTAAGATTAACTTTACGCTCGGGTCTGATTTCTACTGGTACTTGAAAAGTAGCACCACCTACTCTGCGGCTCTTCACCTCTACAGCAGGCATTACATTATTCATAGCGCGTTTCCATACATCAAGACCTGGCTCGCCACCAGCTTTCTTTTCTACTTGTGCAATTGCATCGTAGAAAATATTGTATGCAACACTTTTCTTGCCTTGCTCCATCATGTAATTCACAAATTTGGTAACAAGTGTATCACCAAACTTAGGGTCGGGCAGCAGGTATCTCTTCTTGGGTTTAGCCTTTCTCATAATCTAATTACTATTTTTTGCCTTTTGCAGGAGCACCTTTGGCAGCAGCGGCTGCGGCACCAGCTTTAGGACGTTTTGCACCATATTTAGAACGGCTCTGAAGACGTCCGTTTACTCCAGAAGTATCCAATGCACCACGTACAATGTGGTAACGAACACCTGGTAAATCTTTAACCCTGCCTCCGCGGATCAACACGATTGAGTGTTCCTGAAGATTGTGACCCTCTCCCGGAATGTAGGCGTTCACCTCCCTGTGGTTGGTTAAGCGTACACGAGCCACCTTACGCATGGCCGAATTCGGTTTTTTAGGGGTTGTTGTGTACACACGGGTACATACTCCCCTGCGCTGAGGGCAAGAATCAAGGGCTGGTGACTTTGACTTAAAAGTCAATTTCTTTCTCCCTTTCCTTACAAGTTGCTGAATGGTAGGCATTTATATTTCGTTTTATAACCCTTAAAAAATAAGGACTGCAAAGGTATTTAAAGTACGATAGGATGCAAAACCCTGACTTAAGATTTTTCTACGCGATTTAGTGTAAAATCGAAGCATTTACCCTAAGCCTCGCCCACCGTACCCCCAAAATTCATGGGAAACTGTGGTGCATCGTTCGTTTGCTTAATCGGCCCGAAGGTAGCTTCGTATTTGCTGATGTTATCTTTCAAGGCTGCCAACAAGCGTTTTGCATGTTCGGGAGTAATAATAATCCTTGACTTCACCCTGGCCTTGGGTACGCCCGGCATTAGCCGGATAAAATCAATTACAAATTCGCTGTTAGAATGAGCGATCATAGCCAGATTGGAATAAATACCTTCAGCAATTTCCTCTGAAAGCTCTATGTTAATCTGGTTTTGGGGTGGGTTGTTTTTTTGCTCTGCCATAAAGTAATTTGAAAATTAGTCAATTTGAGAAATTTGAAAATTTGAAGAGATCACACATCTAATGTGTAGATGTTGAAATTTGAGAATCCAGTAGTCTGAAAACAAGAATTGCGAACAGTTACCTATTCGCAATTCTCAAATTACCACATTTTCAAATTTTCAAATTAATCAGCGAGTTCTCTCTCTTTTGATTTGCGCTCGGGCGAGTTAACCAAACGTTGGTATTCCTCTTCTGAGTTTACAATCATATCGTTAAGGCGTCTCTGACCTGTACCGGCAGGAATCAAATGGCCAACAATAACGTTCTCTTTCAAGCCCATCAATTGGTCAGCTTTACCACGTATAGCAGCTTCGCTCAATACTTTGGTAGTTTCCTGGAACGATGCAGCTGATAGCCAGCTTTCAGTTTTCAACGAAGCTTGAGTTATACCTTGCAACGTTGGTCTCGAAACTGCTGATAATGCATCGCGTACTTCAACCAGTTTTTGGTCTTTACGCTTCAAGGCAGAGTTTTCATCGCGCAATTCGCGAGGGCTGATGATCTGCCCAACTTTGAATTTTGAAGAATCTCCGGCATCCATTACTACTTTCTTATCCAACACGCCATCGTTCTCTTCACGGAACTCAAACTTATCTACGTATTCGCCTGGCAAGAATGTAGTATCACCCGAATCGATGATTTCTACTTTCTGCATCATCTGGCTAACGATACACTCAATGTGCTTATCGTTAATCTTCACACCCTGCAAACGGTACACTTCCTGAATTTCATTCACTAAGTATTCCTGTACTGCAGTCGGGCCTTTAATCGATAGAATATCAGAAGGTGTAATCGCTCCATCAGACAATGGCTGACCAGCTTTTACAAAGTCGTTATCCTGAACCAAAATGTGTTTAGACAATGGAACTAAGTAACGCTTCTGCACGCCATCTTTAGATTCGATGAAGATTTCACGATTACCGCGTTTAATACCACCGTATGTTACCACACCATCAATCTCGCTAACCACAGCTGGGTTAGATGGATTACGTGCTTCGAACAATTCTGTTACACGAGGAAGACCACCGGTAATATCACGGCTCTTACCCATAGTACGAGGAATCTTGGCAAGCACCTGGCCAGCTTTGATTTTCTCACCTTCATTTACAGCTAAGTGAGCTCCTACTGGAATGTTATAACCTTTCGTTTCTGTTTTACCGTTTACAATAATGGCAGGGTTCTTAGTCTTATCGCGGGTGTCGGTAATTACCTTTTCGCGGTGACCTGTCTGCTCATCCGATTCCTCTTTGTAAGTAATACCTTCAATGATAGCCTCATATCCAATTTCACCATCAAACTCAGAAAGGATTACAGCATTATATGGATCCCAGTTACACAACTCCTCACCTTTCTCAACTTTCTGGCCATCCTTAATCCTTAAGAAAGCACCATAAGGAACGTTGTTGGTAATCAGAATGCGTTTCTCTTCATCCAGAATTCTGATTTCGCCAGTACGGCCCATTACTACTTTCACTTTATTGTCTTCACGGTCAGTAGTATCAACAGTACGGATACCTTCAAACTCGATCGTTCCTGAGAACTTAGCTTTTATGTTTGCTTCGGTTGCAATGTTAGACGCTGTACCCCCAACGTGGAAAGTACGAAGTGTAAGCTGTGTACCTGGCTCACCAATGGATTGTGCTGCGATTACACCTACTGCTTCACCAGCTTGAACCATTTTACCGGAAGCCAGGTTACGACCATAGCATTTTGCGCAACCACCAATTTTAGTTTCGCAAGTCAGGATAGAACGAATCTCAACTTCTTCTATGCTGCTCTCTTCAATCTTCTTAGCGATCTCGTCTGTAATCTCTTCGTTAGCAGCACAGATCAACTCTTCGGTAATAGGATCGTAGATATCATGCACGGTTACACGTCCCAAAATTCTTTCAGACAATGGTTCAACAATATCTTCATTGTCTTTCAAAGCTGTTACTTGTAAACCACGTAATGTACCGCAATCTTCTTCTGTAATTACAAGATCCTGCGCTACGTCTACCAACCTACGTGTTAAGTAACCCGCATCAGCAGTTTTCAAAGCTGTATCGGCAAGACCTTTACGCGCACCGTGTGTAGAGATAAAGTATTCCAATACATCCAATCCTTCGCGGAAGTTGGAAAGAATCGGGTTCTCGATAATTGAACCTACAGAGCCGGCAAGGTTTTTCTGAGGCTTGGCCATAAGACCACGCATACCACCCAGCTGGCGAATCTGTTCTCTGGAACCACGGGCACCAGAGTGCATCATCATGTAGATGGAGTTGAATCCTTGTTGATCTTCTTCCAACTGCTTCATCAGCGTGTTGGTAAGCATCGTATTGGTACGAGTCCAGATATCAATTACCTGATTGTAACGTTCGTTATCGGTAATAAGACCCATCATGTAGTTGTTCCAAACTGAATCAACTTCTTTCTGTGCATCTTCAACTAATTTCTTCTTCTCAGCAGGAACTTTCACATCGCCAAGACCCATCGACAAGCCTCCTTTGTAGGCCATCTGGAATCCTAACTCTTTAATATCATCCAGGAACTTGGCCGTTTTAGCCTGACCCGCTGAATGGTATACATCGGCAATGATAGTTTGCAGTTTCTTCTTGGTTAGAAGTTCATCCACAAAACCTACTTCAGCAGGTACAACCTGATTGAAGATTACACGACCCGCAACGGTTTCAACCAATTTGGTTTCCATATTGCCAGTCTTCTTATCGCGTGTATTAACACGTACTTTAACAAGGGCATGCTTAGAAAGCTTGCCTTCGTTGTAAGCAATAATAACTTCTTCTGCTGAGTAGAATTTTTTGCCTTCACCCAACTGACCTTTACGGCCTTTGGTTAAGTAATACAATCCCAACACCATGTCCTGAGAAGGTACAGTGATAGGCGCTCCGTTAGCAGGGTTCAAAATGTTGTGCGATGACAACATTAATAACGATGCTTCCAGAATTGCTTCCTGACCAAGCGGCACGTGAACGGCCATCTGGTCACCGTCAAAGTCAGCGTTAAACGCAGTACATACTAAAGGGTGCAACTGAATAGCTTTTCCTTCGATCAATTTCGGTTGGAAAGCTTGTATACCTAATCTGTGAAGTGTTGGGGCGCGGTTCAACAGAACAGGATGTCCTTTCAAAACGTTTTCCAAAATATCCCAAACCACCGGATCTTTGCGATCCACTATTTTCTTGGCAGACTTTACAGTCTTCACAATTCCTCTTTCAATAAGCTTGCGGATAATGAATGGCTTGAACAATTCAGCTGCCATATCTTTTGGCAGACCGCACTCGTGCAGTTTCAATTCAGGACCAACCACAATTACCGAACGACCTGAGTAGTCAACACGCTTACCAAGCAAGTTTTGACGGAAACGTCCTTGCTTACCTTTCAGCATATCGCTTAATGATTTCAGCGCACGGTTACCATCTGAACGAACCGCATTCACTTTACGTGAGTTGTCGAACAAGGAATCAACCGCTTCCTGAAGCATACGCTTCTCGTTACGAAGAATTACTTCAGGAGCTTTAATATCAATCAATCGCTTCAGACGGTTGTTACGAATAATAACACGTCTGTAAAGGTCATTCAAATCTGATGTTGCAAAACGACCACCATCCAATGGAACTAAGGGACGTAACTCCGGTGGAATTACCGGAACCATTTTAATAGTCATCCACTCCGGACGGTTTTCAATACGGGTATTGGCATCGCGGAAAGCTTCTACTACTTTCAAACGCTTCAAGGCTTCAGCCTTACGTTGTTGTGAAGTATCGGTAGCAGCCTGATGGCGAAGTTCGTATGAAAGTTCATCCAGCTTCACGCGTGAAAGCAACATCTCCAAAGCATCAGCGCCCATCTTGGCAATGAATTTCTTTGGATCGCTGTCATCCAACAATTGATTTTCGCGTGGAAGTTTATCTACGATGTCTAAGTATTCTTCTTCGGTTAAGAAGTCAAGACGGTTGATACCATCTTCTTCTTTCGTGCCGGGTTGAATCACTACATATCTTTCGTAGTAAATGATCTGATCTAATTTCTTGGTTGGAAGACCAAGAAGGTACCCGATTTTGTTTGGCAACGAACGGAAGTACCAGATGTGTGCTACCGGCACCACTAATTCAATGTGGCCCATACGCTCACGTCTTACCTTCTTCTCGGTAACTTCTACACCGCAACGATCGCAGATAATACCTTTATAGCGAATGCGCTTGTACTTTCCGCAATGACATTCCCAATCCTTTACCGGACCGAAAATACGCTCACAGAACAAACCACCCATCTCCGGCTTGTACGTACGGTAGTTGATGGTTTCGGGCTGCGTTACTTCACCGTGCGAACTTTCCAGAATAGATTCCGGAGAAGCTAAGCTGATGGTGATCTTCGAGAAGTCATTGTTGATCTTTTTATTTTTTCTGAAAGACATCTTGTTAGTTTTTAGTCTTTAGTAAATAGTCCTTAGTTCTGGTCTCGCGTTCTGAGTAGATAATCCAACTAAGGACTAACTACTCAGGACTCAAGACTATTTTAATCCATCGTAATCTCCAATGCAAGGCCACGTAATTCGTGAACAAGCACGTTGAATGACTCCGGAATATTCGGTTTCCTCATGTTCTCACCTTTCACAATAGATTCGTATGCTTTTGCACGACCAATCACATCGTCAGACTTGATAGTAAGGATTTCCTGCAGGATGTGCGATGCGCCAAAGGCTTCAATCGCCCAAACCTCCATCTCTCCAAAACGCTGACCACCAAACTGTGCTTTACCACCCAATGGTTGTTGTGTAATAAGCGAGTACGGTCCGATTGAACGAGCGTGCATCTTATCATCAACTAGGTGACCCAGTTTAAGCATGTAAGCCATACCAACCGTTACGGGTTGATCGAACTTCTCACCCGTTAAGCCATCATACAAGTATGTACGGCCAAACTCAGGTAAGCCGGCTTCGGCCAACTCTGCTGAAACCTGATCAATTGAAGCACCATCAAAAATCGGAGTAGCATACTTGCGACCCAATTTCTTACCGGCCCACGCCAATACAGTTTCAAAAATCTGACCCAGGTTCATACGAGAAGGTACACCGAGCGGGTTCAAGCAAATATCAACAGGCGTTCCGTCTAACAGGAATGGCATATCTTCTTCGCGAACAATACGCGCAACCACACCTTTGTTACCGTGACGACCTGCCATCTTATCTCCCACTTTCAGTTTACGTTTCTTAGCCACATAAACTTTAGCCAACTGCACAATACCTGCTGGTAATTCATCACCAACTTCTAATGTAAAGCGCTCGCGCTTAAACTCACCAGAAATAACGTTACGCTTGTTCAGGTAGTTCTTCACCAGTTCAGATACCAGATCGTTGGTATGATCTTCTGTAGTCCAGCTTTCCAGACTTACATCGGCAATCAGGTTTACCTCTTCAGGTACGTTATAGTTACTCTCATCGCGGTAAATGTTCTTATCCGGGAAGAGGTTGTTCTCAAGCACTTTTGATGAGAACTTAACGCCTTTGCTGATTAACTCGTCACCAAACTTATGCTTTACACCTTGGCTGGTTTTACCAGTCAATAGTGTTGTAAGTTTTTTAATCATTTCAGCGCGTAACTCAGAAAGTTCTTTGCTGTAGCGATTCTTCAATGCATCTAATTCTTTCTTAGACTTGGTGCGGATATCTTTATCGCGCTTAGGTCTAGAGAAGAGTTTAGTATCGATAACAACACCTTTTAATGATGGAGGTGCTTTCATAGAAGCATCTTTCACATCACCGGCCTTATCACCAAAGATTGCGCGAAGCAGCTTTTCTTCAGGTGTTGGATCGGTTTCACCTTTAGGTGTAATCTTACCAATCAGAATATCGCCTTCTTTTACTTCCGCACCTATGCGAATGATACCATTCTCGTCTAAGTGCTTAACGGCTTCTTCACTTACGTTCGGAATTTCAGAAGTTAATTCTTCCTCACCACGCTTGGTATCGCGTACTTCCAGTTCAAACTCTTCTACGTGAATAGAAGTGTAAACATCATCGCGCACAACGCGCTCTGAAATTACAATCGCATCCTCGAAGTTATATCCCTGCCAAGGCATGTACGCTACTAACAGGTTGCGGCCCAAAGCCAACTCACCATTTGCAGTACCATAACCCTGACACAGCGGTTGACCCTTGCTAACTTTCTCACCTTTCTTAACAAGTGGTGTCAAGTTGATACAAGTATCCTGATTGGTTCTTCTGAACTTAATCAGGCTATAAGATTTCACTTCGTCATCGAAACGAACAACCTGCTGCTCTTCCGATACTTCGTAACGAACTACAATTTTCTTCGCATCAACAAATTCAACCGTTCCATTTCCTTCCGAAAGAATTAATGTACGAGAGTCAAGGGCAATTCTTCCTTCCAAACCGGTACCTACAATAGGTGCTTCCGGGCGAATAAGTGGCACAGCTTGGCGTTGCATGTTCGAACCCATCAATGCACGGTTAGCATCATCATGTTCCAGGAATGGAATCATAGAAGCTGCTATCGACACGATCTGATTAGGCGCGATATCCATGTAGCGGATTTCTTTTGGCTCCACTACCGGGAAATCACCTTCGAAGCGAGCCTTGATGCGCTCGTCTTCAATTTCACCGTTCGACTTTATTTTAACATTTGCCTGTGCGATGTTGTGTGTATCTTCTTCTTCGGCCGTAAGGAAGATTACTTCTTTACCTTTCACTTTACCACTCTCTACCTTGCGGTAAGGAGTTTCGATAAAGCCCATCTTATTTACTTTGGCATGAACGCAGAGTGATGAAATCAAACCGATGTTCGGACCTTCAGGAGTTTCGATGGTACACAAACGACCATAGTGCGTATAGTGAACATCTCGCACTTCAAAACCAGCACGTTCTCTTGAAAGACCGCCTGGGCCGAGGGCCGACATTCTACGCTTGTGTGTAATCTCAGCCAGCGGATTGGTTTGATCCATGAACTGAGATAGCTGATTAGTTCCAAAGAATGAGTTGATAACTGAAGATAACGTACGCGCGTTGATCAGATCAACTGGTTTGAAATCTTCATTATCGCGAACGTTCATTCTTTCTTTGATGGTTCTGGCCATACGGGCAAGACCTACACCAAACTGAGAATATAATTGTTCACCTACTGTTCTTACGCGTCTATTGCTCAAGTGGTCAATATCATCCACTACAGCTTTAGAGTTGATCAAACCGATCAGGTATTTTACAATCAGAATAATATCTTCTGTTGTTAGTACGCGTTGATCGAAACTTAAATCAAGACCTAATTTTTTGTTGATTCTGTAACGGCCTACTTCACCTAAGTCATAACGCTTTTCGCTGAAGAACAAGCTCTGGATGATATCACGAGCAGTTTGTTCATCAGGTGCTTCTGTATTTCTAAGTTGACGGTAGATTTGTTCAACCGCTTCTTTCTCAGAGTTTGAGTTATCCTTGGCAAGTGTGTTGAAGATGATGTGGTAATCGGCCACGTTTACATCTTCGCGGTGCAGAATAATTGATTTTACACCTGACTCAATAATTACATCTACATCTTCGGCAGATAAAACATGGTCACGCTCCAACAACACCTCGTTACGGTCGATAGAAACTACTTCACCAGTATCTTCATCCACGAAATCTTCTGTCCAGGTTTTTAGAACCCGTGCAGCAAGCTTGCGGCCTACCGTTTTCTTAAGTGTGTTCTTGTTGGCTTCAATTTCTTCAGATAAACCAAAGAGGTCAAGAATATCTTTATCAGTACCATAACCAATTGCACGAAGCAATGTGGTTACAGGGAATTTCTTTTTACGATCGATGTACGCATACATAACTGCGTTCACATCGGTTGCGAATTCAATCCAAGAACCTTTGAATGGAATGATACGGGCAGAGTAAAGTTTCGTTCCGTTAGTGTGTTTACTCATGGCGAAAAACACACCTGGCGAACGGTGTAGTTGAGATACAATTACACGCTCAGCGCCATTGATTACAAACGAACCTTTCTCAGTCATGTATGGGATGTTACCCAAAAACACTTCCTGTTCAATGGTTTGAAAATCTTCGTTATCCTCGTCATTACAAGTAAGACGGAGTTTCGCTTTAAGCGGAACAGAGAATGTTAAACCGCGGTCGATACACTCATCTACATTGTATTTGGGTGGGTCGATGGTATAATCCACAAACTCCAGCACGAAGTTTTCGCGCGAATCGGAGATGGGGAAGTTCTCTGCAAATACTTTGAAGAGGCCTTCGTTCTGTCTTTTTTCTGCAGGCGTTTCGATCTGCAAAAAATCTTTGAAGGATTGAAGTTGAATATCAAGAAAATCTGGATACTCAAGAACCTTCTCTATTGAAGAGAAGTCAATCCTGTTATTTAGTGTTGTCTTCTTTGCCAAGGTACTTCTTCGTTTAAATTTCCTGGACTAGACTAATCCGTTACTACATTATTGGGGCATAGTGTTTTGCACACTATAAATAGGGAAAGACCCCAGGTCCAACTTAATGGATCTGGGGCCTGATTTCCGATAAGACGCTACCCTTCGTCTTCAAGAAGATTACTTCAACTCAACTTCGGCACCAGCCTCAACAAGTTGCTTCTTAAGATTTTCAGCTTCGTCTTTAGGTAAGCCTTCTTTGATAGTTTTAGGAGCTCCGTCCACTACGTCTTTAGCTTCTTTCAAGCCAAGACCTGTTAATTCTTTTACAAGCTTAACAATCTGAAGTTTGTTAGCACCAGCAGCCTTCAAAACCACATCGAAGTTAGTTTTTTCAGCAGCAGCAGCGCCACCAGCAGCAGGACCAGCAGCTACAGCAACAGCAGCAGCAGCAGGCTCAATGCCATAAGTTTCTTTAAGGTAAGAAGCTAATTCATTTACTTCTTTAACGGTAAGTTCTACCAGTTGATCGCCAAGAGATTTTACGTCAGCCATGATTTGTAAGTGTTTAAAATTCTGTTTTTAGTTTTGTTTTCTTTCTTCCAGAGCCTTTACCAGACCTGCTACAGTTTGTTTGCCGCTTAACAAAGCAGACAATACATTCTTGGCAGGAGATTGCAGCAAGGAAATAACATCGCCAATGAGTTCATTTTTAGATTTCAACTCAACCAGCGTATTCAGGTTTTCCTCTCCGATAAACAGAGTGGATTCGATGGAGGCACTTTTAAAACCTGGTTTGCCCGCCAATTTTTTTCTGTACTCAGAAATAACTTTTGCAGGAGCATTACCTACCTCTTTCGAGAAGATTACGCCCGAAAAGCCTTTCAGTGTACTAAACATTTCTTCGTAATTACCTTCTTGCTTTTCCAATGCTTTGCGGATAAGTGTGTTTTTGTAAACACGGTACTCCACTCCGGCTTTGAAACACAGTCTGCGAAACGCATTGATTTGCGCAACAGTCAGACCGGAAGCATCGGTAATATAAAAGTGGTTGTTCTGAGAAAACTTCTCAGCCAACTCTTCAATAATTTGCCCTTTTTCTTCCCTGGTCATTGCTTTTGTTTTATAGACCTACAACCGAATTCTTATCCACTATTATTCCAGGACTCATCGTGGAAGACAGGGAGATACTTTGAATGTATGTACCCTTCGATGAAGCTGGCTTTAACTTAACCACCGTGTTTATAAGTTCAGCAGCATTGTCTTTAATCTTGTCTGCGCTGAAGGAAGCCTTACCTACACTGGCGTGAATAATTCCTTGTTTATCAATTTTGAAGTCAACCTTACCCGCTTTTACTTCTTTCACTGCTTTTCCAACTTCAAGGGTAACTGTTCCTGACTTCGGGTTAGGCATTAAGCCGCGTGGGCCAAGCACCTTACCTAATTTACCAACCTTAGCCATTACGGTAGGCATGGTAATAATTACATCGATATCTGTCCAGCCGGCCTCAACCTTCTGGATATAATCATCTAAACCTACGTGTTCGGCACCGGCATCTTTTGCTTCCTGAGCTTTATCAGGAGTACACAATACCAATACGCGCACTACCTTTCCTAAGCCATGCGGTAAAGACACCACGCCTCGTACCATCTGATCGGATTTCTTTGGATCCACACCCAAGCGGATGTCCACATCAACCGATGCATCGAACTTAGTGAAGGTAATTTCCTTCAATACTTTGGCTGCGTCTTCCAGAGAATATTCCTTCTCCAGATTATGCTTGACGATTGCCGCCTTTCTGTTTTTAGTCAACTTTGCCATTTCTTAATTATTTATCCCAAGGGGCGTTGCCACTTACTGTTACTCCCATACTACGTGCAGTACCAGCAATCATTTTCATTGCAGATTCTACTTTAAAAGCATTCAGGTCGGGCATTTTTAATTCAGCGATCTTTTTGATCTGATCCCATGAAATTGCACCTACCTTAGCGCGGTTGGGTTCTTTAGAACCTTTTTGAAGTTTAATCGCCTCCATAATCAGCACTGCTGCAGGAGGAGTTTTAATCACAAAGTCGAACGACTTATCGTTATAGATGGTAATCAATACAGGCAGAACCTGTCCTTGCTTATCCTGTGAGCGTGCGTTGAACTGTTTGCAGAAGTCCATGATGTTCAAACCTTTTGAACCCAGTGCTGGACCAATTGGAGGTGCAGGGTTTGCCTGACCGCCTTTTACCTGCAATTTCAAATAACCGGTTACTTCCTTAGCCATTGTATTACTAGTCTACTTTTTCTACTTGCATATAACTTAACTCAACCGGGGTGTTTCGTCCGAAGATTTTCACCATTACATTGAGTTTCTTCTTGTCTTCAAAAATTTCTTCAACAGAACCTGTAAAACCACTGAATGGACCATCCATTACTTTTACAGATTCGCCTTTGATAAACGGTGTTTCCAGTTTCTCTTCAAACTGATCAACCTCATCTACCTTACCCAGTATCCGGTTTACTTCAGACTGCCGAAGTGCAACCGGTTCTTTTGATGTGGCACTGGAACCGTTGGTTCCTAAAAAGCCAATCACACCTGGAATATTATTCACGGTATGAAATGCCTCACCATTTGAAAGATCGGCCGACACTAAAACATATCCGGGAAAGAAATTTCTTTCACGAACCCGTTTTTTGCCATTGCGCATTTCATACACCTTTTCGCTCGGAATTAACACCTGCGGAATAAATTCCACCAGTTTAGACCGCTCGATTTCAGTTTCCAGATAAGATTTTACTTTCTTTTCCTGGCCGCTGATTACGCGCAACACATACCACTTTAACTCTGCCATGGGTTTTTCGGATTAGAATTCGCGATAAAACCAAGACAAAGCATTATTGAACCCAAGGTCGATAACACCAATTATGAGCGCAAAAATCAATGAAGCCACCAATACCAAAATGGCACTGCTCTGCAATTCATTGAATTTTGGCCACGAAACCTTATTGCGGATTTCGTCAATGGACTCCAGAATATAGTTCTTAACTTTTTCCATCCATTTTAAATTTTTCACGGTTCTCAATTTTCAGAGTTTTAAGACCGTGGCTTAAAACTTCTTTTTCTCCCCTCCCTTATTTGCACGGGTGGAGAGATTCGAACTCCCATCAACGGTTTTGGAGACCGCTATTCTACCCTTGAACTACACCCGTCTGTATGAGACCTCTTGCCCTGCCGTACCAAAACCGCCAATTCAAAAGGACTGCAAAGGTAGAAGAAGGGTAAAAGAAAACAAAAGCCAGCTCTAAGAAAAATAAAGGAATAGATTTAGTCCTGATTATCAGGTTGTTAATATAAATTCCTTAACTGATTTACATCATTTAAAGCCCAATCAAATGAGAGAAAGGGTAGCTATTACAATTCCCGCATCAATTTTTGAAGCTTTTATTGGCGCTTGCTTACTACTGCGAACGGCAATCGGAACCCAAATTCAGCCAGGAAGCCATTAAGGCGCGATTCTGATGTTACCGTATAAGACACTCCATCAATGTTATAACTTGCCCGGATTCTGCGATGGACATCACTTCCGAAATTGTTTGAGAACTTGAAGTTTAGGAATCCAACATTAAAAATTTCTCTCTCCAGGTAGAAGCCAGCATTAAAAAAGGTCCTTATCGGTTGTAAACCGGATTCAACTTGATAGGTGCCGGTATATACGTAAGTAATACCACCTATTGTACGACTTCCGTTACGAGAACCGCCCTTACCAGTATCATAATCTCCAGAGAATATGTAATTGACAGTGGCAGAAAATCCAACCTTACTTTTTGTTCGCCTAGAAATAGGAATAGCATATTTTAAGGTGGCAGGAATGTATCGAATGGTAGATGGCTCACGGTGTAAAATAAATCCTTTATGTCCATCATGGTTGATCTGATAAGTTGAATTGATATTGACGATCCCAAGGCCAACTTCACCGAAGAAATTATTTACCTTATGACCAAACATCAGGTTTGCAAACCCAAGGTGAGCGATGCTGGGAAATTGAAAACCATTTTCCTGTAGTCTTAATCCGCCTTGCAAAAAGAAATAGCCACCATTTTTATCCAATAACTCAGTTCGAACATCTTTTCGAACATCCTCCACACGGCTTTTTGTTTCCTTCCTGGATTTGGTGTTTGTAAACCCAAGGCTTAGAAACAAACTACTATAACTTCCGGAACTCGTGATTGAAATCGGATCGGATGAAGTCATGTTTGTCCTGAAAAAACGTGTATCCAAACGAGATAACCCAAACTGCTGTCTGAAACCAAAAAGGAGGTAATTTTTATTACCTCCCAAAATTTTTACTCCCGCTTCGGCTTTAAGGGTAAGACCTATTGGGTTCATATTTTGCAATACACTAGTTCGGTCTGCCGTTGAGTTTGTCACAGTTTTATTTCTGTTCGAACTAATCGCAAAACCAAGAGCAGGCTGCAGGTAAAAACCTACCTTTTCACTCTTCAATTCGTACCTAACGCCCAATCTAAGGTTGGTAAGGCCAGTTTTTTTTATAGAAGTAGAGGTTATTAATCCAGTAGGAGTTTGATTATAAAAGATAACGTTGAATGGGGTTTTTACGAACTCCGTCTCAGCGGCTAACTGCCACTGAGACGAAACTCTGAAAAGACTATTTAAACCAAAGTTAAACTGAATAGGAGCAGATGCTTCTATTTTGTAGTTAGGGGCGTTAACTGCCTTCGATGTTTGTGTCCAATTTTTTGTTGCCCCCCCTGAAATTTCAAAGCTTACTTTACTTTGACTTTTTGCAAGCGGGCCAAAAAATAAGCTGAGAAATAAAAGGATTTGAAATTTTAGCATTGCTAAACCTAAGGTAACTTAATCTTGATTATTTGGGATATACATACTACCACTTAATAACAAAAAAAATCGCCACCCTTTTGAGGCAGCGATTTTTATAGAATTAAAAAATAAATCTTAGTCCAAAATCTCAGTTACCTGACCTGAACCTACGGTGCGGCCACCTTCGCGGATTGCGAAACGAAGACCTTTCTCCATTGCAATCTTGTTGATCAACTCAACTTCGATTGTAACGTTATCGCCAGGCATAACCATTTCAATACCGGCAGGAAGTTTACACTCGCCTGTTACGTCAGTAGTACGGAAGTAGAACTGAGGACGGTATTTGTTAAAGAATGGTGTGTGACGACCACCTTCTTCTTTAGAAAGTACGTACACCTCTGCTTTAAATTTAGCGTGTGGCGTTACAGAGTTAGGCTTGCAAATAACCATACCACGGCAGATTTGCTCCTTTTCAATACCACGCAACAACAAACCTACGTTGTCACCAGCTTCGCCTCTGTCAAGAATCTTGCGGAACATTTCCACACCGGTAATGGTAGAAGTAAGACCTTCAGCACCCATACCCAAAATTTGAACCGGGTCACCAGTTTTGATAACGCCACGCTCAATACGGCCAGTAGCAACAGTACCACGACCAGTAATTGAGAACACGTCTTCAACTGGCATCAAGAAATCTTTGTCAACCAGACGAGTTGGAATTGGAATGTGGTTATCAACCGCTTCCATCAATTCTTCAACTTTAGCAACCCACTTAGGTTCACCATTCAATGCACCAAGGGCAGAGCCTCTGATAACAGGCATGGTATCGCCAGGGAAGTTATAAGCAGTCATTAATTCACGTACTTCCATTTCAACCAGGTCAAGCAATTCTGCATCGTCAACCAAGTCAACTTTGTTCATGAAAACAACAAGCGCAGGTACACCTACCTGACGAGACAATAGAATGTGCTCGCGTGTTTGTGGCATAGGACCATCAGTTGCAGCTACTACAAGAATAGCACCGTCCATCTGGGCAGCACCTGTAACCATGTTCTTTACATAGTCAGCGTGACCCGGACAGTCTACGTGTGCGTAGTGTCTTTTGTCAGTAGCATACTCAACGTGCGAGGTGTTGATTGTAATACCGCGTTCTTTTTCTTCAGGAGCATTGTCAATTGAAGAGAAGTCGCGAACAGCAGCAAGTCCTTTCTTAGAAAGCACCTGAGTAATAGCAGCTGTTAAGGTAGTTTTACCGTGGTCAACGTGACCAATGGTACCGATGTTTACGTGCGGTTTCGAGCGGTCGAATGTTTCTTTTGCCATGTTTGAAAATTCCAGTTAAAGTTTAAAATGTATTATAGTTCAAATAAAAGTTACTAAGCCTTTATCCTCCTTTTGGAGACCCTAAACATTTTTAGCCTTTCGGATAGGAATTTGCCATTTACATGGCTGGATGAACCTGTTGTTACCTTTTTGGTGTTCGCTACGCACCAGTAATTTCAGATTCAAAATTCATTCAATAAGTTGTATTTCGCTTACGCGAAATAAAGATTACCCATCTGGCAATCTTTTCGGTAGAGCTGTTGAAGAGAATTGAACTCTCGACCTCTTCCTTACCAAGGAAGTGCTCTACCCCTGAGCTACAACAGCAGCTTTAGATTTACGATTTTGGATTTAAGAAGTACAATTTTGTTCAATCGTAAATCTAAAATCTCACATCGCAAATAATGCGAGCGGGAGACGAGGCTCGAACCCGCGACCTATAGCTTGGAAGGCTATCGCTCTACCAACTGAGCTACTCCCGCATTTCTCTAAATTTTTATTTCAAACTGGAAGGTATCGTTCTACCTCCCGATAACTTATCGGGATGAGCTACTCCCGCTTATGGATTTACAATTTCGCATTGACGAATTACGAATTTGAAAAATCGTAAGGTGTAAATCGCGAAATTGTACATCACCGTGGGGAGAACAGGATTCGAACCTGTGAAGACATAAGTCAACAGATTTACAGTCTGTCCTCGTTGGCCGCTTGAGTATCTCCCCTTTGCCTTTCTTGTTAAAGAACATTCGGAGATCATCAAAAACTGCTCTCCATCCCTAATTTTCAGCTCGCGCTAAAAAATTAGGAGTGCAAAATTATACGGTTTTTCGGTTTGGCCAAACTGCCTTTTTAAAAATTTAAGGATTTGGGGCAATTGTAGTTACATCACTACGATCTCGGTAAGCACATCGGCCCCGAATTCTTTTTGAAAGATTTCAAGAATGCGGGATTTGTGTAAGAGTAAGTCGTTTTTAAGTGCCGGGCTATCGAGTTCTACAAACAGTACCTTGTTTCGGATGTGAAGTTTTTTGGTGCGCTTGGCTACTACTTTTCCTACCAATCTTTCCCAGGAAGCGATCAGATTTGCCTCATCAAACTTCGATTTAATGTGGTAGCTCTTTAGCAGCTTTTGAATAGCCTGCCCAATGTGCAGCGAGTTACCATCATTTTTTAAGTCTGAAGCCATGTGCTGGTAAAGGTACCATTTTCGATAGTAAATATCCGGGCCTTAATTCCGGCTTCGGTTAGAATAGTACGTGTTCTGTCGGGGCGTGCATCGGTTATAAAGAGCTGGCCAAATGTTCCGGCTGCTACCAGGGTAATCAGGCGGTGTATGCGGTTATCATCCAGTTTATCAAAAATGTCATCTAGTAATAAAATAGGGTTCACCTTCAGTTTTGCTTTAATCACTTCAAATTCAGCCAGTTTTAAAGCCACCAGAAAAGATTTTTGTTGCCCTTGAGACCCTACCCTTCTAATCTCATATCCATTAAGGGTAAACACAAAATCATCGCGGTGAATACCCGTGGTGGTTCGCTGCAAAGCAAGGTCTCTTTGTACTGAGTTTTTTAAGAGCTGCGAAAAACCGGTTTCCGACAAATCTGATTTATAGTTGATTCCAGCCATTTCTTCTGCCGCCAGATAGTGGTAGTGCTGCGTAACGCGCCCGGCAAACTCCAGACAGAATTTTTGCCGGCTCTTAAAAATATACTCTCCCGATTCAACCAATCTCACATTGTAGGTTTCCAGCAACTGAACATCTACCTGCCCGCTATCCGAAAAATTTTTGAGCAAACTATTTCGCTGCTTAAGCTGATGCGTGTACACGATTAAATGTTCCAGATAAGCCCGATCGATCTGACTTAGAATAGTGTCCACAAATCTGCGCCTCAATTCGGCACCATCCCAAATCAGTTCTATATCCTGCGGGGCAATCAGTACCACCGGGTACTTTCCTACGTGTTCAGAAAAGCGAGTGTAATCCTGGCCATCTTCGCGCAGCACTTTTTTTCCTGCGGTTTGAATCGTGCACTCAACTTCTTTTAGTTTACCATTAACCGTAAAATTTCCGCGCAGAAAAAATCCCGATTCCTGATGTTTAATGTTCTGCCCATCAGATGGATTAAGTGAACTTTTAGAAAACGAGAGGTAATGGATGGCATCCAATACATTGGTTTTGCCCGACCCGTTTTTGCCAACAATACAATTAACAGGAGTATCGAATGCGAGATTTACCTCGGCATGGTTCTTAAAATTGAAAAGGCGCAGACTATTCAGAAACACGTAAACAAATAAATTCAGTGGCAAATACGAACGGTCATTTGGCGATTGCCGCCCAGTGGCTTATTTTCGCAACTCACATTACGAATCAAAATTAGCAATTATGGCAACAGCCCAGGCTAAAAGCAGCACTAAGAAAGATAAGAAGGCTTACCCGAAAGAAACCTACATGTTCTGGTTTGAGAGCATGTTACTGATGCGCAAGTTTGAAGAGAAATCGGGGCAGCTATATGGAATGCAAAAAATCAGGGGCTTCTGCCACTTATATATAGGGCAGGAAGCTTGTGCCGCAGGCTCGGTATCGGCCTTGCGTAAAGGCGATAAATATATAACCGCTTATCGCGACCACGCGCATCCTCTGGCATTGGGCACCAGTCCAAATGCAATTATGGCTGAGTTATATGGCAAAGAAACCGGCATCACGAAAGGTAAAGGTGGCTCTATGCACATTTTTGATAAGGAACATAACTTTATTGGAGGCCATGGTATTGTTGGAGCGCAGGTTCCGCTGGGAGCTGGTATCGCTTTCGCGGAAAAGTATAATAAAACCGGCAACTTGTGTATTTGCTACATGGGCGATGGTGCCGTAAGACAAGGTGCCTTCCACGAAGCATTAAATCAGGCTATGTTATGGAAGATACCGGTGATTTTTGTAATCGAAAATAATGGCTATGCCATGGGCACATCGGTTGAGCGTACTTCAAACGTACACGAGCTTTACACCTTAGGCGAAGCATACGATATGCCATCTGAACCAGTTGACGGCATGAGCGTAGAGGCCGTGCATGATGCAGTAGAACGTGCTGCAGAAAGAGCCCGCGCTGGCGAAGGTCCAACCTTGCTGGAGTTTCGTACCTACCGCTACAAAGGCCACTCGATGAGCGACCCTCAAAAATACCGCACCAAAGAAGAAGTTGAAGAATATAAACAACGCGACCCGGTTGAGCAGGTACGCCAAACCATTCTGGATAAAAAGTTTGCTACCGAAAAAGACCTCGAAGCCATTGAACAAAAAGTAAATGCGCAGGTTGAAGAAAGTGTGAAGTTTGCAGAGGAATCTAATTTCCCCGATCCGTCAGAAGCGTTGACAGACGTTTACTACGAGCCCAATTATCCATTTATAATGGACTAAACCGGCTTTTGTTAAATACGCCTGAATGCTTAGTTTTGCGTCCCGTTGTCCCGATAGCTATTGTGAGGCGGGACTTTTCATTTTATAATAATCATGGCAAAGAAGGAAGAAAAAAAGGACGTACTCGAAAACGCTGAAGTACTTCAGGAAAAACTAGTAGGTATTGAAGGTTGGTTTGAGAGCAACCCTAAAATTGCAATTGGAATTGTTGCTGTTATTGTACTGGTAGTAGGTGGTTTTTTCGGATACCGGTATTACACCAACAGTCAGGATGACCTTGCACAAGGCGAGATGTTTCAAGCGATTCGGTATTTTGAAGCCGATAGTTTGAACCTTGCCTTAAATGGCGATGGTAACAACCTCGGATTTCTACAGATAGTTGAAGATTACAGCGGCACTAAAGCGGGTAACCTGGCGAACTATTATGCCGGTGTTATTTACCTGAAGCAAGGAAAGTTTCCATTGGCCATTTTCCATCTGGAAGATTTTAGCTCAAACGATTTATTGGTTCAGGCACGGGCGTATAGCCTGGTAGGCGATGCTTACATGGAGCAAGATAATTTTGAAGATGCAGCTAAGTATTATGCAAAGGCTGCAGGCTATAAACCTAATAAAGAATTTACACCTACTTATTTAATGAAGGCGGCTTTGGCTTATGAAAAGCTAAACCAGGCCGACAAGGCAAAGGCGGCTTACCAAACTATTATTGACGAATTCTGGGAATCGAGCGAATACCAGAACGCCAGAAAGTTTAAAGCGAGATTGGAGACGAACTCGTAACCCTTTAAGATAATCACGGAAAGGATCGCCAAAAGCGATCCTTTTTTATTTTGCTATTTTTACTAAAACTTCACCCTCATGGAAACATTAGAAATAAGGAAGCACCTGCACGCATACATTGATATTGCCGATGAAAGGCTTTTGAACCTTATGTATGGAATGATTGTGGCCGATAAGCAAGAGTATGAAATTCCTGAATGGCATAAAGAGGTTATTCAAGAAAGATTAGAAAACTATGAAAAGAATCCATCTGGTGGGATTTCACTTGAAGAGTTTAAATCAAAAATAGAAAAGATGCGATGAGCTTCAAGCTTATCATATCTCAGGAAGCACAACAAGACATCGAAGAATCAATTCATTTCTACAACCTACAAAAGGAGAATTTGGGTTTCGGGTTTTATAACTGCATACTTGAAAAATTCTATAAAATAAATTCCGCGCCTTCTCACTATGCAATTCGTTTCAAAAATGTAAGAGCTTCACACGCAAACCGATTCCCATTTCTAATCTATTTCAAGGTTGATAAAACAAAATCCACGATAATAATTCTAGGTGTATTACACACCAGTAGAAACCCACAGATAATTAAAGAAAGAAAATAACTATGGCAGGTATACTTAAATCAGTTTCAGGGAAGAGCAAAATAGATTTAACTAAAAAGAGCTTTGCTATTGTGGTGGCCGAATGGAACGATGATATAACTGAACCACTTTACGAGGGAGCCTACAACGCCTTGCGAAAACTTGGTGTAAAGAAATCGGGGATAATCAGAAAAAATGTGCCGGGTACATTTGAGCTAACCTTGGGTGCGCTTTGGATGGCCGAACAAAAAAATATTGATGCCGTAATTTGTATTGGCTGTGTTATTCAAGGCGATACCCCGCACTTCGATTATATCTGTCAAAGCGTGGCGTACGGCATAACCGAAGTAAATATTAAAACCCGTAAGCCTGTAATTTTTGGTGTACTTACTACGCTAAACAAAAAACAAGCTTTGGAACGGGCCGGTGGCAAACTGGGCAACAAAGGTGAAGAGGCAGCCGTTACTGCGGTTAGTATGTTGGAGTTTTAAATTTGTTACATGCGTTGGCCAGGCAAGATTTTTCTCTTGCTTTCTATTGGCCTTTACGGAATAACGTTTACTTGCTTTTCTCAAACTGTGCAAGGTAAAGTGGCAGATGAACGTTCTGGTGAACCACTACCTTTCGTAAACATTTCGCTGGTTGGTACTACACAAGGAACCATAACAGATATAAATGGTAGGTACGCGCTATCCATTCAACCCGATAAAACCATTAGAAAGTTATGTGGGGTACACCACTATCATTCTTTCGGCTGAAGAATTTTTAAAGACTTCCCAACTCATTAAACTTAAAGAGTCTCCCCTTCAGTTAGAAAGTGTGATCATTCTAGCTGGAGAAAACCCAGCTCACAAAATAATAAGAAAAGTAACGGCCAATCGAAAAGTTAATGACCCGGAAAACCTGGTGTCATTTCAGTACAAAGCGTATCACAAATTTTATGCAACACTGGCTGGCGATAATCAAAACGACACTTCAAAACTTGTTACCTTTTTAAAGAACAGTCACTTTTTTGTGAGCGAAACTGTTACTGAAAGAAAATATGTAAAGCCAAATCTGAACAAAGAAACTATTACCGGCAACCGCATGTCGGGAGTAAAAGATCCCTTCTTCGCTGTGCTGGCGAGCGACTTTCAACCATTTACTTTTTACAAAGACCACATTACACTTTTAGAAAAAGATTTCCTTAACCCGATTAGTTCGGGTAGTATAGGTAAATACGATTACCAATTGGCTGATACTTTGCTACGAGGAGCAGACACTACGTTTGTGATTTCCTTTGAACCGCTTCCCGGAAAATCTTTTGAAAGTTTAAGAGGCCAGCTTTATATCAATACAAACGGCTATGCTATTGAAAATGTACTGGCACAACCTGCCGATGAACATGCATTAGTTACTATTCAGATTGAGCAACAGTATGCTTTTGTTCATGGCCATTGGTTTCCGCGCCAGCTCAACACTGAGTTTGTACTAACAGAATACAAGATTAAAAACCGTAACGTAAAGTATGTACACAGCAGTCACATTACGGATATTGCTATCAACGCTGAAATCACTAAAAATAATTTCGGGCTGTTGACCACCGATTTTACGCCCGCTGCCAATAAACAGAATGAAAATTTCTGGCAACAGCAACGCCAGGATACATTGGAAAGAAAAGAGCAAAACACGTACAAGCTCTATGACTCGCTTGGTAACAAACTGCGGTTTATGAATAGCACCATGGGTTTAATGGAAGGACTTGCTACAGGGAAATTAAAATGGGGGCGATTCTATTTACCGTTAGAGCATTTGTTGCGCGTAAACAAATACGAAGGGTTGCGCGTGGGTTTTGGGTTACAAACCGGTGAAACTATTTCGCAGATTTTTAAATGGGATGGTTACGTGGCCTACGGTTTTGACGACCGGGCATTGAAGTATGGTGGCGGCATTCAGATAAATCTGTCAAAGAAAAAAGATCTGTTCCTGAGTGCATCCTACCAGCGCGATGTGCGCGAACCTGGCAATACGAATTTCATCAAGCCTCCACCTGTTACAATCGGAAATCAGAGTTACCGCAATTATTTAACAAATAGAATGGACAGCCTTGAACAATATAAAATCTATTTTCATGCGCGGCCGCTCCGGTTTATGCAGGTTGCGTTGTTTGCTCAGCAACAAAATATAAATCCTGCATACACTTATACTTTTTCAACTAACGGGGAACAGCACACTGATTTTACAAACTTTGAAACCGGTATTCAGTTGCGGTATGCTTTCCGCGAAGGATATGTACAGGTTGGCCAATCGGCAGTGGTAACAACCGTTACTTATCCACAGATTAATTTTTCTATTTCAAAATCATTTAGCGGCACGTTGAATGGTGTATTTGATTTCATTAAGTCCGAGCTGGCCATCGATCACCAATTCAGAACAAAAGGTTTTGGACAAACCACTGGAAACTCTCCAGTGGTTTACTACATGGGGATGCCCCCTATTCCCTCTTGTTTAATGGAAGAGGTTCCAACACAGGCTCATTCCTGAATAATCTGATTGTATCAAACTATTTTCAAACCATGGGACTTTATGAATTTGTTTCAGATCGGTACGCGTATCTTTTTCTTTCGCACAACTTTGGCCGGCTTACCGGAACACGCAGCAAAAATTTTCGCCCGGAGCTTTCGATTCTTCATAATATGGGTATAGGCAGTTTATCCACACTTTCAAGCCATCAGGAAATTATTTTCAACACCATGGAGAAGGGTTATATCGAAAGTGGAGCCGCACTTAACAACATTTTCCGATTTAAATATGTGAACCTGTTTTATTGGGGATTTGGTGCAGGTGCTTTTTACCGATACGGGCCGTATAGTTTCTCAGAAACTATAAAAAATTTCGCGGTTAAACTTTCAGTTACGTTCTCGCTTTAATAAAACAAATCTCCAAGCAGAACATTCCCTAAATTTAACGCTGTCAGTATCGCGGGCTTAAAATCAAGCGCAGGAAATCACCTCTCTTAGCTCTCCAAAATTTTGGTGAGAGTTTTATATCGTCAAAAATGACTGAAATAGACTCAAAATCAAACAAAATTTGGACAAATATGCAATTTAAATCTATTTTTGTCTATATTGATTTATGATAACGCGTCATCTCTCTGATAAAATTATTGCGCTGAGGAAGCAATTTCCTGTATTATCACTTACCGGACCAAGGCAGACTGGTAAAACCACTCTCCTCAAATCCATCTATAAAGATCTGCCTTATATAACCCTTGAAGACATTGATAATCGCACCAATGCAATCCAAGATCCGCGTGGGTTTCTTAGCAATTTTCCAAACGGGGTTGTGTTGGATGAAGTACAAAATACACCCGACTTGTTTTCTTACATACAAGGTATAGTAGATGATAAGGACATTCATATCGTGCTATCAGGATCTCAGAATTTTTTACTCTCAGAAAAAATAAACCAGAGCCTTGCCGGGCGCACCGCTATTCTAAAACTTCTCCCGTTTTCGTTTGATGAATTAAGCGGAACAAAGCACGAACCCAAAACCTGGGAAGCTTTCGTGTTTGACGGAGGGTATCCTCGTTTATACGACAAGCAAATAATGCCTTCGGATTTTTATCCGGCATACATCAATACATATATCGAAAAGGATGTTCGGCAAATAAAGAATATCGAGAACCTGAACAGTTTTTCAATGTTTCTTAAACTTTGTGCCGGCAGAATTGGGCAGGTCTTGAACATCCAGGCAATAGCAAGTGACGCAGGCATAAGTCCTAATACTGCCAAAGCCTGGCTTTCTGTATTGGAGGCGAGTTATATTATTCATTTTTTACAACCTCATCATAAAAATTATAATAAACGACTTATAAAATCACCCAAACTCTATTTTTATGACACCGGGGTGGCATGCTCATTATTAGGTCTGGAAAATGTATCGCAATTAACATCGCATTACTTGAAAGGTGGCTTGTTTGAAAATTTTATCATCAATGAATTTATTAAACGAAGGCTAAATGCTGGAAATAATTCTAACACCTTTTACTGGCTTAGCAAAGATCAAAAGGAAATAGATTTATTGATTGAAGAGGCGGATAGACTTATCCCTATTGAAATAAAATCCGGTCAAACCCGCAACGCCAGTTTTTTTTCAAACTTGATTTATTGGCAAAAATTAAGTGGACAAACAGAGAATCTCAGCGTGATATATGGAGGCACCGAAGATCTCAAAACCACAGCGGGCAATTACATCGGATGGAAAAACAGCGCTAAAGCTTTTTCGCAAGACTAACAAAAAAAAAGGCTGACTTTTTAAGCCAGCCTTTAACTTTTCTTTTTGAAGCGGTAATCTTAAAAATGCTTCACGATTTCATTTCCAAATTCAGAACACTTTAACATAGTAGCGCCTTCCATCAAGCGATGGAAATCGTATGTTACGCGCTTAGACGAAATTGCTTTTTCTAATCCTTTGTTTACCAGATCAGCAGCTTCCTGCCAGCCCATATATTCCAACATCATTACACCTGATAAGATTAGCGAACCCGGATTTACTTTATCCTGACCAGCATATTTTGGTGCAGTACCATGCGTAGCTTCAAAAATAGCATGGCCTGTTATATAATTAATGTTTGCACCGGGTGCAATACCAATGCCACCAACCTGTGCGGCTAAGGCATCACTTAAATAATCGCCATTCAGGTTTAGTGTTGCTATAACTGCAAAATCATCGGGGCGGGTAAGTACTTGTTGCAACGTAATGTCTGCAATAGAATCTTTAATCAAAACTTTGCCAGCGGCCAATGCTGCCTTCTGTTCAGCATTTGCTGCATCTTCGCCTTTTTCTTTTTTGGTTTTCTCCCACTCGTTCCAGGTATAAACTTTATCGCCAAAATATTCTTTAGCAATGGCATAACCCCAATCGCGGAAAGCACCTTCGGTAAACTTCATAATGTTACCCTTGTGTACCAGCGTTACTGACTTGCGTTTAAACTTAATCGCGTAAGCAATAGCGCTATGAATCAACCGCACACTTCCACTCCAGCTAACGGGTTTAATACCAATACCCACATTTATATCAGTTTTAGCATTTGGGTTGCCGACTGCTTTCCAGAAGGTTTCAGATTTTTCTTTCGTGCTGAAACGAATCTTGCTGTACTCTTTCGGGAATTCTTTCTCTAAAAAGTCTAAAACTTTTTGTGCTTCGGGCGAGCCAGCCGAAAATTCAATTCCGGCATAAATGTCTTCTGTGTTTTCGCGGAAGATCACCATATCAACCGCGCCCGGATTTTTAACAGGCGAAGGCACACCATTGTACCACCGCACTGGGCGCAAGCACACGTATAAATCCAAAATCTGACGTAACGCTACATTTAATGAGCGCATGCCACCACCTACAGGTGTGGAAAGCGGACCTTTAATACCTACCAGATATTCGCGGAAAGCATCCAGCGTTTCATCGGGCAACCAGTTGCCTACCTGATTAAATGATTTTTCACCCGCCAGAACTTCCTTCCAGTTTATTTTACGTTTTCCGCCATAGGCTTTTGCAATGGCTGAATCCAGTACATGCTGGGAAGCGCGCCAGATATCGGGCCCGGTACCATCGCCTTCAATAAAAGGAATGGTTGGGTTATCGGGTACGGTAAGTTTTCCGTTGCTGATGGTTATTTTTTGATCGCTCATTGTATTGGTTTTAAGTAGATACTACATGATTATTGGGGCATGAAATTATGAAAAATCCCGTAACTAATATTTTTCATCGGCATTGGGGAATTCGCGGGCCTTTATGTCGTCCACGTACTTGCCTACCGCTCCGGTAATTACTGTATGTAAGTCGGCATACTTCCGTAGAAAACGGGGTTTGAACTCGTTGGTGATTCCGAGCATATCCTGCATTACCAACACCTGGCCATCCACATCGGGGCCGGCACCAATGCCAATAACCGGAATGGTTAAGGCTGCAGTAACTTTTTTTGCCAACCCGGCCGGTATTTTCTCCAGCACAATGCCGAAGCAACCACATGCCTGCAAAAGCAGCGCATCTTCCAATAATTTATTGGCTTCGGCTTCTTCGCGGGCACGCACCGTATAAGTACCAAACTTGTAAATGGATTGTGGGGTTAAACCCAGATGCCCCATTACCGGAACACCCGCGCTTAAAATGCGCAACACTGAATCTTTTACTTCGCTTCCGCCTTCCAGCTTCACTGCATGCCCACCTGATTCTTTCATAATGCGGATTGCTGATCGCAAGGCCTCGCCTGAGCTACCCTGATAATGACCGAATGGAATATCAACCACTACAAGCGCACGCTTAACTGCTTTAACTACCGAAGAGGCGTGATAAATCATTTGATCGAGTGTGATGGGCAACGTGGTTTCATTACCCGCCATTACGTTCGAGGCAGAATCGCCCACCAGAATAACATCTATGCCTGCACCATCAATAATGCGCGCCATGCTATAATCGTAGGCCGTAAGCATAGCAATTTTTTCACCCCGGTTTTTCATTTCCTGGAGTTGATGAGTGGTGATTCTTTTTACTTCTGATTTTTTATGAACCGACACGAAAATTACTTTTTAATTTATTTAAGATAAACTGCTGCTTGTTTACCTAAAACTACTTCTACATGATCGGTTAATGTAGTACTTAATGCATAACCTGTGTAAGTAGGCGTAACTGGAAACTGTGTATGGCTGCGATTAACCAATACGGCTACCTCCAGTTTTTTTACTTCTACCTCAAGAAAAGGTTTTATTCCATAGGCAAGTGTACGACCCGTATTAAGTACATCATCCACTAATATCACACACTTCTTCTTCAGGTCTTTTGTATCACAATCTAACTGCACTTCGCTTTGTAGTGGAGCCAGCTTATCAAGGGTAACCTTTACTACTTTTGTTTCGATAGATGAAATTGACTCCAGTTCGCGAGCCAGTACCTTGGCAAAGCTGTAACCTTGGCCATCAATACCAGCCAATACCAAAAGTTTTTCTTTGAAATTGTTTTCAAAAATCTGGTACGCAATGCGTTTAATTTTCTGGTTTACATTGGCTGTATCCAGTACTAAATTTCGCTGCAGGGTTTCACTCATGGTAACGGAACAACCTTGCTGTCCTTAAAGGTGGATAGAATTACAGTTGATTGCATGTTATCTACCACTTCAATGTTGCTTACTTTTTCCAGCATCAGGTTTTGATAGGCTGGAATATCAGAGGCCACAACTTTTAATATAAAGTCGGCCTGGCCTGTTACGTGATGACATTCCACAACTTCCTCAATTTTTTGAATAGCCGTTATAAATTTAGCGATGTTGTCTTTGTTGTGGCCCTTAAGCGAGACCGTAACAAAAGTACAAACACCCAAGCCCACGCTGGCCATATCTACTACTGCATGGTAACTTTTTAATATGCCCGAGTTCTCGAGTTTTTTAACCCGCTCTAATGTGGGTGCTGGCGAGAGCCCAATCTCTTGCGCCAGTTGCGCGTTGGTTATGTTTGAATTTGCCTGCAGGATTTCCAAAATCTTGCGGTCGGTTGCGTCTAGTTTTACTTTCATTTATTCAGAATAAAAGGTAGGTATCTGTTCTGTACGTAAGTAAAATTAGAAGAAAATTTCTGTTTTGAAGCAGTTGAGGGAAGAAAATTCTTACAAAGAAATTTATCGATTTACCTGCACCCTATAGCTGGCCGTCTTGTCGCCATCTGAAACCGTAGCGAAATATAAACCGGGTAAAAGTGCATCAACCTTTATCAGCAATTGATTCAATCCTGCTGAAAGATTGGTGTGAACTTTATTCAACACCACCTGGCCTTGTGCATTGTACAATCTTACTTCAACCTGGTTACGCTGGCCGCGAATCCACTCCAAAATTACTTCTTCGCTGGCCGGGTTTGGGTAAGGTGGCAAAACTGTTAAATCACCCGTAAGGTTGTTGCATGCACGGTTATCAAAACTATTTACATCGCCTGCTACTGAAATCTCGGCACAGATATACCCGAGGTTATCTGAAACAATTCTGGTGCTGATAGACTTTGAACTTTGTTGCCCTGGCAGAAACGTTCCGAAAACACGTTCCTTTATTTTTGCTTTACCGGCAAGATCAAGAATTATCTCTGGGTTAACCACTACCACGTTACTGCGATTCTCGAACGTTACTGTAGCCAACGCACCATCGTTGTTGGCAATCAAAAGCAGATTCGTGACAGCCACATTGATTTGTGGTTCGACAACAAAAATACTTTTCACAAAGCTATCGGTACAGCCCAAATTATTTCTTGCAATTAATTCAGCCTGGTAAGTACCCAGTTGGGTATAGGTAAATGATGGTGAAAATTCTTCGCTGGTTGTTTGATCATTATCATCAAAATTCCACAACCATGAAGTAGCACCTGAAGAAGTATTTACAAAACCCACAGCAAGCGGTGCCCCACCCGATTCGGTTGAAACAGAAAACTGCGCCACTGGTGGCTGACTTATGGCAATGCTGCGTGTGGACGAATAAGTACAGCCGGATTGTCGCGTTGAGTTTAATCGCACATTAAAATTACCTGTTGCCGGAAAAATATGTGTGGCCGTTGATGTAGTTGCCGATGCCTGACCAGCAAAGTCCCAACTCCAACTTACAGCAGGATCAATTCCGGTTAACGTAGTTTCAGAAAACTCAGCCGGCTTACTCGCACATGTACTGTTGGCAGAAAAGTTTATGGTTACCGGTACTGGCACCGAAAGATTTTTTGTAACCGATTTTACACAATTATTATTTCCTGTTGCAGCCATTGTAACCGTTTGATTGCCCGAAGTAGTAAACGCATGCACCGGACTTTGTGTGGTGTAAGTTAGATTCTGCATGCCCCAAAGCCATGCCTTAATATCTGTGGTTGAAGTGGGTGTAAATGTGGCTGGTTGATTTAAACACAGTGCGGTATTAGTAAAATCTACCGTGGGCGTTTGTGCGATGGTTACTGTTTTTGTGATTTCACTTGTGCATCCAAAATTGGTGGCTATATTCAAACTCACCGAATAGTCGCCTGCGGCAGCATACACATGCGTTGGATTCTTAATTGCAGCAGTGTTATTCTGAGTATCGCCAAAGGTCCAACTCCATGAAGTTATGTTACTATCAGTTGGTGAAGGTGTTAAATCTGTAAACTGCGATGCAGAACCACTACAGGAAAATGGTGGCAATGCCAGGGAGAAGTTGGCGGCTGGTTTGGTGTAGATGGTGATGGATTTTGTTAATGAGTTAGAACAACCAACTGCGTTGTTTGCAGTGAGTGTTACATCGTAAACTCCAAGGTTGTTATAGGTGTATGTTGGATTCGTTTCAATGGAATATCCACCATCACCAAATGCCCATGAAAATCCAAGTACTGGGCTGGTCGTAGTATTTGTTAAACTTATACCCTCTTGCTGGCAACCATTGGTTAGTGTAAAATCGAGTGCCGGACCTGTTTGAATATTTGAAAGGTTAACGGCTTTCTCAGAAACACAACCGGGGATAGAAGCTTGCAAAATAATTTCGCGGTTAGCATTTGTATTAAAAGTTGTAACCAGATTTTGAAGGTTGCTGGCATGGGTTGAGTTAACAATCCATTGCCAGACTGGATTACTGCCCACATCGTAGCTCGATGTATTTGTAAATGTATATTCCTGATTGCTACAAATGGGATTGTTTACTGGTAAATTAAAATCAGCCACAGGCTTGTTGTAAATCCTTATCAATTCAGATGTTCTGTTCAAGCAGCCATTAGCAGCTGTAACTTCTAGTGTAACCTCAAATTGGCCAGCATTTAAATAGGTGTGATCTGGTTCTGCTACTGAAGAAATCTGACCATCTCCAAAATTCCAGGAATATCCCGTAACACTGCCTACACTTTGTGAAGTGAAATCCACAACATGCTGAGCACACGTACCATTTGATAAAATGCTTATGTCTGGAGCCACCAGACTAACAACCTGAACATTCTTTACGCGAACAGATGTCCCTTGAGTAGTAGCTACTTCTAATGCCAATGAATAATTACCAGCAGTCGCATATTTTACTCGTGGGTTTGCATCAAGAGAAGTTAAAGTGCTAGCGGAACAATTTTGTTGATAGTTAATGCTATACACCTGACCGTTTGCCAGACTAATGGCGGCAATTGTCCACCGTGAATCATGCTTAGTAATTCCTAACCCGAACAAGTTAGCTGGTAACGCATCATCTATAGTGCCTTCTGAAGTAAAATCAGGATTGGCTGTAATATCGTTTCCAATTTCCACTTTGATTAATGTACCTTCTAATGTTACTACAAAAAGGAAATAATCTTCTCCTTCCCTTACCACACGGAGTGTGCCTGGATTGATTACTGGAAGCGTTACAATTTGGGTGATTGCGGGTGTCGAGAAAAGCGATACGCCAAAATCCAACCGGTAAATATTTCCATTACCCAAATTAGTAGCAAAGGCGTACCACATGCCACAAACATTTATCAAATCAATGCTACTTAAACTATTCGGGTTTGGAACTTCACTTGTTTGAATAATATCTGATGCGTCCGGTGCGGATATTGTATTTCCCAGCCTAAGAATAATAAAATTATTTCCGGGCTGAGAGAGCATACAAATCCAACCCTGATTTACATCTCTGGCTACAGCCATTCCTGAATTAATGTAACCCAATCCTGTAGCCAAAGTTGAAACTGAAATAGTGTTAGAAAGTTTATCTCCAAAAGAAAGTTTCAGCAACACGCCATTCGTAGTGTTATGCACAAGGCCAAACCAATCATTACCTTCTCTAAAGATTTTTACCTGTCCGGGTCCGTTAAGTTTATTGCCCAAATTGCCTAAGTTCTGAACCAGTGTTGGTGGCTGGTGGGTGCCATTTAAAAATTCAAGTCGGTATAAAGCGTTACTATAAGTTCCGGTTACGAATCCAAACCATTTTGTGCCATCATAGATGAAAGCAATATCCGGACGACCGTTGACCCCGTTTAGTGTATAACTTAAATTTGCCGTTGGCACAACATTAAAATCACCTGAACAAAAATCCCAACGGTACTCACCAGTATCAGCTTCGTTCTCTAGTTGAATAGCTTGATTGATGCAGGCCGTAGGCGAAACTGAGAAATCACTAACAGGACATTGGCCATTTACTTTTGAACCAAGTAAGATAAATCCCATCAATAAACATCCGCTCAGCTTCATTACAAAATCACAAAAAGTATTTTTTCTCTTTTAAAATTTTAGAAATGCCTTTATCCAATGGCAACAACTCCCTGTTAAGAATGCTTTTCATTTTAGAAGCATCGGGTTGCCTGCGGGTCATATCGCCTTCTTTAAGGGGCGGCAGGTAAACCAATTCTGATTTAGAACCGGTAAGCTCAATTATGGTTTGCGCCAATTGAAGAATGGTGTAATCTTTATCATTACCAATATTAATTACATCATTTACCATTAGATTTTGTTCCAAAATCTTAATCATACAATCCACGTTATCATCTACATAACAGAAGGTGCGGGTTTGTAAACCCTTGCCATAGATTGTAATAGGTAAATGACTAAGCGCTGAGCTAATAAATTTAGAAATCACAAAATCGGTACTCTGGCGAGGACCATACGTATTAAAAAATCTAAAAATGGTAAAGGAAAGTCCATACTCTTGCTGGTACGATCGACAAAATGCTTCGCCAACATTTTTTACTACAGCATAAGGCAATCTGGAATTTAACGGAGTGGTCTCCTCATTTTGTGGAAGTTCCACAGGCTCACCATAAACCTCCGAAGAACTAGAAAAGAAAACCCGCTTCACACCGGTATTCTTACTCAGTTCGAGAATATTTTTAATACCACTAAGGTCGTTAAGCACCTGAACCGGATTTTCTAACGTTCTCTTTACACCAACCACTGCCGCAAAGTGAAAGACATAATCAAATTGATAACTGGTCATAATAGCTGCAATGTCGTTGTAGTGGTTTACATCGCACTTAATAAATTTGCAATTATCGCGTTGCGGTAGTTTTCTTAACTCGCCTGTAAGCAGGTTATCTACCAGCACAACAAAGTACTCTGAGTTTGTCAACAACTTTTCAGCCAGCGAACTACCAATAAAACCGGCCCCTCCGGTAATTAAAATCTTTGTCATAGTAACAGGTAAAGGATCAAAATTAAGAAAATCAAAGCGAATAGATGGTGCTGTAAACCCGATGCGCAATTTGGAAGTTACGGTAGGTTATTGCCAAATCCCGAATTCGATTTTTAGTTTCGGGTTCAGGGCGTTTTAAGATGGTATCAATTTCAATCAAAGCCTGTTCGTATTCCAATTGTGTTAATGTATTTAACACTGCCCCGGCTCGATGATGAAGAATAATATCCGAGTCATCGGAGATATTTGCCGGGATTACAACGGGTAATCCAAGGGCCCAATATTCACCATCCTTTATAGGAGTACAATACTTTTTGGTAGGCACAGGCTTTACGGGTGTGATTCCAAAATGACCTAGAGCCATGTAGCGTGGCACATCCTGATGCGCTACAAAGCGGGTAATAATTATTTGAGGGTTTAATCCGGCTTTAGCGCAATCCAGTTCAATCTCTTGCTGGGTGTGATTGGTTAACATTAATACCCGAAACAAATCGCCCCATTGTTTGGTAGCCGCCTTAAAAAAAGCAAACACTTCTTCGCGCAGGTAAATACCGCCAAGCTTGCCTGCATAAACACAAACAATTTTACCACTAAGATTTAACTCGGTAAGAAGCGTTTCATCTTTGAGGCGATCTGAAGAAAATAAATCGAGATCAACACAAGCCGGTTTCACATGATAATCAGAAATAGCAACGCCATACTTTTGCTGCGCATACTGATGCATTCCGGAAGTGGCGGCAATAATGGTAGTTGCTCTTTTAGTTTGAAGTTTCTCTAAAGTAAAAAGTAATTTAAAGGCTATTCCATTCTTTTTCCAGGTGCCATTTTCAACCATTGCCTCGGCATGCGGCTCATAACTATCCAGAATTAATTTGCAGCCGGTAATCTTTGAAAGTATATAACCGATTGCTCCTGGTGGTGTGCAAAAGCAGTGAATCACATGGATCTTTTTCTTTCTGATCAATCGCAGCAATGAAAAGCCGGCCGAAAGCCACATCAGTAATCCGCGCCAGCCAAAAGGTTTATATAAATAAGGTTGCCAATCAATCTTATCGGTAGCAAGCCTGTGCTTTATCTTATTGTCCGAATCCTGTAATACATGTTTACTTTTCTCTAATGTAACAAGCGTTAAAGAATTTCGATCGTTAATTTTTTTGATGATTCGAAGATAAGGAAGCGTATAGGTTTGAATAAGTGCATCGGGATAACTCCAATACGTAAGCACCAGAATGTTTTGCTGTGTCATAAGCCAATCGCAAATTTCACAATTACCAAAAAACGCTTTTTGAAAACCTCAGCAGGATTGAGCCTTATGCCACGCCATAAGTAATTAAAAATCTCTTTTCGTGGGGCCTTGGCTATTGCCAGGTGCAAGGCTGCATACGTAGAAATGCTTGCATAAGTCTGCTTAAGGCGTGAACCGAAAACTCTTTGGTTTACCGGATCAGACTTAACAAGAGTTTCAAAAACCTGAACCTTAGTCTTTATTTTTTCAATATCTACCGACATTACACTTCTTGAATCATGATTCACCACTAGTGATGTTACCTCAGCACTATGCATAAACCGAAATCGGGCTGCCAACCGAATCCATAACTCCCAATCCTCTAATTCAGATAAAGACCGAGTTTCATTAAAAAGATTTTGCAACGCCATCTCCTTTCTTATGAATACACCAATGCAGCTTAGGAGATTTCCTTTTAAAATCTGCTCATTAATATTATGCGCTCTTTCTGGTAATCGTTCTTTACCGGTATGGGCATCAACCAGCATGTATCCTAAATGAAAGACTTCTGGCTTGTGGGCCTGAATAAAGTTGTACGCAGAAGAGAGGTTGTTAGGCAAAAACAAATCATCCGAATCAAGAAAGGTGATGTAAATTCCTTTTGATTTTGAAATCCCGAAATTTCTGGCAGCCGCTCTTTCCGCATTCTCTTTTTTAAAATAATGAACCCGGTTATCGCGAATGGCTTGAACAATCTCTTGCGTATTGTCTGTACTTCCATCATCTACAATTAATACTTCAAAGTTTTCAAATTGTTGAGCAAGCACCGATTGAATCGTTTTGTGGATGAACCCCGCACGATTATACGTTGGAACTACTACACTAAAAAAGGGGCTACTCATTATATAATTTCTGCAAATCGGTAATCATACCATCCAATCCAAACCTTAAAGTTACCGCTTGTCTTCCATTTTCTATCAGGTGTTTTCGTAATGGCAAATCACCCCAAAGCGTTAACATCCCTTCAAGCACGGCATCAACACTTTGAAACTCTACCACCCAGGCATGCTGCTTATGCACCACAAATTCCTGTGCAATGCCAGACTGTGTGAATACCGATGGAATACCAGCAGCAAGCGCCTCCACATACGTTTGTCCAAAAGCTTCTACCAACGGACTAACCGGAGCATGAACATATAAATCAAAAACTTTGTATAGCGCAGCCATATCAGCCTCAAATTGAATAACCACTTTGTTGGGTTCGGGAATGTCACCTAATAGTTTTGATAGAACATGAGCATAAGGGCCAGATGCATTGCACAACACCAGGCAAGCTGTAGGATAGTGTTCCAGAAATTTTTTAAACGCAGGAATAATAAACTGAATCCCCTTCCATTCAATGAACCGTGCTACTACTCCTATAATGGGTTGGTTATTGGGAATCTTCCATTTCAATCGCACTGCTTCCATGCGACTTTGCGAAACATCATTAAACTGAATCAGGTTAAACCCATGAGGAATTTTTACTACCTTTTTTACTGAAACTTTTTCAAGTTCAAGCAAAGTAGCATCGGTTGCCTGGCTGATGGAGATAATCCGGGTTGATAATGCATTGCTGAGTTTATCGTACTTAACTCCTGACTGTTGGTAAACATGATGAAAGTTACTGGTATGGCGCGTATAAATACGTGATCGAATGCGAGCCAGCCATGCAGCCGCTAGTCCTATCAATTGGGCATCGAACAAATGTGCGTGCACTACCTGCGGCCGCTTCGATACCAGAAACAAAAATACTTGCAGAAATGCCATCGGCACATCGCGCTTTCCGCGATACCGGATTCGTTTTACAGGAATACCTTGCTGGATAAGAAAATTCTGTAATTCAGAATCGCCTGGGTTCAATAACAAAAAGGTGAGGTTATAATGCGGCTTAAGTGCCACTGCAGTACTCTCAAATGCAATTGACTTTTGAACATGCGATACAATATAGACCAAGTGCAATTTCATTACGCACGGGCAATTACATCAAAGTGACTATTGGTAAACTCAAAATTACGGGTAACGGGTTGTTTGGTTTCAGCATGTTCAATTGATGAATATCCAACTTCCTCCAGAAACAGAATTAACGCTTCCGCAGAATCTCCCTGATCTTTCAGGTTATGATCATCAACTTCAATAAACAGAACAGGCTTATGTTTAAGTAACAAACTGCGAGCACCACGCAACACGTGCAATTCATACCCTTCAACATCCAACTTTATCAGATCAACTTTACTTAATATTGTTACTGCACTTACTGAATCCAGCGTTTTGATTTGAATTGAAACAGAATTTTTAGTGTTGGTTAGCGATACCCTGTTACCCCCGCGATTGCCCGGAGTGCGAACTTCCAAAAGCGCTTCACTTTCCTTATCGCCTAACCCTACCGGCAATAATTCAATATTGGAAAGCTGATTGAGTGCCAGATTTTTTTTGCACACGTCATAATTAAAAGGATCGGGTTCAAAGCCTACAACTTTTCCTAAACCCGAAAGTCGGCCGAAATTCAAAACCGTCCAGCCGATGTTAGTTCCTACATCCACTACATTGAAACCAGGTTTACAAAGTTCAAATAGATTATTAAGTGCAGCATCGCGAAAACCGAAAAAAAGAAAGTGACCAACATAATCGCTTATATCTACTTTCAATACTAATCCATACCGTTGTACAGTACGAATACTACCGGGCGCATATTGATACGCATTGGGAACAAACCGGCTAAAAAAATGTTGCGGGCTTTTGTGAAGTGTTAGACCAGCCAACCCTTGCTCCAGAAATGAAATTCTGAAAATGTTCCGAAAAAAATTAAGAACCCTAACCCGGGCTGTAATATTCATGACTTAAAGTTATACCCTTTAAAAATTCTGGCCGCTACTAATACTGAAATACCTTGTACGTATAAAAAATCTAAAGCGGGACTCACTGTAAATAAATTTAATCCCACTCGCCATAAAGAATAAGTAAAGTTAATGACACGAAGGGCAACCTTTTTCACCAAACTGTACCGAATGGCAAGTTCGGTGTATCCAAGATCTACAGCTACCCTGCGCGTTTCAGCTCTGCGTTGCTGATTGTCCAACCAATTATCAAGATTAATCCGGTCCTCTTCGTTATGCAACACTTGCACACGACTATCAATATAAAAATTGAGGCCTGCTGCTTTTAAACGCATGGGAAAATCATAATCCTCAAAACCGGCATGTGGAAAATTTTCGGTGTATCCACCAGCACGTTCAAAATCTGTTTTAAGAATGGAAAGATGAAAACTGGCAACCGATACAGAATTAAACAAAGTTTCAGGCTGCCAGCCTTTTCCATACCAACCTTCAAACGAGGTCATTTTATTTGATTTCAAAAACCGACCAAAACTGTTTTTGGAAAGTTGGGCCTGAAGCGTTTCTGGGTAAACCCAATCCAGATTAATACACGCCTTGGTTAGTTGTTGGTGGATTGCCATCGTATGATCGATTGATTCTTTCGAAATCAAAATGTCGTTATCTAAAAACAAAAGCAACGGTGCTATTGCCAATTTTGCTCCGGCATTTCGGGCAGCGGCAACCCCCTGGCCTGGGTTTGCAATAAGCGTAACTTTTTCAGGTACGCTTGGTGTATTTTCTTTCGAATCATTCACTACAATAATCTGGCAGGGCACATGGGCTGTTGCCTTAACTGCGGCTAAAAGGGTTTTTTGAAAAACAGGTACCCGATCTTTTGTAGGTATAATGATACTTAGCTGCATACATTATCCCCGTAAAACAGCCAGCGCATATCGATTATACGAATCGAGGGTTACCGGTTTTAAATCGTAAATAGAAATTGATTTTTGTTTCAGTATATTCAAAACCTGGTACAAATAATCAGGTTTGTGTACATCATCTAAAATTAAAACACCACTATTTGCAGTGGCTTCTAACACACGTTGCACATAGTTAATGCGCACTTCTACAAAATTCAGGTCGTGCAGTACACAATCGAACTTAGTGGCAGGTTGTTGTAGAAATTGATCAAGCGTAAGCATACCCGCATCAGGCAAGCCGTGCTGGCGCAGATAACTTTTTGTTTTTTCCAGCCATTGCGCATCGTCATCTACCGACAAAACTTGAACACCAATATTTTCGGAAGCATACAACCGATAGACAAACGAACTAAATCCACTTCCCAGATCCAATAAAGTTTTGTAACCTTTCTTCGCACAAAGTGCATAGACAAATGCTGCTAACCCTAAAGACATAGCCATGTCGGCACGCGAAACATGCGTGATGTATTGCTCATAATAAGGCTTCAGCTTTTGCGCAGCCTTGCTGATATCTTCTTGCATAACGGGCGCATATTCGTTTTCAAAGTGCCTGTAGGGCAACACCCCCGATTTTAATTTTAGGAAATTCAGCTTTCGCACTATTCTACTCCACATGATCAGACGAGTTGAGTATCCACGTAATATCTTTAATAAACATTCTATTGATTGATTTGAGCGGCAATTGACCGGAACTTGAAAATGGTATTGGCTCTACTGTAAATTGAAAACAATCCTGCAGCACTTCTATGTCCTTAAACTCATTGCCTAGGTGTACATCTACATGATACATGCCTTCAAACAAAGTGAGGTATGGTATTTTCATTGAAATAAATCCATTGTTTATAGGAGTTGTTTCAAAATTGCCAGTATAATGGCGATTGTTCACGCCTATTAATGGTGTGCTTTGTAAATCTTTAATGATGATACCCAGCACGGGGTTAGTAAGTGCTTCCAATGCTTTGAAGTAAATTCTGATTTCAAGTTCACAACCCATATAAGCTGTGGCTGATCTGCGTCCATCGCATAAAACTTCAATAGCCCTTATCGGTTTGTTTGATTCTTCCGGATGAACTTGTATATAACCCGATGTATCTAAAATCTGGCTATCCAGTGAGGTAAGGTATTGCGTAACAATATCAGCACTTGGCCCGATAGCTTTAAGTTCGCCACGTTGCAACAATATCGACTTGGTACAAAGGTTTTGTATAGCCGCCATGTTATGGCTTACAAATAAAATGGTGCGGCCACTTCGGCTCACATCTTCCATTTTACCAATGCACTTCTTTTGGAACTCGGCATCGCCTACGGCCAATACTTCATCTATAACCAATATCTCCGGCTCTAAAAATGCAGCAACAGCAAATGCTAATCGCAACTGCATACCACTGGAATAATGCTTAAGTGGCGTATCCAGAAAACGTTCGGTTCCGGCAAAATCTACAATCGCATCAAACCGGGCTGTTATCTCATGGCGCTTCATGCCAAGAATAGAACCATTCAAAAATATATTCTCGCGCCCGGTTAATTCTGGATGAAACCCAGTGCCTACCTCTAATAAACTTGCAATGCGACCGCGGCCAATTATTCTGCCTTGCGTGGGCGGAGTAATTTTAGATAGAATTTTTAGCAAGGTGGATTTTCCGGCTCCGTTTTTACCAATGATACCAATTGATTCGCCCGGTTGAACATCAAAACTCACATCGCGCAACGCCCAGAAATCTTCGCGCGATGAGGGCGCGGGTTTGAATAAATCTGTTACCCTATCGCGCAAGCTCAGGTATCCGCTTTCGTGGCGAATACTAAACTTCTTGGAGACTCCTTTTACTTCCAACACAGGTAACATAACAACTCAGGCGATATCGGCAAAATAATTTTCGGTGCGTCTGAAATAGGCCAGCCCGATAATGAAGAACAAAACTCCAGAGCTCAGACTAATCACTAACAATGTCCAATCGGGGGCTACGGTGCTAAGTGGCAATCGGAAAACAGAAATGGCTGCATACATGGGGTTTAGGGCAACCACATACCGCAACCATACCAGACTGATAGACGATACCGGATAAATAACGGGTGTTAGAAATAACAGGGCTTGTATTAGAAATGGCACCACGTACCGGAAATCGCGATACTTAATATTAAGCGCTGCCAATAAACAGCCGGGGCCAACTGTACCAACTATAGTAAGAAGAAGAGCAAGCGGCCACCAGTAAATAAGCGAAAGGTTAATGGGTGTGGCGAAAATCAGCAGGATCACAATAAAAATTACGAACGCCATAATAAAATCGAACAAGGCTACTACTACTGCCGAAACCGGAATAATAAGTCGCGGGAAATAAATTTTTTTGATGATAGCGGCATTGGTTACCATGCTGTTGGCGGCATTGGTAACACCCGAAGAAAAAACAAGCCATAACACCAGACCCGAATAAGCAAACACCGCGTAATCCATACCATCGGAGGATACCTGCATGGCCCGCCCGATAAAAAAAGTGAAAATGAGCATGAGTAGCAGCGGCTGCAGCACCGCCCAGAGAAACCCGAGTACAGTTTGCTTATACTTTACCTTAATATCGCGCCACGCAAAAAAATAGAGCAACTCGCTATAGTCAACCAGTTCTTTAAAGTTAAAGGCAAAGGCTTTTTTGGGCTTTATTTCAAAGGTGTGGAGTTCTTGCAAGGTTCTAGGAGGTAAAACAGGGCGCAAATTAGGGGAAAAAACAATGAATGCCCTAACAAGCCTAGCACAAGTTATTGCCAGGCATTTAACCTCAAGACTAAACTCTATTTACATTAGCCAAACAGGTAGTTGCATGCGCTTAATAGTTCGTTCCATAAGCGGTATTATGGTGGCGTCTAAAATCTCCACCATAAACATAAGTTAAGTAAGATTGTGCCCGGTTTGATTAAAATCATCTCATACAATACCTGTGTTAAAGGACGTTTGATTCCCTTTTTTTGCACCACATTTTAATTAAACCATATCTGTACTCTTCATTTATGATTTCAAGCTTACAATTATTCAAAAGCGCTTTTAAATCATCTCTGTCAAACTCTGAAATATGGTCATCGTCTGAGTAAAGAAGTTTCACGCCTAAATCCCTTCTGTAATAATTAAGGTAGTTTCTTTCAAAGTCAGGCACCTCAATATAAATAGACTCAAAATTATCTTTGAAAGTATTCAGAAACTCTTGTGGATCGTCAAGGTGTTCCAGAATATGAGAAAGAATCAGAACATCAAAACGTTCTGAAGTACTTTTAAGAAATTCTAATGCTTCGCCATGATGAAATTCAAGGTTCTGTCTCTGATACCGGTTCTTTGCTATTTTAATTGCCGCTATATTATGATCTATACCTACTACTTTCTTTGCTTTTTCAGCCATAATAAAACTGACATCACCTAAGTTACAACCCAAATCTAAAACGCAGCTGGTTTCATTAAGATTATCAAGTATAAACTTCTTGGAACATTGTCGTACAGGATGAGTTTCGGGTGAGTAGTATTTGAACGACATTTCATGAGACAGTCGGTCAAATATCCATTCCAAATTTAAAAACAGTTTAATTTTATATTGGCTACTAAAAGGCAATATTTTTTGCGTCCTGTAAATTAGAGATAATAAAATATTCCTTGGCTTCTGTCTTGAAAGTTTCACTCCCATTCCTTAGTGATTTTTTAGATTGTTGCTATAAACTTGGTATCTCTTTTGTCGAACCTCCATAAGTAATAAAACTCAAAATTATAAGTTCATAGAACATGATGTACCTGCTCCTCCACTCCCACCTGATACTCCGGAGTTGCTTCCGCCATTAGCCCCGGCAACTGAAGTTAGGTCAACTTCTGACACCGCGTTAGATAAAAGATTAATAACTGTAATTCTTCCGCCATACCCTCCATTGCCGCCCCTTCCGCCTTGCCCACTACCAAAGCCATTACCGCCATTACCTCCATTACCTCCACCACACCGAATCATATTTGAAGATGTTGTTCCGCTTAAAAATTTATACATCAGGTATAACCAGCCACCACCGCCAGCACCTCCGCCTCCACCCCTGTTACCCGCGCTCTGACTAAATCCATTGCCTCCGTTACCTCCCAATAAACTTATTGCCCCGCTTGCCGTTGATGAACTTCTGTTTATTGTTTTGGCTGCAATAAATCCGATGTTACCGCCATTTCCACCTGAGCCTCCACCTCCACCCGCAGTGCCATCGCCTCCACCACCCGAACCCCCTGGGGCTCCACCTCCACCAAGCAATAACGATACACCTCTTATCATTTCAGAAATTGGTCGCTTAATAATAAGTTGACCGGCCGGAGCACTTGAGGTCCGTTGCGCCCCACCAGCTCCACTTGAACCACTACCCCCAGCGCCCCCAGCACCAGATCTACCACCATTCGAAGGAGTCGGGCCCGAAATTGCCGCTGCTTGTGAGCCGGTAGTTGCTCCTCCTGCTCCACCAGCTCCACCAGTTGTCCCATTACCAAGTGTTTGCGATGATTGGGCTGCGGGAGCAGAAGCGCCAACTGAAGATGTTGCACTCAAACCCGAGGTACCATTTCGTTGAATTGCATTTGACGAAGCATTTGAAATGTTTAAGGTATTTTTTACAAAAAGTTTAAATCCATTTAAATTAATTGACCCAGAAGCTTGAATGGTTAAATTGTTTAAATAAGCGTCCCGGGATAAGGCACCACTTGTCAGCCAACTTCCAACAGTTTGATTTGGACCCGTAATGGTAGCATCTCCATCAGACCCATCACCAAAAAAGGTGAGATCAATTGTATCGTTTGTGTCACTGAAGGGCTTAAATTTTGGAAGGTTATATGATATGGTTTGAGGAGTAGTGATTGTCCCTAAGTCTACATCCAATTGAGGCTTGGACTTATTTCCGCTGTCAAAACCCAAAATCATTGCCTTAACTCCATTTATCAAAATGGTTTGGCCTTCCTTCAAAACAGATGTTGGAGCACTAAGTGTAACAATGAAGCCACCAGTTGGATTTGTAACCGTTAGTCCTTCTGAGTACGTTCCAATTGTTCCATTCTCAAAACAAATCCAACCTATTGAATTAGTACCATTATATCTCGCATTAAAAAATATGTCGCTTTGATGATAACTAACACCTTGATAATGGGGGGTAAGTTGAGTAGATAACTCATCAAAAGTAAATCCAATATGTTTTCCAGTTAGATATAAATGCCGGAATGCATGTGAAGCATGAACTAACCTTCTTGGAATGTTTGGAGTTTGTGGGAGCTGTGCTTCCATTGGAATCTTCAATAACGCATCACACCCAAGTATCTCCCAAACTTGACTTTCACCAAAGGAAGTATTATTGAAATCCATTGAAAAGTGAGTCTCTTGATAAGGTCCGATACTTTTCAGGGACATTGGTGCTGCATTGGGTCCATAAAAATCTATTTGTCCCTCATGTAATCCAATTCCAAGTTGTCCACCATTTCCAATAATGTAGTCTCTTCTCACAAAGTTTAAACCTTCGTTATAGACAAAAGATCCCATTTGCTGGGTTGCTTTAATGATACCATTTTCATGAATGCCTCCAATAAAATTAGAAAAACTACCAATTGCTTGAGAAGGAGGTGAACCACTCTCCCCATAGCAACCAAAATAAGATGATCTTGCATTTACATTCGAAGAATAGTAATGACCTAAGCTATTATTGTTCCCGTGACATCCAAAATATTGATTCCCTAAAAAACTCAAATCCTCAAAACCATATCTTAGATTATCCCTAGCATCGCAGCCTATAAATGAAATTTGATTAGCATCTGGTCCTGAAATATAAAATCCACTGCCATTGTTATTACTGCTCACTACACCTTCCAATCTACTAAGAGAAACGTTTGTACCGAGATTTATAGCAGCACTCAGGGTTAAACCATGACCACTAAAAGCAAGCACACGAACATTCTTCATTGAAAGAACGGTCGATAACTCAATCCCACAATACAAAAAAGTAGGATCGCTTGGATTTTTGCTCTCGGCTTCAATAACTAAATTATTTAAACTTCCTCTTATTTGTCCTGTTACAATAGTCCATTTAAGGCCTGTTTTACTTTGCGGGAAAATTAACTTTGATTCGCCAACTGAATAAGGCAAGCTACTTTCTCCAACAATTTTTAGAGGTTTGTCGATAATATTTATTGTCTGCGAACAATAATATTTTCCAGATGGAATAAATATTGTTGCTGCTGATCCCTGTGGAAAGTGATCAATCAATCCTTGAAGAAACACTGAATTATCAGTATTACCCGAGCCGTAATCAGGTATTGCACCCCATCTTTTTATGTTATAGAAATCATTTTCAAAAATACCAACCCATCTTCCTGGTGACGCAAGTGGTATCGAATTTGGTTTAATAATGCTTCCACCGTTGTCAGTGCTTGTATTTGCAGTATCGAAATAGTAAGAACCATACCCACCATCATTAATCGAGTAATAACCAAGAATTTCCGACACTAGTTCATTCTGAGTAGTGGTTGAAAAAATATTACTAGCTCTCAACTCAGCGAGGGTATCAAAAGTCACGATCCTCTTTAGTGCCATAAGATTTGATAATTTAGGTTTTAAAATCAGAACTTTTCACGATTTGAAATTTCTTCTTCTTTAGAAGAAAGAATTTTTCAAAGGCTATGTAAGATAAATAAGAAATTAATATTGTGAAACTCAGAACTAAGAAATAAACGATAATATATTTTGCCTCACTTGACTTGAACTTCTGTCCAATGACTAATGCGTTTAAATGAATAACTACAGGATGGACAACATAGATACCATAAGAAATCCTACCTATAAAATCAAAAGGCCTTAGGTCCAGATTAACAAGTCTGTTGCTTACTCCTACTTGCCCTACAATTATAATCAGTGCTACCCCAGCAATTATTTCATTATCAATTACTGATGCAATGTGAAATTTATTAATGGCCGTTAAACCAATAATTATCCAGGCAAGTAACTGCACCACCTTATTGTCTATAAGTTTGATAAACCACATTTCATTTCTTTTGAAGAGAATGGCTCCGAATGAACCAATCAACATACAATGAAACCTACTCACATTAATTGCCAATTCCCAGACAGAACCGGGGAAGTAAAAATGAAGAAGTAATTTTAGGCTAATCAGAAAAACTACAATACCAGCAATAATCCAAACGTATTTTCTAATTCCTGCCTTCATAAGCCAAGGCCAAAACAAATAGAACTGCTCTTCAACACCCAGCGACCAATAGTGGCTCAATAAAGGAATAGCTGAATTAATAATAAAAGGAATATTTGCTGCGAAAAAAAAATAATAAGGGAGTGATTTAAAATACTGAGTCTCACCTGAACCAAACATTAACGCCACAACAACAATAAGGTAGAGGTAGTACAATGGCCATATTCGCAAGGCCCTTCGTAGATAAAATTTCTTTACATCAATTTTCTGTTGCTCTTCCTCCAGACACAATAAATAAGTGATCAGAAATCCACTTAGCACAAAAAAAATACTTACCCCAAAGCCAGCTAATGATAAACCCCGCGGGCTTCCATCATCTAAGGTTCCGAAAATGTGTGGATCAAGTCCAAATTCTTTTAGTGCAAGGGTGGCATGAGAAAATACTACCGCCAATGCAGCTATGGCTCTGATTCCATTCAGACCGGGTAAATGGTGGATTAGTGTTGCGACTTTTTGCGGTTTCACCTTTTAACTATTATTGCTTTCATTCGCTAAATAATAGTTTTAAACATGTCTTCAAGTCAAAAAGTACTTTTTCTTTGTCCATACCCCATCGCGCACTCGCCCTCGCAACGTTTCAGGTTTGAACAATATTTTGGAATACTTCAGGCCGCAGGCTTTCAGGTTAAAGTTTCTCCATTCCTGTCCGTTGCCGGATGGCGGGTGTTGTACCGGCCCGGCAACTATTTTATCAAGTTGATTACCATTGTGCGTGGATTTTTATTACGGTGGGTTCAGCTTTTTACGTTGCCAGCATACCACTGGGTTTTTATTCATCGGGAGGCTGCCCCATTGGGGCCACCCGTCTTTGAATGGATTATCGCAAAAGTTTTTCGTAAAAAAATTATTTATGATTTTGATGATGCCATCTGGCTGCCCAACACCAGCGAAGTAAATAATGTAGCCGGATTTTTAAAATGGCATGGAAAAGTAAAACACATATGCCGCTGGAGTTACAAAGTAAGTGCCGGCAATCATTACCTGTGCGAATATGCTGCAACCTGGTGTAAACAAGTGGTGTATAACCCCACTACTATTGATACCGAAGCCTTGCATAATCCCAAACTTTATTCCATCCAAGCTAAGAATGGAATTCGTTTAGGTTGGACGGGCTCGCACTCTACCCTTAAATACCTGAACGAATTAATACCCGTGTTTGAGCAACTGCAAAACGAGTTCCCAAACATCACCTTGCGGGTAATTGCCGACCAGCCTCCACAGCTAAATATAAAATTTGTAGAGTTTGTGGCCTGGAACAAAGAAGCCGAAATAGAAGATCTGATCCAGATTGACATCGGGCTGATGCCGCTTACGGATGATGCCTGGGCAAAAGGCAAGTGCGGGTTTAAAGCACTTCAGTATTTAGCATTGGGAATCCCGGCCGTGGTTTCACCGGTAGGTGTTAATACCACCATCGTTACTCAGGGCATTACAGGGTTTGTATGTTCTATGGATGAAGAATGGCTCAGCGGGTTACGCACATTAATTTCAAATGTTGAATTACGAAACCGAATGGGCCGGGAAGGACGCACAACGGTAGAGCAGCATTACTCGGTGCGCGCTAATGCATCCTCATTTGTAGGTTTATTCCGATAATTTAACATCACCACCAGAGCCATGAGGTAAAACGGCAGCAGCGGAATTTTGTAACGCACCAAAGTACCAAAGTTGAATGTAGATACACCCACGGCAAATGCAAAAGATAGAGAGAATACAAGTCCGAAAATTACATCGGGATTACCAAACGCTAATCTGAGTTTACCCCGCACTGTATAAAGCACATACCCCGTGAAGATTAAAAACAAAAAACTCTCTAACGCAGAGATAAACATCAACGGATTTTTTACTTCCCACAAGTAAGGCCTGAACAACGATACATTGATTGCTTGTGGAGCAAGCCTGATCATAGAAGTGAAAGTGCCATCTAATTCACCCAGGGTATACCCGGAGCCTGCACCCCGGCCACTCCAGTATCGAATATCGTACGCAGTAACTTTTGCTGTCTTCGCTAATTTGCTCACCGCATACCGTTCGTCATCTTCACCAACTTTTACTACCATATAATAAGCCCCATACACAACCAGCAATGCAGCCACCGGCACCAGAATAAGCTTTGTAGCAACCGATTTTATAGCCGAAAAATTGTGTGCAACTGCCCAAACTAACAAAGCTGGTAAAAATGCTTGCAGAATAAATTTCTTGATACTAAAGATGATGACTATTGACAACATGAGACCGACTACATAACGGATAGAGATTTTACGCTTTATAAAAAGCCCATGAAAACAATATGTAGCTGCGCCAAGGCTGGCAATGGTTAACGTATCTTTTAAAATTCCTGAGCCCCAAAAAAATACTGATGGTAAAAAGAAAGCTGTTATAGCTAACCCGCGGTGCAAATGTGGGTAGCGCGAATAGAATGTTATGAAAAACATCCACATGCCAGTAAACGAAAGTAAAGCAAAGAAAACTGCGGTTGCCGAATAAGAAGAGAAGGTGAGCAGATCGAACAACGCTGCAATGCGAATTAAGAAATAACTCTGATCGTCATTAAAAAAATAAATACGCGATGAATATTGGTACACATTAACATGACTATCGTTACCCCACAACAATTTTAGGCCTCGCATGGGCGAATCCATAAAAGCTTCCCAGATTTGTCGGCTTCCATGTGTGTGATAGCTATACGTATCACCACCATCATAGTAAAACTGGTAGATTAACCCAAGCGCAATAGCACCCAATATTTTAAATGTAATGGCCGGAACAAAGTACTTTCTGGTTGCCGCATCGGTTACGTAAGGGCGCACGATATATACCCCCACATAAACCACTATCAGCAACAGCGGTGTAACTATAAGATCGCGTAACTCCACTTAACAAGGTTGTTCAATCCGAAAGGTACATAAACTCAATCGTCCTTCTCCATGTTTTTAAGCCGCTTCTTGGCGTCTTTATACGCTTCATCTTTGCGGCCCGATCGTTTCTTAACTTCTTTGAAGTAGCGTTTTGCTTCCGCTTTGTTGCCTTGCTTTTCATTTATCTCGCCCAGCGCAATCAACGAAAACAAATAATACCCCGACTCGGTAGCACCAACCTCTTCGGCAAACTTTACAGCCAACTCATAATATTTTTTCGATTCATCCAGCTTGCGCTGAAACTCATACATCTGACCCAGAAAAAACGCAGCATACCGACCACTGGTAGCTTCATAACCTAATTGCGCACTATCAATCCGTTCCAGAATTTGTTTGGCATGCTTCTCTAACAAAACATATTGGCCTCGGGCATATAACATGCGTGCATAGTAGCGATGGAAATAGGGATTATCAGGATAAGTGGTGTAGAGATACTCTGCAATCTGAAATGCCCGCACCTGATCGTTTTCGTAACTATTGGAAATACGCATGAGCCACACCATGGCTTCGGTGCGTGTATAGAATGCATTGTACGAGACTTCGCGGAGTTGTTGCAGGCCAAGTTTTTTATCGCCTTTGCGGAAAAACCAAAGCAACGGTTTTAGTGCCGGATAATTTTCGGGCACCCAAACCGAAAAGTAGTTGTACAACGCATCGCCAAATAATAACTCCGGACTAAGGTGATCCATCTCGCGACAAACCTCCATGTAATTAAGTGCCGACTTGCCCTCTACGGCAGCCTTGCGCCAACTCTTGCGTTCTTCGTCTGAATATAACCGGCCTTTAAAGCCATGTGCAGCAGCCAGAAAAAAGGCCGATTCAATTTTGTATTCGGGGTGCTTCTTGTAAAGGTTTTCGGCAATCATAATGGTGCTATCCATGTAGGCCATAAACTTTTCATCGTAGGTAGTGGCTTTGGTGTTGGGCATAATCTTCCACCACTCGCTTAGCCCCAGCAAAAAATAAGGCAGCGGGTGCCACTTGTATTTTTTTTTAAACCACTTGAATTGCTGCTCGGCTTTTTCAAATTTGAAATTATACAGATCGCTCAGCGCCTGATTTATTTCAATCTGCATGGTAATATCCGAGATTAAAATAATAGTGGTGTCCTTCTTTACAGAAGTGGGTTGCCCCGTGGCCGGGAAACAAAATCCCGCACAGGCCACAACCATCAGCGCCAGCAATCGTATCAAAAAGTTCTGAGCCTGCATTTTCAATTTCAAATAAACAAAATCTTTACTTTCGCATCCTTATGTCTGAAACAGAATCGCAATTTTCGCTCTTTACCTCCGATAAAAAACTGACGTTTATCACACTCTGTCTGCTTTCAGTTCTATTATTATATGTAAAGAAAGATTTTATAGAAAACGAAACCGCAGCGTTTGAGTTTCTGCAAGATCGCCCCGAGGGCATGGTTCTGCGGGCCATAAGTGCATTACAGTTTTTTTCTATACCGCTGGTGTATTTGTGGAAGTTCACCGTAATCGGGTTTGTTATTTGGGTAGGCTGTTTTACGTTTGGCTTCCGCATAACCTTTACCCAATGTTGGAGCGTAGTAATGGCGGCCGAATTTATTTTTCTTTTGGCCGAGCTAGTCAAAATTGGTTGGTTTATGTTTGTAGATACTGACCCCAGTTGGGCCGAAGTAAAAGCATTCTACCCGCTTTCGCTGATGCAATTTGCCGATTATGAAACGATTGATAAACGCTATGCTTATCCGTTACGGTCATTAAGTGTATTCGAAATTGGCTATGTGTTTATTCTCGTTAACGGGGTGCACCTTTTTGCCAGACGCCAGAAACAATCGGCCTGGTGGATCGTTTCCACATCGTACATCTTGATTTTCGCTTTATGGCTGGTGTTTTACATGATTGTGTATAAATAGGCTACAGGTTACAAGCTGCAAGCCTGAAGCTTGAAGCTTGAGGCCTAATACACCCACCCGATGCCTAATACCTAAATATTAGTATTTTCGCCCTTTCAATTTCCAATAGAACCTTAGAGATATGAATTTTCAGAAGGCAAATAACATTACAGGTTGGTTTGTGTTTGGCGTGGCCTTGCTTACCTACTGGTTAACAATGGAGGAAACCGCTAGTTACTGGGATTGCGGGGAGTTTATTGCCGTATCGTATAAACTTCAGGTACCGCACCCACCCGGTGCACCCTTGTTTTTGTTAATGGGCCGGTTCTTCTCATTCCTGGCTATGGGCGATGTTACCAAAGTGGCCTACTGGATAAACTTTATGAGTGTGCTGGCCAGTGCCTTTACAATCTTGTTCTTATTCTGGTCGGTAACCCTATTTGGTCGTAAAGTAATGGGCCTTAAAAACGATGCTGAAATTGCCGGAGCCAACATCTGGGTGTTGATGGGCGCGGGTTTGGTGGGTGCATTAGCCTATACTTTTTCAGATTCGTTCTGGTTCTCGGCTGTAGAAGCTGAGGTTTATGCCATGTCGTCTTTCTTTACTGCATTTGTAGTGTGGGGTATTTTAAAGTGGGATGTTATTGAAGACGAAAGCAAAGCCAATCGCTGGTTATTGTTAATGGCTTATATGGTGGGGCTTTCTATCGGGGTACACTTGTTAAACCTGGTGGCCTTACCTGCGTTGGGATTAATCTACTACTTCAAAAAATTCAAAACTTCAGTTTGGGGTGTAATTGCTACACTGGCTATCAGTGGTGGCTTGGTTTTATTCATAAACGATTTTATTGTTCCCGGTTTGCCTACCATTGCCGGCCACTTTGAAGTGTTCTTTGTAAACACGCTTGGTTTATTTTTTGGCTCAGGTGCGCTTGTGTTTTTCTTATTAGTTGTTGGTGGCCTCGCGTATGGAATCTATGCTACACAAAAGCAAGGTCGTGTGGTATTGAACACGTTCTTATTGGCAACCACTTTTATTTTGATTGGCTACGCATCGTACACAACGGTGTTGATTCGTTCTAACTACGATACGCTTATCAACGAAAACGCACCAAAAGATGTAATGAGTTTTATCCGCTACCTGAAGCGTGAACAATATGGTAGCAGGCCATTATTATACGGAGCCTATTTTACGGCACGCCCGGTTGATATTAAATATGGTGCACCTATTTATACCAAGGGTAAAGACAAGTACGAAATCAGCGACCGCAAATTTTCGTATGTGTACGAAGAAGGTTCTGAAACTATTTTGCCCCGTGCGTGGAGTTCCGATCAGGCGCAATCCTACAAAAGTGCAATGGGTTTAAAAACGTATAAAGATGCACAAGGTCGGGAACAGATTGTACAGCCCACGTTTGGTCAGAATCTTACGTTCATGTTTCAACATCAGATCGGCACCATGTATATGCGCTACTTCATGTGGAACTTTGCAGGTCGCGAAAGCGATGAGCAAGGCGCTAATTGGCTAAGTCCTATTGGTGCAGCCAAAGATGTACCCGCTGCATTGGCAACGAACAAAGGCCGCAATAATTTCTTTATGATTCCTTTTGTGCTGGGTCTAATTGGTATGTTCTATCAATTTGTAAAAGACACCAAAAACTTTTCTGTTGTTGCGCTGCTGTTTGTAATGTTGGGGGTTGCGATAGTTGTTTATCTTAATTCACCGCCTACCGAACCCCGCGAGCGTGATTATATCTATGCGGGTTCTTATTATGCCTATGCCTTCTGGATTGGGTTAGCCGTGATTGGTTTGTATGAACTTTTCGGAATGATTATTAAGAATGGTAGAGTGGCCGCAATTGCTGCATCACTGATTGGTCTTACCGCGCCAGCTATTATGGCTGCCGAAGGTTGGGATGATCATGATCGCTCAAACCGGTACTTCTCAGTTGATTCCGCTCATAACTATCTTAACTCGTGCGGGCCGCAAGCCGTAATTTACACCGGTGGCGATAACGATACATTCCCGCTGTGGTATGCGCAGGAAGTGGAGGGCAACCGCACCGATATGCGCGCGGTGGTTTTAAGTTACTACAACACCGATTGGTACATTGAACAAACCATGCGCAAAGCGTATGAGTCGGAGCCAATACCTTATACATTAAGCAAGCACCAATATCGCCAGGGTGGCCCTAACGATTACTTGATGTATGCCGACTTCAAAGTAAAGAGCATTGATGCTGAAGAATTCATCGGCCTTATTTCTAAAGATTATGCGCAATTGCGCGATGATGATCGCAATCTGGTACCGAGCAGAATTTTTACGCTCAATATCGACAAAGCAGATTTGCGTGCGCGTGGTATTATTCCTGCGCGGTTAGATAGCCTGCTGGTAGATCAGATGCAGATCCGGTTATTGAAAAATACTCTGGAGAAAAAAGATCTCGCTATTCTGGATTTTCTGGTAACCAATAATTGGGAACGACCAATCTATCTCAACCAAACTTCGCTTTCGCAGATTAATATTGATTTAAGTCCGTACGCCATACAAGAGGGCAATGCATATCGCATTCTTCCCATTCGCAATCCGCGGCAGGATCGGGAATATCTGGTAGATACCGAAAAGACTTTCGATAACATGATTAACAAATTCCGCTATCGCGAACTGGATAACGAAAAAGTTTACTACAGCGAAGACTATCGCAACTTTGTATTGAACCACCGCAGTGCCCTCAACTCGCTTGCTGAAGCATTGGTAGATGAAGGCCAGATGGAAAAGGCAAACACTGTATTGGAATTTTCTATGACCAAAATGCCGGATCGTGTAATTGCTTACGATCACACTACTGCCTCTCTGGTTGATTTACTCTTTCAGGTTGGCCAGAAAGAAAAGGCCCTTGAAACAGCTAAACTTTTGGGCGACCGTGCCGAAGAAATGGCCACTTATTTAATTGATGAAAACTCCGGATTGAGTCAGGAACTACGTAGAAATATTTTCATTCTTAACTCCTTACAACAAACGCTTTATGAAAATGGCGAAATGGAGTTGGGTAAAAAGTATGAAGATGCCTTCAACAACTTGTTAGCAAGACTTCAAATTGGTGGCGCAGGAGATAGAGGGGATTATTGATTTGGAAATCCTGAGCGATTAAAAACCGATGAGTTTAAAAAGTTGAGGAAACAGAGCGAAGGATCTCCATTTAGAAGAAGTTTCGAATTTGGGGATTCTTCGCTTGATGTATCTGTGACCTTGAGCAATTCGCCTCACATGTTGTATCAAATCCATTAAGGTTGTATGTCGGGCACGCTCAGAATTTTACCTCCGAACCGCTGAGGCCTACTTCCGCACCATCAAAAACAAATCCAAAGCCTGCGTAGCATCATCTACCAACAGATAATCTTCGTGGCGAATGCTGGCCACCAGTTCATCCGAAGCATCTTTAAGTTTATTACGATTAAGTCGATTCATAAACTCGTAAGGCACCCGCAACCACGCGGCTGGTAGTTTGTACTGAAGATTAAACACATCCCAACGCATCAACTTAGCCACCGATTTTTTATTGCGTTCGTAATACTCCATTACTTTATTGTTACCACCTATGCCCTTCATGGTAACCTCGCTAAAAAACTGTTGCGCCAGTTGGGTTAACTCAGCAGCCGTATATTCGCGCACATGCCACGGATTCCGCGAAAGCGATAGTGGCCTGTTAGGTGTTGTAAGAAGGGCAAGGCCTCCGGGTTTAAGCACGCGGTGAATTTCTTTCAGAAAAAGCTTATCGTCTTCAATGTGTTCAATCACCTGAAAACTCACAATCGAATCGAAACTATTATCGGCAAAAACAGAAAGCGGTGGAATATTGCCGCTGTGAAATACCCCTTGCGGATATTTCTTTTTTAAACCTTCAATAACCGGTTCAATTTTATCGATAGCGGTATAGTGGTTTATGGCCGGTAAAAGCCAATCAATACCCCGGCCTTCACCACAACCCACTTCCAGCAATTTTCCGGAAACGAATTGCGGGGCCAGCACGTATGCTTTTAATAAGCGCTGGTGAATAGGATTATCGGAAGGGATTGATTCTGAAGTTATTTCTGTTGTATAAACCGATGCCATTCGAAAAAAAATATGGCGCAAAAATAACGTAATCTATTAGAATTATCGTTTTACCTTTAAACACCAAAATACGCAGTATGAACCGCTTTTTGTTATTTCTGTTCTTCGTTCCCACACTCAGCATGGCACAACCCATTACCGGGTTAAACTTTCGCGAATGGTATAACCCCGATGCAGAAATTGCTGTTGCCTTTGATGTGGTGCGACTATCGAATCAAATGGTGGTAGATTTTACCATCAATTCCCGCCAACTGCCTTTGGAAAAATATTCCATTACGTGGGAGCGCAGAGATACCTACACCCAACGCGATGGCAACGCGCTTGCCGAAACTCCTGTTGGCGTGGTTGATTCAGAAAAACAAAAAAAAGGTAGCTGGACTTTTCCGGTTCCGCCAGCTTCGTGGTTGCTGGTTGCAAAAGTCACTAACATAGAAAGCAAAACCACGTGGACTTACTTTAAACAAATAGATCCAAAATATCCGGCTAACGGCTGGCTTGAAAAAGATGGGCAAAAACTACAGCAGAAATTTCTGACGCTAAAAAAAGCCTATCAGGTAAAAAGTTATAGCGAAGCACCTTTGTTTGTTTCCGTTTATTTCAACGACTTTAAACCCGCCACGCCACCATTTGCCGATCAGGTAGATCAGGTAGATCGGTTTATGTTTTATGATTCTACGTTTCGGTTGGCATCGGGCGAAACGTTTACACCAACACGGTCTGGTGTATATTTGATTCAGCGCGATACCAACGCAGCCGAAGGTTTTGCTTTTCTGGGTGTAACCGATATTTATCCGAAGTTTTCTTCCATTGCCGATCTGGCCGAGCCGCTTTTATATGTTACCACCAGCGATGAGTTTGCTCAAATAGACCTTGCCGGTAACGACAAAGTAAAGTTTGACAAAGTAATTCTGGATGTTACGGGCGATCGCGAGCGTGCTAAAAATTTTATGCGCAGTTACTTCCGCAGAGTAGAATTAGCCAACAATTATTTTACGTCTTACAAGCAAGGTTGGAAAACTGATCGCGGTATGATTTACCTGATTTTTGGTTTGCCCGATGAAGTAAGCATAAACGATGGCACCGAAACGTGGTTCTATAAAGCTTCGCGTACGCGATTCACTTTCGTGAAACGAGGTAGCGTGTACGATCCGGGGCATTACGTGCTGCTGCGCGACAAACGATTTGCTGAGACTTGGTTTAGCACCATCGACCTCTGGCGCAAAAGCAGGTTTTGATGTGGTAGACCAGTTGCTGCTTCTTCAAAGCTGAAGGGCGAAATATCCAGAACAAGTAAAACGCTCTCACAACCATAATGAAATAGACTAAGCCCTGAAGAGGCGTAATATCCAAAGACAGGTGCAGCCCTGTCGGTTAACATGGTGCTTTAGGCCAAGCCCTGAAAGGGCGAGATAGATGCATATGTAATCACGCCCATTCAGGGCTATACCACAGCTGCCTCATCAACCCACGCAGGGCTGCACCCTGCGTTATTTGATACCGCCCTTTCAGGGCTATTGGTAAATCTGATTAGATAAGTCAGAATGAATTAGATAAACAGGATTTAGATTGGCTACTCGAGTTGTAGTATCTTGGCCACATAATATTTCTTCATGGAAAAAACGGAAATGATTTTTGGTACGCGGGCAGTAATGGAAGCCATAAAGGCCGGCCGCGAAATAGAAAAGATTTTTGTGCAGGCTGGCCTGAACAACGATCTGATCAAAGAACTTATTCAGACTGCCAAAAGTAATGGTGTACCCTTTACGTTTGTACCACAGGCAAAACTCAATAGGCTCTCCACCAAAAATCACCAAGGTGTAATCTGCCAGCTTGCCACTGTAAGCTATGCTAACTTGGAAGGCATAATCGATAAAGCCTTTCAGGAAGGGCGCGCGCCTCTTCTATTAATTGTAGATCGGGTAACCGATGTGCGCAACTTTGGTGCTTTGGCCCGCACGGCCGAGTGTGCCGGGTTGGATGCCATTATCCTGGGCGATAGTGGCAACGCTCCTATTACAGGCGATGCCATGAAAACTTCAGCAGGTGCGCTGAGTCACTTGCCGGTGTGTCGTGTAAAAGATATGCGCAAGACCCTTCATTATTTACGCGAAAGTGGAATTCAGATTATTGCGTGTACTGAAAAAGCAACTGATCTATTGTATGATATAGATTTAAACACACCGCTTGCGCTGATTATGGGGTCGGAGGAAGATGGTATTTCGCCACAGCTTCTAAAAGATGCCGATCGCCTGGCTAAAATCCCGATGCGTGGAAAAATCAGTTCACTGAATGTTTCAGTGGCTGCCGGTATTTCCATTTACGAAGCGCTAAGGCAGAGAGGCTACAAATAATCGTTGCCATTATTTTTTGCCTTTAAATCGTTTACAAACCTGCGAAACAATTCTTCTTTGTCTTTTTCGCACACAATAAAAACATTATCGAACGCGCCTACCAGATAGCCGTTAAGGCCTTGGGCTACAATTAATTTATCCTTCGGGCCTTTTATCACACTGTTGCGTGTATCGTAAATCATAGCATCGCCACTAATGGCATTGTTGTGCTCATCTTTGGTGGAGTTATCGTGCAACGAATTCCACGAACCCAGATCGGACCAGGCAAAATTACTCAGCCACACATACACGTTATCGGCTTTCTCCATTATGCCATAATCAATCGAAATACTTTTGGTTTGTGCGTAGGCCGCTTGTAACGCTTCTTTTTCACCTGGTGTATCAAACTGGCTTGCAGCTTCGTCAAACACCTCAGCCATTTCGGGTAAATGTTTTTGAAATGCTTGTAAGATTGCCTTCACTCCCCACACAAAAATTCCGGCATTCCATAAAAAATCACCGCTCTGCAAAAACGTATTGGCCAAAGCTAACTCTGGCTTCTCGGTAAAGGTTTTTACTTTTTTTAAGGCGTGCTTACCATCTAAGTATTGAATGTAGCCATAACCGGTTTCGGGGCGGGTTGGCTTTATACCCAGGGTGATTAGCTTATCCTGCTCTTTGGCTTTTTCCTGACACTTTAAAATTGTTTGCTGAAAGTCGGCCTCATTCAAAATCAAATGATCGGACGGACTAACCACTATTACAGCATCGGGGTTGAGTTTATAGATTTTATGACTGGCAAACGCGATACACGGAGCCGTGTTTTTACGCATGGACTCTGTTAGCACCTGGTGTGCCGCCAAATTGGGCAACTGCTGGCGCGTGATAGCTTCATGCTCCTCGTTAGTAACCACATAAATATTTTCGGGCGGACATATCGGCAAAAAGCGATCGTAACTGGCTTGCAATAATGTTTTACCTATTCCCAAAACATCTAAAAACTGTTTGGGTCTGCTGTTGCGGCTATATGGCCAAAACCGGGTACCTACACCCCCGGCCATTAGCACTACATAAAGATTTTTATCCATGATCCCGCTGGGATGTCCTTTTGGTTATACAATTCCCTTCTTTTAGCAAATCGCGCAACTTTGTTTGCCCGCTTCACTGAATTAAGCTTACAATAATACTCTCTTTTAACAGTTCATTTCAAGCAATGCTAAAGTTAAAATGCTTTTCTGTTTATCGGGGCAGGTTATTTTTTCAGATTAAGCTTCAAAAATTATTACACAGACGGAGTGAAATTTCAACTTCAAATCCTTCACTGAAACTGCCACCTTTTCAGCCTCAAAAATACATCTGCCAATGCCCGTTAGGATAATCCTGACCTTATTGTCAACCGTTTTCCCATTAAACACCTCGAAATCGTTGTCGATAAAATTAGTCAGGTTTTCTACCACTTTGGTCTCATTTATTCGTTCAGCTTTAGCGATTTGTTTGAGATTTTTTGTTACATTCAATGCTGAGATTATTCAGCAGAAACTCAAACGAAAACTCAAAGATAAGTAATTCAAAATTTTATAGGTGATAACCATGGTAGTGGCAGAAGAGAAAGATGAATTGAAGGCAAAACTCAAGGAAATATTCGGTTACGGAAATTTTCGGGGCAACCAGGAAATTGTAATTAAAAACATACTTGGCGGAAGGAATACTTTTGTGATCATGCCCACGGGGGCAGGTAAGTCGCTGTGCTACCAACTGCCGGCCATGGTTAAAGACGGGCTGGCCATTGTGATTTCTCCGCTCATTGCTTTAATGAAAAACCAGGTTGATCAGTTAAACGCTTATGGCATTAATGCACGCTTCTTAAACTCCACCCTTAGCAAAGGTGAAATTACCAGACTGAAGAAAGATTGCGTAAGCGGTCTTGTGAAACTTTTGTATGTAGCGCCCGAATCGCTCAACAAAGAAGAGAACATTGAATTTTTACAAAAAGTAAAAGTATCGTTTGTTGCCATTGATGAAGCGCATTGTATTTCAGAATGGGGTCATGACTTCAGGCCGGAGTATCGCAAAATAAAAACCATGATTGCCCAATTGGGCGATATGAATGTAATTGCGCTAACCGCAACGGCTACTCCAAAAGTGCAGTTAGATATTCAGAAAAACCTGCAAATGGAAGAAGCCGATGTATTCGTTTCTTCCTTCAATCGCAAAAATTTATTCTACGAGGTACGACCTAAAAAAGAAACCAAGAAGCAACTCATTCGCTTTTTAAAAGAACACAAAGGCAAGTCGGGTATTATCTATTGCCTCAGTCGCAAAAAAGTAGAAGAGATTGCACAGCTTATTAATGTAAACGGTTTTAAAGCCGCACCGTATCATGCCGGGTTAGATCCTGATGTGCGCATGAAAAATCAGGATGACTTCTTAAATGAAGAAGTGGACATTATTGTGGCCACCATTGCCTTCGGGATGGGCATTGACAAACCAGACGTACGGTTTGTGGTTCACTACGATGTGCCTAAATCATTAGAAGGTTATTATCAGGAAACCGGTCGTGGTGGGCGCGATGGTTTGGAAGGACATTGCCTGATGTTCTATAGCCACAACGATTTGAACAAACTCGAAAAGTTTAATAAAGATAAAGCCGTGCAGGAGCGCGAGAACGCACGTGTGCTGTTGCAGGAGATGGAGTTTTATGCCGAAAGTCCGGTATGCAGGCGCAAACAACTACTGCATTACTTTGGCGAAGAGTATAAAGAAAATAATTGCGGCATGTGTGATAACTGTACCAATCCGCGCGAGCGATTTGATGGTACAGAATATGTAACGATAGCACTGGAAGCTGCCAAGCAAACTAACGAGCGCTTTACACTGGCACACCTTGTAAATGTAATTCGCGGAACGGAAGATGAGTATGTGAAGAGCTATGGCCACTTTAGTTTGGCTGTTTATGGAAAGGGCGATCAGCAAGATGCAGAATTCTGGAAATCGGTTATTCGCCAGACTTTAATCTATCAATACTTAGAAAAAGATATTGATAATATTGGGGTACTGAAGATTTCGAGCAAGGGCCGTGCATTCTTAAAAAAACCACACCCGATAGAACTTGCGCGCGATCATGACTTTACTACGGTTGGCGATGAAGAAGAATCGCCAGACAGAGTTCCGGTAAACAGCAAATCTTATGACGAGAAGTTGTTTGAAATGCTGAAAGTACTTCGCAAGAAGGTTGCCAAAGAAAAAGATTTACCACCGTATGTAATCTTCCAAGATCCATCATTGGAAGAAATGGCTACCACCTACCCTACTACCAAGGAAGAATTGGCTTCGGTAAACGGTGTGGGTATGGGTAAGGTAAATAAGTTCGGAAAAGACTTTCTGGATTTGATACAGACCTATGTTGAAGAGAATGATATTGAAACAGCTTCTGACATTGTCGTGAAGTCGTCTGTGAATAAATCTAAAATCAAGATTTTTATTATTCAGCAGATTGACCGCAAAGTTGAGTTAGATGAAATAGCAGAATCGAAGAGCATTACATTCGATGAGATGTTAACTGAAATTGAAAACATCTGTTATTCAGGAACCAAACTCAATCTGGATTATTACATTGATTCTGTTTTAGACGAAGACAAACAACAGCAGATTTACGATTACTTTCTGGAATCGGAAACGGACAGCATTGAAGATGCAGTAGATGCATTGAAGGATGAAGATCCGGATTTTACCGAAGACAATCTGCGCCTGATGCGCGTGAAGTTTTTGAGCGAGTACGCAAACTGATTTTAGTAATTTAATTGATAAACGCCTTCTGCACGAATTGCGGAGGGCGTTTTTATTTCATACCAATCTCTTCTTGATTGAAAGTTGTTCATAACTTATCTTGAGTTCTAAACCCTACGAAATGAGAAAAATAATTTTATCCATGAATACCACCATCGATGGTATCGTTACCGATGAATTAAGCTGGATGCAGCCTGACACCGATCAAACCTGGGAAAATTTTTTCGAAATGTTGGCGGACGTAGACTTGTTGTTATTGGGTGGTGGAATGTGGACTGACTATAAAAATCATTGGAAAAGGGCGCTGAGTGAAACCGGATTCTCACCAAATGAAATTAAATATGCCCGATATGCCGAAAGGACAAAGCACATAATTTTTTCGTCTACTTTAAAAGATGCCGATTGGGCAAATGCAACTATTGAGTCGGGTGATTTAAAGAAAATGATTCTGGGTATTAAATCTGAGACGGGAAAAGATGTGCAAATTGTAGGCGGAAAAGAGTTTGCTTCAAGTGTGATTAATACCGGACTGGTGGATGAGTACCGAATTATGATGAACCCGGTGCTGGTCGGGAAAGGAGAATCTCTCTATGATAATCTGATTACCCAGCACAAACTCAAATGCGTTAACACAGAACTTATGGATAATGGCGTAGCGATTCTTACGTATAAAGCAATTTGATTCTTAATCAAGAAATAAAACATTACCCCACTCAACTACAACCTCTTGACTCGGAACGTTCTGAAAAAACTTACATTTGAGTATTACAAAAATTACCATGAGATACCCATTTGCTTTACTTCTGCTTATTGTTGGTTTTAATTCCTTCGGGCAAAATACAGTTACCCGGCAAGATACCTTGCGCGGATCTATTACCCCCGAACGCGGCTGGTGGGATGTGTTGCATTATGGCATTGTGGTTAACCCTGATTACAATACCAAAAAAATTTCAGGTGTTGTAGAATTGAAAGTGAAAGCCATTGCATCAGGGAAAAGACTGCAAATAGATTTACAGGAACCGATGCAGTTAGACAGAGCAACCATGCAGGTTACTAAACTTACTCCTGTACGCGAGGGTAATGTTTACTACTTAGATTTACCTGCAGAAATTACAGCTGGTACTGAGTTCACTTTATCACTTCATTATTCAGGTAAGCCGCGCGAAGCTAAACGCGCACCCTGGGATGGTGGCTGGATCTGGAGCAAAGACGCATTAGGCAGACCGTGGATGTCGGTGGCCTGCCAGGGCCTTGGTGCCAGTGTATGGTTTCCATGTAAAGATCATCAAAGCGATGAGCCCGATCAGGGGGCATTGTTAACCATCATTGTGCCTGATACATTGGTAGCAGTGGGTAACGGAAAACTAATCGAATCTAAAAATGTAAACGACCAACTCAAAGCTTTTACCTGGGAAGTGAAGAACCCGATCAACAGCTATAACGTCATTCCCTACATTGGTAAGTATGTACATTGGCGCGAAGTATATGCGGGCGAAGTTGGCGATCTGGACTGCGATTACTGGGTGTTGGATTATGAATTGGAAAAAGCAAAAGAACAATTCAAGCAAACACAACGCATGCTAAAATGCTTTGAGCATTGGTTTGGTGCCTATCCGTTTTACGAAGACGGATTTAAGTTGGTGCAATCGCCACACTTAGGTATGGAACACCAAAGTGCTATCGCGTATGGCAATGGTTTTAAGAATGGCTACCTCGGGCGCGATCTTTCTCAAACCGGCTGGGGCCTGAAGTGGGATTTCATTCTCATCCACGAAAGTGGCCACGAGTGGTTTGGTAACAACATTACTTCAACCGACATAGCCGACATGTGGATTCATGAATCGTTCACGAATTATTCTGAAACTATTTTCACCATGTGCGAGTTTGGTTTGGAGGCTGGCAATGACTACGTAATTGGAACACGAAAGCAAATTCAAAACGACATACCTATTATTGGTACTTATGGTGTAAATAAAAGAGGCAGTGGCGATATGTACTACAAAGGCGGAAATATGATTCATACCATCCGGCAATTGATAAATGATGATGAAAAATTCAGAATGATTCTACGCGGGCTTAACGAAAAATTTCATCACGCTACCGTAACCACAGCCCAGGTAGAAGCATACATCAGCAAAGAGGCAGGCATAAATCTTTCTAAAGTCTTTGATCAATACCTTCGCAATACTCAAATCCCTACACTGGAATATAAAGTCGAAAAGAAAAAACTGCTTTACCGTTGGAACAACAGCATTCAAGGTTTTGATATGCCCGTTAAACTTCAATCGGGCAATTGGATTAAGCCCAAAAGCGAGTGGCAACGTTTTAAAAACCTGACTTCACTTGATGTTGATCGTAATTTTTACATTTCAGTAAAGAATGTTTCAACGCAGGCACAATAAAATATTTTTGAATTTTACACCATATTGCCATGTCGCTTAGTTTTACTCAAAGAGAACCCGATTCTCCAATATTTTTACTAACATTGGTAACGCTATAATCAGACCCAATGAGGCTAATCATTATTTTCCTGTCTCTCTGCATTTCTTTCGTTTGCAATGCCCAGCACCAACTTGTTGGCACTATTGGTGCGCAAGAATTGAATCTTCCGCAACTTAATCGACCCACTGATGCTACATTTGGTCCGGACGGTAACCTGTATATGATTAATGTAACCAATAAGGAAATTTTAGTTTATGCCGAGGATGGTGAATTTGTAAAAATCATCACCCCACTTTTCGAAGGGAAAAGATTTGATTTTGACTTTATTGCTATTAATAATACAGGATTAATTTATCTTTCTTCCGCATCACTACACAAGATTATCGTTTTCAATGCGCAAGGCAATTTGCTTCAGCAAATTGGTTCTATGGGTTCCGGGCAAGGTCAATTGTTACATCCAAGAGGAGTTGATATTGATGATCACGGAAATGTTTGGGTAGCTGATTTCCAAAACAATCGAATTCAAAAATTCAATTCAACCGGGGCGCATTTATCAGAATTTCCCTCACCGTTTCCTCATGGAATTGATGTTTCTGAAACTGCTATTTATGTTAACGAGTCTTCCGCTCAATCCTTTAAAAAATATTCGCTTAACGGCACGTTACTGAGTGAGACTCAGCTTCCGGCTTCCATAATATCATCACCAGAAGTTGCCAGCGACAACCAAATATACATTGCAACTCTTGATGGAATTTTTTTATGCGATGCCAGCGATAATAGTTTTCTTCAGTTACCATCACCTCAAAATGACTATGAAATTTTTTCTTATGGGCTTGCATTAAAAAACGACAAACTCTTTATCACAGATTTATATAACAGGGTTTTTATATATCACATTCTATTAGATTCACTTGAAATTTTTTTGGATTGTAAAGCTGAAGGCCAGTTTAATCACCCTGGTCAACTTGCAAAAGATAAAGATCAGAATATATATGTAACGGATCAGAATAATCACAGAATTCAGGTTTTCGATCCTCAAGGCAGCTTCATTCGCACGTTTGGGAGTTTTGGCAACAACCCAGGTCAATTAAGTTTTCCTCAAGATCTGACAGTTGATAGTAATGGTGATTGTTATGTACTGGATAATACTGGCGTAAGTGTTTTTAACAATCAAGGTTTGTTCCTGAGAAGATTTGCTGTAAATGGATTTGGTGGAATTGCTGTTGACAATACATCTGTTTACGTAGCGGGCCTAATGAATCAAGGCATTGAACGCTTTACTAAAAATGGGGTTTCGCAGGGGATATTTATTGAACACGGTTCGGAACAAGGCAAAGTAAATGGTCCTAAAGATTTTATTTTAGATGATTCAGGTAACCTTTATATCACCGAAGTACTTACTCCAAGAATTCAAATTTTTAACAACAATGGTATTTCCCTCAAAGTAATCGGCCAACCTGGTTTTACTGATGGAAAGTTAGCCTTCCCGCAAGGTATAGCTACCAATGGATTAGGGAAAATTTATGTAACCGATCAACACGAAGATCGCATACAAATATTTAAATCAACAGGTGCGTTCCTGGAAAAGATCGGGAAAGGATCTGGGATGGACCCAGAGTTTTTCAATAATCCGGTGGGGATTGTTACAAACACAGAAGGGCTGGTTTACATTTCAGATTACCATAATCATCGCATTCAAATTTTCCAAGCCATTAAAACTCCACCAGTAATAATGGTAGAAGTACCCATTCTTGCATACGGTGATGCAGATCATCAACTTATTGTAAACTCTAATTCCACAGGCAAGTTGTCTTTTAAGATAGTCGAGGGAACAGCAGCCGAGATTACACCTGAAGGCTTGATTACGGTTTTAAAAGCTGGTACTATTTCCATTGAAATTGTTCAAGAAGCCACTATAGAACATTTGGAATCTTCCGTGATTGTGCCGCTCGAAATTGATAAGGCCAACCTGGAAGTTCGTGTAAACGATCAATCAAAGATTTATGGCGAAAACAACCCTGAACTTACCTTTTCATATGGCGCGTTTAAGTTCAATGAAACTTTTACAGTTTTAAATCAGCAACCCATCATTAGTACAAATGCTTCGATACTATCGCCAGCAGGCCAATACTTAATCAATGCAAGTGGTGGATTTGATGATAATTATGAATTCAGCATTGAATCAGGTATTCTGAATATTGATAAAGCCACTTTAACCTTAACAGCAGAGAACAAGTCAAGAGTATTTAATAGCTCCAACCCAGAGCTTACTATGACCTACGAAGGATTTAAAAATTCTGATAATAGTACCAGCTTCGAAACAGTGCCCACCTTAAGTACAGTGGCAACCCAGGTATCGCCTGTAGGAAGTTATCTGATTGAAGTTAGTGGGGGAAATGCCATTAACTACGATTTAATGTACATAAATGGTCTGCTAACAATTACGAAAGCAAGCCAGGAAATTTTATTTGACCCATTGCCTACACCAGTCAAAAATACTTTGGCTCCGTTTACGCTTCAAGCAACCTCTACCTCAAACCTACCCATCACTTATGAGGTAACCTCAGGCCCGGCATCCGTGTCTGAAAAATTACTAACACTTTCAGGTGAGCCAGGAGTGGTGACCATTGTAGCGTCACAGACCGGTAATGAAAATTATTTCCCTGCAGAAAATGTTTCAAGGGCTTTTGAAGTCATCCCCGATCCAATATTAGGTGTAAACGAAGGTTTTGAGAATTTCATTTCTTATCCTAACCCTGCCAAGAACGAACTTTTTATAAAACTGCCCTTAAGTGAGGTCGCTGAAATTAAACTTATAGACACAAGAGGAATAGAAATATTATTAAACGGGCAAATGGTTACTAGTGAAATTCTTTCTACTAATCTGAGTTTAGTATCAAATGGGTTGTTCCTATTACAGGTAAAAACGAAGTCGGGTAATCGGTTCAATCAAAAAATCTTGGTACTAAAATAGAAAGTCAGACCTTCGCAAATCTTTACGATTGGCTAATACTACTTTAGCAGTTCTTTGATTTTTACCAACCTATTCCCTTGCATCCGCAAAGCGGATAAGAAATAAGGCACATAAATCCTCAGCCTACACCACCGGATACTTAAACGTAGATTTTATTTCAATACGTTTTCCGGTTGCCTGCGAAGCGCGGGTAGCTTCCATTATCTCCAACACATGCAAGGCATGTAAGGCCGCAATCAATGGTTCATTACCCGAAGATAATTTTTCTGAAATTACCGATGCGCCTTCTTGCCAAACATACGTGCCAGTATCGGTGGCTTCGCGTCTGGTTTTTTCATTATCGTGTGTAGCTACATCAACACCAAACGGTGCCCAGTCGTAACCTATCAATTGCAGGTTACCATGTGTACCCCAAATAGAAATGGTGGGTTTATCCTGACCCGAGCCTTCATGACCATACGGATCGAAGTAATTAAACCCACATTGTACATGCGATAAAATTCCATTGCCATGATCCATCAACACCATAGCATTATCTTCGGCTACTACTTTTATCTTTCCTTTGTTATCAACCGTGCGCTCGGGTGTAACAATACTCGTCATACCCATTACTGATTTGGCCGGACCCAGTAATCCCGTAAGGGTGGCAATGTTATAAACACCAAGATCAGGTAAACTGCCACCACCTTGTTCATAAAAGAAAGCCGACCACGTGGGCCCAAGATGGCCGTAGTGTGCATGAGCTGCAGCAACCTTACCAATTTTTCCTTGTTGAATCATGCGCGACATATGGGCGAATTGCGGACTGTTCACTACAGCCGGTGCGCCCCAGATACGCACACCTTGTTGCTTGGATAAATCGAGTAATGCTTTGCCTTCAGTATAGGTATTGGCCATTGGTTTTTCACTCCACACATGCTTCTTTTTAAGCAAGGCCGTTTTATTTAATCGACCATGTTCTTGCATGTCGGTTAGATTAACTAATAAATCGAACGGAACACCCGCCAATTGCTGATCGATGTGTGAGTAGTGATTAGAAACATTATATTTTTCGGCCGCAGCCTTTGCCCTTTCGGGGATGATGTCGCACACGCTTACCAACTCTACATAAGGCGATTTGGAAAGATGCGGCAGATACATGCCCGATACACTACCGCATCCGATAAGGCCGATCTTGATTTTTTTAGTTTGAAAGAGTTCTCCAGCTTCCGAAATAAACGGAGCCAGCATACCGGCTACCATTAGTTTGCTGCTGCGATCCAGAAATTGTTGACGGCTGATCTTGTTTTCCATGCTGGTAGAGGTTAGAAATTAGAAGATAGAATTGTGAAGTTAGATGGTAAAGTACATTTTACTTTTTTGAAAGTAAATAATCTTGTTGAAAAACTAAAGTGGAATCTGGCAGAAGGTTTACTTCATGCGGCCAATGCGTAGAAAGAGTGGAAAAGTTACTTCCAATTGATTTCGCCAAAGAGGTTTGAGTTGTGGTATCAATTCATCAACTGGGTTAGTTTGATTTGCCCTAATATACTTACGCACAGCCGACCATGTATTAAGATACCCTTCGAGTTGCGCCAACGGCCACCGGAACGAAAATGAAAACGGAGGTGCTTTTATTTCCTGAAATGGAAACGAAATAGTTTGATAGTGATCATCTATTAGTTTTCGTTCGGGATCCCAATAAGGGCCAACCACATTTTTGTAGAAGTGATTGATGTGGCTATCTATAACAGGATTAACCTGTAACAAGCCATAACCCCATACAGCAAGTACCGCATCAGGGGTGCCAACACGCGCAACACCCTTAAAGAATTTTTCTATGTCGAACCAATGGATAGCTTGTGCCACGGTAATCAGATCAATGGAAGAATCCGGCTGATCCAATTCTTCGGCACTAATCGAATAAATTATGTTATCGGTTTTAGGCGCTTGTTCAAGTTGTGCTGAACTGATATCGGTGGCAAATACTTTTTTAAATTGTTTTGCTAACACATGCGCTGCCTGACCATTACCCGTGCCTGCATCCCAGGCACAATTAAAATTTTTTACCTGCGAAAAAATAAACTGGTACAACGCATCCGGATAAACCGGTCTGAATTGTGCGTATTGCGAAGCCTGTTGAGAAAAACGATCTTTCATAATTACTTTAAGTCGTGCTTCGGCAAAAGCAGGCTTGCCGAAGCCTTCCACCCCGGCCCACGCACACATTTACCCGGCATAGCACCGGTGTGGTTGCCATTGTTCAATACCTGCACTCCGTTTACAAAAACATGCACCACACCCTCAGCATATTGGTGCGCATCTTCGAATGTAGCTTTATCGGTAATTGCATCTGGATTAAAAATCACTATATCCGCAAAGTTACCAACAGCTATACTTCCCCGCCTTTCAATTTTTAAATTGGATGCCGGTAATGAAGTCATTCTGCGAATAGCCTCTTGCAGCGTCATAACTTTTTCATCTCGCACATACTTTCCCAACAATCGCGCGAAGCTTCCATACCCGCGTGGATGGGTTGCATCTACGTTGTAAAATTCCTCATCGGCAATAGAAGCAGCATCCGAACAAATACTTACATAAGGCAAAGTCAG
>Ga0075163_10000157_pt1 | contig 77825 bp, 131 predicted proteins | sample JI1023141ADNA_FD_71478 | JGI IMG/M metagenome (GOLD analysis project Ga0075163, IMG submission 71478) | Wastewater effluent complex algal communities from Wisconsin, to seasonally profile nutrient transformation and Carbon sequestration -... | ecosystem: Engineered > WWTP > Effluent > Algae... | reverse complement strand
AGATAGATCACGTCCTCGAAAGGCTTCCACGAAGAAGCCCGTCTCGAAGAAGCCCGTCTCGAAGAAGCCCGTCTCGAAGAAGCCCGTCTCGAAGAGGTCTGCACCCAAGAAGACCCAGCGGAAGTCTCCTCCGAAGAAGCGCAAGGCGTCTCGTTCGAAGTCTCGTCGCTGAGGTTGCGCCGCCGTGGTGGCGATCCAGGTTTTCGGGTATCATGTCAACCATGAAGCACGCGAAGAGAAGCAGCGGAGAGGTCCCCTCCAAGAAGAAGCTGAAGGAGCTCGGCCCGGACGTGAACGCGGACGCCGAGCTTCCTGCGCCGAGCGGGATGGCTCGCCGAGGCGCCGGCAAGGTCGACGAGGACGACAAGGATCCGGAGCTGCCCGCTCCGAGCGGCAAGCTCTATCGTCGTTCCGGGGAGCGCGCTGCGAAGCAGTACATCCCTGTCGAGACTCACAACGGTGAGTTTTTGATTCTCGCGGCGCAAGGCGAGAAGGACTACGACAAGATGTACAAGATCGGGAAGTCGCTGACCGACGGCTTCTTCCGGACGCCGATGGCTGCGAAGAAGGCTCTGTTCAGGGTCTTTTCGGAGGGCGGTCGTCCTGATCCCTCGAGCGCGTTCTACACGAAGATCGTTCACCTCAACCCGACGGACTCCGGGGTGCTCTCCAGGTCTTCTGGCGAGCTCGCGACGCGCGATGACGAGGAGAAGGAGCGATCCTCAGACTCTCGTCCCGAGGCTCGTCCGTCGGGGCGGGCGCAGCTCGATGGTTCTGCGATCGCTCGCGGAGAGGCCGATGGGGACCGTGCGGTGCCGGCGCTGCGCAAGCAGCTGCGGTCGTACGGGCGCGACGCTTCCATCCAGAACCCGTCGATCCGACGGGCGATCATGAGCCAGATCTCCCGTCTCTCGACGGAGGGTGCGGACAACCGTGGGCTTCGCGGGCGTGAGCGAGACGCGTACACGCAGGCGTTCGAGTCGAAGGCCACGACGCGGATCCTCGAGACGTTGTCGAGCGGCGCCGCGTCGCTCGGCAGCGATGGGGAGTCCCTTCGCCGGAGGCTCGAGAAGATCGGCTCCGAGCTTCGTCGGTACGCGGTGCGCGCGGAGGATGATCTCAGCGAGCGGGACCAGTGGGCGATGGAGCATGTCCGTCGGTTCGCGACGCGGGACCTGTCCTTCCGCCTGGCGAAGGGCCAGCTCGAGCACGCGCTGCAGTCCGTGAAGAACCTGCCTTCGGAGATCGAGAATCTCGGCTCTTCGAGGATCGCGAACGACATCCGGAGGGTCATCGGACGATCGGGTGTCGCGCCGTCTGGCGCGCTCTCGAAGGGCGTCCGCACCGGTCTCTTGGTCGCGGGTCTCGGCGCGGCCGTGATCGGCGTGACCGCGATCGCGCAGAAGGTCGCGAAGGATCAAGCTTCTCGTCGAGCTTGAAGCTCGCGTAGCATCTCTTCGGCGCGCTCATCAGACAGCGATCCGTCGAAGAGACTCTCGTAGACCTCGACGAGCAGGCGCCTCTTCGTGGGGCTCACTTCGTCGGTGGGGAACACCAAGGCTCTCAAGCATCGCTCGCGCAGCTGCAGCAGCAGCTCGAGGTCTGCGTTGGGCAGCAGCTTCTTGACCTCCCTGCAGCGGACGTCGTCGAGGGTCCTGCCATGCCCGTTCTCGACCTCGCAGAGGAACGTAGGCGAGATGTTGAGCATCCCGGCGAGCTTTCTTTGGCTGATTCCGGCCTCGAGTCGGATCATCCGAAGGTAGCTGCCGAACACCGGCTCGTCGTAGGGTCTCCCGCTTGTTGTCATCTCTCGGATGCTATCACTGGCTTGGATTCCAGTGTATTTTCAGTCCATGAAGACGATCGCGCCGCCGCCCATGATCGACTCGAGGGTCTGGGAGCTGACGAAGAAGAAGGTCAAGAAGAACCGAAACATCAACCTTCTCGTCGGACTCGCCGCGCTCGAGCCCGGAGAAGCGATCGAGCTTCTCTCAATGAACGCCCGCGATCGATCTGCGTACGGAGGACTGCCGTACCTGACCTGTCGACAAGCGATTCTGGTTCGTCAAGACGCGCAGCCTTCTGACCCCATCGTGGACCTTCGCTTCCGAAGGATGATGGCTGACATCGTCATGGCGAGCGACGAGGAGCGTGACGCTTGGATTGGATATCCGTCGGTGAGCGATCTTTTGTCGAGGGCTTGTCCGATGTGGTTTTGCGCTGCGATGTCGGAGCGCTTCTTGTCTCTCATGCGCTACAGGCAAGAGAGGACCCCGGAGTTCTCTCCCGGCAAGCTCGAGAACGAAGCAACGAAAATGACGGAGGACGCGCTTCGTCTTCTTCGTCGATCGGACTTCAAGCCAAAGGAATCCTCGTACAAGACGCCCTATCCATGGTCTGCAACGGTGGACTACAGGACGTATCCGTTCGTCACGTTCGAGGCTGCAGAGCTGCTCTGGTCATCGCTCGACGCGAGGATCGATGAGAAAGTTTCGCTCGAGAGAATGCTGAAGTCTCGTCAGTATTTTTCCAACCGATGGGTGAACCCGGAGAGCCCGCTGTTCACCTCTTCGCTGCCGCCCCCTCGCTCGGCTCCGTTCTCTCTGGGGCTTCTGCGTCGAATGATCTCGAGCAAGATCGTCTACATGACCCAGGGAAGGATTGGCGACATCGAGGAGCTTCTCGCCGAACCGCCGCCAGAAGACAGCCTGCAGTGGCTCGCGGACGGGATCGTGTCGGCAGACGTTCTGTCCGACGAAGGTTTGCAGAGGATCCAGACCTGAGCCTCCTGCTTTCTTGTTGACCAATGAACTTCGTCATGCCAGATGTGCCATCGGCGCAGTGGCTCAACGGTAGAGCAGCGGGCTTTAACCCCGCGTGGTGAGGGTTCGACTCCCTTCTGTGCCGTACCCAAAGGTTCGGTCGAGCAGCAGAGGAGAGGCGGTTTCCGGTGGAAGACAAGCGGCACAGAGGCAACCCTCACCGTCGCCTCGGAGGCAGCAGGGTCTCTCGCGGCGAGAGGATGCCTTTGATCCGCCATCGCCCAGGCAAAGTCCATGTAGGTCCGGCATGGACTGCAGTCAGCGGTCACGCTGTGGATCGCTTCCTCGAGCGCTTCGCCCCGGACTGCGAGAAGCCGCACAGCTTCCTCTTCAACCTCGGCAAGAACGCGAGGTACTTCGGAGAGGCCGCCGGCGCCGACGCCTTCATCCACGACGACGCGCCGGGCGCGATCTTTCTCGTCAGAGGCATCACGCGAACGCTGGTGTCGATCTTCGATACGCCGAGGGCGGATCCAGCCTTTGTTCCTCCGCGCGCGTTGGCGGACGACGGCTATCCGCCGGTCGCATTGTCCGTTACGCAGCCGGATCCGCTCAAGACAGAGAAGAAGGACAAGGTCGTCTTCAGCGACGGCGTCGCTCGGCAGCCGGTGCCGCATTCGCCGCTTCGACCGAGCGCATACCCGGTCGACAAGAGTTCGAGCGTTCCTGTGAAGAAGCTGAGGAAGCTCGTCGGTCAGATGAGAGAGATCTCGTGTGAGCCGATGGAGCTGTCGAAGCTCCGTCAAAAAGCAATCCGAAGAGCTCGGTGGAAATTCGTGTCGAAGCTGGCTCTCGAAGAGAGCGGCGATCCCGAGGCTTGGTCTTTCGTCAGGGACGAGGTTACTTCGTCGATCTTCAGGTTTTTCTTGATCCCAAAGGAGGACGAGAGCAAGGAGAGCAAGCGCCGGCTTATGGACGCGATCAGCACGGGCCTCGTGTGCGTCGCGCACGAGGCTATGCTAGATCGCGGGGAAGAGTATCTGTTCGCCTCTTCGCTTGGTTTTTTGTTCCACTGCGTCTTGCTCGACTGCGGGGCGTTCTCTCTGGAGACCGTGGTTCTGCCGCTGCGCGCGCCAGTGGATGACTACTCCGGGCTGATGATCGCACCTACGGAAGCGTTCATCTTCCGCGCGGCGCAGATCATCGCCAGGAAAGAGTTGTCGGGCCGGTCGGCTCTCTCGGTGTACTTCGATCTTTCCGAGGAGCACTTGCTGGCGCTGAACAGCGTCGGATCTGCGAATCCTTTTCACGACATGACGTCATCGGACGTTCGAGACGCGGTCGACAAGCTGATGCTGCTGAGGATCGAGCAGGGGGATGTGCCGATTCGGCTGCGCTCTAGGGCGCTCGCGGCGGAGCAGCGGGCTTCGCTGAAGAGGGGCCAGCAATAGCTTCTCCTTGGTGTTTCTCTGCGTCTCGTGACCGTCGACGAGCCGTCTCGCCCCGTGTATTCTTTCCATCATGAGTGTGGAAGTTGTCACGATGGGCGGCTGCGGCGCCTGCGCCCAAGCGAAGAAGTTCCTGTTGGAGCAGGGGATCCCGTTCCAAGAGGTGCCTCACACGCATCGTCCGGAGCTGAAGAGCTTTCCGGTTCTCGTGATCGACCGTCGGCCGGTCTTCACGGGCTTCAACCGGCTCCTGTGGAAAGAGAAGCTTCGTGAGCGGCGCCTCCCGGCCCTCGAGGAGGGTCGTCGGGCGTCCGGGCAGGCCGCTCCGGCATCTCCGCCAACCCCCCGCACGCTCGCGCCGCTTGCCGCAGGAGAGCCCGAGCAGGTTGGGCTCTCCTGCGGCAAGCGGGTGACGCCGCAGAACGTCGGGACGATGATCGGCGTGGGCGCGGTCTCTGGCCTCGTGGGTACCGAGAAGACGCTTCCCGTGATCGGCGTCGCCGGTGCCCTCGTCTACTGGCTCGGGGCGACCCGCTATGGCTGCCAGGTGCGCGCGGCGGGGACTGGCTTGATGCTCGGCGCCGTCCTCGCGGCGGTGAAGCACTGCGTGGTCGAGGACCGCAAGGACGAGATCGAGCGAGCGCGGCTCGGCGGCGGCTGAGGGCGGGCTCCCATGTCGAGCACGTACCCAAGGCATCCGTACTTTACGGAGATCCCTCAGAAGTCGTACGACGCCTGCATCGTCGGTGACGACCCGAAGCGTCTGCAGACGCTGCTGTTCGCGCTCGTGGTCGATCCCGACGAGGCCGACGACGCCTTTTCCGAGTGGATGACAACGTCAGCCAGCAAATTTAGGCGTCGTCCAGGGTTCGATGTTCAGTGGTTTCAGAGCTACGGCTCGGCAGAGGTCGATCGATTGCTCCTCACGATTCGTCAGTGGGTTCTGCAAGATCGATCTGTTGAAAACTCGCTTTCTGACATCACTGTTTTCGACGTCCGTCTGGGGATGTGGGTCGCCTGTGAAGCGGCAAAGTCGTGCTTCATCTACAGGGATCTTCCGGAGATGCGCTCGATCTTGACCGAGGCTCAAGGTTGGGCGACAGGATCGATCTCGGACAGCAGGCTACAGCAGATTCTCGACGAATCTGGTCCGGTCCAAGGGGAACTGCCTTTCGAGTATGCCGTTTTGAACGTAGGGCCAGAATCTTTGTCCATCGCCGTCGGTGGAGATGATCTTTGGCAGGGCAGGGAGGCAGCCTCCGTAGGCAGGCAGCTGGTGGTTGACTCGATGGCAGAAGTGAGCCCCGCGGATAGTGTCAGACAAGCGGTGGTGCGATCTCGAGACGCGACGCTTCGCCCGAAAGCTGAGGCGAAGGTCGCGGCAAGGATCGCCTCTGCGCTGCTTCGCTTCCCGCGGTAGCCAGCGGCGCCTCTGCGCTGCGTTCCGTCCTTCGGTCGTGTATGATCGGCTCTTGCATGAAGCCGAGGATGCACGAGATCTACACGCACATCGACGACCGATCGTACAAGGCGTTCGTCGAGTCTGGATCGCTCGACGAGGTCCTCTGCGCGTTTGTGGTCGACCCAGACGAGGCTGAGGACGTAGCGAAGAGGTACGGCGTCAGCGGCACGCCGCACTCCCTGTTGTTCCTATGGACGCAGAGCGCAGGCTTCTTCGACGCTGCGCTGCAGACGATCGCGCAGTGGGTCATGGCTCAGCCAGACGCAGAGGCCGCTCTCGATGGCGTTGCGAGCTGGAACATGCTTCTCGGTATTTGGTGCGCATGCGCCGTGTCGAAGGAAGCGCTGCTGCTTTGCCCAGACAGACAGAACCGGGCAAAATCTCTCATCGGTCTCACGGAGGAATGGGTTGCATCTCGAGGCTCCATGCCACACGAGAAGATTCGTGCCATGGTCAGAGAGGTGTCTCGTTTTCAGGCAACACTTCGTTCTTACGCCGAGCAGACATCATTGTCAGCAGCGATGGAGTCGGCTGCGCTCATCTGGCGGTCTCCTGACCCTTCCGGAGTTTCGTCTGTCTCCAGATACGTGGCTGCTGCCCTGTGCGACGATGGCGGCGATGAAGACGACGAAGAGTTCTTGAGCTGCAAAGCATCGGAGATGCTCAGACTCCGAAGCGTCGTCGCAGAAGCTTGCTTGAGATTCCCAGCGAGGTGAGCCATGAAAGACAGACACCCAGACTACCCGTTCGTGCCGCTCTCTAGCTTCGACAAGCTTGTAAAATCAGGACATGATCCAGACGATCTGGATACGCTGCTGATGTCGATCGCGATGACAGGCTCGAAAACGCCTTCCCAGGCGCCTGGTCTGAAAGATTTCGAGGACGCCGGACTCATCGAGCCCGCGATTATCACCGCGTCACAGTGGTTGCAAAGTTCGAAATCAACATCATCAGATGCTGCCGAATCGATCGGCTTCATCACACACTGGAACCACGGACTAGGCTCTCTGATCTGTTGCAGAGTCGTTCGCGAGACAGTGCTTCGTCTTGTCAAGACTACGTCTCTTCCATTCTTCTCGGAGTGCAAGACTGACGCTATCGACTCTGCAAAAGGATCTCGTAGACCCAAGGATGCGATTCGGCGTACTGAGAGTCTTTTCCGAGAGCTGAGAAACTGGAAGGATGCCCCATCAGGCATCGCGTCATCAGCGATCGACATCGCATACGCTTCAGCCAATGGCGTTGTCGACAAGCACATGGTTTATGAAGCCATGACCTGGATGTCGTCTTTGGCGACGGCTGCTGGCTGCGCCAAATCGAAGGCAAGCAAAGAGCGCCGACTCAACGTCAAGAGGAGCGCTGAGACTCCGAAAGACTTTAAGGTATTTCACAAGTTCGCGGCAAGGCAATACGCCGCTGAGTCGCTGCTGCAGCTGTTGGGTGTCTGCTCCGGGTACGATGACTACTCTGCGTACTCGGTTATCAGGAGCGCGCAGAGTGCATACTCTGATGGCATTCTATCAGACGGCATCGACTCTTTGGGACGCCTCAGCTCCGACGAGCTCAGCTCCAAGATGGAGCATTCATACAATACAGCATTCTCAAAGTTTGAAGCGATCGCGAGGCGCATCGCCGCGGAGACGTGCGAGGACTTTTCCCTTCGCGACAAGACTCAAGACGAGCTCGACGACGAAGTTTCCTACGCTGCCACGCTTCCGTCTCGCGGGGCCTCTTCTCGATCTGCGGCAGCTCCCATGCTGATCGGCGCAGCTGTCGGAGCGGCGGCGTTGGCGGTGATCAAGAAGGCAAAAACCTGATGGACAGGCATCCGCAGTACCCGATGATCTTTCAGCGTTCATGGGACGCTGTCATGAAGTTTGTCGTGAAGGGCCCAGCGAGCCTCGAGCACGTTCTTCGAGCGATGCGTCTTCGTCCCGAGAGGGCGGAGAGCTACGAGAGTCTGCCCTTCATGCTCGATACGCGATACGAGAACTTCGTAAGCGAGGGTCGCGCGGTCAGCGCCATCGAAGCCGCCGCAATCTGGGCGAAGAGAAGATGGTCGGCGACGTCGACGCTCTCAGAGATCACAGAATGGAACCGCCAGCTCGGCGTGTGGTGCGCCGCGCGAGTGGCATCGTCCGCTCTCCCGTACGCCAAGAGATTCGTCGGAGATCGTCCGTCGAGGCTCGACGACAGGCCGAGGATCTGCGTGTCCGTGGTCGAGAGCTGGGCTCTCGGTGACGCTGACGACCGGTCGGTGCTCGAGGCAAAAAAAGGAGCGGAAGCGACTTCAGACGAAGCCGCCATCGTGATCTCGAGGATTCGCAAGAGGGTTGACTGGAACATGGATCGACTTCGATCTGGCGACCTCGAGAAGCTTGCCCAAGCCAACGCTTCGTTTTTTGCCGCAAGCTCTGCCTTCCATCTGGCCGGACTCGTTTTTTCGAGGTCTCCAGAGAGCGCGGCGGATGGCGTTGTGACCTTCGCCGCCGAGTCGATCGCCCATGCGTCGGCATCGAAGAAGACGTTTTCCAGCGAGAGCGATTATCGCAGGGACGTCTTTGTGACTGCCTCGAAAACAGCGGACGACTTCAGGCTCTCGATCTCCGAGGCGTGCATCGATTATCTGAACGAGACAGAGAACAAGAAGACGGACGAGGACTGGATGGCAGTCGTTGACCCGTATTCCCACGTTCCTTCTCGCGGAGTGTCGTCCTCGAGGGCTCGCTCCGCGGCGTCTCTCTTGGCCGGCGCGGCTGCGGGAGCCGCGGGGATGCTTGTGATCAGCAGGCGCAGATGATTCTGGCCAGGTCTCGAAGCATCGCTCGCTCTCGAGGGTCGAGCGGCTCGAGCTCGCGCTCTGCGTCCGCCTTTGAGAGCGTCGGCTCGAAGGTCTCGAGCCCGTCGTAGGATCGCCCGAGACCGGTCGAGAGCAACCACGTCTGCGCTCGCTGCAGGGCGTCGCAGCAGCCGTTCAGCGGGTCTGCGCGCAGGGCGCATAGGATCTCTTCGCAAGCCTCTGACGGCTCGCTGCCGGCCCAACGCTCGTACCTGGCGCGAAGAGGCTCCGCGTTTCGAGCGTCCCGGAGAGAGGACGCCTCGATCAGCTGCATGCCGTTCGCGATCATCGCCAAGAAGACCTTGCGAAAAAACCGCTCTTCTCGAAGATGTGCCGACACGTTTCGTCCTGCTCTCTTGGCTCAGCGAGCTTTTTCTGCTGCGGCCTTCTGAGCCGCGAGGAAAGACTGTTGCACGATCTTCTTGCTCGTTCCTCCAGGTCTCCCACTACAGTCGTTTGGTTCACGCAGGTCGATTCCCTCCGATCCATCAAAAGAGCTGGCGTGCAACCGCATCGACACCGCGTTGATGAAGCAGGAGAAGTTTCCTTCTCCTCGGGTCCTGAGGATGCCGGGAACGCCCCTCTTGTCGAGCTCCTCTGCGTACCGCTCCACGATCACGGTGTCGATCCCGACCCATGATCCGTAGCGCTTCTTGGCTCGGTTCGACTCCTCGATGATGTCGAGCCATCGCGACGACGGCTTCTCTCCGAACGCCCGTCCGCGTCCAGTGTTCTTGTACCCGAGCAAAGTCAGCGGGAACGCTGTCTCCTCTGCCGCCCGGATCAGCTCCGCGAACCCCTCCTCGTTATCGAGCGAGCCGAGCGCGTGCTGCATGGACACATTCAGCTGTCCCTCGCATCCGGTCTTCCCGATGGCTTCCGAGAGCCTGTGCACGTCTTCCGCGTTGTGCACGGAGAAGGCGAAAGCGGCGCCCGCGTCGAGGACGTCTTTTACGTTCTTGAAATCGTTCAACCACTCGAGCTTCCTCGTCGTGAAGTTTGGCATCATGCCCATTCGGCGAATTCTCGAGAGCAGCTGGAAGAAGAGCGGATGCGTCGTCGGCTCACCTCCGCCGATCGCAACCTCGAAGACCTTCAGCTCAGCCAACGCCCAGAGGATCCCTTCGATGTCGGATTTCTCTGCGTGCTTTCCGCGGACAGTGCTCCCTCGGTAGCAGAATCCACAGCCCTCGTCACAGTAGTCGGTGATCGAGAGGTCCACGAGCTCTGGCGCAGATGCGGCAGCGGGCGCAATCTCGTCTCCGAACGAGAGGCGAATCTTGTGTCCGCCGCTCACGTTGACGAGCGTCCAGTAGCTTCCGTCCTTTCGTGCGAGGTAGTGATCGAAGCCGACGCGCGGGGAGTACCCGATAGGATACTCGAACTTTTTGCCCTCTTCCTTCAGAGGCGGGTCGTCTTCTTCCGTGTTGTCGTTTCCTCCGCAAATGACTACGTTTTCTTGTTCGATCCACGCGGAGAAGTCTCGAAGGAATTCGATGTCGATCCCCCGTGGATGCGGCCTTCCTTCGTAGGGAGAAGGCCATGCGAGAGGGAGCAGCATGACGCTTTGGTGGTCGACCCCTCCGACATCCAGATCGGTGTCGTCCTTCATCTCCTCGCGGTGATCTCCAGGAACCCCGATAGCCCCAACCCACTTCGCTGCGGCGTGCCACGCGATGTCTTCTGGCACGAACTCCCTCATGGTCAAGAACACCTGCGTGGCCAGGTAGTTGCGCTTGCTCTCCTTCGTCGCGAGCTGGAACCCGTTCCATCCGTAGCTGCCGTCGGAGTCGATCTGATCCGCCTCGGTCGCGCCCCGCGGGAGGACAACGATCGAGTGCGACGAGCTGCTGTTCGTCGCCCTCCCGAAACGAACATTGTGGATCCTTAGCTTCTTCGTCGTGTTTTCGCTCATTGCGAGCGCAACGCTAGACCGCGCAGCGCCTTGAGTCAAAGTGAATCAACACGCTTCAGATGCAGATCACTGACGCTTGGCCAAGGTCCAGCCGACGGTGACTCCGACCAAGAGACCAACGCCTCCGGCGATGGTCGAGATCTGGACCTTGCTCTCCGCGCTGCAACTGTCTTCTCGATCGCGCTGGCGAATCGCGCCTCTTGGGGTGGCGATCGCGGTCTCGTCGATGTCTCTTCCGTAGCTCGGCTGCGTCTGTCCTCGCGCGTCCTTGGGCCTCCTGTACGCATACCCGAGCTCTCGAAGGAACTCCGCGGCCGAGATCGGGTAGTCGTAGCGGACGACCGCTGCGCTGTAGTACGGGGCAACCTCCTTGCCGTTCTGATCGCAGGCGAACAGGTAGGTCTTCGCGTCCGTCGCCTCGACTCGTCCGTAGACGACCGGAACGCCTCCTCGATGCGACCAGTATCCCGGAGCAGAGACCTTGCTGGGGATCAGCGGCGGAGTGAATTTGACGACCGCGTCTGGCTCTTGCCGCGGTCCTCGAGACTTGCTCATCGTCCATTGCGCGAGTTTGTTCAAAGCAGGCTCCTATGAGCGGAGGATACCAGCCATCGCGCTCGACAGAAACGGCCTGCACCACCGACCTCTGCGTTGTTCTCGATGGCTCTCGGTGTTATGGAGGCGCGATGTCAAACAGTCTGTTTCGCTGTGCAGAATGCGGAGGAAAGGTGACGATCAGCGTCGCGTCAGAAGGCTCCTCTACGCTTTGGAGAATGGGCATGGGCGTCTCGCTTCCGATCCCAGCTGGCACCGAGGCGCCGATCTGCGAGAAGTGCGGAGAGTTCTACTTCGATGGAGAGATTTCAGACGACGTCGAGCGCGCCCTTCGCCCGCAGTACGTCGCGATCCGAAGGAAGACGATGGCTGCGGTCATCGACGCGATTCTTCGCCTCGAGATCGTCAACCTGTACGGGCTGAGCGCGATCGCAGGGGAGCCGATCGAGCTGCTCGAGAAGATGCGGCTCGAGCAAGCGGACGGGAGCATCACGTTGCAGAGGCTTCTGGAAGCCTATTCAAACGCGCCGGAGGAGCTTCGACGTGCTGCTCGAGACATCCCCTGGTCTCGCCCAGAGAAAGCCGCTCCCTAGCGGGAGAGGATCTCCCAGGTCTTCGGCCCGACGATCTTGTCGGCGAGGATCCCGGCCTGCGTCTGGATACGGCCGACCTGCTCGACGGGGTGGATGCCTGCCTCGCGCGCGGCGGAGACCACGCGATCGACGACCCGGATGATCTCGATGGTCGACGGCGTCGGGGCCGGATCGTTCCACATGATCACGGGCTTTGTCGTGACGGTGCGGATCAGGTGGTTGCCGAGCGTCCAGGGGTAGACGTCGTGCGCGTAGCCTTGGACCGTCGTGGTCCTCGGCTTGATCAGCTTGGGGTCGAGCTTGCGCATGCCGTCCTCGACGGTCTTCCACTCTTTCTCCATCCACGCGGAGATCTTCGAGTAGGCTCGCCCCTGGTGGAATCGGTACCAGTTCGCCCAGTAGAACTGCGGCGCGCGCGCGTCGACCCACGAGCCGAACTCGTCGATCGGGAACCCCGCGAAGCTTCCTCCATCGCCGATCGGCTTCGGGGTCCGCCGGTTCTCTCCGTGCTGATCGGGCATGGGCCAGGGCTGATCGATCGTGAAGACGTTGGTCTGAGCTCGGATTTCTCGCCCCATCTCGAGCGCGCCGGCCTCGTCCATGTCGTCCTCGGGACCCTCGTCGCGGTCCCACGTCGTCTCGGCGTTTGGGAGCAGGACCGAGGCTTTGCTGCGGACGACCGCGAGCCCCATCCGCTGTCCCTTCTCCTTCGCCGTGAGTCGCGTTCCGTCGTGGTCTCCGCTGCCGTCGAGCCCGTAGGCGAGTCCGGCGACGAGCTTCTTCCCCGTCGCATCGCAGATGGTCTTGACGATCTCTTCGGCTCGAGCGTCGAACTTCGAGGAGAGCCCGCCGATGGCGCGGTTCTTCGGGAAGTCGTGGCCGACGATGCCGGTGCAGATGCCGAGCTGCATCAGCGGGCTCTCGGCGAACTCTTTGAGGGCGCGGCGCTTGTCGCCCTTGCGGAACGCGTCCAAGTAGAGCTGAAAGTACAGCCCTGGGGCAATCGAGAATCCTTCGGTGTTCATGGTGCAAGCATGGCGGCTCGCCGCTGTCTGTCCAATAAGAAGCCAATGCGGTAGTCTTCACGCATGGCCACACACGACGACGCCTCTCCTTTGGTTCCGCTCGCGACGAAGCTCTTCGTCTCTCCAGGTCAACTCTTCGAGAGGGGCGTGATCACCGATGCTACTCCGGGCGATCCTTTCGCTCGCAGGATCATCTCGGCTGCAGAAAAGCAGTCGCTCTACGATCTCGCCAAGATCGCCTCGGACCGCTATCGCCGGCCGATCAGCGAGGTTTGGTCCGAGATTTTGAACGCGATCGCGGAGGAGTCGTTCGCATCGGCAGACTTCAGGAGCGGCGGGCTGGTGCTCTTCCAGATCAACCCCATGCTCTTCTGCTGGACTTGCTCGAAGATCATCTCGCTTCACCTCGACGGGCTCCCCCCAGCGAACGAAGACGAAGACGCCCTCGAGAAGACCTCGATCAGGATGGCCTCTCGGGGCGTTCGTTTGGTGGGAGATTGGGCGATCGGGCAAGCCTCTTCGTCGAAGCTCCTCGGAGAGTCCCCGACCATCGAAGAGCACTTGGCTCGAGAGATTTCGAGGCTCACGATTCGCCTTCAGTCTCCGGTCTACTTGCCGGCGGACGTCTCTTGGGCCGCAGCTGCGAGAGGGCTCATGTCTGTTGCGTCTGTCTTGGCAGAAGGCGTACCCGTCTCGATCGACGACTTCGTCACAATGGCCGTCGTTCGCTCCATGGTCATGGCGATGATGGCCGAAGACGATCTCCCGCCAACGCCTGGCTCGAGGAAGATCGCCTCCTCTCTGCTCGCGGAGGAGCTCTCCTCGAACATCGTGAAGTTCCCCATGCCTTCGCAGTCCTACCGTGGCGCGGGGAGCCTCGTCGGCGATGGCTTCGGCGCGGCTGCGATCGGCGTCGTAGCCGGGGCTGCTGCGACCTTCTTCGTTCGTCGCGGACGATAGTTTGCGGAAGTCTAGCGACGGCGACTATGGTCCGTCTCTATGACGAATCAGCGAAAGCCCGGCGACGCAGAAGAGCAAGAAACCAAAGAGCGAGACGACGCAGAGGTTTTGGCGGATGCGTTTGCGGCCATGGCTTCGGTGCCTCTCGCTGCCGGTGCTGCCGAATTTCCGGCACACAAGAAGCGTCCCATCTACCATGGCCCCTCGTCTGGCATCGGACATCACCTCTCCTCTCTTCGCGAGATGTCCGAGGCCGCGACTGCAGAGTCGAAGACCTCTGGTGCGAAGCCTCAAGAGCCGTCCTCCGTGCCGAGCTTCGAGCTGAGGGATGGGAAGACTGTTCACGTTGCCCATCGTGCAGAGCATGCGGACGCATCGGACCTCTCGTCGATCGCTAGCTCGCTGCGTTCGATGGCCGAGTCTCAAGCGAGGATCGCGGCTGCCCGGGAGAGGTCGCTGCTCCTCGAAGAGCGCCTCGCGGAGCAGAGCCTGAAGGTCTCCAAGCTCGAGGAGAAGAACCTCAAGAACCACGTCCGTTTTTACCAGTTGCTCCAAAAGAGAGCGCAGCTGATGATGCCGGCGGTGGAGAGCCTTTTCGGAGCCGCGAAGGCTCAGCTCGAGTACATGGCCCAGGGGCAAGATCTCTCTGTGCGATATCCCGTCCCGACGGATGGGTACGACGATCCCTCCGGCGAGCCAGATGCCGGGCAAGAATAGCGTTTACACATGTCCAAGGAGCACGAAGAACCCATGAGCAACAACGAAACGGATGCGACCCCTATCGGCAAGACCAACGAATCGGATGGGCGATCCGCATCGTCCGAGCCGATCCCGGAGATCCAGATTCGCCTAGAGCGACTCGTGAACGCGGAGAGGCAGACGAAGCAGTGGGTGAACAGCCTCGTCACCAAGAGCGCTCCGATCGACGCGTCCTTCCTTCGTCACCTGTCCTCGTGCGTGGGCTACGCGCGAGACTTTCTGCTCTGCGCGGCGCCGGACATGGTGCATCTCGAAGGCACGGTGTTCGAGCAGTCGGCGATCCACGTCTTGTTTTATCGGCTTGGCGTGCCGGTGCTCGGGGACTCTCACGAGCACGCGGCGTTCTTCACGCAGTGGAAGAAGGATGGGCAGGTTTCCATCGACCTGTCCGCCGGCTTCGCCTCGGAGATGATGCTGACCGATCCGGGCTCTGTTCGGGTCGCGGACTGGTCTCTTCCGTTCGACGGGATGCGCTTGAGCCTGCCGAACCCGGCGTGCCCGATCATCCTCGAGACGAAGAAGGGCGAGCAGCGGGTGAAGTACATCACGGTGCATCGCAGCAGGAGATTGCTCCCCGGCGTCCCCGTGTTCGGGATCAGGACGGAGTACATGACGGGCGCGAACGACTTCGTCTCGTTTGTCTCCGAGCTTCGCACCTACGTGGAGGCTGCGATCGGCGCGCTCGATCAGTACAATGACTTCACGGAAGAGACGATCGTGATGGGGCTTCACACGGGGTACGGAGCCTGCGAGTGGATCGAATCGCCGTGGGTGTGCGGCTCGCTTGCCGCCGAGCAGGCGCAAGTCCCTTCGATCGGGGCGAAGATGCAGCCTGGAGAGGCTGCTCATGACGCGCTCGAGGGAACCTCTGAAGAGCGGGCGACGAACGACGTGGCTTTTGCGTCGGCTCGTCGGCTGGTCGTCAACACGCTGCTTTCCTTCGGAACGAAGGACGGATCAGCAGCCGGGTGGAGCCGCCTGTCCGGGGGCGTTGCGAGGCTGAAGACCTCGAAGGCATCGGCCGACATCATCCGGATCGCCGGCGGCCTGAGCTCGGGGCAGAACCCGATCGAGGTCACGCGCGCGATGGTTTCCGCGGGGCGCTACGTGGAGCAGGACAACGAGCTCGTCCCGGTCGTCTTCGAGGCTCCTGAGGCGCTCGGCACCGGCGCTGTCGCCTCCTCTGGACCGGCGGCGAACTGAGAGAGACCGCGCATCCGCTCGACTGTGCGTAGGCTTTGCCGTACACATCGTCGATGCACTTGGAGCTGTTCGGCGAATATCTGCGACGCAAGAGGGTCGAGGCAAAGCTCAGCCTTCGTGAGCTCGCGAAGATCCTTGGCTTGTCACACACCTATCTGGGCGAGGTCGAGCGCGGCGAGTGCGGTCCGCTGAGTCGCGATTTCTGGCCGAAGATCGTCGACGCAATTCCAGGCATGACCCTTGGTGAGATCGAAGCGGTCAGCCTCAACGCTCGACGCCTCGGCATCGATCTTTCGTCTCTCAAGGGCGATGCTCGGGCTGCTGCAGTAGCGCTTGCTCAAAGAGCCGCGGACGGGACGCTCAGCGAGCAGCTCGGCTCTGAGCTGCTCGTCTTGCTCTTGACGCCTTCCAGGCGCTCGAAGACCAAGTCTACGGATCGAAGTGATCGATCGTCTTGATCAGCCCGCGCTTCCTCAGCAGATCGATGGCGGCCACTCTGACGTCTTTCGTCGAAGCCCACGATCGCATCGCGAGCTCGCGAGCCACGGAGATCGATGCGTCCTCGATGTCGCTTGTGTCTTGCACGAGCTCATCTCGTGTCCTTTGCTCTTTCTTCGTCATGGACTCCCATCGCGCGACTCGCTCGATTCTTCCCCATCTGTCCAGCGTGGCCTTGGCTTTTCGACCCGGGCCCCCTCGAGTGTAGTACCCATATGAATCGATCGGGTCGAACAGCTCGGCTTTCCTCCTCTGTTCTACAGAAAGAGGAACGTATCCTTTCCACAGGCTCCTCCTGATCTCCGCGTCGAACGCACACTCTGTCCCGCTCGTGTGTTTTGTCATGGCAGCCGAGTTTTGCTTGTCCGATCGTTGGTCTGACCATCCGCGCCAAACCCCGCAGTTCGGGCACCGCTTGTCGATCAGCTGCACAGAAAAGACCGCGGTCATCGTCGAAGGATCCTCATTGGCAGCGAGCTCGGCCTTGATGATCGCGCCTTCCGGAGAACGGTCTTCGACGTACTTCACCACGTACCGAGACTCAGGGTGCAGCACCGGAGCTCGGTACGTGGGCGGGAATGGTGGAAGATCTTCGTCGTAAACCAAGGCAGTCTCCTGTTCCTTGGAGCATCGTTGCCTGGAAGCCGCTGCTCTGGCAAGGCACCCATGGGTGTTGGGTCGTGGTATCGTTCGAGGATGGCGATCGACCAAGACATGTGCCCCACCCTCCCCTCGGCGGACACGGCCTACAGGCTGATCCGCGGCGACGGCTCTGCCGTTCCGAACCTCTTGCGCGACCTGCTCGGCCGCGCCGCGCTGATCGGCGTCGGCGTCGCGATCGCCGGCGGATCAAAGAAAGAGGCGCTTCGCTACGGCGTCGCCGGCGCACTGTCGATCGAGGCGTTCGTTCTGACCTACGCAGCCGTGCGCGTGCAGCAGCAGAAGGCGATCGCCGAGGCGTCGGTGATCAACGCTTCTCCGAGATGAGCGCGTACGTGCTTCTCGAGCTCGAGAGGATGGGCGAGCGGCTCGTGGTCTCGAGGCAGAGGTTGTAGAGCATCGATGGCCAGACGAGTTCGGGGTCGAGAGCGATCGCGTTGACGACCTGCGTGATGTCCTCAGGCACCGCGCCTTCTCCGTTCAGCTCTCCTTGCATGAAGACCATGTCGAGGGGAAACTCCGTGCGCTGCATCGTGAACGGACTCAGCACCGGCTGAGGGAAGACGAAGAGCATGCCAGAGCCGTAGGGAGGTCGACGTCGGCCGTTGAACCCCCGCTCCCTGTCCTCTTCCGTCGCTGCGATTTCGCATTCGACGACAAGCCCTGAAGGAAGCGATACGAGCGCTCGCTTCCACCCTTTCAGCACCTGATCAAGCCGCATGGGCTGATGGTACACCACGTGGCTAGACGCCGCGAAGGATCACCTGTGCGGCCCGCATCCGGGCCTGGCGAAGCTGCTTCGGCGAGAGCTTCGACAGGTCTTCGTCCATGCGACCCATCTGGTCCGGAGCCGATCCGTGTCGCGTCGCGGCTTGTGCGGCCTTCTCGATCGCCGGCCGATCATTGAAGCGCGGCAGGATCCCGAACGAACGAAAGAACCTCTGCTCCTCGTAGCTCATCTTCGGCAGCGGATAGAGGTACATCCCGAGCGCCGCGTTTTTCGCAGAAGCACCGCGGCCGATGTCCAGCCAGTACACGAGTCTCCTCGGGTCTTTCTTGTATCGCATCGAGCCAGCTATCCCGACCGCGCGAATGGCCTCGGACACAGAGATGCCCTCCCTTTCTCTCCACAGAACGTGCTCGAGATGAAGGTGAGGCACGAGCTTCGACGCGATGGACATCTCTTCCCAAGAGACCCTTTGTCCACCCACGCGCAGCTCGAGCAAGAAGAGGTCATCGTCCGTCGAGTAGCCAGCGTACTCACGTGGGTGACCTACGATCAGCTCCACGTCTTCCGTGGGCAGAAGAGCTGCCAGTCTCCGCCTCACAACGGGAGCTGCAGCCAGCCAGTCGTTTGACGAGCAGACCATCCGTCCTTCTCGCCAGACCGAGAAGATCGGCCCGTCGAACGCCTCCGTGATCGTCACGATGCCTGGATCGAGGGCGGAGACGCTTCGGGCCGTCATCCTCTCGACCATCTCAGGGAACCCGCTCACCGCGTCGGACAGGCGATCGGAGCCTGGCATCGTGAGGACGCAAGAGCCGAGATCAGGAAGTTCGCTCACGTATTCTTCCTCATGCACCAGTGGCACATCTCTGAGGTTTCCTCTCGACGAGCTTCGCTGATTACGCCACCGCTTTCTTTGATCCGACGGTACCGTTGGTCGTACGTCTCCCCCAGCAGCGCCTCGTGAACGCGTCGATGTGTATCGCGAACGCCTGCTGCATACCCGTCTCCGCGGCCTCTGTCGAGGTGCCGATCTCTCCTTTGAAGAGCCGAGCCTTCTTCTGTAGACCAGCGATTTCGATACTCATTACTTATCCCATCCATGATTTCGATGTCTCCGTCCGACAGATCTTTGGGTCTGTCTCCGTCGTAGACAGGAAGGACGAACCTTGGATCGACCTCGTTTTGAGCATATCCCCACTGTTGGCAGTGCAGGATCCTCAGCATTGCGCTGATCCACGGAGGTGGTGTTCGACCACGCCGATCCGCCTCCGTATCTGCCACGTTCTGCCTCGACATTGCATCCATCTCAGCGAAGATGGCCAACGCTTCTGCGTCATCGATGCTGGTCATCGACCAACTTCCTCTTCTCCCACACGCGGAAGAGCACCATCCCGTTGAGAGCGAGGAGCGCTGGGATGCCCAGCAGGATCGCCAGCGGATTGCTCTGCGCTCGGTCCAAGTAGGCGATCACGGGGATCGCTGTGACCTCACAGGCCGCGCTGATCCAGACCGATGCCCGAATCGACGAGAGGGCGACGCGAAGCTTCTCCGGGTCTGCGCGACCCAATCGGAGAGCCTCTTTGTTGTAGATGCTCCAGAACAAGTCCACGACGATCGCCGCTGCAAGCTCTTCGAGCAGGAACAGAACGATCACGATGACCAACACAGCTCTCACTGGACCCGCTCCATCCTCGCGACACAATCCATCGCTTCGTCAACGTAGTATGCCATCTTCTCGATCACGATCGAGCGCGCGTATCGACTGAGGATCGTCTTCGTGCTGCTGCCCCTTTTCGCTCGCTCGATCATCTTCGCCGGGAGGAGGCTTGCATCCAAAGCGACAGCCATATCTCGCGTCCGATCATGCAACCAGATCGCCTGTTCTTGCGTGTACACACGAGACCGAACCGGGCTTTCGCCGAGGGCTTCCCAGCACGCCATGCCATGGCTGATCTCGAGCAGCGCCTCCATGGAGGTGAGCATGAGCTCCTTCCTTTCCATGGACCTGATCTGATATCTCAAGAGCGCATTCCAGCTCGAGAGGCTCTGCTGGAGCCTGCCCATCCATGCCATCATGTGGTTCCCCCTCCACTGAATGCGAGCCACCCCATCTTCGGCGTCCTTGTTGTCGCCGAATAGGTCATCTTCAGAGTCCTCCAAGACCTTGGCGACTTGGTCCAGCAGCTTCTCGTCGGTGATGCCGACGAAATTCGTCTTCGACGAAGACGCAAAGCTTCGTGCGCTCTTGATCATGAGCGCCATCATGAAGGCTTCCTCTCCACGACAGAAGAGGTCAAACAGAATGCTGTTCACGACGCTTTGAATGCTGCTTTTCTTGATGAACCAATCGCGGAGGTGTCGCACGATGGCCTCGCGATGCGCAGGCGTCCAATATGCTACTTCAGCCAATGACCAACGCCTGATCACGCCGAGGCGTACCCTGGCTCGATCAGTCCACTCGAAGACCTCTTCATCAGGAAGAGTGAGGACGGCATGGCGAATCGTCATCTGAAGGCTCGACTGAACCGTCGATTCGTGAAGCTCTTTCTCGATCCCCTTGTCCTTCATCGACAACCAGCCTTCGGCGCCATGGGCGCTGACGTTCTAGGGTCCTACTCGAAGCGCTCTGCGCCCTCCTCGCTCTCCTCGTCCTCTTCCTCCTCGCTCTCCTCGTCATCTTCGTCGTCGGCTTCGTCAGCGTCGAGCCCATCCTCTTCTTCGGAGGCTTTGGAAAGCTCGCGGAGATCCCGCTCTCGAATGACGGGCAGACCCTCGGCTTCCTTGACCGCACCGAGGATCATGTTGGCAAACGCGATCGCTTCCTCTTTGGTCAAGAGGAGCGAGACCTCTCCGTCGAACGACCTCTCCGGTCGTTCTTCATCTTCGCCACCCGAGAAAAACTCGAGATCGATCATCGGCCCGACGCGCAGGTTGTCGAACCTTGCATGGTCGAGCACGATCACGGTGCATCCGCCGCCGGCGAGTCCTTCTCGCCCCGTGTCGAAGATCTTGTTCTCCATCTTTGCCCTGTCGCACTGCGCCGAAAAAGGACGAACCATAACGCACGGTCTTTCTCCCTCCTCGCCGGAGGGCATCAGCATCTCTTTGTCTCTCGATCGAGAGCCAGGTACCACCCCCATCAGTGGAACGCGGCCTGCCGAGCCGATCGTTTCAGGTCAAGACCGCGGGCGAGTCCGACGGCACGTCCGCGGCGTCGGTCTCCGCAGCGTCGGCAGCGTCGGCGACCTTGCTGTCCCCGCCAGCCTTCGTGACGCGGTAGCGCGAGGCGCGGGTGCTCCCGCTGCGGCGGACGCGACCCTCGGCGATGAGCTCTCCCATCACCTTGCGCGCGATCTCGGGGGCGAGCTTGAAGGACATCTTCTTGATGACGTCCTCCATCTTGCTCCATGCGTCGCCGCGCGACTCGAGCTCGAGGTAGAACTGCTCCTTGAGCTTCTTGCGGAGGTCGGCGGTCACGGGCTGCCTCTTCGTCGAGGGGCGACCCGGTCCCTTGCCCGTCGACTTGCTCGCCTCGGAGCGGGACGGCTTCGAGCTGCCTTTCTTGCCTGCGTCCTTCTTCGCTGCGACCTTCGAGCGCGAGGGCGACGCCGTCTCGCTCGAGACGCGAGGAGCACGCGTCTTCTTGCCGTCTCGTCCGAGCGCGGCGAGCTCGCCGACGCTCATCTGCCCGAGCAGCTTGATGATCTCGCTGACCATCTGCCGGGTCATCTCGTTGATCGCGTCGTTCATCTTCTTCGACATGGCTTCTTCGTTCCTTCCCTACGTGAACGCGGAGCTACTCTCCGCGCGGAGATGATGCTGCGCGGCCCTTTCGCAGCGCAGCGAGTTTTTTGCGGTCCTTGAACAGAGCTGGGACAGACGGCTCTTCCGTCCATAGCGAACGGAGCACGTAGCCGACAGCCATGATCGCGATCGTCCCAAAAACACCAGCGAACGCCGCGAACATGGCCAACACACTCCTCGCCCAGTCGGCGCTTGTCAGATCCTTGCCGTAGGCCATCAAGAGCACAGACGCCGCGATCGACGAGATGCCAAGCACCAGCATAAAAGCGGACATGAGCAGAGAATCTGCCAAGAAAGCGCTGTTCCTCTCGATCCTCCAGAGGAGCCTCTGCTCTTCCGTCGGCTTCTCGTCGGCGTCTTCGTTGACCATGAGCAAGCCGTGTATGTCACTGCATGATTCAGCAGTCAACAAGATTGTTGATGCGAATCAGAGAAAGTAGTTCGCTTTTACGATGGCCTCGGCGACAGGAGGGCAGACCGCGTTCCCGCAAAGGGCGATCAGCTGCGTCTTTGTCAACTTCTTGCGTTTGCTTTTGCCCTTGCTGACCTTCTCGATCTCGACGTCGAGCGCGTAGTCCCGCGGGAACCCCTGAGCGAGGAACAGCTCGTGCGGCTGCAGCATCCGCATGCCGATGTCCACGATGTGATGCTCGACGCCGTTGATCATCACCGTGCCGAGCGGCCTGCTCTCCTTCGCCGCCGACTTTCCCTTCGCGGTCGGCTTCTTCGCGCTCCGATCGTGCGATTGAAGGAACTTCTGGACCTGCTCTCGTCGATCGGGAGTCGTCGTGCGCTTCTTCCCCTTCCTCTTCGGCTCAGCGGTCGGCTCGACCTTTGTGGTGACGACGCCGATGGGCACGGCGCCTCCAGGGCGCTTGATGAAGCTGTTGGCGGTGACCGTTGGCATGGGATCGTCCATGGAAGATCCGACGCTGTCCTTTCGGAACTTCGTGATGTGGGCGAGCTCGGCGCCATCTTTCGCTTCGACCGAGCAGGAGACGACGCCGAGGTGCCATCCGCCAGCCGTCACCGTCGGCAGAGGCTCTTCGACGCTCTCGCCGGTGCAAGTTCCATAAAACTTCGTGATGGCGCTGACTTGGACGAGGTGGTTGTGGTCTTTCGTCGTGACGGAGCCGACTGGATCTTCCACGGATGATCCCGGCGACATCTTCTCTTCTCCACCTCCAAAAGCCTTGGAGATGTACGAGAGGACGACGGCGTGCTTGGCGCCTCCTGCCACAACCGTCCCCAGCGGCTCCTCGATGTCGAGGCAACGAGGCTCTTGGCTCTTCTTCCCGTCGGCTTCCTTTCGCTCTCCGTAACCCGACTGGATGAGCGTTGGCGTGACCAGCACAAACTCTCCGCCCTTCGCGGTGGTCACGGTGTTGAGCGGCTCGCTCGCAGAGTGGATGCGATCACCGCTCTTGGTGTGGGTGACCGTCGCGAGGAACGGAGCGCTCGTCACGCTCGACTCTGAAGGCGTGAGCGTGGCTTCGATGATCGCAGAGTGTCCCTGCCCGCCGGCGGTCACCGTGGGGGCCGGGTCGGACGCCGGACGCCCAACGCTCTCGCCGTAGTGAGACGCAACGAACGCGGCCTTCGTGTCCTTGGGCTGAAGCTCCGCCGTCGCGAGGATCTTGTGCCCTCCAGTGAGGATCGTCGCGAGAGGCTCATCGAGCGGCCGAGGGACGTTGTTGTTCATGTTGTTGACGAGGACGGGGGAGACAAACGCCATCTCGCCGCGGTTCGCTCCAGTCACGGTCGGAAACGGGTTCTCGAGGGAGTAGACCCTCGAGTCGTTCCCGTGGTGCGTGAGAGGAACGACGAACGGCGTGTTCGTCTCGATCACGAACCGATGCAGCCCCGCTGCGATGCGAGCCATCGTCGCCGGTGCGAGCGGCTTCTTCCGATCGAAGATGCTCTTGCACGGCACGCTCCAATCGATGCACTCCGCTGCCGATCTCCACGGCCTCCCTCGACCCTTTCCGTGCGTGGGATCCGGCCAGACGATCGGCTTTCCGTCGCACCTGGCGATCAAGTAGAAGCGCTTCCTCGAGGTCGGCGCTCCGTAGTCGGCCGCGACGAGCTCTCGGTGCTCGATCACGTAACCGAGCGACTTCAACGTGTTCATCCAGAGGCGGAAGGTCTTGCCGGCCTTCTCCTTGATCGGGTTCCCGTCATTGTCGACGGGCCCCCACGTTTTGAACTCTGGAACGTTCTCGAGGAAGATGATCTCCGGCTTCACCGTCCTCGCCCATCGAATCGCGAGCCACGCGAGCGCGCGGATCTTCTTGTCTCGAGGCTTCCCTCCTTTTGCCCTGGAGAAGTGCTTGCAATTGTGCACAACGATGCCGTCTGCAACGTAGCTCTCGTCTTCTTCGACGCTAATGTTGAAAACGTCGGAGACAATGCCAGTCGAAGTCACCTCTTTGACCGGAGACCACGAGTGAAGCGTGTCTATCTCTGTCCCAGCCCTTGATACGCCTTCGGTGCGCCACCTGACTTTCCAGATCACCTTGGAGTTCACCTTCCTGCCTTGGATAACACTGCTGTTTTTAGATCGGTACAATCTTGGGAAGAACCCGAGAGATGCAGCGATCATTTTGATGCCGATGGCCAAGCCCTTTGACACCGTAGAGCTTTCGACGGTCTTCGAGACGGCTGACTCGTTGATGTACCCGTCTCCAGACAGATACCCATCAAGAAAGGCTTCTCGCTCTTCTTTACCAAGTCCAAACAACCAAGTCGGGACAACCTTGCATTCTGATCTATGACCAAAGTTTGAACGAAGCCACTCGACCAATCCTCTGCTGTTTGTAGAAAACTGGTGAGCCGTTGCAGTGTCCCTCTCCATCCACGAGAGTTCGTTGCTTCCTGACTTGTACTCAATGCTTTTCGGAAGCCAAGACGAGAGACGATCTCGAAGAAGATTGGTCTTGTGATGACCGCATGTGATGACGAGCTCGGCTCGCCCACATCCAATGCGAGTCCAGCCGTCTGCGACGTATCTTCCAGCCAGCCATAGCAGGTCTTTTGTCACGTCGAGGCGTCGTCCTTGAACGAACGGTACTTTTGGAACTTCTGTTCGAGGGATGGAGATAGGCGTTGCCCAACTCATGTTCTTCCCCATGTTCTTGGCGCTGATCCACTTCGGGTCATCAAGAGAAACAGGCTTTCCCGCGGGGCGTCTCTCCCTCACGTAGAACGGATGCTCTCCACTTACAAGCAGGCCAGGGTGCCCCTGACCGCGGACCTGAAGGAGCTCTTTCTTTGACAGCATGACGTCTGTCACCGCTCGCCATCGCCCGAGATGAGTGAGGACTTCGTCACCCTTCTTGATCTCTTCGATCGGCACGTGTCCTTTCTTCGTGAAGATCAAGGTGCCTGCGGGGAAACAATCAGGCGACATCCACATCGCCTTCGGGCGTCTTCCCTGGCAGGCTTCGAACGGGTCGACGTGAAACACGTCCTCGATGTAGTGCTTCGAGGACGGGTGATTCTTCTCGTGCATCGCGATCGCGACTGGGTTGTGGTTGATCGCGACGTCGACCTCGCGACCGATCGCCATCCTGAACCCCGTGCTCGCCCCTCCTCCGCCGGCGAAGGCGTCGATCACGATCTCCCCGCTCTTCTCGACGATCTGCAGATGCGCCCTGCTCTTCGATCGACTCCGCGGACGCTTGTCTTCGCTGACCTGCATTGACATAGCTCAATGCGTAGCGTGCGACGCGGGTCTCAGTCAACCTCAAAGATGCAGGTTAATCTTTCTGGTCACCACCCACGGACCGCTCTGTTTTCGGAGAGGTATTCCGCATCCCCTTCGTTCATCACCATGACGCCTTTTTGCTCTGAACACACTACAAGAGAGACGATCCGACGCGGTGATCGATGGTCAGCGGGCAAGAAGTGTTTTCCATTTTGGTAATCCCATGCTGCGTAGTATTCGGTCCCCACCATGTTACCCTTGGAATCCTTTGTAGCGAACTTCGCGACGATTCGACACGATCTGAGCGGCGTCCTGATCGTCAGCACTACGTCTGGATGGCTCCCGTCAGGAGCCCGTTGTGCGTCGACGATGTTCTGGATGTACTTGTTCGGATACATGAGCTCCGACAGATCGAAGCCGCACTTTTTACATCGACCTTTGTTGTCCCAAGCGTGAAGCCTCGGCGCGTGCACGCTACCCGATTTGTCGACGACCATCTCGAGGTCTGCACAGTCTGATTGCTCCGGACCGTCGTGCTGCAGGATGTCGTAGAGCGATACAGGCTTCGCTGGCGTTTTCTTCTGCCGCTCGATCTCTGCGCTCTGCTGCAGCTTCTTCTTCCTCTCGCTGTCGCTGATCTGCAGGCCGAGAAGGTCCCGAGCTCGCTCGACGAGCTCCGTCAGCGCGTCGAACGGCAGAGAAACGCTCTCTTCTCCGCTGACCTCGAGGTGCTTTTGCAGGAAGTGCAGCTTGAGGTTCTCTTGGATGACGTCGATCTGCTCCGAGGCATCGTTGAGCGCGTTGCTGATCGGCGCGATCTTGTCTGCGAGCCACTTCTCCATCCACGAGACGATGGTCGGACCTTTCGCCTCGTCCTGCGACTCGACGACCGTGACGATGGCCTTCCCTGGAGAGAGCGGGGTCGTCACCGGCTGATCCGGAAGCAGAGCCTGCAGAGGCGCCAGCTCCGCTGGGACCGGGGTCTGGAGGCGATCTTTCTTTTTCTCCGCAGTCTTGGTCCTGGCCATCTAGCACTCCAACGACGCATCCGGACGCATACCTCTGCCCGTGAAGACCGCATGGCGGTAACGAGCTGCTCGCTTCGCGCAAGGTCGATGCTCGCCGTGCTCGATCTGACGATCTGCGCGCGGCTCCGCTCTCTCTTGCGCTTCTCTGTGCGGCTCGTTTTGCACGTTGTGCGGGTTCACGGGCGGAGGGATGCTCCGCTGGGGGTTACCTTGCTCAGGATTGCGTGGGCCAAACGGCCCCGCGGCGCGCGCTTCTGTTGGCCGCCTTCGGGCGAAGGCGAGGAAGGCTACTCTTCATCGTCGGGAACGGACTTCTCGACGGGAGAAGCAGCCTCGCTCGGCTGCTGGTTCTCGATCCCGAAGCCCCTCTCGATCTTCTCGAAGAGATCGCGGGCCCTCGCGAGCCGCTTCTTCATCAACCGAGAGGACTTCGCGCGAAGGGCATCGTCTCCGAGCATCGAGCTGAGGATCTGCTTCTGCACCACGCTTCTCGCCGCCTCAGAGACCTCGCCGAGTACCTCGACGAGGCTCGAGATCATCGCTTGGATCGCGGCCGTCTTCTTCTTCTCGACCGAGTCGAGAAGGCTCGAGGTCGACGCCGAGACCGCAGCGGCCTTCGCGACCCTCGTCCTGCTGCCCGACTTCTTCGAACGGCTGCTCTTCTTCGCGGCCGAGCCGCTTCGCGTCTTGCTTGCTGCCACTGTCATCTCCTTGTGTCGTCCACTTGATCTTGGACGAGCAACGCTAGGCGAAGACAGTTCACCGGTCAACAAGCAAGCAGTTACTCGTCGAAGCTCTTCGATGGGGAAGAGATCACCCCGACTATTTTGAGCTGGCTTCGCAGGGATCCGAGCTTGGACTCGATCTCTTCGATGGCTCGGACGACGTCACCTCTCGGGGAGGTCTTCGAGAACATCTCCTCGGCCGGGGCCTTGACCTTGCCGAGCTGGTTCTCGGCGATCACGTCTGCGATCGCGAATGGGATCAGGTTTTTGGCAAGATCTTCGGTAATCATTGAGATTCCGTTGATGATCCGACGAGCGTCTTTGAGCCTCTCTTCGGCGTTCTTCTCGACGATCTCGTGGGCGATCTCGGTCACTGAGCGTTCGCGCTTCTCTGTAGACATGGCTGTCTTCTTTCCTTCCTTCGCCGAGTTTGGTGTCAGCCTGCCGGCTTGTCGTCTTGCGTGCTTCTGCCTGGGTCTTCACCGGCGCTCTCGGCATCTTTCTTCTTGAACAGTCCAATCGCCTCGAGCTCTCTTCTAGGGTCTTTGGGAGTCACCTCTGCGAACTCGGCATCCCTGTTTTCGAGCAAGCCAATCACCTCGAGCTCTCTTCGCATAGAGCGGGCTAAGAACTCGAGATCTCTGACAGAGTCTTCGAGACGGTACTTCGCCTTCGTCGAGAAGGGCAGCGTGTCCGTCTCTTGATCTCCAAGGATCCTTCTCGTTACGGACTCCGCGAGGACCTCTGGCGCGAGCGAGTGAGCGACCTTCGCAGAGGCTGCGGCGATCTTCCCCGCGACCTCTCGAACGCCTTCGAGGCGCTCTTCGAGCTTCTTCGCGACGATGTCTGCGATGATCTGGTTCTGCGAGGCGCCTGGGTTTTCCGTGGACATGGTTGACTTCTACCTTCCTTCGTCAAGGTCGGTATCAGCATCCTTGTTCGCGGTCTAGTTACTTGCCACTATATCATCTTGATCTGCTCGATATGCGATTACGTGTATACGATTACGTGTATACGATCACGCATGTTGCTCTCGCCGAGCATCTCGCATCAGCCGCAGAAGAGCGATGTTATGCGTTCGCTGCTCTGGCGTCTCCCCGATCGTGTTCTCGAGCCGCTTGGAGAAAGGAGCTTCCTCGACGTCGAGATCGGCCCTGCAGAACTCCGCGATAGAGCCGCTTCGATAGTGCCCCCTGTGGCAGTGAGCGATCAGCACGTACTCCTCAGGGGCTCGATGCAAGTCCATCACGAAGTGGACGAGTCGCTTCGCGATCTCCATGGACGGGGCCTGCTTGAGGTTCGTCTCTCCGTAGATCGCAGGAGAGTGGCGTCCGTCAACGTCCCAGTCGATGCACTGGACCACGATGGACGCGCCGTCGAACGCTGAGCGCAGCGGCGACACATCTCCCGGTCCGCCCGGGGACTCGAAGCCCACCCAGGCTCGGCGAAGACCCGCGTACGGGTGCTTCTTTCGCAAGCCTCCGCGCCGAAGCGCGTTGTGGGCTTGCTTGAGAGAGAAGGTGGCCACGGAGAGGATCATTCGGCTGATCCTACCCCGTGGCGGAGAGAGTCAAGGGAAGATCGTCGCCGTCGGCGCGATCACCGTCGGCATGCGGCTCGCGAAGTAGATCTCGGGCCGAAGACCGAGCGCCACGAGCATGTTGAGGTTGGCGTTGTTGTATTCCTGCCCCACGGAGGGCAGGATGTTCGTGACGCGAAATCCAGTGATGCTGGGCGCGCTCGAGATCTCGTTGGTCCAGGCGAAGTATTCACGATCGCACTTGACCAGCTCGATCACGCCGTTGTCGAGGTTGATGCGGCGCAGAGCGCTGTAGAAGGCGCAGCCGACGTTGCTCGCGTCCGAGGGCGCGCGCATCCAGTACAACATCGAAGGCGCGTTGAACCGGTCGTTGTCGAGCGCGTCCGTCAGATCGCCGAGCCCTGCGGTGCCAGGCACCACGAGCTGGTAGCTCGGCGCCGAGACGCCACCGAAGGCCGGGTCGCCGGTCTTCGCGAACGGCGGGATCGCTGCGTTCAAGAGGTCCGATCGCCCGATGCAGTGAAGCCCCATCGCGGCCGTGTCCGGCGAGCCATCGGGGTGATTCGACCACGAGACCGACCAGCAGATCTTGTCGTGGCGCAGCCCGCTCGCGTCGCGAGCGACGACAGACGTCACCGAGTGCGCTCCGGGGTAGATCCCGACGACGCCCGCGAACGACGGCGGCGATCCCGGCGGAGGAGGCGTGATCACGTCGTACGCGCCGTCCGGACCGATCCCCTGAATCACGCCCGCGCGAACGCCGCCGGCCATGCGCGAGTCGAGCGCGCACAGCGAGAACGACGTCAGCCCGTTCGTCGCGCAGTAGATGCCGTTGAAGTTGTCGGTCACGACAACGTTTGGCCACCCGGCGATGTGCGCGCCCTCCGTTGCGGCGACGTCGAGCAGCGCGATCGAGCCAGCGAAGACGATGCCTCCACCGATCTGCCACGGCACGGGGTTCGCCGGCGACGGCACGACCGCGGGCGCCGCAGGAAGCGTCACCGTGTGCAGGATCGACGACTGAAACCCAGCGCTTGGCGAGAACGAGTACGCGTAGACGTAGAGCTTCGCGTCGCGCCACACGCCCGTGGTCCCGAATTCGACCGGCTGCGTCTGGGTGTCGAGCACGACCATGCGTCCCGAGCTCGAGATGAGCCCGCTCCGCGTGACGTTGTACACCTTGCCGGTCAGCGGCGTTCGCCAGCCGCCCGGAGGAACCGCGAGGACACCGACCTCCGCTCCGCCGAGCCGCAGGTTCGCGGTCACTTGCTGGTACCCTCCCTGCGATGCCGGGAGGGCCGACGGCGTGAACGAGAACCGCAACACCGCGTCTCCGCTCGTGCCGTGGATGGCGCGCGCGGGAGAGGTCACCGTGCCGTCGTGGTAGAGGACGCCGACCTGCAGCGGCGCCGAGCGCGTCGAGGTCGCTCGAGCGATGTCCGGGACGCTCGGGTTGGGCGTGAGCGCGGCCGGCGCCTGGTTGCGCAGCCTCGCCGCCAGGGAGCGGGCAGCGCGATCGCGCGCCTCGTCGTCGATCCCGTTCGACAAGACCAGCCGAGCCTGCGTCGCCGATCCGCTCGGCACGACCTGCATCGCTCCATACTCGCGTCGAGCCGCCGCTCCAGTCGTCGCCGCAGCGCGTTCGATCCGAAGCGTCTCCTTGTACATCGCGACGGCCTCGTCGAGGGTCGCTGCTCGTCCTTCGCGTCGGATGTGGCCGTGCTCCACGGCGCTCCGCAGCTCGAGGGTCTCCGCGTGGGTCAGCTCGCCGTCTTCGACGCTGCTCTGCGGGTGCCCGCAGGCCGCGATCGCCAAGATCGACGCGATCAGCAACTTCAGTCCGATTTTCATCTTCGATTTCTCCGAGAGAACAGGCACATCTCACCGTTGAGATGCGCTTCGAAGAGGCTTGTATCACCGGCGGCTGCGACCGTCTAGTTATCTTTTGCTCGGCACGAAGATTTTCTGTGTTTACAGAGGCTTGCGCTCGCGCTGGCGTCGCTTCTTCCCGTCTCCAAAAGCAACCCCTCCGCCGATGACCGTCACTTTGAACCCATGAAACTCATGAGGCACCATCGCGTACTTCTTCAGACTTCCGCGGCAGTAGACGAACAGTTCATCGTTGCCTACGCCGACGCCGTACACGATGAGCCCGGCGATGCCTCGGCAGGTTTCCTCCAGCTCATCTGCGGCTTCCTCTGCGCTGACTTTGCCTTGGCTTCTCATGGTCTTCTCTGTGATTCCATTCTGACGATCATGACGAGGTACAGCAGAAAGGAGACTGCGAAGCATCCGAAAAACATCTTCCAGTGCCTGAGAGCGAGCATTTGAAACGTCACCAGAGAGGAGACAAAAAGAGGCATGTACTTCTTGCCTCCGGCATCGTCATCGATATGCACATGCCTTTCTCGAACCCTCTTCACGAGCTCGAGATCGCTCTTCGTCAGTCTCAGCTCCTCTTCGGATCTGCGCAGCTGGGCCTCGAGCGACTCGCGATTGTCTCGGTAGATCATCACGCACCCTCCCTCGCGCGCTCGACAAGCGCAGTGTGGATCCACACGATGTTGATGCCCTCGATCAGCGCCGCGAGGATCTCGAGGCTCTTTTCGTGCCGATCCTTCTCCATGCCGTCGATGAGCCTCTTCGCGAGTTCCTTGTTGTGTCCGGCGGGAAGGCTGACCAAGAAGACTGGCTCTTTCCATGCCATGTGAGTGCTCATCGCGACTTCTCCTCGAGCTGGAATCGAACGCCGAGGTCGAAGAGCGCGAGCTCTGCGATCCGCTGATTCTCTTCCGTGCTCGCCGAGTTCTCTTGGAAGAACAGCGTCGCGTCGCGAAAGATCATCTTGCTCTTCTGCCCGAGCACCTCGACGCGAGATCCGCGTGGGGACGCGTGAAGCACCCATCGTCGTCGCGAGTCTTGTTCTGGCACTTCGATCCTTCCCTGCAGATACGGACCGTCTTCCGTTGACTCGACCTGCGCCCAGCGGAGCACGGGGAAACGCTTCGGCTCGAAGTCCGGCGAGAGGACGTCGTTGAGGATCTTGTTTCCCACGAACTCGGTAGCGAGCATGCAGTGGATGTCGCTGTTCGCGAGTCCAGCTTCTCTGCGCATCTTGTCCTTGGAGTCTTCGTACCATCCCTCCATTGCTTCGAACGCCATGTTGGCGCACCGGTCTCGAGTCGCCTCCGAGGCTTGCTCGGCCATCGACCACGCAGACAGCGCGAGGTTGAACGTATCAATGATCGCCGCGAGCAGCTCGAGCGATTTCTTGTGCTCCTTCGCTGCACAGACCGCGCACGGCTCTTGACGATGATGGCCGAGAAGTTCCTTCGTGACCGGATCCTCGTGCGTGATCCACCCGAAGATTTCCTCGATCATGTTCACGTCGCCACCTCGATCCTCTCGCCCATCTTCGAGAGACAATCGGCGCACGTCGGCATCCGCTCCTCGTGCCCGATCGGCAACGTCACCTCGAGGCCGCAGAGAGTCTTCGACTTCACGGCGTTTCCATCGCGCCACGTGCAGAAGCACCAGACGATGGTCTTCGTCCCGTCGGCGTTCCTGACCCAGCTCTTTACGCACAGCACCTTCTTCGACAAGATCACTTCTCCTTGATGACGTGTGTCGTGAGGGCCGACGACTCGAGATCGGCCCTGCCTCTTCGGTCTAGTATCGCGCGTACCCTTCTGCAGCAGCGCTCAGAGCCTCTCGCATCACGACGGAGATCGTCTGGCAAAAGTCTCGCAGCGCGCTGTTTTTCAGCGCATAAAAAGAGTTTGGAGAGGCTCCGCACGCGCAGGCGCGGTAAGCAGCTTGATCGGATGCATTGTCGACAGATTCGAATACAGCATCGCTGGCTGAGTTCGCATATCCAGCAGCGTCAGCGACTCTGGCTGCTGCAAATGCTGCCGGTTTTCCCGCTGAGCGCGGCTCGTTCAGTGAAGACTTTCCGTAGACCCCGTACTCATAGGCGCCGCTCGCCGCGGACCTTGCTTCTTTTACCGTAGCGAGACCCCTCACCCATCGTTCTGCGGCTTCGACAGCGACGCGAGGCCCGCGTTCTTGGTCAGGCACGTGGCACAATACGGTGCGAACGACCACGCATGCCAGCCACACCCCCACGCGACGGACTCGAGGCAGTCCGATCTTGAGCACGAGATCGGAAGCGTCCGTCTGCTCGAGCGCCCAGTCGTGCAGCGCGATCTCCACGGCTTCTCTCTGCTCGGGCGTCCACATCGGCATGGTGCGCCACTCGAGCGACAGCGGAGATGTGCCAGGCGTCCTGTGGATCTCCCTCCACTCGCGCTGCTGCTCGACCGGCAGCTTGGCGATGGCTTGCGTGATGACCTCTGGCTTCACGATCGGTTCTCCTTGCGCCTCTGCACGCTTCCGGTCTCGCGTTCGTCTCTCTCACACCACGCAGGCGAGGATCTTCGCCTCTGCGGCGATCCGGGCGAAGCCGAGGAAGTCTTCGTGATCAACGTCCATTCTTCTTGAGCCGGATTGGATCGTGTAGATCATCGAGGCCCAGTGCAGCTGGATGGTCGCGACGACCTGGCCATCTGCGACGAGCTCCCAGCGCGTGAGCTTCTCCGCATCCCTCGACGCCTCGTCCCCCACCATCCGAAACGCCGTCACCGGTGGCTTTTGCGTAGCTTGCTTTCTCTTCATCGACCGACCATGCACCGATACGATGCAATGGTCAACTCGATACTTCGCCTGCATAAAGCAAGGAGATCTCGGAGAGCAGCGTCGGATAGCTCGCCTTCCCTTCGATGGTCTTGGCGACGCCTCTCCTCATGAGCTCGAGAATGCCGGCGCTCTTCTCCTCGAGCCTGTAGCGCTCAGGCACCTCTGGGACGTAGACGGGCCTTTTCAGCCCGACGGAGGCGTTCACGGCATGCATGGATCCGCCCTTGACCCCCGTCTGCATGCAGAACGTCGCCAGGGAGAGCCCTGCCTGCAGCCGATCTCTCGCGACGAAGGACCACTTCTCCGCACGGGTCCCAGGCGGATACTCGCTGAGCAGCGCTCCGCCGGCGTCGAGGATCTCCTTCGCGAGACCAGCGTTCTCTCGCGGGTAAACGGCGAGATCCAAGCCGTGCGCGAGCACCGCGGTCGTGTGTCCTCGAGTGGCCAGCGCGGCGCGGTGGCAGATCGAGTCGATCCCGATCGCAAGACCGCTGACGATGCTCCACCCTCCCTCGGAGAGGGCCGAGGCGATGCCCTTCGCGGCGATGGCTCCGAACTGAGTCGGAGATCGGGTCCCGATGCACGCGACGCTCTTCTGCTTCGGAAGTGAGCCCTTCACGTACACGAAGGATGGGCACGTCGGTAGCGACAAGAGACCGCTTGGAAACTCCGGGTCGTCCTTCGAGATCATCCGAATGCCGGCGCTCTCACAGCGCTGCTTCGTTGCGATCAGCCACGTCTCGAAGGCGCCGTCGCTCATCGTGACTCGATCGTCTGTCGAGGCGACCCCGAGAGGCCATCTCGTCGCGTATCGGCCGGGTCTCGCTTGCCTGCATCGACTCGTGTCTCCGCGAGAAGACCTCCGTCGGTGCCAGCCTGTCCGAGCTTGGTCGTCTTCTTCGTCTCTTCGTTCTTCTTGCTGTGCATGCGTTGCTCCTTCTTCAGTCGTTGTAACCACGGCAGATCGCCGCCGCATCAAGGATCATGAACGAGGTTCTTCATGGCGATGGACCGGACATCGCACTCGATGACGTCGAAGATGTTTCGGTACATCTTCCGGCTATCCAGCGGCGAGTCAGGCCCAGCGATGACGCAGCGAGCCTCGCTACGCATCACGGCGGCGACATCGCTGAGAAACGACGCCACGAGGTTCGACGTCATGTCATAATTCCCGTGTCCGTCCCAGTTTTCGTCCCAAGCCAAGTTGGCGACTCGGCTAACCTCGTCCGCCAGATCGACGTGAGGGTTCTCGACCCACTCGCCCATGTCCTTCTCGAGCGTGTCGAAGCCGCGGTCTGCAGGGCGGTTGAACAGCTGGTTCTTGAGGTGAGTGATCGTCGGAAGAATCACCCTGACGAAGGTCCTTGGGCTGTACTTGGAGATTCTCCACAACGCCTCGGAGAGGCTTGGGCCTTCTACGATCGCGATCTTGATGTCCGCGATCAGCGATCCTTCATTCCACAGAGCGTCCTCTCGTTTACGCTTCTCGCTGCTGCTCAGCTTCCCGAGATCGGAAAGCGTCTCGTCGAGTCTCCTGAACATCCTTGGCCACCAATGAGGGATCGAAATCTCACGATCCGAGACGCTCCACTTCCCATCGAACGCGCATAGCCTCGCGCATGATTCGCAGGCATTGAGCGTCCGCAGGCGCCGCAGGCGATGCGCGATGATGTACTGCTGCTCTCCGCACTCGCGATCGGATGCGTCGAGTCCCATGTAACCGGAAAAAAACGAGTTCTTCCTCGCGTTGCAGTGCGGATGCTGAAGACTCGCCGGCTTCGAGGTCGCGTCGGACTCGCGCGCACGAGCCGCGGCGGCCTCGACGGTCCATCCTTGGCGAAACCTCTCTTCGGTCTCTTTGACCTGGCGCTCGACGATGCTCTCGAGCGAGATTCCGGCGCACCGAGCGAGGAAGGTCACGAAGAACAGCACGTTTCCGAGTTCGCCCTGAAGGGCGTTCACGTCGATCGGCTCTCCGTAGTCGAGGTGGCGCTTCAGAGCCTTCGCCACCTCTCCGCTCTCCTCTCCGAGCTTCCTGACTCCGTACTCGAGCTGCAGCCGTCCGACGAGCTCCTCGAGCGCCCGGGGCTCGGCCTCGAGCAACTCCTTCATCTTGTCGAGCCGAAGCGACGTCGCTTGCTCGTCGATCGAGCGAACGAGCCGCGTCTGCTGCAGCAGTCTCTCTTCAGCCTCTGAGATCAGCATGCTTCTTCTCCTTGGTCTTCGCTCTCAACAGGAACTGCTCCATCTTGCCGCTGCTCTCGAGGACGTGCCGAATCCCAGCCTCTTCGCCTTTCCTTCGGACGGCGCCAGTAATCGTGTCTCTTTTGAACCCAGACAGAGCAGCGAGCTCGGCGCGCGAGATCTCTCGTCCCATGAAGACGTACTTCCTCACTCGCGAGTCGTCGCTCCTGATGACGCGACCTTGTCGCCATCGTCCAGACTCGGCGAGCGACTCGGTGACCGCGACGACCGCATCTCCGCAGGACCGAGCTCGGTAGTCGAGGCTGCTCAGCTTTATTCCCGTGATCTTTGCCCACTTGCTCAACGTCAAAGAGACGCCGTTCACGGTCACCAGGCGCGCGTTCCTGAGGGTCTTGCGCTCCCGGCTCATCCATTTGGCGGTGGCCTCGCGAATCTGCTCGTCCGTCGCCGTTCGGTGGTTGATGCCGTACTCCTTGCAGATCCTGTTGACCGTGAACTTGGAGTATCCAGACAGCTCGATGAACCGCTTCATCTCCCTGCCAATTCTCGACGTGACCGTCACGCTGCATTCCTCCTGTCTGTTGACGCAAGAAGGCCCTCTCTCCACTGCAGCGCGTATCGCATGCAGTTCGTGCACTTCTTGTGCTTTCCGGCGCACTCTGGCAGCGGCTCGTTCAGCCGAGCGTTCAGGCTCCACGCAAGGGAGTCAGAGCTCGCGAGCAGATGCCCGCAGGACTTCAGCCCGGTTGACCAGCCGCAGCTACCGTAACCAGAACCGTCGCCTGTACTATCACCTCCGCCGTCCCCGGTCCCATCTCCCTTGCCGTTGGCGATACCATCACCTTGACCGTTTCCATCGTCGTATCCTAGCCGGCCTTCGGTGCCGGTGAGTATGAGATCCCAGGTTTTGGTCATTGGGACGTCCTCAGGAGAACCTCGCCCCTTCCGTAGCCGTTGCCGTCGCCGTAGTCGTAGCCGTTGCCGTAGCCGTCCCCGTCGCCATCACCCCAGCCGCCGCCCTCATAGTCACCGTGGCCGTCACCGCGACCGCCGCCGTCGATCTCTACGTAGGAGTCATAGCCAGAATTGGTAGCTTCGTCTTCGCTGAGCACGAGGCTCCACCGCTCGGTCATTGCTCGTCTACTTTCATGATCTCGCCAGGACCCCAGCCGGTATGCAGTTCTGTCATGGCTCGGACCTTCGCATGAGGATTCCCGACGGGCCCACGACCGCCGGCTGGCCGCCACTTTCCCCTCCCCCGGTAAATGCGCCCACGTAGAGGCCCGCCCCGTCCCCATCTCCATTTTCATGCCCGCCGCCCCCGACACCCAGGTAGCCGTAGTGCGTCCAACCGACGTCAGCTCCGACCCCGATCCCGTCGCCATTGAGGTACTGTATGACGAGCACGAAGTCCCAGGCGCTCATCAGGCCCATTCCCGACCCTTGACGCCTCGCCACACCCACGCCACTACGCGCTCGCGCAGCACCATCTCGTCCGAGGAGTCGTTGAACGGCAGCTCCGTCTCTTCCACCACGCAGTGCACGGAGAACATACAGACCTGGTGGACCGTACGCTGAAGCACCCATCGCTTTTTGGAGTCGTCTCTGCGCGCCGAACGGCTGTAGTCGGCACCGAGATCGAGCGTCCCCTGTGCAGCCATGGCTGCAAATTCCTTGTCCAGACTCATTTTTTACTCCGTGAAAACTTGAACCCAAGCTGCCTCGCGAGCCGCCGAGCGCGCAGGCACTCATGGCCACCAACCTCGAAATCCCGACACACGTCAGGTCGATCCTTGTAGGCCGAACATGTGACCTTCTTAGCAATCTCTCCTTCCAACGCCGCGCATCGACTAGGCGTCTCTCTGTTTGGTTTGGTCATGCGCATGTGACCGTGAGCGAGCTCACGCGGATTTTCATTCAGAACGACGAGGCGCACTTTGCCTGCGGCCTCCAGTCGGTCATGGTCGCTCTCCGTCACCTCCACGTAATAGCGGTAAGCGTCTGAGGCTGGCCGGTATGGAACGCCGAAGATGCAGCAGGCCCCGCAAGACTCACAGTCCAGCATCACCGGCGCTCATCCCTTGGCCCACGTTGCAGCAGGGCACGTAGAATTTGCTTTGCTTGAAGCCGAAGCCGTGGAGCCGCAGCCCATCGTTGGCCAACGACATCACGAGGTGACCTGCCCTCATCATGTTCTGACGACGGCACACGCTGCCGAGCCCGACGATCTTCTCTTTGGCGAGGTCGACTCCCGCGTCGGCATACATGTCCCAGCAGTCGTAATACTGACCGATGGTCCATCCCTGAAGAACTGGGATCACCGGGGCCCCGAGCGCCCTCAGCTCGAGCACGCTCTGTACGGTCCTGCGCTGATGCTCCTCGACCGACAGCCCGGTCTTCTTCAGCATCTCCGGCTCGCACATCCAGTCTTGAGGCGCGGCCCAGAGCATGCCGCCGACCTCCTCGGAGAACCGAAGGACATCCTTCGCGTACTCTTCCGCGGTCGTCAGCCATTTGCCGTGCATGCTGATCTCCGTGAACCCGCCAGAGTCGAGCGCCCACGCGCCGCCCACTCGGCGCGGGAGCCGCTTGTATTTCTGCAGCGATCGGCGAGACACGAACAAGGGCACGTCCGTCTTCTCGATCCAGTCTGGGTGGTGCGTTCCGAGAAAAAACATCGTCTTGCAGCCAGAAGATGCCCTGCTTGGTGAATCGGGTCAATTCAATTAAGCAGGGATGCGTACTTTTCTCCTCGCCGCACGGACGCTCGTCCTATCGCTTGATCCCGAGCTTCTCCAAGAGCTCGCTCATCGGCCAGAGAACCCTGGAGCGGAGCTTCGACCGCGTCCTGGCGAGCGCAGCCCGTCGATCCTTCCGGCTGCTCTTCTCCTCGATGATCTTCGCCTGGATCATCAGCGGCACGAGCTGCGCGTCATCGAGAACGTCGACCATCTCTTCGTTGTCGCCCACGCTACTTCTCCTCTTTCCCGTTGCCGTCGGAGACGGACGCAGCCAACGAACCCTTGTTTTCCTCTTGCGCGATCGCCTGCCTCGCGCGCTCGAGGAGCCTCTTCGCCGCGCTCTCTTGCGCCGGGTCGCCGCCGAAGCTGCAGGCTTCGTCCTCGATGCTCTTGAGCATCCTCTGCATGCCTTCGACCATGAACGACGAGCCCGTGACTCCGGCCTTCTTGCTGATCCCGTCGTCGATCTCGAGGTCGATCAACGCTTGCACCACGTCGTCGGGGATCACGCTGCCGATAACGAGCGTGTCTCCGTTGATCATCTTGTTCACGTGTTCCCAGAGACTCGGCTGTGTCTCGATCGCGTCCGGCAGAACCTCGTTCATGACAGCCATGAGCTTCTTGGTCAAGATAGCTCGCCGCTGCTCGATCAGCGGTTGGTCCATCTCCACGCTGGTCATGATGCTCACCTGGCTTGCGCTCTTGACCTTGGCCCATCCTTGGACCGCATGCCTGACAGCTTCTTTCACCGACGCGCAGAAATGAGTGTTATCTCTGTGCTGATCCTGGACGCGATAAGCCGGCTTGTAGGCGAATGGATCCGATCCCCGCGAGACCCCATCGTTGCCAAGCTGCTTCTGGAGCGGATGCCCCTGAGGCAGCATGACATAGACCTGCTTCTTTTCCAACGCGGATCTCCTTCTTCTTTCTCTGATGAACTGATACACGACAGGATGATCGGCGGTCAAGCTGGCGCGTCGTTTTCCTAGAGGCCCTTCCGAGCTCTCTCGGCTTTCACCTTCACGATCGCGCGTTCAAAGGTGATGACGTTGCAGAGTATGGCGAACACGTAGAACAAGAGCTTTCCCCACTTTGACTCGGCGTATGCCGAGTGAGCTCCGAAGGCGCACGCGATCGTCCCCAACGAGAGAAAGATCAACCAGGCGCTCGCCACGGGCTTCATCCTCCCCCATGCGTCCGTATGCGCGAACGACGAGGCGTATCGCTTGTAGGATGCAAACTCTTCGCTCTGCACAATCTCTGCCAGTTGCCTCTCGGCCTCCTCTCGCCGGGACCTGTTCTCAGCGCACTGCTGACAGGCTTCTCGATATCCGTGTTGTCTTTCCATCTTGTTGCTCCTCTAGTTCTGGCTGAGATTGTCTTCGGAGGCGCGCCTGTGGTATTCGTCGCTGATATTCGGAAGGTCCTCGAGCTTGATCCCGAACTGCGCAAAGTAGTCTCGAGACCCTTCGTGAAACTGATTCCACCGTGCGACGTGCTGCTGCTCTTCGTCTTCGATCTTGACGAGCAGCCTCACAAGACGGTTCTCCATCTGCAAGACCCTGCCGTAGCGGAAGATCAAGAATATGGCGCATGCGCAGACGGAGAACCACGCGACGTAGTTCGCCTTCGGCCCGTAGAGCACGCAGGCGATCACGATCAGCCCTGTCACGATCATCGCCGTTGGGCACTGCATCAAGGCGACTATTTTGCCTTGTCCAAAGCTTCCTTGGCGCTCACGCAGTCGCGCAGCGTCGATCTCACGCGCTCTCGCAGCCGATCGAGATCGGCAGGAATCTCAACGAACAGCTCGATCTCTCTCGGCGTCATCGGCCTCGTCGGCGGCGTCTTCATCGCTTCTTCCCTTGTCTCTCGCTGTCGATCAAATCGAAGCACAGAGAGATGGCTTCGCCGATGGTCCTCGCGTGCTTCTTCCTGAAGAAGGACGCCATGTCGGTGATCGTCTTCGCGTCTGGATCGCATAGGTTTTCCACGATGTGAACGTCTGACCAATTCCCTCCGTCCTCGACGAGCGTCTTGACCAGATCCGTCTTCGCTGGCCTCTTCGAGACCTGGATGGGAGACGACAGGTTCCACAGAAGCATCGATGCGAGATGAGCGTGTTTGCGCGGGTCGTCGTTGCTCACCCACGTCTGAAGCCTCTCGATGTTCGAGCATCCAGAGAACGTCCTGTTTGCGATCTTCCTCGAGGATTTCTCGATCACCCAGAGTGCTGCTTCTCGGCCTCCGTTGCCATCGTGGAACCAAGGCAAAAACGATCGACAAGACTGAATCGAGCAGATTCTCGCGATGCGGAAGTCGACCGCAGACAGCCCCTCCATGATGTCGGCTGCTTCCGGGTACGTGTCCGGCTCGCTCTCCCAGCGGAAGCAGGCGTCCTGAAGCGCCGCGATCACGATCTCTCGATGCTCAGGCGTCCACTGCTCGAGGCGCGACAGGTCGACGGATGTCACCGGCGCCGCCTCCTTCATCCCGTGGATCTCTTTCCACTCGCGAAGCTGCTCCGGCGGCATGCAGCTTATGCGGTCTGCAACGATCTGCATGAACTTCATCGACGATTCCCGTAGACGGCAAAACATGCCTCGAGCCCGTCTGCGACGGATCCTGCGAGGTCGCTCTTCGCTCTCGCGATGCCAGACGCGCACCCGTACTTGCCGACCCGCTCGCTTTTGTCCAAGGAGAATTTGGCCCACTTGGAAAGCATGTCGATATGCAGCGTTAGCCATGGAATGACTCGACGAAACGGGCTCGGCGCAATGACGTCGTCTACTTCAAAGAGACACTGCTGAGCAAGATCGGCCGATGAGTACCCAGCCAAGTCAGCTTCGCACATCCGTCTCCTCATCTCCGGCGACGTGACGCTGCCGGACAGCAGACATCTCTGGATCTCTGTCGCTGCGATTTCGACGAGGTCTGCGTTTTCCTCCAACGTTCTTTTGGCGATTCTATTGGCGTCGATGTCATCGGCGGACGCTGCGACGTTCCCTGTATGCTGAGCCCGCCGCCGACCGTTTCTCGCCATGGCAACGGCGATCGCCGAACTCGAGACGATCCTCATCACCGGACCCAAGCACCACAGCATGGCCTGCGCATCCAGAGGATCAGAGAAGCTCATCACCCGCTCGATCAGGGCAACGCGAACGCTGTCGAGATGCTCTGGCGTCCAGAGGTGACACGTCTCGATCTCGAGCGGAAACCCAGATCGACCGTCGCTGTCGTGTGCTTCCATCCACGCCGACACCTGCTCTCTTGGCAGATCTAGGATACGTCTCCTGATCGCATCGACTGCTCGCTTCTCGTCTTTTGGTTCCGGCTTGTACACGGTTCGGGTCTCCGGGCTCGATCTTGGGGGTCTCGTCGGTACTCGCGGAGCCTGCTCAGGCTTCCGCCGCGCGCAGCTTCGCGAGCCGGAAGAGATCCGCCGCGGTGTCAACCACCTCGGGCTAAAGCCCGAGGCTTGCGTCTAGGCTCGGCAGAGGTTCCCGATGAAGAGTCTCGGTATTCCCTGCGTCAGCACCCGACACGATAGGCCGATTGACTGCGGCCCTGCGCGCGATGTTCTTTGCGGCTACCACGTCGGCATGCTGCTCGAACCCACACGACTTACACTTGAATCCTGCTTGGCTCCATCGGTTCGCGCGCTCGCAATGCCCGCACGCAGGACACGTACGGGAGGTGTTCCTTGGATCGACAACCATCACAACTATGCCTGTCATCTGCGCTTTGTATGCGACGAAAGAAGAGACGGCCCGAGAGAGAGCAGCACGTCTTCATGGTTCTCCTCGTCTCCTCCCTTGAGGACGATGAGGTACGCTTGCTCGCTGAACTGCTTCGATGCATCGCTCATGCGCTTCTCCATACCCCCTCGCGCAGCGCGAATCAAGCGAGAACGTTTACCATCAACACTCTCCTACGAGAAGCGACCTCGCTTCTTCTTCCGCGCCTGCGCGCGCCGTTCTTTGCGAGATGTGGCGCCGTCATATGGAAGCCACTCCGCCTGGAGGTCGATCTCCGGCAAAGGGTGCGGAGCATGCGCTGGCGCCGAAGGTCGGGGCTTCGGTTCTTGACCTGGCTCTCCGGCGGAGACCTGCTTCTCGTCCCGGAGGATCGACAAGTACACCGCGAGCATGGACCTCGTGATCATGACGTCTCCTTCTCCTGCTCTCGCTTTCGCTTCTGCTCGAGCTCGTGCAGCCAGAGAACAGACCGAACGCCATCTGCGGTCTCTTGTGTGATCGTCGACCGGTACGACTCGTGTTTGGATCCGTAGTCTGCGATCAGGATCGTGATCGTCTTGAAAACCGACACGGACAGGTTCAGCCCCGGCGAAGTCCACTCGAGCCAGATGCCGCCATGGGCGTCCCAGTCGACGACGTCTGGCATCGTGTCGTCGAGGAGCCGCAGCAGGGCCTTGGCTTCAGACACGGCCTCCGGAGGAACCTCGCTCCGATCGCTGGCCTCCCACCCTTCCTTCGGCTCAGCCGCGGCGGCGTCCACGTCGGCGGCGGTCCATCGTTTCTTCTGTTGATTGCTCACGGAATTCCCCTGTCGCCGGCGGCCATGATGATCTCTCGGATGCGTTCCTTTGCAGCAGCCGGCGCTTCGAACCCCTCTCGGCTCAGGCCCCATGGCCGCACCCAAAAACCGCGCTCCACCGCCTCGACCTCGAGCTCGAGCACTCGAGGCTCAGACCACTGGAAGACCACGCAGCCAGCATCGTTGACTCGAACGTCGTCCGGGTGAAACGCGTACAGCTTCGCGATCAGCTTCTTCGCCATGGCGACCGAGGCCACATCGACCCGGACCCCACGTCCTCGAGCCTCTTCGGCGAGCTCGTCGAGCTTGGCTTCGTCCGTGACCTCGAACGCAAAGAAGTGCTTCTGGCATGCTCGGCACGTCGGCGGCGCGTGAGAGAAGTAGTTGTGCACGCCCTTCATCTCTCCGCACTCGAAGCACTCCATCCCTGTCTCTTGCTCTTCGCCCACGCTATCAACCCTTCGATGTCTCCTCGAGGAGCGCCTCCATCAGCTTGACGTGGCCCTTCCCGAAGATCTTGGCTAGCTCTCGCTTGTTGTGCTTCTGAGCTTCGCGACGATACTGCCTCATGTCTTGAGCCTGTGCACTGGTCAAGTTCATCCAGACATCCGTCTCGCCTCCGAGCAAGGAACCAAACACGCGGTGATTCCCGTCGCGCACCTGGAAGCGGAGCTTGCCGAGGTCGCGCTTGTCGAGAGGTCGCATCGAAAACCTGTCGTAGTGCTCATCGAAGTAGGCTTGGTCCTCTTCGATGTCCCTGGCCTCGACGAGAGAAACGTCTCCGTAGCCGGCGCCGAAGGTCGGAGACCCGCCGCTCATCACGGCGCACGCGACGGCCGTCAGCTTCCTTGCGTCGAACAGGTTTCCCTCCACGGGACGCACGAGGTCGGGGTCGATCTTGACCGACTCTCCGACGTTGACCACCCACGAGGATCGTCTCCCCTGACGGATGTCGTCCCCGAGGAGCGAGAGCTGCTCCATCGAGTATCCGTAGTAGTCGTCCGCATCCCTGGCCCTGCCGCAGTCGAGCAGCTGCCTTCGCAGCATCTCCGTTGCAGAGGCCGACAAGTTGTCGCGATCGCGCATGATCGCTGATCCTATCTCTGCTCGCCCGCCGACGACAGAGTCGCGCATCCGCTCTCAGCAATAGCGGACCAAGACTTGACCCGAAGAGCAACAATACTTCGGATCAGGTCTCGGCCCAGTCAGTGTGCGGAAAGATCGTCGCGTCCTCGCGGAGTTTGACGGGATGCTGTGTTCAGCAACACCCTTCGTTCTCGGCACACCAACGCCAACCGGCGTTCATGAAGATACGGCAGCCTTTCGCGTACGGCAACTACTTTGCTGCCGAGCCGTCTTTTTCTCGTCTGGCCTGCTCTCGCGCGATCCGGGCGTCCCGCGCCTCGATGATCGGCAGCGCGAGCGCGCTGACCAGAGCCACCCCCGCTTCCCAGTCGTTGGTGACGACGTCTTCCCCGGAGTCGAGCTCCTGCACGTAGAACTCGTCTCCTCGAGGTTCGACGCGAACGGCGCCTCTTCCGTCCGATCGGGGGACGAACCAGCTCTCGAGCTTTCCAGAGAAGCTGAAGCGAAACGAGCACGTACCTGGCGACCAGAACAGGTGATGGTCGAGCGAGATGTCCCCGCACTCGAGAAAGCCGTTGATCAGCTCGACGTACTCGACGGCACGAGCTTCGAGCTTGGCTTCATCGAGACAGGCGATCGCGTAGTGGACCGGCTCCGGGTCTACACCGCAACATGGGCATTCTCGGTCGGATCGAGCAACCGATTTCAAGCGATGGAGCTTCTCCTCGAGCTCGGCATAGGTTGTTGGGGATCCATGCTTCGGGCGAGGGAACGGCTTTGAAGCCGGAGGAGGCTGCTCGGCATCGGGCATGAGGCAGAGCCATAATGATCTCGAGGAGCTTGTGAACCCACGAAATGATGGCAGTAGGCTCGTCGGGGCACGGCCTCTTCTGCACGTCGTCGATGTCCGAGACCATGAGCGCCCCGCAGAACTGGCACTTCCAGACGAACTCCTTCTCGTCGAGCCCCAGGTACGATGCGGGCAGCTCAATCGAGAAGCAGTGGGACCCTGGATGGGTCTCGTACTTCGAGTAGCCCGAGATCGGCCTGCTGGCCATCCACGGATACTCGTCGTAGTGCCGCTGGGTTTCGTCGCAGTCGATCTCTCGACGCCGATAGGGCGGATGCGGCTTGCTCAGCGTTTGCCTGAGATCTGCCGCCCGCTTCTCGAGCTTGCGTCGGTGCTCTTCTTGGCCCCAGCGCCGCACGTCCTCGGGCAGGTATTTCTCGCTCACGCCTTCACCTTGATCCAGCGCTTCTTGCCTTCACGATCGCCGGGCTTCCCCCTCTGAGAAGGATCGACTGGGTCGACGACAAGCTTGCCCCTCCGAGATCGATCGACCAGGTCGACGATGCGTTTGACGCCGTTTGCGTCGACGCCTTCGGCGACGATCCGCACCTCCCCCCACGCGGAGACATATTCACGGAGGCTGACCTTCAGCATGACTTCCTCGAGACGCCGAAGAACAGATGCCCGTCATCGACGAGGTCTTCTGCAGCAAACAGCGAGGAGACCTTTTCTTTGATGCGATGCTTTTTCTGTTCGAACAAGCCCTCTTCGCTCTCCTCGAGCTTGGCCCACAAGAGGAACGTCTCGTCGTGACCCGTCCACTTGTTGCCTCGTTCGTCCATCTCGAGCCAGACGCGCGCGTTTTGGTTCTCGCGACCACCATCGACGGCCTGCAAGATCGCATGGATCTGCTTCACGACCGCGGGGTGCTTGGCCAGCCTGCGTGCCGCGTCCATGTCCGTCTCGACGCCCAGATCGACGAGCTCTTTGAGGATATCGGCGGCTCCGCTCTTGCGATCGAAGTAGCGCTGCGTGTCTTCTGATCGGAGCGCTTCCATCATGTGCGAGGCGAACGACTCTTGATACACCTTCACGTCGAAGGTGATGGTGACGTGGTACATCTCTGGTTTTTGACCAAAGCCACCCGTTTCTCGACGGATGCTTCTGCCGTCCGGATCAGCATACCTCTGGTCCGACGAGATGAACCAAGAGGGGTCACGGTGCCATTGCACCGGCGCCAGGCGGCGAAGATCGTACCCGCTGCAGCCCGCGGTTGTGACGATCTGATCCGGCTCCGGCCCACCATCGGCCCCCTGAGCGGCGAAACAGAAGGGGATCTCGGTGACCCTCCGGCGGTGAGACAGAACACGGCCTTGTTGTTCTTCCCTCAAGATCAGCTCATCTCGGGTACGAGCGTCTCTCTTCACTGGCTCGTATCGGCCGTCGACGAACTTCTCGAAGTGTCGCGTCCATGCGTGCATCGTGTTGAGCTCGCGGTACGTCACGACGCGCCTCGAGGGATCCTCTTCGTCGAGCCCGACGCTCTCGACGACGTACTCGACGCCAGACTCCACGTGCCTGTAAACCATCCCGACCATGCTGTCCGACAGGGACTGCATCCCTCGAAACAGCTCTTCTGCGCTCTTCCTGCTCACGCTATCTCCTGTGTGTTGCTCAGCCGTTTTCGTTCAGCCACGCGAGGCTCTTCCAAAAGAGATGGTCGTATCGCGGCTCGACTTGCTTCTCGAAGCGTGCCGATCGCTTCCTCTCGAGCCTCTTCGCCACTTCTTCGCGAAGAGACTCGTCCGTCACCAGATCGCGAGACTCGGGTAGTCCCACACCATCGTTTTGTGCCATGTCGGCGCTCCTCCTCGAGCCTCGTCGACCGAGATCTTATGGAACAGATCCATGAAGCCCTTCTCGGCCTCTTCGCTGCTCCAAAACTGCAGCGTCAGAAACCTAGAAGACAGCTCCGTGAGCCCAAAGCCTTCCAGGCTGCCGACCATGTTCGTCATCGCCTCCGTGGCCCTCACGATCCGGTCCGCAACATGGACCTGCTCGTCGAGCTCTTCCGGCAGTCCGAACGTTCGCCGCGTGAGCGCAGCGACCTTTTTTTCGAACTCCACGAGCCCCTGAAACTCCGTCAGTCGCTTGTACGGCGCCGGCACGTCTCCCCCCGAGACGCTCTCGTGCAGGTCATGCAAGAGAGCCTGCTTGCCGAGATCCGGGCGACCAAGGTCGAACGCCGCCGCGAGCGCGACCAGCACGGAGTGCTCTGCGACCGAGACGAACCTCCGCTGATGCCCGTGCCACCGCGGAAGCTGCGCGATCGAATGCACCATCGCAGAGAGGTCGATGTCGGACTCCGTCGCGGTCTGTGGCGCGAAGTTTCTCCCGTTGAACAGCCTGATGAAAACGCTCATGACCAGTCGTTCCGTAGCACCGACGAGACGTGACGGTCAAGCTGATCTCGTTGAATTCAGCGTTGCCGAGAGGCGCTGCGATCGGTTGCGTATCCAGCGATGACCGCGCCTGCGATCGCACCCACGCCCATCGCGATGCGAGGAGAGGCGATCCTCGTCGCCCCAGACGACCTCGCCTCTTCGATCGGGAACGTGCGCGCCGCCAGCTCTACCGCTCGCATCCGAAGCACATCAAGCTCAGCGTTTGCGAGGTAACGCTGCCGACCCCTCAGCTCGTCCTCGAGCTCTCTTCCGGCGCTCTCTGGATCGACAAGGACCTCGTCCGCGGGAGATGTACTCGGCTCAAAGAAGACGCCTCGAGTTTTGATCTCGTCGTAGAACACGTTCATGAGACTCTTTCTTCTCATGATCTCTACGCACGATCGGACGAAGCTGGCAGCCTCGCTCGTCGACCGGAACACGTAGACGTACCGAGGGTCAACGCCACCACTAAAAGGCTTGATTCTGCGGTAGTAGTCGGCGTCGACTTCGCCGTCTTTGATCCAGCGCATGATCTCGAGCGTGGCCTTATCGGACGCCCTGATCAGGTCAGCCTCGTTGATTCGACCCTCGGCTTCCTCGAGAGCGAATCGATATGAACCCGCAACCGCTTCTGGCGACTCTTTCGCTGTGTCGACGGCCACCTTGGAGTAACATGCGGCGAGCCATGCAGCGAGTCGGATGTCGAACCGAGCTGCCAGCAGAAGATGGTGGCTTGCTCGTTCTCGATACAAAGAGAAGAACGACAGCATCGCGCCTTTGATCCTTCTCTCGGCATCCTCTCCCCAGCACTCGCTGGCCATTGAGACCGCATCGGAGACGCTCTTGGGCCGCCGCCAAACCCTGCGGCTGTCGACCGTCTCGGGGCATAGCGCCGCTGCAAGCAGGACCCTGTCCAGGGTGTGCCTCTGCACTCCAACGACGCGGTTCCACACATGGAAGTCGACACCGTAAAACTTCGCCCAGTCCGTCATCTCGACGAGCAGCGTATCACGAGCCGCCTTCGGCGAGCACCATCTTGAGCCACTCGCGCTGCGCCAGGGCCTCGAGGGGGACCTTCGTCAAATGCTTCTTCGCCAACGTCGCGGCGAACGATCGAAAGCCACCATCTCTCGCGACCGTGATCGCGGCAGTCCAGACGCGCACCCTCCACTTCGGCAGATGCTCCGGAGCGCCTTCCGCAGAAATCGCGTAGAGGATCGCGGCGCGCAGAAACAACGCTGGCCGGCTCGGGTCCTGCTGGCCCTTCTTCCTCGCTTCCGCTGCGGCATCGCTGGCTGAAACGTAGAAAGGACAGCTGTCTGGATACTTTGCATCGCGGTCAGTCACGATAGCGTTCCTCGGCCCTCTTCCGCATCTCCTTTGCCACGGCCTCGAGCACCGTGGCTTCCGCTCGCATCGCTGCGGCTCGATCTTCGAGCGTCTCGGCGTACTCTCCGAGCGCGTCTCTGGCAGCGAGCCTGCCTGCCGCGCGTTTCTCCGCAGGAAGAGAGAGCTTCGCGTGCTCGAGCTTCTCCTCGAGCTCTTTCGTTGCGCCGGAGCAGATCTTCCTGGCAGCCCCGTACGCAGCCTCGCAGGCTTCGTCCCAAGCATCGTTTTCCTTCAGGTAGGCTCCGTACGGAGCCGACGACCCTTCGCGAAGGCAAACATTTTCGAGTCCATCCAAGAGGACGAACCACCGGCAGCGCTCCTCTTCGTTGACGATTCGCAGCAACAGCTCTCCGAACGCTCGCTCGAACACGTTGACGCTTCCCGTCGGCTCCCAACAATCTTCTCTGGCCATGATTACTTCTCTTCTCGCTTCTTGCGCTTCGCTTCGATGATCGCCTTCGCGAGCTTCTTCGTGCCCGCGATGCCATTGATCGCTTCTCGATCGCTCTTCGCCGTGTACCCGCTCTGCGCCCATGCTGCACGGATCACCTCCCGCAGGCGAGCGCCTTGAGTCGAGGACCCTGGCACGTCTTCGTAGTGCTTCATCGCCAGCTCGGCGGCGCGATCCGGGTACCCGTATCCGCAGATGATCCAAGCGAGTCGGATCACGATGTCGACGCGCTCCTGCTTGCTCATGTCTGGGTACGGATAGCCGTCGTTTGACTTGGATACGACTCTGGAGAGCGTATTGAAAGCCGAGAACAGATGTTGCTCAGCCCCTTCAGGATCGCCTTCGTCGAGCTCCTGCTTGGCAGCAAGCATGCTGCTCTCGTAGCTCTCCAAGGCGTTGAGGAGCCTCCACTCGGGGCTGCCAACATCAGGTCGGATCTTCGGCTTTGCCATCGCAGACCTCTTTGATCAGCGCGCTTCTGGAGGGAGGAGACTCGTCGGCGGTCGAGGCGCGCTATGGGCCTGAGGCAGCGTCATGCAGATGTGCGAGTCCGGGAAAAGCTTCGCGCAGTCTTCGTCGACAGGCCACCACCCGCCCTCGACCTCAGAGTCCTCCATGCCGTGCGGCTCGTGGACGGACGCGAACCGAGGCTTCGGATCACGGACGACGTGCACGTACCCATGTGGGCGAACCGTCTTGCCGCAGATCGCGCAGACCGAATGCTGCTCGAGCGTTCGAAGCGTCTCCGGCAGAGCATCTCCTCGAAACCCATCGCCGGAGAACGGCTCAGGCGCGATCGTCGGCATTCCATCCCACGAGCGACAACCGCTCGGGCAGACCTTGTCCGGACCGACAGAGAGCCTGCAGCAGCTTCCGCACTCGAACAGCGTCTTGCTCGACGGCGTCACCTTCTCCGAGAGCTTCCACCGCGACTCCTTCGGGAGTCGATCGACGATCGACTGCAGCCGCTCGATGCGGGCGAGCAGCGCGGACTCCCTCTCCGCGAACGCGCGCGCCGCGCTCACCATCGCGGCGTTTGATCGAAAGCGATCGTACATCGCTTCCCTGCGGTCGCTTAGGCACGACTCGAGCTGCTCTTGCATCATGTCGTAAAGGCTGACCTTGCTCTGCAGATCGTCGTTGGGACGAGCTCGTTCCCGCAGGTCTGCGTTTCGTTCACAGAGCTTCTTGACTGCCTCCTTGTCGTACAACCTCATCCTCAGCAGCTTCTTGAGCTTCTCGATCATCGGGCGACTCCTTCGCTTCGAGCTGATGCCTAGTTGCTGCCCGCTGGCACGAGGTCCCACGCCGAGGACTCGAGCAGCATCGACAGGGCCTTTTCCTTCGCGACCACGATGCCCTCGCGGACCGCGCGCACCGCAGCGGCGTCCGATCGGAACAGCATCGACTGGTCTTGCCAAACGATGAAGAGGTCCGCCGCCACCTCATCGAGCGCGAGCGAGAGGAGGATGACCTCGACGTTCTCCTTGACTTCTTGGTTGTCAGAGCTTCCGATCCACTCGTCGATCTCTTGGCGGAGATCTTCCTCTCGCGTGTCCCACGAGCACAGGACGCGCCAATCTGCATAGGCGCTCTGCTCCGCCTGATAATCCAGGGTCACGCCTTCCCAGGCGATGGCAGCCATCGTCTTTTGATCGTTGACGAGGAACGCTCGGATCACGTTCGGGTGGATCGCGAACAGGTCCGCGACCATCGCTTGCGCGGCCTTCTTCTTCGTCTCGTCGCTCAGCATCACCTTGCTCATGGGAGCGATCTGTAGCACGTCGAGTGGTCGTCTTGGCAAGTCTCAGGTCGACAATATGCACTTCACTTCGCCAGACTCGAGAGCGTCGAGGAGATGCCAGAGATCCTCAGGCGTCGCCACCATCGATCGCTGAACCCTGGCGAGGTAGAGCTTGTAGGACCTGTCTCCAGCGAGCCGGCGAAGGACCTCTGTCGCGTAGTCGGCGAACGCGCTGAGGGGCGATCGGTACGTGCTCCATCCGATGCGGCCCATGTCGTACAGATCTTGCGTCGTGAGGACGATGTAGCAGAAGGGATCTTCTAGCGGAGGCGCCGGCGTTCTGTACGGGACGCTCATCGCTCGCGTCTCCTCGAAACAAAGATGTTCGTCGTCAAGATGATCTCTTCCTCACGGAACCGCTCCGTGGACAGCACGCAGCCCTGGTCGATCGCCGCTTCGTGGAGGTGCCTCGCGCACTCGACGGCTTTGCTCGGACAGACCTTCGGGTTGCACTTATGGCATCGCAAGTTCGTGATCATCCTCGCTCACCCCTCATCCGCCCAGCGAGGCTCTCGAGCTCAGAGGCGGCTGACCAAAACTCTTCCCATCTCGACTCCGTATTCAAGCTGAACTCCACCTCGGGCCACGGCAGGCCGTTTCCGTCGCGTGCGATCAGCGCCCACCCCGGGGCGCCGGAGCACTCCTCCCAGCACCACAGCCCAAAGCCTGCTCGGTAGAGCGCGTCGATCCAAGGAGGTCCAGCGAGGATCTGGTCAGCGCAACGCCATGCGAGCGGGCCTGGGTCGCCGTAGATCCGTCCGCTGCCTCGCGTCGCATCGAGCCACTTCCGCGAGAGCGGAAGAGTCGAGCGGACGCGGTCGAATCCCGACGATCGCAGCGACGGAACGTGTCCGCCGCGATCCTCGGAGTAGGATGTCGAGCAAAGATGCTTCCACGAGCGAACGCCCACGTAGTGACCGCATGTCCCATTGAGTTCGTCGCCCAGTAGCCTCTCGGCCGTCAGGAGGGCTTCGGGGTTTCGGAGGGCGAGAATCAACGTGGGCTCGCTCCCGTGCTGCGAGCGCCACTCTGGCAGCGTCCACTCCATCGGAGCGAGGCTTCTTGCCGCGAGCGTCTCGATGAGCTCGCCGACAATGTCCTCATCGTCATCGCGCGGTCGGTCCGAAGACCACTGCTTGATGGCTTCGACAGCAAGAGGATCTGGGGAGATGCGCAAGATGCGGCTCACGACTTGTACCCGTCGCGCTCTCGGCGCTGCTGCTCCGCTCGTCGTCGCGCGAACTCTCGCACCGCGTCGGTGACGACGAGTCGCACCTCGCACCGGTCGTGGTCGTAAAGCGCCTCCGTGCACCCGTCGAGACAGCGCATGAAGAAGAATCTGTGCCCTCGCCAAACGCGATCGTAGGTGCATCCCGCGCCTGCTGGGGCGCAGGTATCGTGTGCGTTTGCGCTGTGCTTCTTCATTGGCTTCCTTTTCTCGTGTTGATTAGGTTTCTGAATTCATTCTACTCGGACAACGCAGACTCGCAGTCGCTCTTCAGCTCGGGCCAAGGCAGCCCTTCGCCGTCTCGAGCGATCAGCGCCCACTTGGGAGAGCCCCAATCATCTTCCCAGCACCACAGCCCGAAGCCGGTCTGGTACAGCGAGGCGACCCAAGGAGGGCCGCCGAGGATCTGGTCAGCGCATCGCCACGCGAGCGATCCGGGATACCCGCCGTAGCAGCTGCCGCTATTGAGCGACCTCGACACCCACCACTGCGCGAGTTCCGATGGTTTCACAGAGAAAAAGCCTGATGCGCGCGCGGCAGGAAGATACCTTCCGCGGTCGTGAGAGTAAGGGGCAGAGAGGAGCTGCTCCCACGATCGAAGGCCGACATACTCCCCGCCTGTCCCGTTGATCCCCTCGCGCAGCAGCGTCTCAGCAGTGACCAACGCCTGGGGATTGTGAAGCGAAATCCGAAGCGCGTCTGCCCAGTGACGCTTGCTCCACTCACGGTCGGTCCACTCGATCGGGGCGAGGTCATGCGAGACGAGTGCCTCGACGGCTTCGTCGTAGACAAACCTCTCGCCATCCCACTGCCGCTCTGCTGGGAATTGCTCGAGTACCTCGGCGGCGCGAGGATCGCGAACGACATGCAGGATCATGGTCACGTGTTGTCGCCTTTCTGCCGTAGCGGCCACTGCTCGTAAACCGCCATCGCGGCGAGGTCCGCTGGCATCACCATACGAGGAAGCCCATACATCTTGATGGCCACCAGCTGTCGATCTTGCGGCCTCTGGCGAGACTTCTCATCGGCAGAGAGACAATCGTCTACGGTGAAGTCCGGCCCGATGGCTAGTCGGCCACCAACGAAACAGCTCGTGAACTGCTGCGATCCATGCAGCGCCGGCTTGATGATCGAAAACCGAGCGATCTCGATCGCGATCTCCGCACCACCGCCGAGACCGCGCGCGTACTCCGCGAAGTCCAGCGTGGATGCGCTCACAAAGATCTCTACATCTTGCTGAGACACAGATCCTCGCGACGGCGTTTCTTGAATCAGCGCCAGAACCGCTCTTTGGAACTCGAAGTAGTTCATTGGTCGCTAGAGCCTCCATCGTCGCTGCCAAACCACTTGCGGGCCCTGGCTGCGGCCTCGTCGCTGAGCTTTGTCACGGGGCGACCGCCGCGTGCCCACTCGCTCAGCCGCTCTTGCAGAGCGACTTGACGCGGATCGCTCGGTGGCACGCCAGCGCGCAGCAACTCCAAATACTCGTCAGCGAGCGCTGCAGCGAGTCGCTCCCGCTCGTCGCGCTCGAGCCTCTGTCGCGCAGCCTCGACGAGCCACGTTTGCCGAGGCGTCTCTCCGCGCGTATCGTCGATCGACTTCAGTAGCGCTGGCGGGTAGCGGGCGCTGACGACGACGGGGAGACCGTCATCTCGCTTTTCATCTTGTGTTTTGACAGGCTTCCGCTTCTTCATTGGATCTTCCTTGAGACTTGGACCGAGCTTTTCTGTCGTCACGAAATTTCTTCGGCGCAGCACAGAACCACGCCGTACGGATCTCCGAAATCGACCGCGTAGAGCTTGTTGCACAAGTCCCAGTCTTGGACATCTCCCGCCGTCCCGCGCGGCACTGAGGGATCATCGCTGAGCGGCGACTGCTCGATCAGACGTAAGCTCGTCACTCGTCGTCCAACGACGTTGAGCGGGTCGTGCAGCGTCGGTCCTTCGTGGTGTTCCTTGGACACGTGGGCTCGTCCTCTCTGCGTTCTTGGCGCTCGTCTTGTCACGCGCTCTGACAGTCGGTCGACGCTGTCTCGCTGACGGCGTACGCAGCGAACAGGGCCAGCAGGACGCGACTCTGCGCTGCGTATTCCTCGTCTGTGGCTGGCGTCGAGGAGAGAACTTCGGTGATATCCTGCGCGAGCTTTTCCGCGCGTTCGTCGCCGTAGTTCTCAATCTCGACCAGCGCCGTCGCCTCGCTCAGCGCACGCGCGAGAGCCATCGCCGCGCCAGCGGAAAGCGCCGATCCCACGCGCACCTGAAGCGCGTCGCCGCTTTTCTCGACGCTCGCGACGCACACGTCGCCAGCGAGACCGCCGCACGCTTGCCCCGCGCGCCACGCCGAGATTTCCCAGCAGCCGAGACTTACGCGCCAGCGGAGTCGTCCCGACGCCGTCCGGTGCTCGAGGGTCGGTCGCAATCCGAGATCCGCTCCCGCGAACAACTCGGCTTCGGCCGCGAGCATCCGCTTGTGGATGCGATCGGCGATCCATCCGAACGTGCGGTCCTCCGCGTCGTACGCGTCGTCGTCGGTCGCGAACGCGGCCCATCCGTGGCCATGCGCCCTCGCGAGGGCGCGCAAAAATCTGAATCCGCTCTCTCCGATAACCTGTGGCATCGTCGTCTCCTATCTCTCCGAGCTCGGTCGCTCGGCGCTGCCTCCACGACAGCGCCCAACGCCCGATGGCACTCTGTGAGCGTTCGCTCAGTCGTCTTGGTTCATCGCAGCGCTCTGGCTGACGACGCCGTGTCGCGTGGCGTCCGCGATCTGCTCGTCGGTGTACCCGAGCGACCTGGCGTTCCCTGCGAGGACCGCCTCACGCAGCCCGCGCTGGTCGACAGCGTCGGTCGCAGGAGCCTCTGTCGAGGCGATCCTCGAGAGGGACTCCCAAATTCGGACCGCGTTACCGTCAAGCCGGTGATCCCATCCGCCATCCCGGCACCGAAAGATCTCTCCGTGCGAGCGCTTCCCGCTTGCGTTCCGCACGGAGATCGTTCCGCCACGGACCGAGCACGTGTATCCGCGCTCAGAGATCGTCGCCTCGATCTGGTCGCTGCTGATGCCATACAATCTGGTTGCCATACGACTCTCTCCGTTCCAGAGAAAAGCTTGCTTTCTCTGTCTGTGAGGCAAGTATTGCTCTGGAGTAATACTCGGTCAAGTCAGATCGTCTAGGCGTCCGACGATTCTTGATCGAGCTCGGGCCACGGCAGCCCTTCGCCGTCTCGAGCGATCAGCACCCACTTCGGATCGCCGTCCGCGTTCCAGCACCAGAGGCCAAACCCGGTGCGATAGAGCTCGGCGACCCAGGGAGGACCAAACAAGATCTGCCTCGCGCACTTCCACGCGTGAGGGTTGCTGCTCCCGTAGCTCGCACCCGTCTTGCGGGTGATCGTCCTCCACTTTTCATCTAGGCGCTCGCCGCGCACGAGCGTGTCGCAGAGGCCAGTGACGTTATCTCGACACGGAACAAAGTATCCCCTCTCGCCTGCGTGAGGCAAGCTACAGAGCTGGTCCCACGATCGCAGTCCAATGTATTCCCCTGGAGAACCATCCATGCCTTCTCGCAAAAGGGTTTCTGCGTCGATGAACGCCTTCGGGTTTCTCATCGCGATATGCAGGGCATCCCTGCCGTGTTTTTGGATCCAGTCATTGTCGGCCCACTCGAGTGGCGCCAGGTCTCTCGTTGCCAAAAACGAGATCAAGTCTTCGAGATTGGCGAGGATGAAGTCGAAATGAGACCCCGGAGCGCGACGGGAGAGTACCGCAGCGCGGACCTTCGGATCACGCTCGACGAAGAACATTCTGGCCGGTGGCTTCTCGGAGATCATCAGGCTCCTGCTCTCTTGCGCTTCTTCAGCTGTCTTCACTTCGACTCAGCCTCGATGTCGACACGACACTCGCGCCGGGCTCTGCGCTTCAGCAGTCGGCGGCGAGCGGCCTTCTTTCCTCCCCTCAGCGATCGGTACGCTCTGGCGTCTCCTCCGCGACCCGCGATCGAGTACACGCCTGTCGCCCGGCCGTTGCTCGAGCAACCTGCAGCGTCATCGTCTGCATGCGCGCGTCGGTCCATCCCGTAGGGCTTCATCGCTTCACTTCTCCTGTTCTCTCTCCGATGAATCCGCGAGCCTTGGCCAAGGGAAACCAATGTCGCCTTCTCTCACGATCAGCGCCCAGTCTTGCTGATCGAACGTCTCTTTCCAACACCACATCCCGAAGCCCGTCTCGTAGAGCATGGTGACCCACGGGGGTCCGCGAAAGATCTGATCCGCGCAGCACCACACGTTCTCCACTCCTTTGGATCCGTAGCTCGAACCTGTGCCAGTGGTCTTCTCGATCCAGTCTTGATCAACACCGTACTCGAATACAGACTTGTATCCGAACTCGTTTTCAGAAGGAACGTATTGACCCTTCTCCGCCGCGTACGGGAGGGAGCATAGCTGACCCCAAGGGCGAAGCCCGACATAGCGACCTTCGGTTCCTTGGAGTCCTTGCCGAAGCAGCTACTCGGCGTTGATCAGCGATCGCGGGTTTCGAAGCGCAGTGAGCAACGCGCCGGCGTCGTGCGGATCTGCCCATCCCGTCTCTGTCCATTCGATCGGAACCAACCCGTTCGCAGCGAGAGCCTCGAGGGTTGGAGCGATCATCCAGCGATACTCGAACTCCGCCTCTGGCGTAGGATGCGCGCACATGCTCGATGATCTTCACCGCTCTCGGGTCGTCCTCGATGCGGAGGAGTCTTTTGTCGGTGTCGCTCATCTGTCGCGGCTCCTATACGCCGATGGGTCCTTGATGCCCAGCGCGATCTCGAAGCGGATGCGCGTCTCCGGATCGAGCTTTTGATCCGCTCGAACGCCCGTCTCCGAAGCTCGCGACCCTTCGCGTGACCTCGCATGCTCTGCGCCGTCATGAGCAGGCTTTTCAGCGACTTCAGCATACGATGCTGCCTCCTCGTCAAGTCTTCGAGCGCGCCGATCCAAGGGTGTTGAAGAGGAAGATGAACTGCTCGTACCGGCTCATCGCCGGTCTGAGCAGCGATCGCTTTTTGTGGTTCATCGGTCCTTCCGCCCGCTCCTCGCCGCCAAGAACTGCTTGCGACCCTCCTTCTCGGGGATGTCAGTGACCTGGCTTGGGTCGACGTTCAAGAAAACATAGTCTCCCCACGCAGAGTTCGCGCATCGGTCGCAAATCCCGACGCGCTTTCCCGTCTTGAGCAAGACCTCTACGGCAGGCTTCTCCCCGCACTCTCCACAGGAGATGTCCGGAGACTCTCTCACGGCGATGTCGTGGTACGTTACCTTCACGGGGCCCCGATACACTGGATCCAAAGTGCGGCTCATGGTGCCTTCTCTCTATCCGTTCGACTCTTCTTCGGAAGCCGCGATCTTCGCCGCGGCCTGCTCGAGCACTTCCCGAAGCACAGATCCCATCGTGATCTTCTTCGCTTCCTCGTTCGTCTTCGCTTCGATCCGGCGCCGGAAGACCTCTTGCTCGAAGAGCTCTTTGGCGCCCCTCGAGATGCGGGTGTTGCACTGCACCGTGCTCCTCAATGACTCCAAGCGCTTTTTCGCCTGTGCGGGTCGTCTGCTCATCCTGCGACCTCGCTGCTCTTCGTCTCGTTTGCCCGGCAGTCGTCGCAGAAGCTATCTCCGTGACCTGCAAGACGAACAGCGTCCGACCTTCGTGTCGTCTGCACGCACGAGGCGTGCCCTTCGCAGATCACCAGGTACTTGCCGTCTTCGGCGTCGATTCCCTGCTCCTCCGCGACGTACGCTGCGCACCATCCTCGCTTACCACCGGGCAGGTAAGCGCCTCGTCTCGCGGAGAAGCACCCCGCGTTACTGAGGAGCGCTTTTCGATTCTTCTTGGGCTCGATCGGAGCCGACTCAGTCGTGGTCATGGGGATCTCCTCGTAGAGGATCGAGCAGTTAGGATCAGCGCTCTGCGCCGCTCTCGAGCTCGTCGCAGAGCGAGGAGATGTCGCCGACGAGCAGCTTGAGCCGCTCTCCGGAGATGGCCTCGTCCTGCATGTTGATCAACACCAAGCACTCACCCCTCACGAGGTGAGCGGACATCTGCGATGACAGATGTTGCTTGAACTTCCCGAGGCTGTCTTCGACAGTCTTCTTGGCCTGCAGAAAGAGCCTCGTCGCGGAGCGGTCCATGGTTGCCCTCTGTCGATTCACCATCGCTGGCATCGACAGAAGGACCTTACGACTGTGGGTTAACCCCGTCAATATGGATCGTGTCGAATTGTGAGATCCGCCACGGGAAGAAACCTACAAACTGCGGAAACTATTGATTTTACCAAGCCTTCTTTTGGCTGTATTGCCAAGCTTCTTTTGGCTCAAGATTCACCTTCGTCCATCCGCTTCAAAGCGTCCATGACCGACCACGGCTTCGGGTCTTCTTCCGCGCCTCGAGTGGTCGGTTTCCCTTGCCTGTCGGACATCCTGTCGATGAAGCTCGAGATGGCGTCGGACAAGGCTTCGACCGCCCTCTTCTCGGCGAACATCGCTGGGTCGACGTAGCACTTCACCTCTTGGATCCCCGTCGTCGCGCTTCCGGATGCCACGAAGCTGAACGTGTTGTAGCGAGGTCCTGGGTCTAGAGCGCCGGTGACGGAGTATCCGACGGGGATGGAGTTTCTACTCCGCTCGCGCTCCATCAGCTCGGAAGCTCGCTTCGCCAGCCTCGAAAGCACCTTCACGTTGTCTGTGATGTCGTGACACTGGAGGAGATCAGCGATCGCGTTGAGGATCTCGAGCACGCCCTGATCGGCGTGGTTTTGTACATGTTCGAGCCCGTCAGCATCATGATTGAATTCATGGCGAACACAGGCTGTATGAGCTCTTTCGTGTGCTGAATTCCAAGTCGATCGTCTCGGCGCTCGAGGGACATCATCGCTTCTTCGTACATTGCGAGCGCTTCTCTCGATGCCTTCTCTCCACGCCCCTTGAGTGAGGGAAGCAGCCGAGAGAAGAGGCTGCAGATAGAGACCACGCACATCCTGCGGTCGAATCCGTGCAGCATGCTCACGACGAGGTCGATGCTCTCTGACTCGAGGCACGCCTCTTGGAGATGCTTCCGAACGATCTCGCGCTGCGTTGGGGTCCAGCGCTCGTAGTCCATCCTTCGGACGGATAACGGGTCTGAGCACCTCTCCATCCACTCGGCGTACTCTTCCGGGTGCTTGGAAAGCGCTTGCTCGGCGATCTCGTACAGGGTCGCGCTCATCGCTGCGCCTTCAGCCCGAGCGATGTCTCGGCGGAGGTCGAAGCTGCAGCGTACGCTTCGCGAACCTGCTCGAGCAGCTCGCCTTCGACCTTCCAGAGACCCTGCGATCCCGGGCAGGCGATGGGTTGGATCTTGATGGCACTCGACAAGGTCCAGGCGATCGGACCCATGAACCACGGGCTCTTGCACTGCTCTTCGCTTTGGCACCCAGAGAGGGTCGCGATCGCGATGATCCCGCCGTGCGGAAGCATCTTGCAGTGCTGGTTCAGCGCTCTGCCGGCCTTGTACTTCCCCGCGGCGACCTCGGCCCCTCCATAGCCCTTGAAGCCCTGCAGCAGGGACACCTTGTCGAGGATCCCGCCTCGCTCGACGAGCTCGAGCGCGGCGCCCCACGACTGCATGTCGACGCTCTTGCCGGCGTGGATCGCGATCCGCTTGCCGATGAGCGACGGGAACGGCGCCCACTCTCGGTTCTCGACGTCCTTCAGCCCCTCCGCGATCAGCGTCGCCCATGGCTGCTTGATCGTCAGCGCGAAGAGCGGCTGCTTCTTCCCGCTCGAGGAGAACTTTGCCGTCTCCGCGTCGAGCACGTAGCGGATGGCGGCGTTCGCAGCGGCGAACCACTGGGCGGACGGGCTCATGTCCTCGCACTGGCCAGGTCGGTAGTTCTTCAGAACGTCCTGCTGAAGCTTCCACGGGACCATCATCCAGTGCCGGATGCACATGAGCTTCTCCGGCTCGCAGCGCGAGACGCAGTGCTTGGCGCGGCAGCGATGGTTCTCTCTTCTCTCAGCGTCCATCTCGCTCCTCCTTCCAGATCTCCTGCTCTTGCTCGAAGATCCGCTGCTCGAGCCGCTCGACGACCTCTCGAGCTGCAGCGCTCTTCGTCTTCTTCGCCTTCTCCCGCTCCTCTCGAAGAAGCGACGAGAACCACTCGAGCATCGCCCGTCGCGTGGACTTCCTCGCGGCGGCAGCCTCCTGCCTTCCGAACTCCAGAAGATTCGACACGAATCACCTCATGTTGCAGCACCATGGTCGCGCGCGAATGATCACCGATGATCTTCGCTGGTCGCCGACAGGTAGTCGGCCCAGACATCGCCGTTCGTGCGTTCTCCTTCGATCTCCGCTGCCCTGCAGACGACAGATCGCTCGAGACCTGCGCGGCGAAGCTCTTCTCTCAGGCCCTGGCTCGAGAGCATCTTGTGGTAGAGGTCGAGCACGATCTTGTTCGCCGTCGGCGGGGCTTTCTTGTCGACGGCGACATCGATATCTGGCCACTCTCCTCGATCCGAGACGATCGAGCCGACGAGCGCTTGAACGACCTTCGATGCGCGAACTTGGAAGACCTTTCCGAAGATCTCGACGACGATCGAGACCGGGTGCGGAGCGATGTAGCTCTTTCCGTGCACGTTGCCGTCATCGGCCTTGAAATTGAACTCGGTGTACGCGACGCGAAGGTGCGTCACCGAGGAGTCCAGCTCGTGAACGACGACGGGTACCTCGATGGATCGCCCATCGTCACGCTTCGAGAGCGGCTGCTCTTCGCTGTCGCTCATGACCTGAATCCTTCTCCATCGACGGCGTCGAAGATGTCCTCGATGAGCCTTCGAAGGGTAGCCTCCAGCTTCGAATCTTCTTCATGCTCGCCTCTTGGCAACCTGTCGATCTCTCGGTGGCACCACCGGATCACCCAGTTGACGACCTCGCTGTTTCCGCAGGCGTGCGCGATCAGGTGCCACATCTTCACCGGGTCTTCGCTCTCTGCCCCCTTGAACATCTGGGTCATCGACTCAGATGAGCAATCTCGCTTGTACTTCTCGAAGACCTTCTCGAGGCTCTCCTGGGCGCGAATGAAGACATGGTCCGTGATCACCCTGATGTCGACGTGAAGCTCACGGTTCTCCTTCTTGAGCTCGCGGATCCTCTTGATGATCTCCTCCTCAGAGGGGTTGCTGGAGGCATCTGCCCAGAGGGCTTTCGCGATCCTCTGCACCGCGCCATCGGAGCCCGCGTCGCTCTTCTTCGAGCCGAGCGTCCCCCCGAAGCGCTTGTCGAGCAACGCGCGCTCTTTGTCCGTCAGCGCGTCGACGAAGTACCTGGTGCACTCCCCGAGGGAGCGCAGCATGTCTTCCATGCCTTTGGGCTGATGGGGGGATGGCGGATGTTGAGCCGGCGCCTCGGAGAGGCTCTCTCCCTTGTCATTCTTCTCTTGATCCGGCATCTCTGGCTTCTTCTCCATTGACGTCTCTCCTTCTTTGTTTTGTTCGAAAGTCTTCTTGTGTCCTGCAGGTACAGACTCTCCGCTCACGGCCTCGTTGGCATCGGCGTGGCGAAGCCATAGCCGTTGCACTGAAAGTACGCCGCTTCTCCGCGAAGCCTCGTGACGCAGACCGCCCATCTCTCCGGATCTCGACGGCACGTCGACGTAGGCGAAGTCTCGTGGTGATGAGTCCGGAGCTGTTCCACGAGCTGTCGCTCGCAGATCGTCACGATCTCCTTCTCCCATCGCGCGGATTCCATATAGAGCCGATGGACACCGAAGATCATGAGCACTAGCGCGATCGCGGACGCGATGAACGCTGCGTCTGCTTTTCTCTTGTGCCTATCCACCTTGATCCTCGTCCTCTTTCGTCGTCGTCCTCACGTAAAGGAACAGCTCGGCGCCGACGTCGCATCCGACCTGATGACCATCGCACCAGAGCGACGATCGGAACCTCGAGCCGATCGCCTTGAAGGTCTTCTCCTTCGGCTCGAGCAAGCTCTTCGGAACTCCTCTGCTTCGGTGCTCCTCGCGCGCCTTCGCGAGCAGCCTGGCCGCAGCATGAGCGCACACCGTTCGCAGCTCCTCCATGGGCAGCGAAGACAGCTTCCGGAGAACGTCGCGAAGGTCTTCAGACATGGCCCGACGGCGCTCGGATGTGCTGCTCCATCGTCTCCACCAACGGGCCAGAGTCCTGATCCTGATCCTCGTCACCGACGGATCCATGCAAGAGCTTCGTGACGAACACCATCTCTCGGCCAATGGCGTTCACGACACGCCCGAGATAGATCATGTAAATCGACCAGATCTTTCTCGACTCAGGGTCGAGAACATACGCGGCCTTTCCCCGCTGGATCTTCACTTCTCCCGGCCCGATCAGGCACCCGGAGCGAAGCATCTCGAGATACCGCTCTCCGTCCTCGATGGTCATCGAGACGCTGCAGTCTTTCGGATCGCCACCAAATTGAACAGGGATGTCCCCCCAGTACAACTTTGCGGCAGACCGCTTTCCCGGCGCGACCATGAACATGCCCTCGAACACCCAGAGGGACCGTTCCGAGGCGCTCACGACAGACGTCATCGCCTCGACGAGCCTCGCGTTCGTTGCGATCAGATCCACGTGAGCGTTGAGTTCCTTCTCGAGCGTGAGCGCCTTCGAGACCCTCGAGGTTTCGGAGTTCGCTGCTCGCCTCGGCGAGATCTTCCTCTTGGTCATGGTGACGGGATCATGTACACGCGCCGGTCAGGCTCGGCAAGCTGAATCAGCTAGATTCAGCCTTCTCGTTCTTCCTGCGCCGGCGCATCACACAGATCCAGCAGTAGTGGAATCCTGTCTTCCTGGACTTTTTCCACCCGTGCTTTTCTGCCGCCGCGATGGCTTCTTCGTCGCCGATCTCCCCTCGAAGAGCGAGCTCTCGTTTGCAGTCTGGGCACCGGAAGACCTTCACCCTCGCCACGACCACGTCACGTCCTCTTCGTTGCGTAGGCGAGCATGATCAGGTGAGCGTGTCCTGCGTAGCCTGTGCCCAAGTCGGCCCAGCTGGACAGCGCCGACGGGCTGAAGGTCTTCCAGCGGGCTGCGTTGACGATGAACTTCGTGAACCCGTCGAGCAGATCTGTCGCCGCGCGTCGCTGCGGGCGGGTCCGCATCTCGAGCTCTCCAGTCTTGATGGATGCACGCTGCTGGAGCCGATGCACCTTCCCCGCTGTCCGGTAGACGCGGCGGAGGCCGTCGATGTCGCAGCCGTAGCTCATCACGCCGAGCTTCATCTTCGTCGTTTTTCGAGATCGTCTCGCGCTCATCTCGCTTCTTCCTTCCTTGGATTGGACGAAGTCCACTCCGGCGTCGCGAGCCGCTTCTCGAGCACCTGCTCGAAGAGAGGTCCGACGCAGTCGTTGAGCAGCTGCTCCGCGCGTTCTTTCCCGTGGTCTGCCGACGGGAGGTCGGTCTCTCGGTTGATATGGATCAGGTTTCCGCCGAACACTCCGGATCCCGGAGCGTACAGAGAGGCCGACCATCGAGACCTGTCTTCTCCGCCTGGTCCCGGCGGAGGCAGCGCGCAGCGCTTGACCTCGAGGATCCAGCCGCCAACGCTGGCGTACCACTGATCTCCCCAGATATCGCCTGGCCTCGGATCGACCCTCGTCCACTCGACCTTGATCTTCATCCGCATCATTTGTCCGTCCTTCGCCCCTTCTCCACGGCGAGCTTCGTGTCGATCGACTCGACGATCGCTGCGGCGACAGCGGCGATTCGGACCGCGCCTTTCCGAGCGCCTTCCCAGCGACCGTGGATCGCGTCTTGCCCGAACCTCGAGACCTCTGCGACAAGGATCAGCATCCAGTCGTCGCGCTCGTTGTCGCACTCGACCTCCTTCCTCTCCACGGCATCGTGGGCCTCTGGGATGCCGTAAAACCCGAGGTGAACGCCGCCATTGCGAGGGCGAACCAGCGGGTGATCGGTGTCGCTTCGCCCCCACTTGAGCCGCTGTCGAGCTCGCTCTTTCTCGATCTCTTCGAGGATCATCGGAACGGGATCGCGCCAGGCGCCGATCGTCTTCTTGACCGGAAACCTCTCCGCGACTCGGCTCACCACAGCGGTCCCGAGATCGATGCCCCTGCCGGTCCATCGACTCGCAAACCGCGCAGAGGCGATCACCAAGTCGGCCAGCGACTTGGACACCCCGTCGTTCTGCTCTTCTCCCAAGGACTTGGCGCCTTCGACCTCGGACCTCTCGATCAGCTCGAGCTCGTTCCGATCCATCTCTCGAACGCAGACCTCGCGCTCGTTCACCTCGCACTCGTCGCGCCTACTGCATAGCTCGCGCGCTGCGTCGGAAGCGCTGTCGGCGTCGATGACGATGCTGTCCCCCCGCCCGTGAGATCGATCCCAAACCTCGAACTTCCTCTTCGCCATCGCGATCACCACTCCGGCTCTTGCGCGTAGTCGTACGGATCGACGTCGTAGCTGCGATCGTGAATCGCGTCGAGCGCGATCTGGTGCTGCGCATGCAGCTCTTCGCTGTACGCGGCGAGGATCATCGCCTCCTGCACCATCTTCTGGTCGACGACCGTTCCGTCGGTGATCCAGACCTCGACGCGATCGTCGTCGAGGATCTTGTCGATGATCGACTGAGCTTCGGCGATCATCGCGGCCTTCTCTTTGAGAAGCGCGTCGTTGACGTTGTTGCCGTTCCTCGTCGTCTCCCCGAGCAACCCGACCAGCCATGAGAGCACGTTCGCCGGCGGGCCAGATCTCTTCCCCACGAAGACCGTCGGCTCGCGATCCCCGTTCCTGAGGGCCACCTCTGCGATCCTTTGGAGGCTGCTCGAGCAGAGACGCCCACACCTCCAGGCCGGAGTTTCTTCGCCGGATGTCAACACGTAAATCACGTTTGTCACGATCGCTCCTCTTCGTTGAATCAGCAGAGTTCTGGTTGCTGTTCATCCGACGATTTTCGTCGTCAGTCAACGTTGTTCGTCCAATTTTTGTAGCTGACCAGCGCAAGATCCGCTGCGGCATGGACCTCTTCTGCGCAAGACAAGATGAGGCGCTGCTCTCGATCTTCTTCGTGATCGCACGCCAGCAAGAGGGTGGCCGTACCGGAGATGATCGAAGATCCAGGGTTCTCTCGAACCAAGGCTTCTGCGTACGTGGCGACGTCGTACGCCAGGTAGGCAGCGGCTGCAGAGAACGCGACCTTCTTCGTTTTCTTCTCCTTCACAGACCGACCTCGTCCGGCTCTGCCGAGGGTCGAAACGGCCTCTGCGGCCCGATCGGAGCTGCCGAAGACGGCGCTGTTTCCTTTGGAGTAGGACCGCGCCAAGTTCCAGCACTCGTGACTTGCTCTTCCGAGCGTCATGATCAGCGAACGAGAAGAAGGGCAAGAGAAGCCTCCGAGCAGCAGTTCGATCGTACTTTCTACAGAGGACCATGGCGAAGACGCCTCCGGAGACACGAGCTTTCCCATCGCGCGTTTTGCGAGGGAAGACATGAGAAAGAAGAAGAGTCGGTCGTCGACGCTTTCGACAAACTTGAGCGCTTTCTCGAGCGATGACTGACGTCGGATGACGTCTTTCACCGCGTTCTCGACGACCTCTCGAGCCTCTGGCGTCCAGACGTGAGCGAGTTCGAGCATCTTCGAGATTCGAAGCGGCTGCTCGGCGTAGACCTCCTCGAAGGAAGACGCCTGCTCCGAAGGCATGCTGTAGATCGCAACGGAGATGGCGGAGAGGAATGGCACTTGCGACAGCGTGTCGCAGATCGTCTCTTGGTCAGCCGGCGTGCTCGTCGAGTGGATCACCACGTCTCATCTCCTTGGCCATCGGGGTCGATGCCGATCACGACTCGCTCGTGGCGCTCTCTGCCCGCTTTGCTGCCCGAAGATCGATGCCTTCGACCCACTTCACGCAGAGCGCGAGGAGCTGCAGCACCTCTCCGCGCATCTTGACCTCGTCGTCTCCGCAAGAGATGGCCTCGGCGAGCTCTTCGACCGCCGAGGCCGCGAGCGACTCGTTGCCGTCCTCTCGCCACATCTTCTCGCGGACCTTCGCGGCCTCCTCCGATGGGAGCCCGTAGTCCTCGGATGTCATCGGAGACCCATCGTGGCGCCTTCCGACGCCGGGGATGCGATCGACGTCAGCGCCCCACTTCTTGTCCTGGCGCTCCCTCTCGCAGTGAGCAGCGAGTAGGATCTCCCTTCGCATCGCCGACATCGGCGTCTTGACGTGATCTTGGCTCATCGCTCCTGCTCCACTGTTCCCGAGAGATCGAACGGGAAGAGCATATTCTCTGGATCTTGGTTGCCGAAGACGAGGAAGCGAAGGGCAGACAGATCGGAGATGGCGACGTCGCCGTCGCCGTCACTGTCGCCGTCAGTCCTCATCCGGCGCATTTCCGCTAACACGTTTTCGAGAACGTCTCGCTGTCGCTTTCTGACATCTCGGAACGCTGCAGCATCGCTGCTCTCATCGACCATTCGAAACGGATTGCCACTCGCAATCCATGCCATCCAAGAAATGTCGGATTTCACCCTCCAAGCCTCGAGATGTTCGATGTCCATCACGATGATGTCGTTCCATCTATCGACGATCTCAAGCGCTGCTCTGCGAGAGATCGTCAGACTACTGACGCTCATGTTCTTCACCGTTGCCCTTCTTCGTCTTGCGCCTCATCGTCGCTGCCCACGTCGGTACGGACAACCTTCACGACGCCGTCCGCATGTTGCTCTTTCCTCAGAGCCCGCCGAGCCAGCGCAGACAGCGCTGAGATCGCAGCGGTGAACAGCAAGGAGATCAACCCGAGCCACACGAGCTCGCTCACGACTTCTTGTCCTTCCGAGGTGCCGCGATTGCCGGCCCCACGGATCCGAGGAGGTCTCCGACAGGATCGACCTTCGCCGAGCTCGAGATCTTTCCGATCGTCGCACGCAGCTTTCTCATGTTCTCCGCGCGCTCTCGATGCCGCTCTGCGATCCCCGAGGATAGCTCGGGTTCGGCGGGCTCTGGGTCCTCTTCGTGTCGGGTCTCGGACTCGAGACTGTCCAGCATCGAGCTCAGCGCGTCGAGGCTATCGAAGAGGACGAGCATGTCCCGAGCGCTTGGAAGAGGCTGCGTCTTGATGACGTCCATGGCTGCGCTGGCGCACTCGTCGCAGAAGAATCTCCAGGACCCAGACTCCTGCTTCGCAACAAGCGAAGCGTCCTTCCCGCAGTCGCACGAGGCGTGTACGGCTTGCTGCCGAACGTTTCTTCCATCGGCGCCAAAACACCAAGGCGCACGCTCCAGCTGCTCTCTGACGATCGCGCCGAGAGTGATCTTGGCACGGTCCTTCGGACTCTTGCAAGCCTTTTGTCGTCGGAGCAGCTCCCGCTCGTATTCGACTTTCGCTTCTCTGGCGATCCGCGTGTTGCACTGCACGGTCGAACGCGAGTCTTCGTCTTGCCTGCTCGGCTTGCGTCGGGGCGAGCCGTTCCGGACGGAGGCCACCGCGAGCGGCTTTTTTGTTGCGCTTCGCTTACTCCTCACTTCGGCTCCTCGGCGATCTTCTTGGCGCGGACGACGATCTTCTCGTGAAGGTCCGCGAGTTCCTTCCCGCTGACGATCATCAGCCCAGAGCCAGACAGATCCTCGACACGCGCGACGCCGGCCATCGCGCGCAGTCGTTGAAGATGGTTTTCGGTCATAAGCGATTCATCCATCTCGAGGCGAAGAGCCGCGTAGCTGATGAGTCGCTGGTCCGTCACCTCCTCGGAGGAGCCGAGGTGTACGATCATGCTGCGTGCGCTCTCCAGCGCGTCCGCAGCGGCGTCGTGAGCGATGTAGTTGTCCCGATCGATCCGATCCTCGTCGGCCATGGCCTTGTGGGCTCGAATGGCGTCAGAGAGCATCCTGGAGATGACCCCGGCCTCGCGCCGCGCGCCTTCGCGGAGGAACGGCGCGATCATCTCGAGGTAGAGATCCTCGGCGTCCTTCTTCGCCTTTTCTTCGCTGGTCGACCTCGCCGCTGCCATGCCTTGGGTCAAGCCCATGCTGTTGCGGTTTCTGTAGACCGACGAGATCCAATCTCCCCCCATCTTGTACACCTCGAGAACGAACGACCCGATCTCGCACTCGAAAGAGCTCTCGTCCTTCTTCTTCCAGTTGAATTCCACGTCATCCTTCTTTCTGCCTCGCGCCTGGCGCAGGGTCCTTGTCCTAGAGCGGAAACTTCACGATCCGGAACTCCAAGAGAGCCTCGTCAACATCCACGAAGATCGTATCTCCAAGACGGGCGAGATCTTCCGCTCGCCCGAAGACATCGATGGTTCCGTTCTCGCCATTGGACGGCGAGGCTCCGACGCCATCGAGCTGCTGTCCGTCGACCTTGATGGATCGAAGCACGTCCACCGGGTTCGTCGCGAAGAGCCCCATGACGCGAGCCTTCGCCGATGACTGAAGCAGCCAAGACGTCGACTCCGACGCCCAGCCGTCTGGCTCGTACATGACGTTGATCACCAGGCGCTCTTCGCCGATCTCGAGGATCTCCCTTGTGATCGACACCCTGCCGAAAGACTTGGCTCGAACAATGATTCCGACGGAGCGGCCGGGTCTGCTGTCGCTGTGATCTTCGATGGACTTGACCTCGATTCCCCGAGAAGCGAGGGCGGCCATGAGGAGATCATGGCGCTTCTGCGGATCTTGGTTCAGCCAGATGGCCATAGGGCTGCTCTCTTTGAACTGGTGATACCACATGACTACTTTTGCTCCTTGTCGGCGACGTTGCCGTCAACGCTACCGCTCTCCATCAGTCCAACTCTTCGTGAGCCGAGTGTAGACGTTTCCGATCGAGCGAAGGAGAGAGACCGCGGAGGAATGGCTGGCGAACTTCGAGCACGCCCACGCTGCGTACATGGCGTTCTTCGTGGCGTCCTCCAAGAGCTTCGCGGACCTCGAAGCGTACTCGTTCCATACGTCAGCGGCATCCTTGTCGTCCTCTGGGACGAAGCTCGCCATCTGGCTGTACGTGATCCTCGCCCGATGCGCATCGTTGTAATCGATCTTGTCCATGAAGAACCCCGGCCCGCGAAGACACCCTCGCTCGAGGAGCGAGAGGTACTGCGAAGCCTCCTCGAGGGAGAGCATGGCGTGGTGTTGGTGCCACTGCCTGCTCCGCAAGACAACGCGCACGACAGCACAGGTGCCGTCCTTCGCCTGGTCGGCGCCCGCGCAGTATTCGGGTGAGGAGTTCTTGCTAAACTCGATGTCGAGTCCTTTTTCGTTCGCGCATCGAACGAGAAGCTCGTTGCCCTCGATGCTGCTGAGCAGCGGTCCGATCTTCCCTGCGAGCTCTTCAGCTCGAGGCATGCCGGCTTCGACGTTGGCTTTGTTGCGCGCGACGATCTCGGCTTTGGTCTCTTTCTTCGAGCCTCTCTTCGCCGACGAGGTCGTGGTCTTGCCTTGCTTGCTCATCATCTTCGTCTCCTCTTGGTGAGGACTGAACCCTAGCAGTACAGGTTAACCTGCATCAAGGCAAATCGTCGATGATCGCCAGAATCTTCGCGAGCTGCTCTTGTCCGAGGCTTTTCCAACGCATGCCGAGCCTCGCCCCCACGCGGTGGTGCAAGCTCGAGACCCGGCTCGTTGCGTCGAGCGCAAATACGCCTCGCGCCATCCAAGCGAGCTTGAGCAGGCGCTCTTCGTCACATCCGTAGGTCTCCGCGGCCTTCGAGATCACCGACTCGTTCGGCGGAGCGCGTCGGTCCCGCTCGATGTCGGCGATGTACGGGATCGAGAAGCCGAAGACGGCCGACGCCTCGCTGAGCGTCATGCCGGCAGCCTGCCTGGCTTCGCGGAACGCTTCGCCGAAGCTCGGGGCATCGGTGCTTCTGCTCGCGCTCATGGCGGGTTCGTCCAGGTGAGGAGCGGATCGTCCCAAGAGACCACCCCGTTGTGAACTCTGGCTTTGAACATGGGCCACGGAGCGCCGCGATCGCTGCCTGCCACGATCGCCCACTTGATCTTGCGTCTGTCGTTCTCCATGACTTTCCACGGGCAGAAAGCCAGGCCCAAGGCGGCGATCTCTTGGCACCAAGCGTATTCGTCTTCGCGGCCTGCTGCGAAGATGATTGCTCCAACATTTCCAAGGACGGACCGCGCAGTGCTATTAGGCTGGCACGCCGATAGCAGATCCGCCCAACTTTCGCCAAGCGCACCTCGGTTTTCTGACAGAAATCGATTTGCGAAGCGAATCACGTTTCTCCGAGAACACGGACGGTTGCTTGCGATTTCTGCGGGCTCTCCGAAGAGGATGGCGTCCCAGCTTCGCACGCCGAGGTAGTCGTTCTCATCGATGTGATCCAAGAGGATTCTCTCGGCGGTCACAACGCTCTTCGGGTTCAGCAGGATCGTGTCGAGCGTGCGAGGATCGATGGCGTTCATGGCCCACGAAGATGCTGAGCCTCGAAGTCTGATCTCATCCCATCTCCATGATGTCTCTTCGGTCCAAGAGGCCATTCTGTCGATCCAATTCTGAGGAGCCAGCCCAGCGGCAACCATGGACTCGAGCGCATCTTCCATACGCTCTCGATCGTCAGGCCACTTCAGTTTCGATCCGCTTGCGATGACCCGCCTGACCTTGGGAAGGCAGATCGGATCGTGCTCGATCTCGAGGAACCTTCTTCCTTCTTCGACGGGAAGAGAGTTCCACCAAGCTTCAGTTTCCTCTGGCGGGACATAGCCGTCTGGCGCACAGCTGGGATTGTTGCCGAACGGGCCAGGGCTGTGAGGGCTGAGCCTGTCCTCTGAGACAGATCCGTCGCTGACGCACTTGTCTTTGCACGACGCGCAGAGCTCCTTTCCTAGTGGTCTGCTGGCCCACAGCCTCACGCGCGCGGCTCCGCACATCCTGCAGCGATAGTGCCTCGGGATCACCCATCCTTCACTCATCGTCGCTCTCGAAACGGTCGGCCCCGCAGCTGTCTTCGGCGGCTTGGTTTCGATGCATCATCGCGTCGATGACCGACGCGGCCTGCGGGTCGACGACGTTCTTGATCGTCACGTACTCGCCCTCCCGGAACCGATACCCGGCGGCGACCTTCACCGGCATCCCCATGATCGCCATGGGGAAGCCTGTCCAAGAGAACGACGTGACGCCATCGGTCTCGGACCACCCGATCTCGCTGCTCGAGCTCACGGAGGCGTCGTCCTTCTGGTCTCCGAGCTGGCGAAGAATCTTCGCAGCTTCCTCGGAGATGCCGAGGTGACGCTTCGTGTCTCGGATGCTGCACATGGGTCTTTCGCCCACGACGCAGGTCCAGTTCGGATGCTCGAACGGCGAGTCATCCTCCGGCGCCAAAAAGACCAAGAGTCCCTTGTACGCGCACACTCCAACGATCAGATCTTTTTCCATAATGCACTGCTCTTTCTGCGGGAAAGGTCTTCGAAGATCAGGCCGCTCGCGTGGTTTTCCGCTTGCTGATCTGCTCCTCGAGCGCGAGGATCTCTTCGTATCGCTCGATCTTCGAGAAGTTGGGCATGACGTCTCCTTCGTCAAAGAAGGGCAACGCGAACGGAGCCGCCAGCGCGAGTCGCGTGTCGACGTCGCCGCCGATGGCGATGCCAAGGTCGAGCGTCTTGTTCAGCTCCAGACCCATCCAGCATGAGGAAGCGGCTCGCATGCCGAGCCAAAGCGATGTCGCCAAGGTGGCGACGACATCGCCCGTCGCGATCTCTGGATTCGCACGAACCTCCGTCAAAACAGCAGACGGAGAAGAGTGAAGCCATCGGCAAGCGTCACGAAACGCGTCGAACACCTCGACCATGGCAGATCGGTCTGCCACGCGCAGCATCAACTCTTGGCGGAGACGCGGGCCGACATCCTCGGTCAAAAACACCATAGACAAGAAGTCGTCGCACCTTCCGCCAAGGAAAGCGTCGAGAACGACGCCATACGCGACGGAAGCAGCGACACAAACCTCGCTGTCATGGGTAAGAGCGGCGTCATTCGCGACGTGAACGCCGGGGCTGTAACCCTTGAGAATTCGATCCGAGTATCCTTCAGAATAAACGTACGAGGCCATCACCATCGGCGTCCGCATGAGCGCGCCGTTGCGGCGGGTGTTCTGGATGCCCTTGCCCGCCGCGAGCGCCGCCGGCACGATCCGCCCCCAGCCGCTCACGAGGGGATCCTTCAGCGCCGCCGCATACTCGAGCAGAACGCCATCCGTGGTGTATCCGCGAGGTCCGAGCATCGCTCGGCCGACGGCGAGGTTCATCGCCGTGTCGTCGGTCCACTTCAGCGGCAGATCGGAGTCTCGCGTGACAAACGCGCGCCTCTGTCCGCTCTTCGCCTCCTCTCGAAGGCGCTCTTCGAGCCCGTGGTCCGACTCCTCGTACGGAGCGCCGTACGCGTCTCCGTACGCGATCAGCTGAAGAAACCCCTTGACGTACGCCATGATCTTGCTCCTTTTCACCGGAGGCGAAGCGTCGCCTCGGAGTGAACCATAGCAATTCAGCAAAAGTGCGTCATCCGAAAAACGTCGCCGGCGAGACGTTTTCGGGTCAGAGGTCGATCCGACCGCGACGGACCTCGGCTCGCGCGAGCCTGAGCCTCGCGTGCCCCTCCGAGACGGCGTCGATGCACGACGGGAGCGCCTCGGCGATCAGCGGCTCGACGCTGCGTCCTTCCTCTCTCCGGAGGACCGTCGATGCGCCATGGACTGCCATGAAGGCCGCCGTCACAACGCTCGGGAGGATCATCTCTTCGCGCCATGTCCTCCATGTTGCGCCTGTGGCGTCCGCGGAGAAACGGACCGCAGCAAAGTCTTCTCTCGGCGAGCCCTCTCCCTGATAGAAGACCTGGTCGAGGCTCTGCAGATGGAGCGTCACGAGATCATCCAGAGCAGCCCGGTCCTCTTTGAGGAAGGCTCCTTCAAAGTCTGCGCGAAGATGCCGACCGCACATGTTCAGCACCATGTGAGACATGGTTCTTTCCGCCGTGACTGGGTCCAGGCAGAGGACAGACCGACGAGCAGCGAAGCAGGCGATGGCTGCCCCGAGCTCTTTGTCCCACGTGCACGCGTCGAACATCTTGTCTTCGATCGTGCCATCGGAGAGGAAGAGATTGGCCAGCGACAGCTCGACGACGCGGCGATGCTCTGGCGTCCATCGACGCGACTGAGATATCGCATGCCCGCTCCCAGAAGCGTCCTCCTCGAGGATCTCGTTCCAGCTCTCGATCTGCTCCGAAGGAAGAGAGCCGGCGATCGCTTGGTCGAGTACCCAACCAAAGGGCCTCCTCAGGTCTTGATCTGTGGCCATGGCCCATCCTTCCTGAGCGACATGCGTACAATCTCCGTCGTTCGACGGATGGCGACCATCGACCCCTCCAGCCGTCCGTGAATCCTTCGCTCCACCACGCTCACCTCAGCCCTGATGAGCAGTGGATCTACTTGGGCAAAAACCGGGTCTCGGTTGCGAGCCATCTCTTCCGCCCAGGCGACATCGAAGAACCCGGGACGAATATAGCTGACGTCAAACTCGAAGCCGAGCTTGCGCTGTTCACGCTCTCGATGGGCATCGGCCCGAGCTGCAGCATCTCTGCTCGCCAATCGCTTGCGCCAGGTCCTCCGACGCTTACGGACCTTCTCGCTAGCCACGAGGCTCACCAGCGTCTTCTTCGACCTCGAGAGCGAACAGCCAGTGGAGAAACGAGATGATCCCGAGCGCCGCAAAGAACCCGCACGCGGCCAGCGCCCCTCGGTAGGAAAAGATCGAGTCGCCCTCGAGGAAAAGTCGGAGAGAAAGGAGGGAGAACAGCGACAAAAACACCGCGGAGATCACCATGGAGAAGAAGCGAGCAGCCTTCGCGCGCTCGAGATGGGCTTCCCTGCGCTTCGGCCTCGGAGGAGCCACGCTGTCCATCGCCCTCATGCCTCGAAGCATGACGATGATGACCGAGACGATCTCGATCGCGAGACCAAAAGCGGCCAGACCCCTCGCGATCTTGTCCGAGGTCAGCGCGAGGAGCCCCGCAAACGCGCCAACCATCATGATCGACGCCGTCTTGATCGTGAGCTTGAGATACTTCTCTGCGAGCTTCAGCTGATCCTGTGTCATGACGATCTCCGTTCACCCCAGATACATTGGCGATGCCAGTTTTTTCTCTGCCTGCTCGAGCAGCTTCTCCTGCTCCTCCGTAGGCTCGACGCCGCCTCCAGTGAGAGCGGTCTTCCAAGAAGTGCTGTGGAAGCCCGACTTGCGAATGACCGCGGCGGCGAGCGCTGTGTCTTCTTCACTTCGGCTCGAACGATGAAGGTGATACGCCATTTTTCTCGAGACGGATCGGCGCTGAGCGTGCGCCCATCCAGGGGTCGAGCATTCCTTCAATAGCTGAGCGCGAAGGACGTGAGCGATCGCCGAGCACAGATCCAAGAGAGCATCCTCGTGCGCGTACACGAGGTGAACCTCTTGAGGTCGATGCGTCGACATCGAGATCCACGGCCGCAGCAGCAGCGGCTGCCTTTGAAGACAATGCAAGTGCGGAACAAGGTCTCTGTCGCGCTTCCCGAGCGCGACAAAGCAGTGCTTGTAGAGAGCAGGATAGATCTCCGAGACCATCTCGAAGCCGTCTTCCGAGTCTGGAGAGAGGACGAACAGCGGTCGTGTTGAGGGACGAATCTCCGCATCCATCGGATGCTGAAACGTCACCGTTGCTCCGTGGTCCTTCAGCAGCCACATCTCGTAGCAGTGCTCGTCTACGTAGATCGGAGAGGTCATCGTCGGCGTGCTGTCCTCGCCAAAGGCGCCGAACGCATCGACGATGCGCACACCTTCGATCCGACCGTTCTTCACTGGAAATTCGATGGTCATCGCGCTTGCCCTTCGAGAGAGTCCACCGCAAGCAGCTCGGTCAGATGCCCTGCATCCATCGACGACAGGCGGTCGCCAAGGATCGCCTTCGCTTCACGCCGTGCCTCGAGAAGAGCTGCGTTCACATCATCGCTGCGCAAGATGGCGTTGGCGGAATCGATGATCGCGCGCTTCGCTACGAGGGCATCTTCGCTCCACACGAAGAACAGACCAGACAGGATCGACACGTGACCCCCGAGATCCTCCGCGAGTCGCACTGCAGAAAACTCGACGGCGCAGCGGACCTTGTCCTCGAGCAGAAGAGGCGAAGACAGGCCAATCGCTTCTTCGATGTAGAACCGGTGTCCCACGATCTGTTCCATGTAGGAGCCTCGCCAGAAGATCTCTCCATCATCCACGCGAAGATCGTCTTCGGAGACAACGGAAGAGCGTCGAGAGTGTTCGGAGGAAGGCGTGTTGCCAGCAACAGCGATGAGGCGCGAACTCGCGCGAAGAGCAGCGATCTGGCTGTCCTCGCGGGGGGTGGAACCCGATTCTCCGCTAGTCTTGATGACGGCGATGAGCTCGAGCATCTTGAGCGCGTAGCAGAGAAGATCCTTGGAGAACAAAGAGTCCAAAGACCCCAAGATGAGCCGCGCATCATCGAGAGTCGACGGGATACGCGCGAGCCGTGACATCAGCTCTCCTTTGGTCATCGCCCCAATCTTGTAGGTCGCGAGGACGCGAGCGAGGCTCTCCTCGATTGTCAGTGGCTCAGCTGTGGCAGCATCGTCTGCCAATGCAAGAAGATGGTCCTTGACGATCGAGTCGACACCATCATCGGCGATACTGACCTCAGACGAGTCGTCGTCGAGATGCGGCTGCTTGTCCTGCGTCATTCTTCTTCGTCCTCGTCCTCGTCCTCGTCCTCGTCCTCGTCCTCGTCCTCGTCCTCGTCCTCGCTCTCCAAAGCTTTCTTCGCCGCAGCGACAGCATCCTTGAAAGCTTCCTCGAGGTCCTCTCTCGAGAGGAAGAGATTCACGGCCTTGACGATCTCCGTCCTGCCCTTGCTCGCAGCGCTGTCGGAAGAGAACTCCCACTCGCTTCTGTGGTTCTTCTCCGCCCTGATCTTTGTCGAGAGGATCGCGGCGTAGAGTTCGACGGCATAGAAGTCAGCCGACTTCAACAAAGTCTTCGTGCTCGAGGACAGCGCCGAGTACAACCCGTCACCCAAACAAGCGCCCAAGTTGGTGAGTTCGTCTTCGATACGCCAGTAGATCGATGCGTCGTAAACGACGAGGTCACTTGGGTTCAAGGTCTTCTTCTCCGCGCTCTTCGCGGACTTCTTCTCGATCACGTGACCGCACGTGGGGCACTTGTAATCGCTCTTGCTCTTGCTGCTCTTGCTCATGATCCGACCTCGGATTCGCTCTGGAACACGTGGATGCCCAACAGCTCGTCTGGCTTCTTGTACCTGGCAAATTCCATCCAGGTCTCGCTCGTCGTCACGCACAGCACGTACAGCGAAGGGTGTCCGATCGCGAAGGCCGCGTTCTTGATCACTGTGATATCCGCAGAGAACAAGATGTCGTTGACCGTGATCAAGAAGACGGCGTTTTCCACGCCGTACATCTCGAGAACGAGAGCCTGCATCGCGGAGACGAACTCGTCGATGATCGACGCCGCGTCAGCCGCGGACACGAGATCGCGCTTGACGACCTCTTCGATGACCGCCGCCTGATCGGTCGGAAGACCGATCATGTTCAAGGCAAGGTTCTTCTTGTAGAAGCTGTGCTTCAGCAAGAGCGCGCGGAACATCTTCTCGTAAAGCTTCAACGCCTTCTCCGCGGATGCGCTCATCGGAGGCTCTTGAGAGCCCAGCATCTTCGCGAACGGCGTGACGAGGATCGACTGAAGAACGGAGTCTCCCGACGGGATCGGGGCCATGCTGATCTGCTGCAGCGGCAGGACCGTTGGCTTGGTCGTCTCACCCTGCCACGCCTCGACGAGCTCGCAGAGGTTCTTGTTCCCGTCGTCTGGATCGAGAGAGACGAGCAGCGGGTTTCGGTGTCGCGTGTACGCGAGCCCGTCCTTGTTCGGCTCGTTCTTGCGAGCGCCGGCGTTCTCGATCAGCTTCTGGATCTCTTTCTCGATGTCCATGGACTCAGCCTTCTTCTGTGTTGGATGTGACCGATGACTTTTGAACCATCTCTTCGGTCATGACCCTGGCGATCCGCGCGACGCCATCGAACCTCGTCAGAGCGTCGCGCACGTCGATGCGACAAGGGTCTGGGAAGAGCTCGAGCAAGTACGGCGTCCAAGAAACGCTGAACGCTGGCGAGCTGACAGCGTTCCTTGTGGCAGAGGAGCACGCGCGTGCAGCGCGTTCTGCGACGTCTCCGAGTCGAGATCCTACTGCGCAGCCAGCGGCGAACAAAGCCGGGGCTGTCGAGAGCCCGGTGTCCAAGAGGGCATGGACCCCGTCGAAAAACGATCGCTCGTATCCAATCGGATCGCCAAATCGCCCTGGAGTGGGATCGTGCCTTAGCGACAGGCTCTCGCGGAGGTGCGAGATCCGGTGTGCTCGGCAAGCAGCAACGGGAGGATCGTCGACGAGCGGCGCGACCACCTCTGCGAAAAAGAGGATCGACAGGAGATGCGAGTAGCCAACGTCCCTGATGACGCTCAGGCGCTTCACCACCTGACGCATTGTGGCCTTTTGCCACCAGCCTTCCCGCAGCGCCTTCACGAGCGCGGGGTGATCATCGCTGATGGCGCAGTCGCTGTCGGTCCACGCGCGCGGCCTTCGCTCCCTGGGATGCGCGAGGCGGACCGCCATCCTTTGGATGCGTCTTCGCTCCACCGGAGGGAGCATGCGAAGCGTTGTGAGCGCGCTCGCCATCAGGGCGTGCCCTTCGCAGCTGCGGATCGCCACGCGTCAAGATCGCCGCTCGCGCCAGCCTCGAGCCAGGCAAGGTACGCGATCGCGTCTTCGTCCGAGAGCTTCTGCACCGGCGCGCCGGGAAACGCAACGTGGACGACCCCGCTCACGCCGTAGGCATAGGGAGCGTCCAGCGACTTGATGTCGCACATCCGGTCGAGATGCTTGTCGATGGCCACCGCTACCTCCACGACGCGCCTTCGGTCCATCAGCCTACCTCGTTGTCCTCGGAAACGTATCCGGCAGCCTGCCGAACAGTGATCCCTCGGAGGCGGGCCAGCAAGGAGACCAGCGCGAGCCGGACCGCAAGCTCGATCGGCTTCGCGTCGCCCTTCTTGAGCCACTCGTAGAACAACTGGCGCTCCTCGTCCGTGAGGTTCTTGTCGCTCGTGTCCCGGTTCGGCATCACATCGGAGAAGACCTTCTCCGCGATGTCCTTGCTCTCTGCGCCGATGTA
>Ga0075163_10000154_pt1 | contig 78370 bp, 116 predicted proteins | sample JI1023141ADNA_FD_71478 | JGI IMG/M metagenome (GOLD analysis project Ga0075163, IMG submission 71478) | Wastewater effluent complex algal communities from Wisconsin, to seasonally profile nutrient transformation and Carbon sequestration -... | ecosystem: Engineered > WWTP > Effluent > Algae... | reverse complement strand
TCCTCCAGGGACTTGGGTATTACTCCAACCGTATTCATTGGTTGTGTCATTATATAAACCTGTACAGTCTGTAAACTTAACCTTTTTACAGTTATTTGTAAAACAGACTCTTAATTTAGGGGTTACTGTCGCCATTTTGTTTTGATATTTGAGGTTGCTCTACCTTATCCAAAACCTCTTTTAATTTACCTTCTAAAAACTGGATGACTGGAGTATAATTTCTAGCTATTTTCATAGGTTGACTTAGCATAAACTCTAATACACTATTCACTTCTACAGCAGTAAACTCTACTTTTAGTTGAGGTGTAACTTGTGGTTTTGTACCTACACTTCCTTTTGTTTGTTTGGATGGATTTGCCATTTTAAATTTAATTTGTTATTAATAAATATGCAGTTTCAAAAATAAGCAATCCTACTCCAATTTCCAAAACTGTATTTTTTATTTTTAAAGTCCTATTTTGTTTCCTTAAAAGATCCCCATCTTCTTTATATTTTAACATAATTTCTTGGTCTATAGCTTGTTTATTTAGCAAGCTTTCTCCAAGTTGAGTAACGGATTTATGTTCAAAACCAGTAATTTTAGCATAAACTTTTACCTTTTGCTGTTCATAAGCTAGTAAACTATCTAGTTTTAATGCTGTAGCATACCAATAATTTAAGGAAGATTCATTCAGGTTGATCAGTTGAATTTCGTAGTTTGAGAGTATACGAATAGAATCCATGCTTAAATTTGGAATCGCAACTTTTAAGGGTTGTGTCCAGCTGTGAGAGACTAGTCCCATAACCAGAATTAAGAATATTAGTAACTTCTTCATTATAAAATTTATTTACAATAGGTTGAGTTTGTATAATTGTATTTTGTATTTGAACAATAGAATCTAAACTATCTCTTAGTTCGAGGACTCTTTGATTATTTAACTTTACTTCAAACAATAGGCTATCTGAAATAGCCGTTAATCTTGTTATAGCTGGGCTTTCTACTACTTCTGATCTCTTATTTCTCTGATATATAACAAGAACAATAATTAAAAAAATAAGTAGTAAAAAAGCCGAGTGCTTTGTTATGTCTTTTAATATTTTGCCCATCGAGTAATATGTGTATTTTTATTTAAAAGTCTTTTTTTCTTGTAAAATCCGTCTCCAGTTCTTGAATCTCTTGCTCCTAAATCATTTGTATTTCCTTCTAATGTTACAACACTAGTAGATTTTAAAGAAACTACTAAACCAGTATGGCCAATACCTTTATATCTAGATTTATCGGCTTTAAACTTTGAGTAAGAAAGCGACATGACTAAAACATCTTTACTTGAAAACCCCTCCAAAAATATTCCATCAGTATAAATCACATCCTTTTTGTTGTAAGAAGTAGGCGACCATCCTGTAATGGTGTTTGGAACATTACATTCTTTCAACAACATTTTTACAGTATAGGCACACCAAGCTTGGCCAGGCTGCCAACCTACGGATTTTAATTTATATTCAAAAATAGGATCTGAGAATCCTCGATTATTACCACCTTTTTCAACTACTCCTAAATACTGATTAGACTGCGAAATTATACAATCATAAACAGAATTACTAGAATAATAAAAAGCAGGAATAATCCAAAATAATACACTAAATATAATTTTAATCTTGCCCATGTTGTTAATTCATTTTGAACTCTTTCTTTTATCTCTCGTGAATAAAAAAACTTCTGAAGAGACCTAGCATTAAAAAACATGCCTAACATAACAATCGTATTACCAAATATTACTGTTAAAGCTGCCAATGCTAATGGTTGTAAAAATCCTATATCAAAAAGTTCTCCACCAAAATATCTCACAGAAAAATATCCTGATAAAGCAAATGCTAAGAATGAAAATGGAACAGACCAAATTCCATCCCAAAATTGTAGTTTATACATGAATTTCTTCCAAACGTTTCTCATATTCTAATTTTTTTAATTTTAATTCAATCTCTGAATTTTCTTTTTTTAACCGGGCTTCTTTCATATTATACCAGCCCTTAAAAGTTAGGATTAAACCCAGAAATATCATTAAAGCTTTATAGATCCAGTTCAGATCATTTAAACTTAAAGCTGTTATAATGTAAGCAAATCCTACAAAGGAACTGTCTAATAAACCTAAAAGATCTCTTTTCATGTGTATAAATTGTTCTGTGATCATAAATTAAAAATTTTCTGGATACATAATTTCTACAAAGATACCTAAATTATATACAATATAATCATTTATATTAGCATAAAATTGTGAACCATTACTAGCCGTAACTAGTAAAACACCATCTACTACCTCAGTAGTATCAAAAGTTAATTGAGCATTAATTTCAGCTACATTGTCCCCTGTGAATATAATAGCTGTTAAGACTCTTCCCTTTTTAGTAGTATAAGTAGGCATTAGGCAATTTGTATTAATTGTAAAAATGAACCTGCTTTAGCTGTAATAGATCCTAAACTAGTTTCGCAAGCAAATTGTACTTGTAAGTTCCCATTGGCAGAGGGCTTAATTAAACCCTTAATTTCAAATATATTACCTGTTGTAGCAGCAGATGTTGAGTTAAAACTTGCGGGTAATTGGTAAGAGGATAAACCTTGGTTAATTGAGTGGTTTACAGCAGATAAACTATAAGAAGATCCATAAGATAAGAAAGTTACTGCTGGGCCATTAATTGTCCATCTTGAACCTACAGCTGTAGAAGATGAATTATAATGCCCAAATGCATATATATAATAAGTATTTCCCGCAACTACTGGTAAAACTAAGTCTGTAAAGTCTTTTAATGTGTTAGTATTATTGTCTGTAACATCTGATGAAGCTACTACAATTGAAACAATTTTAGAGTAAGCTAGAGAAGTAATCCAAGTTGGGTCAGCATAAGAACCAGAAGTTAACACATCTCCAACAGTCCAGGTTCTATCTGTACTTAAATCTTGAGCAGTTCCATTAATAGTTAAAGTCCTAGAAGTTGGAACATAAGAAGATAAAGCACTTGACGTAATAAAGCCAGTATCATTGTTAAACTCTGAAATATCAGGAGGCCCGGCAAGCCAAGTTGTAAAAGCTGGATCAGTTTCTGAAAAAGAAGTTAAAAAACCAGAAGGATTTCCAGATAATGGATAAGCATCTGTAATACCATAACCACTTAAAGTAGTTGGTTTAGAAGTTAAGGATGAAAAAGTATGAGTATGTCCTAAAGCAGAATAAGTTGCGGCTGCCGAAGCACTGGTTAAATAATTTGGTTTATCAGCTAACCATACAGGATCAGTCTCAGATAAACTAGTTAAATAACCTGCTGTAGAATGATCACCCCATGAATAAGCAGTGTCCCAATTTGTAATATCACTTGATGTAATTCCAGCTGCATCTGACGCTAAAAACACTGGGTCAGTTTCTCCGGATAAAGTAGAGGCAGGTATTTGATTGATTATATAAGAAGTTAGTTTATCTAAACCAACCTTATTTGGATGATCTTTCTGATATTGTCTTACGATAAATTCAAAACTATCATCAAGTTCTCCTGTATACTTGTTTATAGTTGAAAAATCAATCATTAATCAATATATTGATAAGTTACATAAACAGTTTCATTTCCTGTCCAGTCAGCATTAACCGTCCCAAATCTTAGGTAAAACTCTCCCGCACCGTTATCCTCAAGAGTAATAGAGTCACAAAGTGTTTTTGACCTGTCTTGAAATGTGATTGTACCGACAGCTGTTGAAATAGAGCCATTAGGTTCTGCAAAAGTAACGGTTGAATTACCTCCAACAGCCGCTGATAAATTTAATTCGAGTTTTAAGCTTATTACACCAGTATTTGCAACCCTTAAAATAGATCCTGATACTACGGAACCAGTTCCAGTGGTAATAGTTAAAGAAGGAGAGTAACTGCCTTGCTGAGCTTTATAAGATTGAACTACACCGTCTGCATCAGTGCCTAATAAATTAGCAAAACCTGTAACATTATTATTTCTTGTACTAGGATATTGAGTTAATTTTACATCTCCCGTGTCTCCTAATAATTCAACGGAATTTAATTCTGTATTAACCGTAGTAGAAGCTGCACCTGTGCTAGACACTTGAAGCTTTAAACCTCCGCCTGCTCCAGCACCTGTACCTAAACCAGCTCGAATAATAAGATTATGACCTGTTAAATCCGCAGCAGAAGTGGCATTATATCTTTCTGGAATTCTCCAAAGAAAATCTTTTTGTAGTCCATCATCACCTGTAGAGGCAGGATTTCCAGTTTGTCTTCTAGATGGCCCTCCAAATATAAAATCTGTAATTTGTTGATCTCCTCTAGAGCCCCCAATAGTACATTGGTTATCATCTGTAATATGAGAACCTGCTCCAATTCCTATTGAATTAGAATAATTACCACCTAAAGAGGCATTTTGACCAATAATAGTATTGAAGTCAGCTGGTGCATAGCTGTCTCCTGTCACTTGTCCAATTGCAGCCCCTATTAAAACATTTCTATTAGAGGTTGTAAGTAGCTCTGAATAGTGACTTAAAACAATATTTTGAATACCTGTTGTTACACCTCTACCCGCTTCAGACCCCATGTAAATAGAGTTATAAGCAGTGGTAGCAGTTGATCCGGCTAAATACCCAATAGCAATACTTTCATAACCACTTGTTAAAGCAGCTAATGAACTTGTACCTATTGCAACATTTCCACCAGATGCTCCATTGTGAACTGCTAAATTACCCCTACCAATAGCTACATTATCATTAGAAGTAAAAGCTCCATTCAAATTATTTAAACCAATAGCAACGGATCTATTACCACTTTGTGTAGCTGTAAAATTATTACTACCTATACCAACTAAAGAATAACCAGTTGTTAATGCCTCCCCTATATCTTCACCTAAAAGAACATTATTTACTCCTGTACCAGTATAAGTAGTTAAGTATGGAGTCCACAATGAATCATTAGCATTATAAACTACAAAATTTTGATTCCAACCCTTAGTGCCTGAAATATTAGTACCATAATGATATTGCTGTGTAGGAGAAGCTGCATCATTTACTAATTTTAAACCACTAGAATCTGCTGTAATAGACATTTGGTACAATACATCAGCTGTAATACTTGGGGTAGCATCTGTATAAGTAAAATTAATAGTTGAAGTATCGACTAATATACTACCAATTGTGTCTTGAGCATTTTCATCAGTGTATGAGCCAGAACTAGCTATAATTAAAGTATTACCTGCATCATTATAAGTTAAAGTAATACCAGAACCTGCAACTAATAAATTAGCAACCCTGTCATCAACTCTTTCATCTGTAAAAAATAAATTAGTTAAGCCCTCAGGAATATCATCTGTATTTACTTGGTTTGAGCCTGTTCCCCAATCAATATGGGTGTCATTAATAGAGTCTGTTTTTACAATAGCTGTTATACTAGGTGTCGTATCATCATAAGTAAAGTCTATAGTAGAGCTGTCTACTAAAATTGTTCCTATAGCATCTTGTGCCTCTTCTGCTGTAAATGCAGTTGGAGGAGTAGACCAAGTACCGTCCCCTCTCCAATAAGTTGCAGATGAAGCACCAGTTCCACTATTTAAATTAGTAACAGGTAAATTGCCAGTTACATCAGTTGCTAAATTTATAGCTCCCCAACTTGGCGCTCCTCCAGCATTACCATGTAAAACTGTAGTAGTGGTTCCTTGATTTCTAAACAAGGCACTAGCTAAAATTGGGTTAAAATAAGTTGGATTAGCAGAGCTTCCAGTGTTATTACCTAAAACTGTGTAAGCAGCTGCATTAGTTAAACTAAACTGTAAATCTGGTGTAGAACTTCCATTAGTTACAGCTGTTGTAAAAATAGGAGATAAGTCTCCTGCTGTAAAATCTGTTACAGTTCCACCAGAAGTAGTTAAAACATCAAACTCAATCTCTCCAGTGGCATTATTAACAAGTTTTACATAATAGTCTCCAGAAGGAATAGTACTCCCATAAATACCAGGAGTCTTAAGATACATCTTAGTTTGTCCTGTTAAAGTTAATGAGGTAGCTATAAACCTTCCATCAGCAATGTCAGTAAAAAATAAATCATTATTATCACCATCAACTGTTCTGTCCCCTGTTAAAGTTCCGTTAGTATTATAAATATTTTCATTGGTAAAAGTTCCAAAGGTTAAAGCTCCTCCTGAAACTATAATTGCATCTCCATCTGTTGCTCCGGATAAGTCTCCATAAAGTTGAACTTGGTTATCTGCAATTCTAAAATTTAATATACTTGATATTGATGCATTTGTATTAAATAACAAAGTCTCTGTTAAAAATACATCATCTGTATCAGTTCCGTTGGTTATTGAAAAATTAAGCAAATCAAAACTATACTCCTCAACTATACCTGTAGAAGTATTTCTTACTAAAAAAGATGTTGCAGTAGTATTAGCATCTGGCTCTGCTTCTAACAGTAAGTCGTCTTCTATCTTTACTGTAGCAGCATTTAAATTAATATTAGTAAAATTATCTAGTGTTAATGAGAAATCATTACCATCATGTGTATGATCTGCATCAAAACTTAAATCATTTAAGGCAAAATTAGTATCTGATCCAGAGATTAAAGTAGATACTTCTATCTCTTCTACAAAACCCGTAGATTCATTTCTACTTAAAACTCTTAGATTCGAATTACTTAATGGTGGTTGAGTACTTAAGATAAATTCATCAGTTTCTAATTCAAACTGATGTAATCCCATAAAATTTAAATCATGGTTATCTCCTAATAAAGTACGATCAGCTGTAAGAGTTCCATTTGAGTTATAGATATTAACATTTCCACCTGATGTATCCCAAGTTTGGTCTACACTATTCCAAGTATATAATATACCTGCACTATCTACAACTACAGACGGATCATTGTCTCCAGGAGGGTTAGTTGGAGCTCCGGAAGTTTCTAAAATTAAAATTTCATCATAGCCAAAAAATGGTATATGATTTTTATCTCTATCTACCCAATAGAATTTTCCAATTTCAACTTCGTAATCTAGATTAGTTTGTTTAGATTTATAAACACAAATACCAAGGAGACTATCCTCAGCAAAGTCATTAGCTTCTTCTGGAAAAAGATTAGGAATGACGGGAAATATAATATCTCTTGGGTACATAATAAAAGTGTATTATAAGACAAAGGGGACTAACCAACAAACAGAAGTCCCCAATGCCCCATAAAAATTAAAGATTAAGCATCTAAATCAGCAGTGGTAAATCCAGTAGTGAGAATAGTCTCAGCTAATTGATCACCTTGACAACCTGAAGGCAAGTTGGCAGCACCATCTAATTCAAGAGCAAACAGTACATGATAGAAAGTTTTTCCACCATAACCAATTACAGAGTCAATAGGATTAGTGTAACTAATATCAATTAATGAATATCTACCAGAAGCACTTGCATACATTTCTGGAGCTTCATTAGGAATATAAGTAGGAAGAGTGCCAATAGCATTGTCAACCATACTTGAGTATTCCATACCTAACACTAGTTCAGCAGTTCCAATACCACTAGAAGCTTTAACTGAATTAGTTACTGTTACACCAGCATCTGCATCTCCTTTTCTAACATGAACTACAAAAGAATTTTTTAGGTAATCCTTCCAAGTTACATGAGAAAAGTCTTCTCTCAAAGCTGCAATTTTAAGACCCCAGTTAGTTGCAGTTACAATAGCTCCCTGATTTAGACCAGTTGTACCTAATGCAACATAACCTGTTTCTCCTTCATATAAAGTATCAGTGTCAAAGTCGGCACCAGCAGTAACAGTCTCACCAGAAATAACTCTTAAAGGAGTAGAGTCTCCAGCAGCAGTTGTAACAGCTACAAATGCAGTACCAGTCACATCCCATACCACAGGAGGTAAAATTGGTAAATTTGGTTTTGCCCAAACAGTCACCACAGCAGCATTGGCTTCAGCCCCTACTTGACCCCCTGCGTTTAAAGCAGCTGCAATTGTAGTAGCGTTTGCAGGAGCCAAACCTGCATCACCAACTGAATAAGCAGTAGTTCCAATATACACAATGTGAGCATTTGCTGTAGCAGTAAATGTAAATACCCTACCACCAGAACTTGGAATTGAGATTACATCACCAGATGCTGAGTCACCAGTAGAAGCTGCACCAGTAGCTGCTACATAGAAAGCAGCATTCTTAGTGTTTTTAGTAACTTTCAACATAGTACCTGTAGCAGTTAATGCTCCTAAAGTACCATCAGAAACTAATTCACATCTTGCATAACCTGGAGTTTGACCAGATACTTCTAATTCAAACTGTCTCAAAGAAGCAGAAAGCTCTTTTTGCATAGCTACTGCCCATTCTCTTTGTGTACCTGTAGCATCAGTTTTAATTTGACCCATCACATCATAAACAGAGTTAACACCTCTGTGTTTACTGTCATTTTGAGTCATTCTTAAAAAAACCTGATAGTAGGTATCATTTACCTGAGGTAAAGTTAAAGAACCAGATCCGATATTACCAATGAAAGTAATTTGCTCAGTTGGAGCAACATATTTCTTTTTGGTAATTGTCATCTTGGTTACATCCATTAATGGGGTTTCAATTGGATTTTGGTTATTACTTAAACCATAAACAAACTTTACAAAACCAGTTGCAGGCATAGTATCTACTACTTTATTTTGAGCATCTACCATAACTACTGTACCAGCAGGAATGTTTGTTCTATCCACTTGTGTACCATTAGCAGGACGTAAAGAAGTTGCTTGGTAGTCTGCTACGAAGCACCATCTTTTCATTTGATTGTCATTTTTAAAACTCATAAATTTAAAAAAATATTAATTAATTAATTTGTTCTAGTCCTATTTTATTAGGAACACTTTGTTCATTATTAGAGGTTTTTATTAGCTTTACAGCAATCTCTACTAATGTTTCATGAGTGTCTGGGTGTAACACACAGTCTACAGCATTTACAGGAGTCCCTCTATCTACTACAATGTCCGGGGTTAATTTTAAATAAATCAACTTAAAACTAGGAATAGTAAAGGAGCCGTCTGTAATAGTTTGTAATTTGTTACTTGGCCCGTACATTCTCCAAATCACAGCATCACCAGTTTGAGTATTTAAAAACGGCCATTTGTAATAGTTCCATGAGAATCTTATATATTCATCATGAGTTATTACCTCTACTCTTGGTATAATCAAATTTCCTTTACAATCATTCTTATCTGATGTAGGAAGCTCAGTTAAAATAATTGAAAAATCATTTGGTAAATCCCAATATTTGCCATTATCTAATACACCTAATTGTGATGCAGAGGCTGTCAAAGAAGTAGGTTCAGAGATGAGATTACCAAAACCCCATCCCCGAAACTCTGTTTCTTGAAAACCTTCTCTTTTGTTATTAGTGTTTTTACTAATAAACTGTTTTTTAAAGTGCTCTTGTGCTGTATTTAAAATAGCTGAAAGCTCTGAGTCTTCATAAGAAAACTCTGCATCTTTTAAATTTAAAAGAAGCTCTATCTTTTCAGCCATATCATTTGCAGTCAAAAACGCCATCTATATTATCTCTTAATTTGTTCAACCTGAATTTCAAGATTAATCAATTCTTCAGAATGCTTAGGCTCTCTAAAGTAATTAATAATATCTACTAATTTTCCGGTAAATCCACTATCAGGTAATTCAAACTTATCTGTTTTTGGATTATGTCCAATAATTCCTAATGACCTTGCTTTTCTGATAATAAAAATCATATCAGCATCAGGATTAGAAATTGTTTGTAAAAAGTCAGCAGGAGCACTATTAAAATCTAGTGCAAATCTTTTCTTTAAATCTACATCTGAAATATTATCTGAAATTACTATTCCTTTAGTGGTAAAGTATTTTAGCATTTCTTTTCTATTACCTGAAGCAGATAAAAACTTCTGACTAGCCTCTGCCATTGTTACAATGTTATCTACAACTTCAGAATCATTAGAAGTTGCGTCAACCATCATAAAAATTTGACTCTCTCTCTTGTCTTTATTATAGGCCTCTTTAGAAGGAGCTATTTTATCTTGTCTTGAACAAGCAACTTTGTAAATTAGCATATGAGCTGGATTCATTAGATTTAATTCTAATTCTCCATTTGGAATATTTACATAAGTTGGTTTAAAAGTATGATCAGCTCTTTTAACTTTAAACCAATCAGACTCTTCATTGTATATATCTAAGTTTAAGCCCAAAACTTGTTCAAAGTATTCTCTTTCAGTTAATTCTTTTGGATCTCCTTTTGCATCTACTCTGTCTGGACAAGCTTTCTTTTCAGTGTCATTTAAAAGTTTAGGAATTCCATTTGCAGTTAACTGAATGGCATAGCCCTTCATAGCACCTGGATATAAGAAACCAGCTTCTTTCATTTCAGCTTCAGTTCCTTTTTTCACCATATTATTCCATCTTAAACCTGCTGGTGTTGGAATAATAGTGACTACTTTATTTTTTAAATATGGATGATTATTTATCATTTTAAAATTTATTGTTTGTGGTTAGCAAATATAATTAAATTTTTAGTAATTAAGGAGAGGGTTTTTAGGCCCCCTCCTTATTACATTAGTTTATCTAACAGCTAATCTGAATTCCAGAATAGCATCAGGATCAGTTGCAACACAACCAAAGTAATCATGTCCATGAACTTCATAACCTGTTACTTTAGAAGAGATGTCCTGCCATCCATTTGGGCCTGGTTTTGCATAAGGAGAACCAAGACCATTGATTACACCAACATGCATTTTAGTACCTTCTGGACGAATTCTGTATACTCCATTAGAGCTTACATCAGAACCATCAGCCATTACATAGAAAGTGTGGGATTCCACATTACCTAATGCAGATGGGTGCATTTTAGGGAAGAATGAGGTGTCGTCCAACCAGTCAGCAATGTAAACTTCAAACTCCAATCCATTACAAGCTGTTACATAGCCAGTGTTTTGGAATCCGAATTTTTTAGGATTAATAGCTCCTGTATTAGAAGCATTACCATTCATTACATAACCTTCTTGGTTAATAGCCGCAATACTACCATTAACTTTTCTTTGTACTGCTTCATGGAAAGCTCTTGCACCCCACTCACCAGTAATCAATTTAACTCTACGGTTATTTCTTGATCTCTTCTGAATTTGTTTTGCGAAAATAAAGTCAGTTAAGAAATCTAAGTCAAAAGCTGTGTACTCTTGAGCATTACCCGGAGCAATAGATTCAAACAAGCCATAAGCAGTTCTGATGTCAAAACCATTCATGTCTTTTAGTCCATAAGTTCTGCCTTGTACATCCCAGTTTCTCTTAGAATACAGAGAGCCCTTAGCTTTCATTACTTCGAAGAAAGACATAGCTGCAAAGTCAATTGCATTTACATAAGCTTCGATTGTCTCATATTTACCTGTTCTCATATTAGGTACCAAGAAAGGTAATCTAAGTGGAATACCTTTACCTTGACGAATCATTTCGTTAGATACTTGGTACTCAAATCTACCATGAGACATCATAGTGGCCATTTGATAGCTAGAAGCCATCCAACCATTAATACCTCTGTAAGAGAAGTGTTCAGGTTGTGCCATAGACACAGCTGAGAATCTAGTACCCAAAGCCAATTCATCGAGTGGAATTCTAGCTGAACTATCTAAGAAAATAGCTTTTACTTTGTATCTAGTACCTTGAGCTGCTTCCTCTTGTGATTCAATATAGAACTGATAATTACCAGATTCATTTTTGATTTGCAAAGTAGGAGAGAACAAAGCCTTATCAAAGTACATGTAGAAAAACTCTTGTACAGAAATTGAAGAAGTTAAACTTCCAGCAGTTAATGAATTACCTGCTAAGTCTTCTACATCTTTCAGCACACAGTTTTGGTTCACTTTACCTTGAACATCCCAGTGAAACATTTCATTTACTGTTCCTTTAACTTCAATTTCAGGAATAGATTGATAGAATTTGAAGAGTTCCATATCAGGGTCTACACCCCAAAGTCTTACAAGATTATTCGTCAGAGTCTTTGGTGCAGCATATAGAAGCTCATACAAACCTTTTTCAAACATGTACTGGGCCTTGAAATCTCTGGCCTCGTACTTTTGTAATTGGTGTAATTTACTCATAAAAAATTAAATATATAAATTGTTATTAATAACCCAACTGCGCCAATCTATCTGAAAGTGATCCTTCAACAACATCTGTAGTTCCTACTCTACCTTGTGACTGACCCTCTTCAATTAGCCTATCGAGTTTTCGTTCTAAAGTTTTTCTTTCAAAACTTTGTAATTTTGAAAAGTCTGGATTTAATTTTCCGGACTTTTTATCAATATTGAACACTCCTAATGTGTTTAAAACTTCAATCATAAGATTGACTTCATTAGGAAATTCCAGTTGTTTTGATGCAAAATCATTATATAATTTGCCATCTTTATTCTTAACAACTGTTGTTAAATTCTTTTTAGCTTTTTCCTTTACTTCTTTAGGCAACTTAAAACTACCTAAGCTATCAACTTCATCAATATAAGTAATTAACTCATCAAACTGTGCTCCGGCTTTTTTGCCTTTCCCTTGTTTTTGCTTAGAGATGCTTTCTTTAGCACTTTCTAATTTTGAGTTATAAAAATTATCTAAATTTTTCTTTGATTTAGCTCCTAAAGTATCAAGTTTATTTAAAGTCTTAGCCTGGTCTACAAGTTCATCCACTTCATCTTTGCTAAGACCTTTTACAGTAATTAATTCCTCTCTATACAAAGCCTCTAACACTTGCTCATCTTGTAAATCTGTATCAGTTAAACTGTCTAAACTTTGTAGATTACTGATAATATCTAATGCAACAACTTCATCATCAAAATACTCTTTTACATCTAAGAATTTTTTAACATAAGGATTTGCATCTTTAAACTTATCATCAATTTTTTTCTTTGCCAGAGGCTCAGTAATATACTCATCTAAAGCTGCTAAGAGTTCATCAGAGTCATTTACTTGTAAATCTTTAGGTAATTCAATACTATTCTTCAGTGCCATCTCCTCTAAAAGAGCTGTATAAAGACTTTCTTTACCTGTTGATTTAACAGGTTCAGTAGTTGTTACAATTTGAGTTGTACCTTCTGGATTATTATCTTCTAGTTCAGTTTGAATCTGTTGCAAGTCGTCAGATACTACGATGTTGCCCAATTCATGTGAAGCATTTTCCTCTCCTTCAAGAGGAATTCCACTGAGATCTTGAAAACTCTCAGTAAATTTTATATTTGAGAAATCTATACTGTTTCTACTCATGATAATTATTTATTTGTTGGTGGTGTAAAATTATAACAAACTTTGTGTTGTTTTATATGAATTATTGTGTTGGCACCTTTTACTTAGTAGATGATGCCTTCTTTTTTTGAATTCGACTTATTTTTTCCTTCATTATATTACTCCTTTGAGTCTCCTGTTCAGTTTTTTTATTATGTCTTATCGTCTCATTTATTTGTCTTTCTTTCAATGCTAAGTCTACCAAATCAGTTTGAGTATCATCAATTAAATCAAAGTTTTCTCCCTGATTACTGGCTGAGATTTGAATGTCTAAAATTTTAACTTCTAGTTCTTTTTCAAGCATATCCATTTCATGCTTCCTCTGTCTTTCATTCTCTTCCCATTCCATTTGTTTCATTTGCAACATAGCTTCATCTTTTTTCTGTTGAATTTCCATAGCCTGTTGATGCGCCATAGCCTCTTGTTCCTGAAGTTTTTTAGCAATTTGTTGTAATGATCCGGAAGAATTCAGAGTTAAAATTGTGCTAATAGATGCACTTCCTTGAGCTATAGCATTATCTACAGCCTGTTCTAGTCTACCAAATAATTTAGTATCTTCTGATGAATTAGACACATGAATATCATATTCACATTCTGCAATCTCATCAGTGGTATACAAAAACTCTTGTGCCATATCACTTAAAAAGAAAGATCCGGCAATTGGATTATCTCTGTGGAACACTTTTAAAACTTCCACAAACTTCTTAAATACTAGTCTTCGGCAATTTTCCTCTAGTCTAAAAATATATTCTGTGGCTTTTTGAAATTGTTGAATCTCAAATTGTGTATTACGCACAGCCTGTCTTTCTCCAACATCTCCCATTCTTTCTTTTGGAATACCACAAATTACCCCCATTGTATATTCCAAATCAGCTAATTGATTAGTCATCATCTGAATTGCTTGATGGTTACTACCCAGTTCAACTTGTTGAGTAATAAAAGTGTTTAGTACAGATCCTGCTGTTTTACCTGTAGCAGGCCCTTTAAATACCTCTCTAGTTGGATCTAATAATAAAATCTGATCTATATTACTCATGTGTAACCAAAGTTTTGGGTCAATACCTTCTGGTAACATAGATTGGTTAATAGCTGTTTTAGTTCCTTGGTAAGTAGCAATAAGCATTGCTCGTTTAAAGTAGGTTACATCATAACTTAAGTCTAACTCTTTAATATTATCATAGACTGATCTGTCTACCTCTAAACCTATGATAGGAGGTATTCCAGAACTAATATTTGTTAAGGACTTAGAACTAGCTTTAACAGGTCTACAATTTACATAAATACCCTCACCAGATAAAGAGCTATCTCCAATTTTAGTTGCCTCACACCATTCATTAATCCAAAACCACTTTACTGATTCTCCTTTAAACTCATCTGGTTGATAACCTTCACTCACAAAATCAAACTGTGGAATACCTAATTCATCAATATATTCAAGTTTACCAACTTTTCTTCTTGACTTCCAAAAAACTGTTACACATAAAATTTCATTTTGAGTAGTCCTCATAGTACGACCAATTACCGATCCGTATCCAGATACATCTGAAAACTTCACAGGAGGTGCCATGTGCTCTACATCATAATTATCATAAGGTACAACATCAAAAATACTAGAATTATCATAAAGCCTATCTTCATGTCTAAAGCTTAAATTACCATTTGGAAGAAAATCAGCTCTCCACTCTTCTAAAATATCTCGATCTTTTTTAGTCAACTCTTCAGAGTAGTCATCATAAATTTGACCAATAGATTTATAAACTTGAACAAGTATTAAATCTTTTTCATGAATATAAGGAGTGTTACCTCCTACAGTTGTAACAGATAATGGATGTAGTCTTCTAATTTCTGGAGTTCCACCAAAATTGTCTACCCAGTAAACAACTTTCCCCATAACAAGAAAAGATAAAAATCCCTGGGTAAATTTTAAATGCAAATCATCTTTTAAGTAATAATTACTAAGAAGCTGATTCATCACCATCTCTCTAATGTCTTGGTAATCGTACCTCATCCAAGACTTGATCTTTTCTACTTCTTTTTGAAAATATTCCTGAGTAATAGAACCAGACTCAAGAGCTTGAGTAATTAAATTGTTTAACTTTTGAAAGAGCTGAGTTTTTAAATCTTGTTCCTTAGTAGAAACTCCTTCTTCATCTCTTTGTGAAATGGAGATTCTAAATTCAAACTTTCTAGATAAATAGTCTCCAAGTAAAATATTTAGTTTAGCATTTCCTATTCCTATATGTCGAGGTTTAACTGGAAAAGCTTCAAGACCTATACTAGATGGGTCTATTTGCATCATTATAGTTCGCTCATCTAATACACCTAAGGATAAATTATAGTTTTCTAACTGGTTTCTCCAAGTGTTTAAGTAAGAAGAGTCACTACGAGTCATAAAGACTGCACTGTCTACATTCTTTTTATACCACTCTTTTGTTTTCTTAGAGCTGGCTATTTTTTGTTCAGGACGGTGTAGACTCATTATTTTCTTTTAAAGGGGGTAAAGTAGCAAATTTACGAAATCCTAGATCATTTAATCTAGTCATATAATATTCTTGAGCAAAATCTTTTCGTTTTTCTTGCTCAATATTTTTACTGGGTTTAATAGTAGTCTCTTCAAATAAGACTAACATGATTAAGGCTGATAGACTATCAAAGTTTCCATCTTCTGTCCACTTAATCATTTCTTCTAATACTTCTGGATCTTTAATAGTGAGGTACATTAAATCATCCGTATTAGGGCCCTGAGGTTTTAATATGTATGAACAAATTAAATTTAAACCATCCTCATTTATAGACCCCATATTTTTAATACCATAAGTTACATTTGTAGTGGTGCCGTAGTCTTCTTTAGATTTTAATTCTTGAGGAGTTTCTGCTAAAAATCTTAATAAACCTTCATTATCCATAAACATGAAGAATCCTTTTAAGTTGTTTTCATACATTGCCTTAGCATTGTAGAATAAAATAATACGTTTAGCTACCTCATAAAACCATTTTGGATCTTGAGTTCTTCCCATATACTTACACACAAGCCTTTGTGTAATCAAGTCTTTAATCCAAATACAAGGAAAAGATCTTCCTTTTTCTTGGTCTACTGGGTCAATTCCTGCAATGTATCTATTTCTAGGTACAGAACCCTCAACTATAATAGGCTCTTCAAACATTTGAATGGCACCCTTTTTTTCTGCTTCAGTTCCTAAAAACGGAAATCCTAATATAGGTTTATCAGTAGTACTATCTTGGAAATAAAGTTTTTCTGAATCACCCCATTTTAACCATCCAACTCTTGTGCTTTCTAACTTATGTTGAGACTCTCCATATTTAAGTTGTGCTAAGTGTTCTTTAAGCAGAGCTGATGGAAACTTATTATTATCTTCAAGTAAGAAACACTCACTTGGAACTAGAGGATTATTTATTATGTAACCAGTTAATCTAGCATTACTAGTTTTTAATTTTTTTCTTTCTGCTAATTCAGTTTTAAGCGCATAGTCTGCCATAGTTTGAAGGTTGGCATCCTTGTACTTCATTGAAGTGTGAGTAATTGGTAAGAAGTATCCTATTTTTCCCCTGCCTTCATAAATATCATCAAACACTAAACAATTATAAGCTTCTGGATTTGTAAATAAGGCCTCTCCATATTTAGCCGCTGTTCCCTTTTTCAGTTTACCACCAGTACCAGTAAAAAGCATTACGTTATTTTTACGAGCTTTAGATGCTGAAGAGCCCTCAATACCCGTAATAATACTTTCTAAATATTGTACTAATCCAAACTCGTCAATAACCGATAAGTTAGGCCTTAAAGAGTTTGCAGCTAAAACATTATCAGCAAAGACTCTTGAGTATAAAGTAGTTCCCCAATTTGTAAAAACACCTCCAGCTGCTCCTAATTTCCAGTCACTACCTACTGCTATGGTTTTAGAAATAGGAGATGGATAAAACACAGCATTGTCTCCTACACCTTCCCACATACTTCCAGGATAAAAGTTAAATGCTTTCTTAATATAAGACTGTAAAGTTGCAACAAACTTAGTCTCTTCTGACCCAATTAAAGTAGTGGACTTAGGGAACTGTTTCTTAGCTGTTTGAATTAAATATCTATCATAGTCTACAACTCCATCTGTAATAAAATTATGTGCAGATAGAACCGATCCTAATACGGTTTTACCAAATCCTCGTCCTCCTAAGATAACATAATTCTTTGCATCATTAAAGTATAAAGCTTTACCTGGATCACTATATGCCTTTCTAATTGCTTCTTTTGCTGGTACATAATCTTTTCTAGTCCCATCAGCTTTAAACAAGTTACCATAAATTTCAGGAACAAAGGTTCCAGCGATAGTACATCTAATTTTTAATTCATCGTCGGTTAAATCTTGAAGTAATAGTCTATTTGATGATGTATCTAAATTAGCAAAGCCAGAAAAACCTCTGGCCTCTTCAAAGTTATAATAAATATCCCAATCAATATCTCTTATAGATAGAAGGCCCATGCTTTGGTTAGCATAGGCATCTTCTAGATCTATATTGTGAAAATTAATACCGTACCATAAAGGAGGTGGACACCAAATTCCAGCAATTCTTTCTCCTTCAACTATTCTTCTTTTTACTCCTCTCCAAAACTCCATGCGTTCCGCTGAATGTAGCGTAGGGCTAAATTGCGGAATTTCATCAAGTTTAAAGAGTTGTGTATTAACCATGCAAAGTTACAGTGGTAGTTGTATGTGGATAATACTGATAAATTGGTTCCGGACAGGTTGGCCAAAAATTTGGTGTGTACTCAAATTTAGAGTTATCTTTTAGCAATAAAACAAGTTCACCAAAAGTAATAAGTTTTTCATCATAAAGCCTCTGTATAAGAGACTCTTTAATATTAAGTGGAAGTGTGTTAGCCATGTATAATTTCGATTGGATGTCTAAGTTTATATTTAAGTTTAGTAAGTGCTTCAGCAGGTGTAGCAGCTTCAACAGAAAGAATACCTTTTTCAATGTTATTAAAGGTAAATTCAAAATTTTCGGTACCCTCAATTGCCTTAGAGGAAAGAATAGAGTATCCTTTAGTAAGAAGCTCAACTTCAACAAGGTGTTTATTTTCTTTATCAAAGTAGAATTTACCTAATACTGATTCATATTGTTTATTAAAGTCTTCATCAGTAAAAGATGATTCAACCACTTTAATAAAATCTTTATCTTTTAGCAGTAAGTTAATCAGGTAGTCAAATTTTTCAGTTTGTAATCTTAATTCTTGCTGTAAAAAATTAATATGCATACCCATATTATTAAAATTCTCTTCTACATTTTTAGAGAATTTATCTACGTGCGTTGCTAATCCGTCAATTGAAAAGCTTGGTTTTTTATTTTTGCTCATGTTTGTTGGTTAAATTTTTCCAGAATCACTTTCAGAAACTGGTTTTGATTTTGATAATGTCATGTCAGCACTTAGCTGTTTTTTAATTCTATCTAGTTCATCGTACAGTTTAGGTGTTTTACTTAAGATACTTTCTACAAGTTCAATTCGTCTGTCATCAGCTGTTTTATAATCCACTGAATTGGCAAACTCTTCTCTTTTTTTCATATGTTCGCACCAAAACATGTAACTTTTATCTGCCACTGTTAAGACTACATCTTTGTAATCTTCAATTAACTTTTTATTTTCTTTAGAGTTCCAGTTAAACTTTGGGTTAGCTAAAATAGTTTTTTTAACCTGATCCCATCTTGTTAGAACTGAGTAGATCGGAGACTGAGGATTTACACATAAAGACAGGGCCCACATTAACTTACTAGACGCCTCTTTATTCTCTGAAGTATCCTTTTCATATAAACTAGCAAATGTTTCTAAAGTTAAAAAGAAACTATTTACTTTCCAAAAATTTTCATCAACTTGAAATACCATTGTCTTCTGCTTGTGTTTGATCTTTTAAAAAGCCTATTTTCTTTTCTTCTGGAATTTCAAATTCAACTAATTCATGCTCTTGAAACCATCCAGATTTAGTTAGAAAAACAGCCCAATATTCAAATGTAAAACTAGTCATGTTTAATCTCATGTCATAAATTACTCCAATCTCTTTTTCGTCATTTATTACAGAGACTAGCTGCTCAACTGGATCTCCCTGTACAAACAAGGGTTCAATCTTCAGTTTTTTCCTCTTCTGTGCTGAGTCCGGTATTATCCAAATTTCCATGTTTGTAGTTTTTATCGTATTTATCTCCTAACTTTTTTTGCATAACTGGAAGAAACTTACCAAACTGAGCAAAGAATATTACTTCAAAATTATTTTCTATACGCCCGTTTATAAATCTTCCTAATTCTGCTTGAAACGTAATGACATCATCTACATTTAAACCATACTTTTTAGCAAGTTCTCTGGTTAAATCTGCCTGTTTCTGGGAGAACTTTATTGCTTTATTGTTCCAATTTAAATCTGAACTGAATGCCATCGGTGTTTATTTTATCTAGTACTGGGTTTAACTTTCCTTTTTCATAAATAGGTAAACCGTTAAAACTTAAAACTTTTTGAGAAACCCTACTTAAAACGTTGACAAAATTAGTATAATCCATTTCCAGGTTCTCTCTTATGAGTTTTTTTACATCTGATGAGTGGATATACTTAGATCTAAAATTAATATCAACATTTTTAAATTGATCATTGACTTTCATAATTTCAGATACTACATCAAGTTCTTTTGGAGTTAAAGCATTTAATTTAAAAGCTTGTTCCTCATCTTTTAGGCCAATAAAAGAATTAAGAATTAAAAGGTATACATAAAATACATTTTGTGAATCTGTTGGTATTGTTATAGTATTCATGTTACTTTAAATTCATAACCTTTAACTTCTTCATAAGTCATTGGTTTTATGTTAACTGTTAACTCTTTACCTAGTCTTAAAGCTCTGTGCTCTTTCCAATAAGCATTTAGATCTTCCATTGATGGAAACCAAAGCCTAATAACACAGTTATTTATTCTAGGTAAAATTTTCATTTACGGTTCAAAGATAAGTATTTATATTCTTATTTCCAAGTTTCAGCTTTTACGGCCCACATTTGAGAAGTTTGTGCCTCTGTAATTGCTACAGAGTACATTCTTACTTTTTCTTGATTTATAACTCCACCTGCTTTTCCTATTAAAAGTTCATTTTCTCTTAGGCTATTTAAGAGGTCAATTAAATCTGCATAATGCTTCTTAATTTTATAAACTGTATCATCATTGGAGGGATTAAAAGACAGTCCTACTGCTTTTTCACCAAATGTAAATTTATTTTCTGACATATTATTTGCGTAATCCCGCCGGATTTTAAGATGTTATTTTTTTAAATTCTTCCACATAAGTTTTCAAACCTTTAAAGAAGTTCTTAAATTCTTCATAAATTTCGTGATCATTATCAACTAGTGTTCCCCGGATAAAAACATCTCCATTGGGTTCGGCCCTAATTAATGGTGGATTTTCATTATTTAAACTTAGTACAAATGGGGTATCCAAAACTAGTTTAAAAGTTAATGAGTAGAATGTATCGGCATCCTCCCATAAACATTTATCTTCTTTTATATCTGACATTATTTAATAAATTTTTTACATTTACAGCATCTGTACTGGTAGTTTGATTTCATTTTTACAATTTCAACTTGTTTATTACAACACTTAGTAAGCTGAGTTAAATTCCTGGTAGCTGCCTTCAACTCATACGCACCCCTTAAACCTGTCCAAAGTGTAATTCTTCGATTATCATCTATTTTAGATGATTCAAAGTCTGTACTTAAATTTTTTAAAAGATCTTGATTAAGAGTTGAATAATTTTCCGCCATAGTTAAAAGTATTGTTTAAACAGTGAATAGTGTCTGCTTGAAAGTTACCAGTGTGTCTATCTACATAGACAACTCCAAATCCATTTTTCCAGTTCATCTTCTCATATCTTGAGGCATAGTTAAAGCCATCTGAATGAATGTCTCCTAAAAATCCAATATTAAACGCTGCTTGATCTCCTTCATAATAAGAACTAATTCGATGAGAATGACCAAACATTACTGAGCTTTTCATCCGAGTTAGATGTTGTCTGCACGGATTGACTCCTAAAAAGTAACCATGAATCAACTGTAATTTTCCCAACTGAATGTGATCCTCTTTCCAATTTTCATAAACTGTATACCCCCTTTCTTTAAGGTTTAAAGCCTCAGTAGGACTACTTAGTGCTCCTTGTAATGGAACATTATTAATATTTTTCATGTATCTAAAAAACCGATCTTCATGGTTACCGTAAAGAAAGTTTTTTACACATGTAGTAGGAAGAACCTCATTAAACAAATCAAGGTATGCATTAGCAATTTCATATTCTATGCCTAAATTATAGTTTGGCATGGGAATCGAATTAAGCTCATGAGTAGAAAGGCCTAGCATATCTAACATATCTCCAATAAAATGAATACCAGATATTTGAGGTTTATAGTGGTCAATAAAATTTACAATGTTGTATATAAGTTGTTGGTTTTCAAATGGAATGTGTAAATCTGGTAAAACAATGTGCATTTCAATTTCTGGAGGAGCGTCTTTTATTTCCTCAACTTTAAGTTTCGCCGCTACAGAAGTGTTGGTCTGTTTACTAAAACTAGGGTAATGGCGCTCTATAGTTCTTACAGAAGTATTAGTTATTTTGGAAATTCTTTGGTAATATTGTGAGACTGATTCCCCTAATCCCTTAGGGTTGTCTAGAAAAACTTGAGTATACATTTCAACTTTCATGGGACAAAGATAACATACTAAATTTATGGATGAACAAAATTTTTCACTTTTAACATTTCCAGAACATCTATATGCTGCGTTTAAACACACTAACAACTTAGAAAACTACTATGGAGTCGTTGAGTTTAAAAACTCTGCTAATGGGCTTATATGGCATGTTTTGTTTGCTGAATTTTGTTTTGATTACAAGCTTGAAATACTTAAAACTGGGTATGAGGTTTGGAGAAGTGCACAATTAATTGAGAAGCACTATGAGTATGAACTGTTTAAGAACTACAGTAGTTTTGTAATTTACGATGAAGCGTCTTATTTAGAGGTAGTTAACACTATTAAAACTGCAATTAGACAAAGTAACAACTATAAACACAAGCCTAAAAATGTCAAGAAAACTCATTTTAAAAATAATTGATTGGTGTGAGAATAGATATGGATTGTCTAAGTTTCAACCTACCTTCTTTAAATTACGGGTTTATAAACACAAAAAAATCCATGCAGATGGGGAAACTCAATTTGGATCTTACTGTGAGAATAAGAACTTAATGACTATTTATTTGGGATCTATAACATCTGTTGAGCTATTAATACAAATTGTTATCCATGAATATACGCACTATCTTCAACCAATTAAAACTTGTTATAAGGATTTGTGGGATCATTACGGTGGCTATAAAAAACATCCTCTTGAAATTGAAGCTTGGGAAGTGGCATATAGAGACTATAGAATCTGTTTAGAAACCCTGGAAAAATCTCTCGGAATTAAACTCCGACAAAAGCAAATTTAAACTTGGTATGGAAAGCTTCAAAGTGTCCTGATTACTTAATCTTTTGATTCTAGTAAATCCTATATGATTAAGAGTTCTGTCTCTACTCTCATCTTTTAATAGACCCTCATGAGTCCGATGATGCGCCCCATCAATTTCTACAATTAGGTGATAATCAGGTAGATAGAAATCAGCTATATAAAACTTGCCCTTACTTAAAATAAGGTACTGGGCTTCATAATTATATCCTCCATTATCTAATAATTGTCTAAAGTGTAATTCAGCTGGAGTTTCATTATCAGCCAATTTAGCCCTATAACTTAAACTAGTAGTTTTAAGTTTAGCTTGACTATATCCCAAATATCTTTGAAATTTATAGACCTCTTCTTTAGATTTAAAATCTTTTATCATAGTAAGTTCTCCTCAAAAAGAGGAGAAGGCGAATTTAGTGAAAAATTTTTTAATTAAAAAAGAAAGAGAAGCCCTAGGAGAACATAGTTTCCTTTTTAGTGATCTTATCAAATACTCTTGAAAAAAGTCGTCTAGCCATTGGCCTTACCTTATCTCCTAACTTAGTGTTTTAGCGCCGTCCCAATATCCGCTATCTTACTGAAAAGATGTTAAGAGCAATTTTTCTTGAGTATTTGGGGTTCCTCACTACTATTTGTAGGTTTACTGCCCCTCACAGCCACTTATCCTTTATTCCAGTCTCTAGCTGTTTGTTATAAGCGGAGTGTAATACTGGTGCCAAAGATAATAAAAAAATATGTAAAAACAAAGAAGGTACTTAAATTTTTTTTAATTAGGTAAAAAAAATAAAAAAGGTACCCCCGTCTTTTTTTGGCTCAGATATAAATCTTGGAGGTATCCCCAACATACTCCCCACCATCTGTCAAATTTGGGGACAAACCCCGGGTTAAACTAACAAAATACATTATTAATCATGGCAACAGCTCAAAAAGAAACCTCTAAACAAGTTAAGCTTGTTTCAAGAGTCCTTACTAACAAAGGAACTATCCTCTTCACAACTGAGGATGGTAAGAATCTATCTCTCAACCGAGACATGATTGCTGTACTCAAGGAAATGGGTGATCCAATTCCTAATGTTGGCAGCATTGTGAAGGTACAGCCTTCTATTGATCAACTCGGTAATGAGTCAGATCGTTGGGTTCAATTGGCTTAAAATGCTTGGATTATGGAGGGCTTCGGCTCTCCATTTTCTTCTTAGTTAGTTAGTTACCTAATTAATTAAGTTGATAATAAACCTTAGTTTGTTCATATGTTAATAAGTTTTAATTTGTTTAAACTTTGTTAATAACTTGTTGATAAGTCTTGATCTATGTTAAGAAAATAAATTTGGAAGTTATTAGTTTGGTAGTTTTAGTACTTAAAGTATTACTCCAATTAAGCCTTGTAACTTATTGATTGTTAAATGTTTAAGTGGTTAAATAGTTTAGTGATTATAAAACAAAACCTAATCTATAACCTTTCTCTTAACACCTATTAATAACAAACAAAATTAATCCTTTAGTTAAATACAATGAAAGATCCACACATACTGCGCGTCCTATTGGCTGTAAAAAGTCAGCTAATTCACCTAAAAGGAATAGAATATTCGAAATATTATTTATGTAATATTTCGAGCGAGACATTAGATGCATCTGATCGCGACTTATTCCGAAACTATCTAAAGAACAATCTTCCCTTCTTTTCGATTGCACAATTCAAGTTTAGAAAAAATATAAGTTTATTCTATCCTGTATGGGAAGGCAATGACTTTGATTCTCGTCTAAAATGGCTGAATAAGCACATTAAAAAGAATACTCCTAAAACTGATAAGTCCTTGTATTACTGTACTGTAATAATGGCAATACTATCTGCTGGAATTATTCTGGGGTTACTTAGTATCATAGTAATCAACTACTTAAGTCTTACCAAATAAAAAACAAATCAAATGAAATCACAAATTACAACAGCAAAACAGATTAAAGACATACTTGAACCAATTCCAGCTGAATTATTTCAAACAGATTACTATGGTCATAATGATTCATTTGGTGGCAACAATAATGGGCCGACTGATAATGGTTGTAGTTGTGCCTTAGGACATATTCATCGACATTTTTATCCACATAATAAAGCAGCACAAGGAGATGGATGTGGATTTGGAGCAAGGCAACTAACCAACAGATATTTATCCGACAAACATAGAATATTCGGTGCATCAATTGCAACAGTAAATAATGAACAAATTATTAATGGTTATACAGAACCGGAGATTAAAGACAGAGTTATGCATTTGCTTGATGACATGATTCGCGACGGTTATTAATAAAAGTAAGTAGTTAAAAATGAGGTGACGGTGTAATCTGTTACATACGTCACGCTATTAAGCACTTACAGACGTTTAACTGCTTATTTTATTAACCATAAATAAAAACTTAATAACTCCAAGTTGTTGAGGGCTAAACTATATTACAATGTGAAAGTTCACTAGCATGTAGTATAACTGTAAAGTCAGTACGAGTAAATTTAATTTATTATCTAGTTAGATACAACTGTTTTAACAGCTCTGTCATAAGTCTAATATTAAATTTATTCGATTGTGAACTTGGAACAGACCCAGATTCTGTTGAGTTTTAAAAGGCATATTTAAAACAATATAATTCGCTTATGCAAAGCCGTTAAGTTGTAGGTACATACGATACAGTAACCTTCACTATGTAATTTTTATGACGACCTGAGAATGGCATCTCAAATTGTAGGTTTATGAGTGTAAGTAAACTAAAACCTTCTGATAATACTAAAGTATTACTTCTCAAGATTTGGTTTTCTAATAAATTCTTAGTATATTTGCAGTATGAAAACTGTAATTACAAAGGAAATATTAGAAAACCTACTTGAGCAAGGTTTAAGTAGTAATCAAATTGGTAAACAATTAGGTTACACAGGAACAGGTATTAGATATTATATGAAAAAGTGGTTATTATCATCTATTCATAAATCAATACAAGATAAAACTTGTTACATAACTGATACACATAAACAATGTCCTAAATGTTCAGAAATTAAAGAATTGAATGAGTTTGATAAAAGACCTAATAATAATGTTCAATCTTATTGTAGAAAATGTTGTAATGATAATAGATATTCTATCATCAAACAACATAAATTAACAATATTAAGTGAATTAGGTAATTGTTGTTCTAAATGTGGATATAATAAAAATACATCTGCATTAGAATTTCATCATTTAGAACCTGAACACAAAGATTTTCATTTTGGTAGTACAAAAACTACTAATATTGATAAAATAAGAAAAGAATTGGAAAAATGTATTCTTGTGTGTGCTAATTGCCACAGAGAAATACACTATCCTCAAAATAATAAAACTAATTAAATCCTCTATGTTGAGGACACCAGTTCTTTGATTAAAATAATAGTTCGCCTTGTGCCTATATGGTGTTCAAGTAGCCAAACTTATGCGAAGTGGCAATCAAAGTTTAGGTGTAAAACACAATAGAGTAAACTATTCAAATCAGGAGAACAACACTGCCTATAATAAAGTGTGTTGTAAAACAAAACCTTATGGTGTATAGGAAACCAAACAACAGTTATGTCAAACTACAACCAACAACAACAAGCTGTAATTCTTAAAGGAATAGCACAACAAATTTTATCAATGAATGTTCCTTCTTTTGATGTAGTAGATAAACTATTTAGAGAATTTGGAAAAACAATTGATGAATCTGATACATATTCACGTATGTATAAAGCAATTGAGGCAAGTGTATATATTAATGATGAAATCAAACAAAACCAAGATTTATCACAAGTTACACATAAATTTGCTCATTATGCTTTTAAACATGACACAGCATTTAAAATTAGAAATGCTGTTATTGATGATTTATGTAGATAATTCAAAAGGTTGGTAACCCTATAAGCTTCCAATTTTCATTGTTAATCTTTTAAAAGCCAACTGGCAAGTTGTAATAATATGCAAAATAAAATGGAACAAGAAATAACTTTTGAATCTCATCCTATTTGTTTTATTCACCAACTTGAACAAGAAATAGAAGATAACCACCCTTCAAGATTAACATCAGAAGATATTGAAGATGTATCTGATAATTATCAAGCACATTTAGAGTATAAATGGTGGAAAGATGAACAACTTGAATTAATTAAAGATTTAAAATCTAAGCTTACAAAAGAGCAATTAGAACTTTATAATCAATTTAATTCATAAAACATTTGAGTTCAGGGGAGATTGTATCAAACCTGAACTTAATTTCCTAATGCACTAACCTTAGGGTGAGCAGTTGTAGAAGAGGCAGTTGAATGGTGCAATCAAAATTCTTCTTCTTCTCCTCATTTTGTTATTCGGAAAAACAACAACTGTATTATTGTATATTAAAACATACTTTTACTATGAAAATTGAACATTTAATTGAATTTTATGAAATAGTTTTAAAAGATGAAAGAAGATTTTTCTATCCTGGTCTTTGCTCTTTAGTATTTGATTATCATTATGAATTGCATAAACTTACTGCAACCAGAAAAAGTCAATTATTACTTTTATTTTGTAAAGATAATGATGAGTACTATAAAAACTATTTTACATGTGGTGCTTTTCTATTTACACCAAATGATTGGACTAAAAGAGATGCTTTCATGAAAGATGAAATTAAGTCTCTTAAAAAATTGCTCAAACAAGGTTATACACATATTTAAAGAAATACAATGAAACACAATATGAACGTTATATTCTTAGACATAGACGGAGTTGTAACTTCTGCCAGAACAGGTTGGTACAATATGGATATATTCACAGTTAATTTCTTATTATGGCTGTGTAAAGAGTCCAATTCTAAAATTGTAATCAGTTCTACATGGAGAAAAAATCATGGTATTATATTTTGGTCAGCTATATTTGGAGAATTTATGCATGAAGATTGGTGCACTCCAATAACAAAAACTAATCAAAATAGAGGACAAGAAATTAAATCCTGGTTAGAAAACCATCAAACAATTACTGATTATATCATATTAGATGATGATACAGATATGCTAGAAGAACAATTGTCTCATTTTATTCAAACCAACTCAAGTAATGGAATGTTGTTTGAACATTTTGTAAAAGCAAGAGATTATTTTAATATTAAAACTTTTCCAAATGAAATGAGAGAGCTGTCAATGCATAAAAATATGTTTGCTTGTAACAATTAATTATATTCTTAAAATCAATCACAATATGGACAAAAAAATTATCATTCTATGTCTTATTTGCATAAGTGCAATGATAGGACTTGCCTGTTCCTTTTTTTACAATTTAGGACAGGATAACCCTAAAAAGGTTAATGTTATTGTAGGTTACGACTACAATAAAACTAAAACCATAACTATTACAAAAGACTCTTCTTTTAGAGTTCCATGTAATACTACGGCACTCAGTTTAAAATAGTATATTAACTCTTTTGCAGCTAAGTATAAAATGAATTTTATTGAAGTAAATGCTGCTCAAATTACAAAAGAAGGAACTTCTGGAAATTCTTTATCAAAATGTCTTTCCCCTCTTATTAATACACACAGTAAACTAACGGTTATATTTGTAGATGAGTTTGATAAATTGTTTATTAGTGGTAATTCAAACGATTCTCACGCTCATGAATCTACAACAGGTGTTCAAAATGAATTTTTAAAACTACTTGAAGGTAGAACAACTCAAGTATTCGGGGATTATGGCAAATATGTTTCAATTCCATTAGATAAAATTCTTTTTGTTTTTGCAGGAGCATTTAACAATGAAAAAAACATTTCCTTAGATCGCTTGAGAGAAATAGGAATTAAAACCGAGTTCTTGGGTAGAGTTGGATTAATATATTCAACTAAACCTCTTTCTTTTGAGGATTTGTGTATAATTGTTGATAAAAGTGATTTATTGTCTAAATATTGTAAATTGTTTGATGAAGACTTTGAAAAAGTTTCTCTTTATATTAAGGGCTACATTAAACAGTTCTATGATAAAAATACTTTAGGAGCAAGGATGATAAATACCCTTATTCAACAATACTTCATTAAAGGAGGAGTCTTAAACCTTGATGATGCAAAAGAAGTAACATTTCAAAAAAAATTAAGTTTAAAATAATGAATTTCACTTATTTAAAAGAAATAACCGAAAAACTTAGTAGTCCCACTCAAAAGATCTAAGTTATTTTTTCCTTACATATAGTTGTTTTAATTAAGAAGGGGAGTTTCAACGGAGACTCCCCTTTTTCTTCAACTAAAAACTAACAAAAAAACATGAAAAAAAATTATTTAAGAACAACCAGAGTTTTAGCAGAAGAATTAAAAGAGATTAATAAAAATCTTGAAACCTTAGCTAAAAAAGGAGATATTATTGCTAATACTGAACTAATTAATGTTCAACGTATTTTAGCTTTACATGCGTGTGGAGTGACCCATCTAAAACAAAAAGAGTTTGATAAATATAAAAACTAAAGCATATGTCTAAAAATTCAGCAATTCAAAACATTGAAGCCTTTCTTAATTGGGCAGGTAATACCAAATTAAGAGAAAAATCGGATAAAACAAGAGGCAGAATTTATCCTAAAAATGACTTTTTGTCTAATATAGATCCTTTGGATTCTACTTATTCTTATTAATATGTATGTTCAAAAAATAAAATCTACAAAGTTGTTATAGTGAGTAGATCTACAATTAAGAAATGGACACGTATCTGTAAAAGGAGCTTGCGTCTTAATTAACAGTTTATAAACAGGGGAACAACCTATGCGCATAGCTCTGTTTAATCTTGCTGAGATGATGAAATTGGTAGACATTCAGGTCTTAAACACCTGTGGTTCAAAAAACCGTGAGGGTTCGAGTCCCTCTCTCAGTACAAAAATAATTAAATTAAAACATATGAAAAAATATCGTGAGGAGTTACAAAATCATTTTGAGACTCTAATTAAAACTGGAAAATTATTCCAAATAACTAATATTCCAAAATTCTGGGATATGTACTTATCGGCATTTAAAGATGATCCAATTTTTAGAGATCCTAATTCTTCTACTCATAACTGTAATATTTGTAATTCTTTTATTCGAAGATATGCAAATATTGTAGCAATTAATGAGACAAATGAAATGGTCACTCTCTTTGATTTTATTCCTACTTCTGAAGAATTTGTTCCTGTAAATAAAACTTTATCTAAGTATCTAAAAAGCTTAGAAATTACTGAAGTTTTTATTGAAACTTTTAATGAGCTAAATTCATTACCTTATGAAAAAGTAACAAAAAATCAAGAACAGTATTTACTTGGGACTGCTTATAATTTTAAAATTTATAACAAAGAAGAGGCGGAGAAGTTTGGAAAAGTAAAAGAATCAGAACAAATTAGATTTGATCATATGTCTTTATCTATTCCTAAAAATTTCATCTTTTTTGGATCTGAATCTAAAGAGTCCCTTCAATCTAAGTTTAGAGCTGACTTTCAAGTATTTAAACGGGCTATGGAAGAAATATCTTTAGAAACTTTAAACTTAGTAAGAGATTTAATTAATCAGGGCTCATTACTTAATGGTGATGCGTATCTTCATAAATTAAATTGGATTATTCCTTTAAAAGAAGAATATGATAAACTTCCAAAAAAGAAAAGAAATAATTGGTGTTGGGTAAATTCATATCAACAACCCTTTGCAAAGTTTAAAAACGAGTTAATTGGAACATTATGTTCTGACTTATCTACAGGAGTTGAACTTAACAAAGCATGCTTAGATTGGAATAAAAGAGCTGATCCTGCAAATTATATGAAAGTGACAGCTCCTATTACAAAAAAACAAATTGACGAAGCAAAGAAGTTTGTTGAAGAAAATGGATACGAAGCGTCTTTTAACAGAAGAACTGCTACTCTTGAAGACATCAAAACCTCAGAAATTCTACACATAAATGCAGGAGATGGAAGTATTAAAAACGTTTCAATCTTTGACTCTGTAAAAAGTACAGCTACAAGACATAAAAAGTCTGAATTTGACTCTGTAGAAGTAGTCCCTATTGATAAATTCATGGAAAAGATTTTACCTACTTGTACAGGATTATCAGCTTATCTTTTGAATTCTCATGTGAAAAATATGGTGACTTTAACCACTGCTAATCAAAAAGACTCTAAGTTAATCTTTAAATGGGATAACAACTACTCCTGGACTTACGAAGGTAATTTAGCTGGAAAATCAGAGATTAAAGAAGCTGTAAAAAGTCGTGGAGGAAATGTAGAAGCTGTAGTAAGAGTATCTATTCATTTTCCTAATACAACAGATGATTATGATTTACACTGCTCGGAACCAAAAAACAAAGAGATTTCCTACTCAACTAGAAGAATTGAACACCCTTCTTCCGGTATGTTAGACCTAGATGCACAAGGTATAGACGGTCATTTTCCTCCAGAAAAAAGAGTTGAAAATATAACTTACACAGATAAATCTCGGATGCCATTAGGTACATATAATTTTTATGTACATAATTTCTCTGGAAGAAAACTTCACACTCCCTTTAATATTGAGGTAGAAATTGAAGGCGAAATAAGTAATTTTGAATTTATTGCAGATAGATCTGTAAACTCAAAATCTTTTGGAAAATTAAAGGTTACAAAAGATGAAATAACATTTGTTCCAGAAAACTGTGTACTTAAAGAGTCTCAAATTATTTCAAAGGAAATCTATGGTTTAGAATCTAATCAGTTTCATAAAGTAAACTTAATGTGTCTTTCTCCTAATTTTTGGGATAAAAATAGTGTTGGAAATAAGCATTATTTCTTCTTTTTAGATCAATGTGTTAATTCAAATCAAATTAGAAGTTTTCATAATGAGAACTTAAATTCTGATTTACTATCACATAAAAAAGTAATGGAAGTCCTAGGTAATCAATGTATGATTACTCCAGGAAAAAAACATCTTAGTGGCTTGGGCTTTAATGCTACTGTCAGAGATGAAATAATCTTAAAATTGGAAGGCTCTCATAAAAGAGTGATTAGAGTACAATTTTAATCTTTTTGGGATGTAGCTTAGTGGTAGAGCCCCTCACTTTGGACGAGGTGGTCGAAAGTTCGATTCTTTCCATCCCTACTAATTTTTAATTTAACAATTTATGGAAATGTATAAAATTGCAAGTAAGAAAAAATACCGTTTCACTACTAAAAAAGGTGAAATATCGGTAGAACAACTATGGTCATTAAGCTTAGAAGAACTTAATGAAGTTGCTATTTTGCTGGATGATCAAGTAGAGTCCAGTTCTTCTAAAAAGTCTTTTATCAACAAGGTTTCTCCAGTAAATAAAGTTAATAAAAACAAGCTAGAAATAGTTGTGGATATTATTAAAACTAAAATGGAAGAAGACGAGGCTAGACAAAATCTAGCCAATAAAAAGGCTAATAATCAAAAGATTATGGAGTTGATTGAGCAGAAGGAAAATGAAAATCTCAGTAAAAAGTCTATTACGGCTTTAAAAGCCATGCTTAAAGAAGAAGAGGTAGAATTGGAGGAAGATTGATTGTTTGAAAATGAGAAAGGGGGCTATTAAACCCCCTTTTCTTTTCATTTTTATTTTAGTTCTACTGAAACAGTTTGTGGATTTAGAAAAATCCTTTGAGTTACTGTAATTTCCAATGAATGAACAACTGTGTTGCCTTTCATAAAAAGAATCTTACAATTACCCTCGTTTAAAGCTTCAATACTTGCCCTGTTATTATCCGGAATAATATTAAGTACAGGGTCATTGTTAAAGAACCATTGTGTTCCATCTTGAAATTCTTCACATTCAATTTGGAACTTTTCGCCTAATGCCACCTCAAGACTAACAAAGTCTTTTACTATAGCATAGTCAAAAATCACGTTTAACTTCATTTCAATGAAACGGTTGAACTAATGCCTAAATTAGCTGCTTCCGGAGCAGTTACAGTATAGACAATGATTTCTGAAATAGATCTAACACCTTCAGTCATATCACCATCAGCAGTGACCTCAATTTGGTTAATTACACCTGAAGCACCAGAAATTAATTCACAAGACATACCATCCTGTGCAGGTACTAAAGTGCAGTCCCCTTCTAAAAGGTTCCAAGCTGGAGCACTATCTACAACAGCTGGATTACCTGCTGAAGTTGAAGGGTTAAGTGTGATAAGAACTTTTTCCTCGGAAGTTGAAGTAGTTGAATACATGTTTTTTAAAAATTTAAATTGTTAATAAGAAAAACTTAAGTATCTAATTTTAGATAGGCAAATATAATCAAAAACGACAAAAAAACAAAACAATGAAAAAAAGTATTAAAAGTTTGTTGGACGAGCAAAAACAGAGGTTCAACGAGAAAAATCCAGTGGTTAGAAGGTTTTCAAAAGATACGCTTCATAGAAATATCTGTAAATTAAAGGTAGGTCAATCCTATGTTTACCCAGCAAATGGTTATTTTACAATGGCAGCAGCTGCACGAGCTCTGGGAATCTTTGAAAATAAGTACTTTACACAAAGAAGTGTTAATAAAACACATAAAGAAATTACCCGATTACTATGATGAAAAAGATATTTTTCTCTTGGTTTGCAGTATTAATTCTGTGGAGCATCTTCTATGTAGTTACAATGAATCGTAGAAATACTACTGTTACCCCTAAAAGGGAACAATTAGTTAACAAAAAAGACTCATTAGACACTACAATTGTAGTATTCAAAAAAAATCCTTAATCATGGACATCAAAATAGGCAAAAATGCTAAACAGGTTACTTTCTTTGAGAACTGCCAAATTGATTTTGCCGGGCCAAAGTTCTTTAGATTACTTAAAATTGTTGAAAGTAACACCTCTAAAGCTACTTATAAAGTGGTTTTACAAGACAAAAACAAAGAATTAAAAGAGGCCCTTGAAGCTCATTTTATCAAACATGGAGTGTCAACTTCATAAAAATTTTTTTGTTAGTTTAATAGGTGTGGAGTAGTTAGTGTTGGTCTAGTTAAGGTTCGATTCCTTCTACTCCCCAATTTATCCAGAACTTACAGTTTAAAACTAATTATTATATAAACTGATTGATTCTCGATAAAGCAGAAAAAGTTCAAAGTTAAAAAGTAACAAATTTAAAAACAAAAAAGTATGAAAGCTTATGGAATTGCAGTAATTGCTGCAAATTTATTTACCACAAATGACCCTTCAAAGACTGAGAAGGATGTCAATGGTAATCAAACAGTCGCGTTTAAATGTGTAGCAGGCAAAATGCCCAACACAATGACCCTGAACAATGGTACTGTATGCAAAAATTCAGGTATTGAACCTGGAAAAATGTTTGCTATTCAAATTGATGAAGAAGAGTCTAAGGATTCGGATTCAGCAAAAGAAAGAATTGCAGAATATGGTCGTCAATTCAGGTTTTCAATGTTGGAACAAGTATCTGTTGCCAGTCTCTTGAGCCTTAAAAAAGACTTGGGAGAACCTCAAGTAGAAACAGTAGCGGAAGGTCGTAAGGCTGAACCTGCTGAAGTTACAGCAAAAAGAGAAGGATTGCGACAAGCTTCTAAAGAAAGAAGGCAACTTTTAGACCAAAAATTTGGTTTGAAAGCTACACGAGAGGCCAATCTCTAAAATTCATTGTATTTTATATAAGGGGAGTGGCTTCCCCTTATTTTTATCTATTTTTACCTCAATCTAAAAACATTATGGCAAAATCAAATGATCAAAAACGCAGCACTGGTTCTGCACTTCAACCAGCAGCAAAGGATTTCAGTATGAACCTTTCTGATCCTAGTCAAATTCCAACATACGTAGAGCAAATCAATGCTAAACTTCGTGAGTTGCAAGGAAACAACAATGAAGAAGCACGTATTGATAAACCTCTAGGCAATTTTGGGGTTATTAAAAATGTAACAACGGCTGAGTCCCTTGTACATGCGTACTCTTACATCACAAGTAAAGCAAGAAGGTACGAAGAACTTGCTCCTCATTTCAGAGAAGTTTCTAAAGTGAAAGTTCCTCCTTTTAAAGAAGAAGGTTTTACTTTGGAACAATGGCAAAAAGAGATTGATCTTCAGTATCGTATTGTAGTGAACCAAAAAGAAATTGAAAAATTCACTAAATACAGAGATGCTATGACTGAACTGATGTCTGAAGAAGACAAGAAAAGAGCGAAACTTCAACAGCTTAGTGAAATGCTTGCAGAAGACGCAGAGGGATAACCTTTGAAGAAAAAAAGATTAAGAAGTAAGTAATAGGGTAGGTGAAAATCTACCCTATTTTTCATTAAAATTAATTTCACATGAAAAAAGGAGACACAGTTGTTAGAATAGAATCTTTAGATAGTTTTGACAGTTCTTTTTGGGAATATTTTTTTAGAAAATCCGGTCTTAATAATAAAGAACTCTACACTAAAACCTTTATAATTTCTGAATTGGAACATCCCTTAATAAAATTAGATGGGTATGTATACGGATTTAATACAGAACTATTTCGGGTAGTTAATACAGCTTTCAGTTATGAAGCATATTAATTTAGAAACTCAGTCCTTAATCTGGACAGTTTATGCGGCTGGAAACTATAAAATTTCTTCACTTGAAATTAAAAACCGACTCTCTCCGAAATTAAAAAAAGAGTTGTCTGAAGAAGATATAACTGATATTATCAAAAATATGGAGTATCAGCTATATATGCTTGAGGAAGAGTTAAAATATCAGGCGATATATGGAGAATATCATTATTAATTAATACAAATAAACACATGGTAGATTTTAAAAAATATCAAGATAATCTACCAGACACAAATGAGGAATTGCTAGAATTAGCAGAAAAAATCCTTAAACAAAAAGTATTGAGGAATCCAAATTATCTTTATGAAAAAACAGGATTTGATACTCACTCTGGAACTACTTTTCGACCTAAATGTAAAATAAATATTATAGGGTGTCTGGTGATGAATATTTTAGGTAAAGATTATAGTATTAGAGAGTACTATCACATTGCATTTTTTGAAGCGAATCTTCAAAGAAAATTAAATAATTTTAATACATATATACATGGATTTAATAAATCGTCAGAAAACACTGTTAAATCAGGAAAATGACACAGTTATTCCCCTATATAGTGAAAAATATGGAAAAGGTTTTCTTTACAAAGAGTACAACACTTTTTTTATTTTAAGTAATAGTGCGGAGTTAGATGGTGCAGCAGTTAAAAAGCGCCAAATCCATAAGAAGTGTAATAGTCTGTTTAGCTGGTATATTGGCGAAAATATACCCCATGCTTTACACTCATTAAGAGAGTATACTTTCTCTGTCCTTACATCTTCTTCTTTTTATGAGGCCTATTAATAATATTAGTATAAAAGTTTTTAGTAACAAGCTAATTAAACGTAGTTAACTTGTGAGTTTTTTCAACATTGGTACTGCTATATTTTATGTATTTTTTCTGAACGCGAAAAAACTTTTATACTTCTTTTAACTAAATTAAACCATGATGAAACTAATTAAATTATCCGATACTCACTATATTGTTGTAGATGATTCTGAAAGAAATAGTGGTGACTTAGTATTTTGTTTAGATGTACATTACAATAATCCTATGCACCCACCAGAAAAATATATTAATCCTATAAGAAAACGAAGCTCTGGTGATAATTGTAATTCTTGTAAAAAAACCACTCATTCAACTCAACCATTAGAAGGTGTACAAACTATTCCTTTACCAGAAGTAGAGGAGCTTATCTATGGATATAACGTTGAGAAAATGGCTAGAGAAGCCACTACTCTTATACATTATGATAATAGAGAAAGAGAAAATTGTATGAATTTTTATATAGAAGGCTTCAAAGCACATCAAAAACTCGTAAAAGATAAGTTGTTTACTGTTGAGGATATGGAACAAATGTTTAATAATGGAAAAGAATTTGGTATAGAAGAAGGGTTATTTAGTTTTGGACATTTAAAGTCAAGTCAATGTAGTCAACCAGATTTTCAAGAAGCTATTAAAAAATTTCTCCCAAAAACAGAATGGGAAATAATATTCGATGAACAAGGTAAACTTAAATTGATATGAAACTAACTAAACAGACAGTTTATTTACCTGTAAAAGAAACTAATCTTGACGAGAATTATTATTTACAAGATTTAGATGGTGAATTTTATTTAGAACAAGAAGGTTATTTCTTTACACCAGAAGAACTTAATAATTATATGCAAAATGTAATTAAACAAACTCTTGAAACTGCTGCTGAAAAAGCTAAACTAGAAGATGTATGGGGGGGAAATACTGGTTCTGAATATTGCGATACTATTGTAGATGAAAAATCAATAACAAACACATTTGAAGAAACATTTAATAAATTTAAAGTATGATAAAAGTATTTACAACAAGTCTAGATCCTAATAAGTCAGGAGATGTGTTAACAGCGAAATTTGAAGAATGGGTAGCAACATTTCAACCAAACACTATTGAGATAATTACTGTACACAGTAATAGTAATAAATTCGGATGGATGTTAGTTATTCATTATAAAATAAGGAGATAAAATATGACATTAATAGAAATATTTAGTTTACAACCTACTATTTACTAAAATCATGAACACAGTAGTGAATTTTGAATTGGCAAAGTTGCTAAAAGAAAAAAGGTTTAATTTAAAGGTTAAACAAAGATGGTCTGTTGTAGAAAATATTGATGGAAATAAATCATCATTTTGTCAATATGATTGTGGATTATTTAATTGGAATAGTAAAAAATATCATGAATTTAGTTCAGCCCCAACCATTGCAGAAGTAGTAATGTGGTTATATGAAAAACATGGTATTTGGATTAATGTTGATGCCGGAGTTAATGGATTTTATGGGCATTACAAAATTAATCCTATTGGTACTTTATCTTCAAATTTAAAACAAAGCTGGGTTAACACAGAAGAAAATCCTTATAAATTACCAACAGAAGCTTATATAGCGGCTATTGAATATGTACTTAAAAATTTAATTTAAACAACTCAACACTTTTATATATATCAAATGATAACTGAAACACTAATTGAGTTTTCTTTAGCAGAGAAAAAACCTCCTACTTCAGGTAAGTACCTAGTTAAAACACGGTCTCTTATGGGTAATGTTAAACTAGTTGAATGTAATGTTTTTGTTTCTAAAAAGAATGCATCGTTTGACATTTCTAATCAAACTGTTATAAGTTGGTATTCAAACTATAATCCTTTAAATGTTGATTAACTATGGAGCCTATTAAATTATTTTTAGATGATGTTCGAACACCTGATCAATGTTTTTTTTACATGAGACTTCGGGTAGGAGAATTTTGTAAACTTTACAGAGAAAACTGGATTACTGTGAGAAATTATGATGATTTTGTAGCTGCTTTACAAACATATAAAGGAAATATTTCACACATATCTTTTGACCATGATTTAGCAGCGTCCCATTATGATGCAGCAATGTACGATTCTGCTGAAGCTTACTTAGCTAAAATAGCAGACTCACCTGAGAAAACAGGATATGATTGTGCTGTATATTTTAATGAGTATTACAAAAAATTAAAATTACCTTTTCCTGCCATTTTAGTTCACTCTATGAATCCGGTAGGAATGCAAAGAATTTATGATATATGGAAACCCTAATACATTTAGTGCCCAAAACTATTGCTGAAAAACTAGTTTGGGAAAGAAGTTTAAATAGTGAACTTCAAAAGAAATTGTCTGAAGCTTTAACAGAAAAAGGGGTATTAAAATCTGAAATTGACGAGTGGAAATTTAAGTTTACTGCACTTAAAGTTAAGTTCGAAACAACAGATTATAAAAGAGATGAAAATCTCAGAAATCAATACATCAAAGTTCCAGAAAACATTACTTTAAAAAACCTTAGTGGTTATATTAATAATAAGGTAATGGGGAAATACCAGATGGGAGGCACTAATTATGCACCTGTTTTAAACGCTATTTACAAAGACTTTAAACCTAGTAATGGATTTTTAGGTCTGGGTAAACAAACTACAATGGATCAGCCAGTATATGTAATTTTTATTACTGATGGAGAGAACTTTGATCATAATGAAACTGAAGAAGTAATTGTAAAAATGGCAGAGTTAGGTTTCTTTATACAATTCTTAGGTATTGGCAGTACTGGTTTCTACTTTTTAAGTAAACTTGATAATTTACCAGGAAGAAAACTAGATAATGCTAATTTCTTTAAAGTACCTAATCTAGATAGAACAACAGATAGTGAACTGTATTCATTACTGATGAAAGAATTTCCATCTTGGACAACACAGGCACGCACTTTAAATCTTATTAAGTAACTATTATGAAGATTTCAATAGACTTATGGGGGACTCTAATTAAGGGCTCCCCCTTATTTCAAGAGACAAAGGTTAGTTTAGTTAAAGAAGTATTTGGCGAAATAGAAAACAATAAAATAATAACAGCTTTTGAGACCACTAAAAAATCTTATAACTCTGTTATTGAAATTTCCGGTATGAGTTTTCCAAGAGTGCAAATCTTCTCTGCTTTACACTTTTTTTTGTATGAAAAAAAAGCTTGTTCAAAAGATCTTTTAAAGTTTATGAATGAGTATGATACTTTGGCTTTAACTTATATGCCTCAGATTTACTCAGGTGAAACTTTAGAATATTTGGAAAAGCTTAAAGAGTTTACTTCTGATTTAATTTTAAGTTCAAATACTTTAATGCTAAGTTCAAATACTTTAATTCAAGTTCTTGATGCCTTAGAACTAAGTAAACACTTTACAGACGTATTTTTTAGTGATGCAGTTGGAGTTTCAAAACCTCATATAGCAATGTATGATCAATCTAATTATCATATTGGAGATAACTACACTACAGACTTTGTAGGGGCATTAAATGCAGGTTCACAAGGCTTTTTAATTAATTCAAATGACAAAACTCTTAAAGATGCATACGATTTCATTATATCAACAGAGGGAGTTTAGTCAAGACTTTTTTGAAAGGTATTCTAAATTTAAACATGGATCAAAGACTCAAGCTAGATACTTTGGAAAATTAGTAGCAGATTCTATTGATTTTCTCTCATTTCCAGATTTACATGGCAAATGTTTAAAGATTTACTCTGCACCATTTAAAAATGTACCAACTGCAAGTTCAGCTTTTACAGATTACTTAGTTTCTTATCTAACTCCACAGTTTATAGAACATAAAATTGATGTAGAGCTGTGTAAAATCACAAGAAAGTACTCTTATGATGATGACTATGGTTTAATGTCTAAGGAAGAGCGTGAAAAGGCAATTTCTTCAGACTTATTTCATATTGATAGTTCAGCAATTGAGAAAGAAGATATTCTAGTTTTAATTGATGATATTAAAATTACTGGAGCTCATCTAAAAAGAGTTGAAGAAACTCTTGAAAAACACTCAATTTTTAATCCTCTAGTTTACATCTGTATTGCAGAATACTTAGGAGATGAACCAGCAATTGAATCAAAATTAAACCACTACTCAATTAAAAACCTAAAAGATATAAATGACATTATCCGCAATGAAGAGTTTATTTTTAACACCCGTGTTATTAAATACATTTTAAAGGCAGATATTGAAGAATTCGTATCTTTTATTACCTATCAATCTGAGAGTTTTAAATAAACATTGTTTCACCTTAGTGTTTTGAATGATTACAATTCAAACGCTAAATATAAAACAAATTTCGAAATTTTAAAGAATCTTATATAGATTCAATGCTTCTGTAGTTCAAGGGATAGAACAAAAGTTAAAATATAATCCCGTGTTAGCTTAACTGCATAAAGCACAAACCTTCTAAGTTTGCTTATCCTGGTTGGAATCCAGGACACGGGACTTTTTTAAAAGACCATTATCAAATTCCCAATGACAATTTGGACACAGTTGTATCAAATTTTCATAAGAATTAACATCTTTAATCTTTGAATCTGCATTAAACTCTTTTATTGGTTTTATGTGGCAAAGTTCAACATGTTTATCATATCCGCAATTTGCACAAGGTTTTTTAACTAGATCTTTAAAATTACTTCTAGCTAAAGCTCTAATATGTGCATTTTTTGAAGAGGCGTGTAAGTTTGATAATGATTTTTTATTCCAATAATCCTTTAAAGTTAGTTCTTTAATGTAGTCAAATCTTGTATTCATATATTCTTCATGATGTACTTTACATCTTGAATGTCTGTATGATAATACAGTATTATTGCACATTGAACATTGCTTTTTGGTCTTTCGTTTAGGATACAATACATTTGTATGTTTTGCTGAACAGGACTTAGAGCAATACTTAGGATTGTTTGTTTCTTTATTACAGTATAGGCATGTTTTCATGCTTCTAATATACAACAAATAATGGAAACAACAAAATATTTTAAACTTTTAATCCTGGTTCAAATCCAGGCGGAGGTACTAATAACAATATTAAACACATGATGATTTCAACACTAAATAAAATATCAAATTCTCATAATTCCTGTGAGGATAGTTTTCAATTATGGCACGAAGATAATGTTATTTTTGGAGCTGTAAGTGATGGTTGTAGTACTGGAAAAAATAGTCACTTTGCCTCTCAACTTTATTGCAAATGTTCAGCCCCAAATAGGTATCCTTTTTTATCGGATTTACATGTAATAAATATTTACTATAAGTTAGAACAATATAAAAAGGAATTAAATTTAGATGCATCAGAACTCTGGGCTACCTTAATACTGTTTAGCTATAATCTAGGAACTGAAACTTTAAGAATAAGATGTTTTGGAGATGGGGTTTATTATGTAAATAATTTTGAATATAATATAGATCAAAATGATAAAGTTCACTATTTGATGGATCAAAAAGATATTTTATCTTATCTTGAATTTTATATCGGATTTACTTATTCAAATGTCAAAAACTTTAGAATCTGTTCAGACGGTATTAAAAGTCTAGTACTTCCATCTTTAAGAACCTCAAATTTAGAGAATCCAAAAGAACTCTTATTATCGCCTAATCAATCAAAAAACCATTTAGATAGAAAATACAATATTCTAAGGAAACAAAACTGGATTAATACAGATGACTTAACCATTATTGCTTATGACTCTATATGATAAAAATCAAAACCAAATTAAAATAACTTCAAACAGTTTAGCAGGAGGAGGTGAGGGTGAAATCTTTATGTATCCTAATAGTAAAACTAAAGTTATTAAAGTGTATCATCAACCAAGATCAAAAGATTTTGAGAAGACTTTAAAACAGTTGGCAACACTTAGTGATTTTTTCATTAAACCAACTGAAATGTTTTACACCAACAAAGGAGAGTTAGCTGGGTTTGCAATGAAGTTTGTAAACTTTAATAAGTACTTTTTACTAAATAACCTTTTTAATAAGGGCTTTTGTAGTAAAAATAATATTACTATTAGTTTAAAAGAGGAGGTTCTTAATAAAATCAAAACGGCAGTTCTAGAGTGTCACCAAAAATCTTTAATAATTGGAGATCTTAATCAATATAATATATTTTTTAATTTAAAGGGAGAAGTTTTATTTATTGATGTAGATTCTTACTCTGTTAAGGGTAGTGTTAAAACAGATGTTTTATTAGAAGACATAAGAGATTTTACACAAGCCAACATTAGTGAGACTTCTGATGCGTATGCTTATAGTGTTTTAAGCTTTTGGATTTTGACGTTTTGTCATCCATTTAAATGGACAGTGCCAGGTAATACTGAAACTTTAGAGAAGAGAGTTTTATTGGGTAAATCCTTTTTATCGAATATACCTAATATCAAGATTCCAGCTTTATACCAAGAACCTACACCGACTTTAAAGCCTCAATTTGTTGAAATTTTTAACAATAAAAGAAGATTTTTCATAGATATTCAGGCTAATACTGCTCCTAAACCACTAACAATTCAAGTTTCTGTAGCGCAAAACTTGACATCAAAAGATGTTACTATACAATATATTGATGAAGGTACTGAACTGAAGGTAGCTTCAAACAGAGTAGCATTAAAAAGAGGTACGGATTGGAAACTGTTTAATACAGAAAATAAAGGGGCGTTAATTCCTGGAATTTTAGTTACTGCTGAAGATATATTTTTAGGTAAAAACAGGCACTGTGTATTAAAAGAAGGACAAATTTTTGGAGATTCTGCTATAAAACAAGGACAGCCTCTCCAGTATAATGCTGAAGATTGTTCATACTTTTTCCAAAATGAGCAATTATTCATTTTAAACTCTTCTGAAGACTGCTGTTATATTTACCAAATTGATAATCAAATGGCCGGAGTAGATTGTTTAAGACATGTAATCTTCACTCAGAGTTTTATAATTCGAAGTGCTATAATGCAAAACTTTGGTATTAAAAAAGTAGTAATTAGACTTCAAAATAAAACAATGAGTTTAATTAATATTCCGTTTACTACTAAAGATGTAATTTTACATGATAATTACTTCTGTGCTGAATACATTGAAAATGGTAAAACTTTAACATCCATTTTTAAGGTTAATAACTTAAATGCTCAGCATATTTTACAAACAGATAATCTAGTTGATTTTACAGTTAGTGGCGACATGATTATGGTACCAGCAGATGGAGAAATACGGATATATAAAGATGGAGTGTTAATAATGAATTTAATAGTGCCTATATGTACTAAAAATGCAAAGTTACACTTTTCTTTTGCTGGAATTTTACTCTTTGACAATAACAAACTTTATCTCTTAAATAAAAAATAATGACAATACAAGATCCCTTTTTTTATCCTAAAATTTTAGCAGCTGGTGTAATGCTGTTTGTAATGTATATACAATACATTGATAATTCAGAAGTAACTCGTAGAAGAGTAGTTTCAGGAAGTGCCTTTATTACAGGTGTATATTTAGCGGTAGCAATTTTCTCACCAGAGCCCTGGTACTATTTCTGGGCATTTATTTGGCTTCTGAACACTTTAAAAAGTGCTTTTCCTAACAACAATTAGAATCTAATAAAAAAACAAAAACACAAATTAAAAAATGACAAAAAGAACCGCCTTATTGGCAATTGATGTACAAAGAGACTTCCATGATATTCCTGGAGCAGCTCTCCCTGTAACAGGATCTGTTAAAGACACAGAAAGATTATGTGAGTTTGTAAAGAAGTTTAATCCTTCTTCTATTTTCACATCTTTAGACAGTCACCATTCAATGGATATTTCGCATCCTGCATGGTGGAAAAAACCTAATGGAGCCTTTGTTGACCCATTTACTCTTATTACGGCTTCAGATGTAGAAAATGGAAAGTATATTCCGCGTATTGATCCAAAAAGATCTTTGGAATATGTTAAACATTTAGAGGCAAATGGAGAGTTTATGCATTTCATTTGGCCTGAGCACTGTTTAATCGGTACTCAAGGACATGCTTTAATGCCTGAATACCATCAAGCTTTAGCAGACTGGAGTAAGAAAAACTTAACCTGGGTTAATTATATTAACAAAGGAGTGAATCCATTTACGGAGCACTTTGGAATCTTCCGAGCTAATGTTGAAATGGCAGAAGATGCAAACACTCAAATTAATCAGGGTTTATTTCAAACTCTAAATTCTTTTGATGAAATTTACTTAGCTGGACAAGCAAGAAGCCACTGTGTTGTTAACTCTATGAAACAGCTTTTGGAAATTGCACCTGCTTTAGCTTCTAAATTAATTATCTTGGAAGATGGTATGTCTGATGTTGCTGGTTTACCACAAGATTTTTATGATATGGTAAATAAAATGTACACCGATGCAATTGCAAAGGGAGTAAGAACTGCTAAAATAACCGATTTATAATTTAAATATGGAATTTCAATTTCAAAATTTCAATCAAGCTAATTTTGATCCTAATCAATTAGCTCAATTAACAGGTACAGTTATTCAATTGGTAGTTGTACTGGATGTTAGCCCAAGTATCAGAGACTATGTAGATGCAATGAATACAGCTACTACTGAGGTTTTTATGGATGAATTAAAAAACTCCCATAGAAAAGACGACATTATTTTACAGTGTGTTGAATTCTGTGAAAAGGTTACTTTTAAATCCGGCTTTCAACCCTTAATGCATTTAAGTGATGATTACTTACATGTAAAACCACAGGGTAGTGGCACGGCTTTATACTCAGCAGTTTTACAATCTTGTGAGTCTGTAAAAGGGTATAGAGAAGATTTAGAAGCGCAAGGTATTGATGTAAGAACTAATATCTTTATCATTACAGATGGAGAGGACAACTCATCTAAATCTGGAGATTTAAGTAAACTAAACACTTTTATAGCAGAACTTAGAAGTAATGAGGCTTGGATTAACTCTTTTACTGTATCCATGTTTGGAGTTGGTAAAGTCGGTACTTTTACGGACTCTTGTAAACAAATGGGATTAGATCCTCAAAAGTGTTTAAAAACAATTGGTACATCTGCTAAAGAAATCAGAGAAATGATGGGAGTTGTCTCCAAATCTGCCTCTGCTTCTGCTACAGCTGGTGTAACATTTTAAGTCTTTTTTTGTTACAAAAATTTAAATTTAGCATGAAAAAATTACACATTTTATTAGCTATTACAGAGCAGCTTTCTAAAAGTTTTGCTGCTATGGTTAGAGATTACTCAGGTTTCTTTACTAAGGACAGTAGTTCTTTTATAGGTCTTTTGAAAACTTATACTCCAGAAGAAGGAACAATTGATTTGCCAACTGAACGGGCAGATAAAAGAATTATTACAACTGTAGGAGAAAAGTTAAAGTGGTTTGAAGACACCAGTGTAGATTACATCAATGCCCTATTTTCTCAAGAAGCTACTAATGCATCAGGTAAAGCTAGTGCAGATTTAGTAGTTGATGGAAAAACTTGGGGTAAATTCTCATCATTAGAACTGTTAAGATTAAAAAGCTTAGTAGAAAACGGTGAATTAGAAAAAATGTACCAAGCTATTCCATGTAGAGATGATGATCAAAACTGGACTAAAACTTCAAAAGAGTTTTATAAAGACAGACCAGGAATCTTTGAAAATGAACGAAGAGAAGGCACTAAGTGGTCTACTTCAAAAGAAACAAAGATTTTAGTAGATCCTAATGTTAATGGAAGTTCAGCTTCTTACAAACCTGTAACTACTGACATTACCACTAATATCAAATTAGGAACTTATTCAATTCAAGAATTTTCTGGTAAGTGGACTTACAGAGAAAAGGCTGAATTATTAAGAAGAAGACAGGCACTTTTAACAGCTATTACGGTGGCTTTAAAAGAAGCAAATGAAGTTGAGGCAATAGAGTCTCAGCTCAATGCAGAAACATTATTTAATTATCTCCATAGAGGAGCTTAATTAGCAAGATACTCATGCAGCTTTAGCTTTAACTTTACAATTACTTTTAAATACAGATGAACATCAGTCTGTATTAGTGTTGTATGAGAAGCTTTAGTATCAGCTTGAGGAGAAATAACTATAGAATAACCTGTGGAAGGTCGAGGGTTCAAGTCCCTTTCCCGCCTCTAAGTTATAGAATTTTGCCGTTCTTTGACTTTTGTTTACATTGAAAATGTAACTAGGTTAGTAAAATAGCCTAGTTACGATTTGGCGGGATAGCTTAGTTGGCCAGAGCATCCACTTAAGTTAGCTAGAAATTCTATAAAAGTTATTTTTCAAAGATTTACTTCTTTTATAAGTAAAAATCAAAAAGAGGGGGAATGCAGGATAAAAAGTTCCCCCTCAAATGAAAAGATATGCAAATTGGTAAAGCAGAGTAGTAAGATGTGCCTACTTGTTGTTGAAGGTTCGAGTCCTTCTCTTTTCACTTAAACCCTTAAAAATTAAACACTATGACTATTCAAGAACATCTAGTCTCTATCCTAATTTTAATGCAAGTACAAGTTTCTGCACTAGAAGACTTAGAAAAAGTTTTACCTCGTGAAGATTTTGAAAAAATTAAAAAATTAAGCCAGGTTTTAGTAAAAAATATAATTACCTCTTTTGGAGACTTAATTAAAAGTCAGTGGAAAATTGATGAAGGAGAACAAACTAGTATTGAGCTGATAGTCTTATACGAAAGTATAGCTATGGAATTAGCTAAAGCTAAATTAGCAGACTTACCTACACATTTAAGAGGTATTCAATCAATTAATACAGGAGATTTTAAATTTGAAGAAAATGAAAGAGAGTAAAAAGAAACAAGCAAAGCCCCAACTCCTTGTTCACATCTTAAATAAACAACTAGAGGCACTAAACATTGGAACAGTAGAATGTGTAAGACTGTGTGATAACTCAGGATATTACATTAACATTAGTGAAGGTTCTAAATCTATTTGTATAACTTTTGATGAAACAGGTAATACGATTGAAAGATTAGGAGTTTATGAAGATGTCATAGAAGTTGTTTCAAGTGATTTAATTTTTGGTAAGTAAAATATTGACTAAATTAAATATTTAAAGTGATGAGTGAAGAACAAAATATCAATGAACCACAGAACCCCGCATTTTTGCAAGATGCTGTTATAGGTAGGGCTTCTCACAAAACTAAATAAAATGACAAATTACGATGTAGTAAAAAAACTTATTGGCGATGTAAGACCAAAAGGCGATGCTTCAAGAGATTATCAAATCCTTGAAAATTTAAAGTCATTAATTGAATTACACGCTGAAATTCACAAGGCTATAGATGATGTGGCTTATGACTTCAAAGATGATAAACAAGGCACAGTTGTAATGTGTCAACAAGAGGCAAGTAAATATCTTGATAGTCTTGGTATCGCTGATTAGCCTTACCTATAACGGCAAAATATTGGCGAAGGGCGGAATTTGTAGCACTACTGTTGATAGTAGCACAAATGATGGATGAGCCACTGATGTTGATAGTATCACGTCTGCCCGCCTTTTGCCAATATATTGTTAGCTGCCGTTTTTCGTCAGCCTATAACTTGACAAAATGATTAAAAAAGTAAACCTATAACTTGACAAAATGGATAAATTAAACTCAACTCCGCCTTATGCTGTTGATGCTCAGAATGAATATCAAACGCAACTTAGCCAACGTAAAATCATTGAAGCGATTGAACATGAACTGTCGTTAGAAGATGAATTTTACAAACCACAAGGAATGTTTCATAGTGTTTGGTTTTTACCTGAACGTGGAATGTTTATGTATGCTGATTGCCTTGTACGGCACGAAGTAATACGTCCATTGATTGAAAACAAAACGCTGGTGTTTAAAGGTATCGAACAGCATCAAGGCGAACCAATGCCGAGATATGTTTTGTCGTCCGCAAATGGCAGCTAACGTTTTGCAGATTGCCGAAGGTGGCGAAATCGAAGCACTAAACTTGATATAAACACAAATGTTAAACCGAAGCAAAAATATTCATATAACCACTAAAACCCCTCTTTTGGGTATGTGCTGTTATAAGCCGTTTTTCTTCACAAATTTAAAATAATGACAAGAGAACAACTTATTGAACTTTGCCAAGATGCAGTAGTTCATCACACAAAATGGGATAACAGAGATAGTTATTCAGCACAAAAAGGAATACAATCAGTTTATGAAGGCTTAACTGCTGGATTAGATTTCAGAATTGTAACAAAAGAAATTTCACCTGATTATCATTCTGACGATAGAACGTTGATAGTTGAATTTTTACAACCTATTGACTTTGATAAACTAAAAACTGCAAAGCATTTAGAAATTTCTTCAAGAGAGGATTATTTTAAAGATTGTGACCCCGAATATGAAGGTGAAATGTTTGATGGTGAAGGAATTGATTTTTATTCTTCATACACACAAACTTATATGCCAACTCGTCAAAGATTGGAAGAATGTGGAATTGGAAACGACTGGTATTAAAATGGCTTATAACTACTGTATATGGATGACACCCTCATCCAAGTACAACTATAAATTCATTACAAGCGAAAAACCCCGAAATTAATCGGGGTTTTCATAGTTAAAAATGTAATAAACTTTTTAGAAATACTTAAAAACACTTGATGATAAAGTTATGATTTCTTCTTTCATAACTTGTACTTTATCTCCGTCTGTTTCAGAAGTAGTGGCCATGCAAACTAATCTAACTTCACCTTGTCCCATAATAGGATAAGCTTGTCTATCTCTTAAATCAGTGGTGATTTCAAAAGAAGGCTCAGTTGGAAATTGTGCAGAAGCATTTCTATTAGAAGTAGTGTTTGGAACTCCAAAAGGAGCTTCTCCAGGCCAAACTTCCCATCTCATTTTTTCAGCATTAATCGCCACACCATTTCTAATTAAAGTACCAGAGATTTTAGACCTATTTGGTTTAGACCCTGCTGTTACACTGATTAGAACTTTTAGATTCTCATCATTAAATTCATAAGGATCAAAAATAAATGTACTTTTAGCGGTACTCATAGCATGAATTACATCTGCTAAATCAGCGACTGGTAAGCCAAACTGAACTCTTGCTTGAGCAATTGCTCCAGTGTTCTTAGAAAGATTTGCACTAATTAAAACATCAAATAGTTCCATGTAACTCTCTAGAACAATATTAGTTCCTACTAACCCTAAAGTTGTAACTCTTTTATACTTTTTTCTAGCAGATCCTGAGCCGTGCATTAAAGTTGAATAAAAAGATAGAGATCCATCAGCATTAGATGTAAAAGAATCTGCCGAACCAATAATTGAACTCAATCTTGTGTTATTATCTGGCATAGCAGTGTTTAAAGTTGCTTTACCTGTAGCTGTATCAACAAAATACATTTTTCTGTTGATCATTTTGAAGTCTGTTGCATCTATTCCCAGAATAGATTTAACTAAAGTGTTTACTTGTGTAATTGTATACATGTTTTAAGCATTAAAGATTTCAGAAAAAGGAATTCTTAAGTATTCAGACTCATTTTTAACAGCAAAAATAAAGTTCATTGCTAAAAACTCTTGATCTAAATCAGCTATATCTTTAGCAGAATAGACATAATCAGCTGTATCATCAAGTTTTTGAGATTCACCTGTTAAGTCAGTTGTTAAAGAAACTGGTCTATTTGCAAGCTTAATATAGGACTTTCTGGAGGCACCTAATTGGTTATAGCCATTTCCCTCTAAAAGGTACTTTAATGAGCCAAAATTGCTGTCTGAAACCCCTGTTACTACATAATGAAATCCCTTCATTTGAATAGTTCTATTAGCAAGCTGTTCAGACCACAATTTACCGTTTAAAGTGGTAATGTTTTCAATTAAAACGACTCCTGGTGTTACAGGTTTAACTCTAATTCCAGGATTTACTATGCCATCTACAGCTGGATCTGCTAAAACTAGTAGTCTAACTTGAGTAGCTAAGAGCTTATCTCCACTATTGTAATACCGGAAATCTGCTCCTTCTGTGGTAGGTTCTACAAAACCAACTACTTTATCTCCAGATACTACTTTGTATCCACCAGAAGTTGCTTGAAGAGTCTTATTATTAAATAAGGACAATGCAGGTAACTCATTAGTATCCATAATAGTACCTGAAGCTAATTTATGTAGTGTGGCTACACTTAGAAGTTTAGAAACTTGCAAAGCAGCTTCTACTTCAGGATTAATGTTGTATAGAAAAAATTCTTTCATTTTTTAAAATTTAAACACAAATATACGAACTATGCCAGATATAAGTATGTGTCAGGACAAAGAATGTCCAAAAAGATCCAAATGTTACAGATTTACGGCTGCTCATAGTCCTCTATGGCAAGCATACTATACTCAGTCCCCAAGGAATCAAGAAACTAATGAGTGTGACTATTTTATGGATAATTTCACCTAAAACTAAGATTATGCCCTATATAAACCTAAAAAATATCGACGAATTAACATGACATACGAAGAAATAAAAAATAGTTTAAAACCACATTTAGGAACTTGGAAATGGTGGAGAGACGAAAGAAGACCTGGCTACATGGTATTTTTTAAAGTTGCAGATAATTTTGATTCTTTAATAATATCTCCTAAGTCTGGAGATCCTTATACTTTAACAGATCATTTTACTATTTACCGTCCAGATTCAGAATGTCCTCCAAAATGTAAAACTGTAAAGAGAAATAATGTTTTAGATAGGGGATTTGTAACTGTTTCAGAATCAGATGTACTACAATACCTAGAAGAAAGCCTAGATGAGTTTAAAAACCATCCTGCTTATTTGTACTTATTAAATAAATCTAAAACTACCCCATATTATGAAAACTACTAAAGAACTTGAAGAGTACACTATGTCTCTAGATTTTAAAAAAGGAGATAAGGTAAAATTAAATCCGGACTTATCTTTTATAGATAGCCAACTGTTTACTGAGCCATTACCTGGAGCTGCTGAAATTAGTTTAAAAAGTAGACCTTTTGGAACTATCCGAAGTATCTCAGATGAGGCTCCTTATTACAAGTCAGTAGCTTGGTTTAACGAGTTTTCAAATGGAATTTTCTTACCCTGTTTACTACATGTTAACTCTGCTCCAAATTATGAAGCTTACTAAACTAAATCTATTTAAAAATGTTAGAAATCAATAAATATTACTTTGTAGAAGACAATTTTAATTCGTGGATACTAAAGATTACGGAAATTAGTCCATCAGAACGTATTATAGGTTTCTGTAAACAAGTTGGGGACATCCCCTACTATAAAGAGTGGTCTTTTTCTGGTTATTTTGCTGATTTGAATAACAAAGAAATAAAGTATACTTTAGCCCTTGCAGAGCAAATAAAACAGTGGATACCTGAACAGTATGAAGATTTTTTAAAATGTAATCATGGAGAGAAATTTTATGAAGCTTATTAAACCACAATTTCAATACAATGACAACTTACAACAATTTTAAAATAGGAGACTTAGTTAAAGCTAAATTAGGTTATCCTTATTACGAAGGAGCAGGTTTTAACAGATTAAAACTTAATGGGCCTTTTAAAATTCATAGATTTTCACAGGCTACCCCGAGACTCGATGGAAGTAAACGGGATGTTGCTTGGTTTGAAGAAATTGAAGGTTTAGGTGTTTATCTTGGAGCATTAGAACTGGTGTCATCAGTGTCCCATTACGAAAATTATTATTAACCAAAAAAATGATTTATTTCATATCAAATCAAACAGAAATACAACATACATATGACTACACTATTTTAACTGTCCAAGAATTTAAAGAAGTTTTTAACACTGGTTTAAAGGGTGACCAGAGTATAGATTTGGAAACTACAGGATTTGATCCACATGTAGAATCTATTTTAAGTTTTCAGATAGGAAATAGTGTAGATCAATATGTTTTAGATTGGGCTTTTGTAGATCATGAATTACTAGAAATAATAAATAAAAGAATTCAACAAGATACATTCTTATTTCAAAATGCAAAATTTGACTTAAAGTTTTTGTATAAATACAATCTGATTCCTAAATTAGTTTATGACACTTATTTAGCTGAAGCAGTTTTAACTAAAGGTATTGAAAGAGAAAGAAAGTCTCTAGATTATCTGTGTCAAAAGTATTTAAAAATCCATTTAGATAAAAGTATACGAGGCAATATTCACAGAGAAGGTTTAACTCCTAGGGTAATAAAGTACGCAGCAGATGATGTAAAGTACTTACATGAACTTAGGGAAAAACAAACTGTAAAACTTGAGGCTTATAACTTATTAAAGGATTTAAGTATTGAAAATAAATTTGTAAAAGCATTAGCTTATATTGAGTATTGTGGTTTTTATTTAGATCAACAAGCTTGGAGAGTTAAAATTCAGAAAGATAATGAAGTTCTAAAACAAAAAGAAGAAGTTTTAAATACTTTTATCTTAGAAAATTCACAATTATTTCCCGAATTCATAGATACTCAATTAGATTTATTTTCAGATGAATTAACAACCAGTATTAATTGGAGCAGTCCAATGCAAGTGATCAAGTTTTTTCACAAACTTGATATTAATACTAAAACAAGAGATAAAAAAACTGGAGAAGAAAAACACTCTGTTGAAGCAGATGTTTTAGAGTTAGAAATCCATAAACATCCTATAGTTGAAAAATATTTAGAGTTTAAATCAGCTGAAAAAGTAGTTACAACTTATGGAGAGAATTTTATTGATCAAATTAACCCTATTACAGGAAGATTACATACTCAGTTTTCTCAAATTATGTCCTCAGGAAGAACCTCTTCTGGAGGACAAGATAAGCAAAGAAAAATTAAGTTTATTAACTTTCAAAATATACCCGCAGACAAAGAGACTAGGAAGTGTTTTAAAGCTCAAGAAGGGAACACTTTAATTGTTGCAGACTACAGCAGTCAGGAGGCAATCGTGCTAGTCAATGAATCATTAGAGCCAAGATTACTAGAGTTTTATAGGTCTGGAGAAAATGATATGCACTCTTATGTTGCCAGAGAAATTTATCCTGAACTAAAAGGGTTAAATTTAAAAGATATAAAGAAGTTATATCCAGAGAAAAGACAAACTGCTAAAATTGCAGGCTTTGCACTTGTATATGGAGCTGAGCCTATAACTATTTCAGTTCAGTGTAAAATTCCATTAGAAGATGCACAATTTTTCTATGATTCTTATATGGCAGCTTTTTCCGGTCTAAAAGACTATTTTAAACAGTGTCATCAGCAAGCTTTTAAAGATGGTTATATTTTAATTGATAAACATTACGGTTCAAAATGTTTTATACAATATTTTGAAGAGTTTAAAGAGAATCAAAAAAAGTTAACCCGAGAATTTTGGGAAGAGTATCGAGAGGAAAAGTTAAAAGATTCATCAAAGTTTAATAAAACTCTTAAACCCTTAGTTAGAAAAGTGTTTAAGAAGCGCTCAGAAATTGAAAGAACAAGTGTAAATTACCGGATTCAAGGAATTTCTTCAAGAATTTCTAAAGTAGCTGGAATACTCCTGTTCGATAAAATAATTGAAGAGGGGCAATTCAATAAAGCTAAGATAGTAAACTTTGTTCATGATGAACTTATAGTTGAAGTAGGTATGCAAGAATCCGAAAAATGGGCAGAGATTACACAAGAATGTATGGAAAAAGCAGGAACTTACTGGTGTAAAACCATTTTGTTAAAAGCAGTTCCTTTAATCACTAATGTATGGACAAAATAAACACCTAAATAAATGAATAAAGAATTTATACAAAAAGCTTTAAATGGAGAAGTCTTTCTTAGGTTTAAAACTGAGAAAGAATTACGTGAGGAAGGTAGATGGTTTTCATCTTCTGTAGTGGAGTTACCTAGTAATTGGGGAAACAAACATCAAGAAGAAAAAAGAAAATTGTTAGGATGTTCTTTAAGTCTACTTAACGATGAGATTAAGAAGCAGTTAAGAGAAAATAAAGAGAACGTGTTATACATTTTAGATGATGAAATATTTTTCAGTGGAGATTATTTTACAACTTTACCCATCACTACTTTTTACGAGGCTTATTAAAAAACTTTTTAACTATGGACTTAAAACAAATAGAATTTGACTTTAAAACAGGGAAAGGACACCTCTATAGATTTAAAACAGAGGAAGAATTTAAAAGAGATAATCAATGGGAAAATGATCATCCTTTTTCGTGGAATTCAGGTAAACAAATGAATGAATTTATGGGCCAACAAATAAACACAGATTTACTAAGTGATGTAGACTCCTATTGGTTTAAATATTTAGGAACTCTTAATGGAATTCCTTGTAGATGGAATATGAATTTTTCTCAGGTTGTAAAAATTTATTCTGTTACACATTATTACGAATCTTATTAATCAAAAAAACATGGAAGAACAAAATAACTATTCAGCCTTTACTAAAAGGGAACAACCATTCAGATTTTTAACAAGGGAAGAGGTGGTAGATCCAGATACAGGAAATTATAGACCACCTTGGACTAGCACAATGTTGAAGATCTGTGGTAAAAAAGTAGATGTTGGTGAAATGGAAGCTATTAATAGTATGGGCTTTCAGTATCCTGTAGGTGGTATACTTTTTAGTTTTCGTTGGTCATCTATTATTCCTATTGGAAACTCTTTTTATGAAGCGTATTAATTAATTATGTTTAAACGAAAGACAGGTTTAGAGGAGAATTGGATATTTTTAGAAAATCCGATTTACCAAACTAAAGTAGCTGAGGAAGTTCTACGAAAGTTAAAACTAGGTAAAAGTAAGAGAAGAATAGACCTGCGCTTTAATGATAGTCACAACACAGGAATATCCATAAGTTTACGTAAGTTCCTTGAACTGAAAAAAACTTATGGTAACCTGAAAGAAATAAAGAAGTTCTATAAAAACAAATATCACCTATGAAATTTATTATAGACACTACTTGTGAATTAAGTCCTGATTTACAGTATTTTTATTTTCTTATACAGACAGGCAAATTAAAAGAAGCTAATCAATTTGAAACAGAGAATAGTCCTTTTGAAGGTAATCCAATTGAATCTTATAAAGACAAGCTTATTAGACTAGGTTATCTAGTTAACTCAACAACTCCAAACAAGCTAAAGAAGCTTAAAACAAGTACTGTTGATGAATTAATAGATAATATTATTCCAGACTACCGTGCCAAATTTAAAAATAAAAAGGCAGGGGCTATTGGAGATGCGAAAGCTATTAAGAATAAATTTGAAAGATTTTTTAAGGAATATCCAGAGTATGCTGATAAAGAATTAATACTAGATGCAACTCAAAGATATATTAATACCTGTGCAAGAGACAACTTTAAGTTTCTTATGCAAGCTGATTATTTAATTTTTAAAAACAACCAAGATGGTGGTGGAAGTAAAAGCACTTTAGCAGCTTTTTGTGAAGAAGTTTTAAACTTAACTTATAGTAATGGAAAACAATCCGGAGACCAAGGAGACGATATTTGATAAAGTCCACTCTGAAATTGTTGCAAACAAGACTAAAAAGGAAGCAGGAGGAATTACAAGTATTTCTATTCCTTTTCCTAGGTTATCTTTAAAATTTCCTGGATGGGTAAAACATTCTTATACTATAATTACAGCGTCAAGTGGGATAAAAATAAATTTCAACCAGAACTTGCATATATTAATTATTTTTCGTATATTTACAGTATAAACAAGTAAATTATGAAAATACCTAAAATTTTATTCAAAAATAAAAAACCTCAAAGTGGTATTTATTGTATAGAAAATACAATAAATGGAAAACTTTACATTGGTAGTTCTCTAAATATGTATCAAAGATTACATGCTCATAGAATTTATCTTAATAATAATGTTCATCAAAATAAAAAACTACAAAATTCATGGAACAAACATACAGAATCTAATTTTATATGTTATTCTATTGAAAATTGCAATAAAGAATTATTAACTGAAAAAGAACAGTATTATATTGATACTTTAAAACCTTGGTATAACATAACTATATTAGTTATTAGAAACATTCCTTCATTTGAAAGTAGAATTAAAATATCAGATACTTTAAAAGATGGTTATAAAACAGGAAGAATTAAAATAACCAAATCTAGAAATGTAGATTCTTATGATTTAGAAGGAAATTTTATTAAATCTTATAAGACTATTAGAGAATGTTCTAAAGATTTAAATATAAATCATACTTCAATACAAAGAGTTTTAAAAGGTTTATATAAACAATGTAAAGGTTATCAATTCAAATATCATGAGGATATAAAAGAAATGAATAAAATAAAAATTGATATTGCAGGTAGATCAGTTAGAAAACCTGTCCCAATAAAATCGGATAAATTGCTGGAAAACCCTGAAGAGGATAATCAGCAGCCTATCATTAATTTAAAAGATTAGTGCGGGTTCAACGACTAGATATTGAAACTAGAAATAGAATATAATATATCCACGAACATCCGACATTTAAATTAAATAATTAAAAATGAAGATAATTATCAAATTATATCTAGAAAAACTAAAGGAACAAAAAATATGATAAATCTAGCTAAAAAATATAATCTAAAACTTAGAATTATTTATTATTAAATGATGATATAGTCTGACCTGTAGATATAACATTTAGAAACTACAGAAATAAAGGATAAAGAGCCTTTATGATAACAATTAGAGGTAAAACAAAAATTGCCAAATTCTTCACTGTTATGTCAGTATATGATTTTATTAAACAACATCCGGAAGCTACAGTAAAGATTTTTTATTTTGCTTTAGAGGAAAGTAAGGAAAAGTTTTGGTTAAGTGTTATAAGTACACTACTTCAAGAAAATTACGGTATTACTATTTCTCCATCTGAGCTTATGTCTCTAGGAGATTACACCTTAACAGACGAGGTTCTAGAGTGTATTAATACTGTGAAAAAAGAGGTTGATGAGATGGAAAAGCACATTGAAGTAATAGATAATGTATTTAATGGATTTGGGATTTATCAAATAGTTAAACAACATTTTGACAATAATCCTGAAATAGGTAAATTTGAAGAAATAGTAAGAAAAGGTTCAACAACAAAAGGAAAATTTATTTATGCTAATCCAGATTACTATGTATTTGTAGTAACTGACCAAGTAAACTTGTTGATTCCAGAACCAAAAAGTGATTATAATCCTAGTAGAACTTTGCATGAAGCAATGGGTGTATTCTCTCAAGAATACTGCTTAAAACAAATGCAAAAAAGACTCGGATGTGTAGTTATTAATATTCAACAACAAGTAGCCTCTGGAGAAAATCAAGAATTTTACAAAGGCCAAACTATTGAGAAAAAATTAGAGCCCAGTCTAAGTGAATTAGCAGATAATAAACTAACACAAAGAGACGCCGACTTAGTATTGGGAATTTTTGCTCCAACAAGATACGAATTGAGTTCCTATCGAGGATATAACATACAAAAATTAAAAGATAAATATAGAGCATTAATATTCTTAAAAGATCGTCATTATGGACTAGCTAATAACTATGTACATATGTATTTTAATGGTGCTATCAATAAGTTTAAAGAGTTGCCAAAGTCAGAGGAAATGACTCCAGCCATTTATCAACAAATTATTGATAACAAATATTAAAATTATGAGTGTAGTTGCCATTGTAGGCAAATCAGGAGAGGGAAAATCTACTGCCGCAGGGAAGGTAGATGAATTAGAAATTACAGGTTTAGATCCTAAATCTACTTTCTATATAAATGTCGCTGCAAAAGACTTACCATTTCGTAGCTGGAGTAAACTGTACAATACGAGCAATAAAAACTATTTAGAGAGCTCAGATAGTAAAGTGATTACAGAAGTGATAAATCAAGTAAGTCAAAAAGCTCCTCATATTCAAGATTTAGTAATTGACGATGCTCAATTTATTATGTCGTTTGAGTATATGAGAAGAGCTAAAGAAAATGGATATAATAAATTTATTGATATTGGTCTTTCTACCAAACAATTAATAGACTCTGCAAAAAGTGTTAGAAAAGATTTAAATGTTTATTTCTTATGGCACACAGAAGATAATAAAGAATTTGGTTTTAAAATGAAGACAGTCGGTAATATGATCGACCAGTACCTCACTCTTGAAGCTTTATTTACAATTATTTTGTATAGTAAAGTTGAAAAGAACAATGCAGGTGCAATGCAATATTACTTTGTAACAAACAATGATGGTAAATTTCCAGCTAAGTCACCTGTTGGAATGTTTACTGAGTTGTACATTAAAAATGATTTAAATCTCGTAAAAAAATATATTAAAGAGTATTATGGATAACACCCTAGAATTTGGAATTCCAAAAGTAAAAAGAAAGGAAAAACTAGATTACTTTCCGGAGAAGATGGTTTTAACAATTGTTAGACCTTCTAAAGAAGAAAAAACTACTAAACTTGTATTAAACTCAACTGCTTCTAAAATCTTGGACTTAGGTAAAGGTTCTTTACTAGCCTTTAGTTTTAGTAAAGACTTAGTAGTAAATGTATCAAGTAAAATTGAAGAGGCAGATGGAAAAAATTATTTTGATGTATACCAACAAGCAGGTCTTGCGGGCTGTTATATCTTAAATAAACCTTCTGCTGAATATATTGTTGAAAAATATGCAGGTTCTTCACAGGAGAATATTGTTCATATTGAGTTAAGCTTATCTGAATTAGATATTAACTACCCAATTTTAAAGATCAAAGGAGCTTTAAATACAGAAACTGTAAATTATAATGAACTGGTACAAACCACAACCAACGAAGCCTAATCTTGAAACATTAAGGCAAAGGTCATCAAAAATTTTACAAACTTTTAGCAAAGTTGTAGAAGAATTACAGACTACTAATACTGAAGTAAAAGAACTTGTAGAGGAAAATATCGAAGTAATTACTTCCCTTCAGGCTGAGAACAAAGTTTTAGTAGACCTAGAAACTTCAAACAACAAAATCATCAATAACATTAATAAACTTTTAGATAAATAAATCATTATGTCGTATAATTGGGAAGAAGAAAAACAAGTTGTTATTTTTAACAACGGTAAAGCTGGAGAAGTAACATGTACTGCATCTCTTAGAGATACAACCGGAGAAACTGGGCCAAATGGTAATCCACTACCTCCATATATGTTGACTTTGAAAGACAGTAAGAATGTAGATGCAGAAGGTAACCCAAAAACAATTGAGGTTCCTTATTACTTGCCTGTAGAGCCAACTGAAGGCGACTCTAAAGGGTTGACAAGGTTAAGAGCTACTATGCAAGCAGCTCGTTATTTGTATGAGGCTATGACTAGCAGTACTAATTTACCTACAGCAGATACTTCTGAGGAAGCTTTTAAAGCTGTAATGAATGCATGTATTCAAGCTGGTCAAGTACAAGTAAGAGCCTTTGTACACTATGAAAAAGGTGGTAAACCACATAGCTTTTTAAGTATGTTGACTGGTTTTAAAAGAGGAATTGTTTCTACTTCTAATACAGCTTTTGTGTTTCCAGAAACTAACTTCATGGTTAGACCTCCAAAGGCTAACACTGAAACTGTAACTACTACTACAGAAGCTACAGAAATTGATGCCTTATTCGGTAAATAATTAAATAATAGTAGAGGGGGTGAAATTCCCCCTTTATTTTTTTCTATGAAAACACCTTATTTCTTTGAATTAACTTATTCAGAAATTGAGGAAAAATATGGGCAACAATATTTACTTAAGTATCTTTATCCTGAACTTAAAATTGGAAAGAATCACTCTCCTTTAAGAAGAGATGAAGATCCTTCCTTTTTAATTGGAGTAAATACAAATGGAACAATATATTGGAAAGACCAGAGAACAGGATTAAGTGGAAACTTATATACATTAATAATTGAAAGAGAACCTAGTGTAAGTAATTTTCCAGAAGCTATTTATTTTATAAATAGACAACTTCAAAGACTAAATATTCAACCTATTGATAAAGCCTCTCTTTCAGCCATAAAAACAAAGCAATTTAAACTGGGTGTGGTGAGAAGACAATGGTTACAACATGATATAGATTACTGGGCACAATTTGGCATTAGTAAAAAAACTTTAGAATTATACAATGTATCGCCAATTGAGTGGATTTATCTAAATCCTAATACAAAATATGAAACCCTTATAGTTGCAGATAAATTTTCATATGTGTTTAAAGAGACTAAAGATAGTCTTGTAACTTTAAAAGTTTACCAACCCTTTTCTACCACAGCTAAGTGGTTTTCAGATTGTACTGAACAAATTTCAGCATGGCACGGATGGGTACAAATGGATAAAAATGCAGATGTTTTAATTTGGACAAAAAGTTTAAAGGATGTTATGAGCATTCGGGAAACAACAGGTTTTAATTCAGTCAGTTTACAAGCTGAATCTTGGATGCCTAAGGTATCTGTAGTTAATGAATTAAAACAAAGATTTAGACAAATTTATCTTCTTTATGATAATGATTTAAATAGTGAACAAAACTGGGGCAGAAATTTAGGAGCTAAAATTGCTAATACATTTGATATAAAACAGATTGAAATTCCGGACTTATTCAACTGTAAAGATTACAGTCAATTATATCAAAATTATCAAGAACAAGCACTTCAAATATTAAATGGTTTATTATGAAACAGTTTATTTTTTATAGCCCCTCAGCACAACAGTTAATTGAGAGGTTTAATATCTTAGCCGAAACGTTAAGTGGAATGAGTATTAGTGACCAAGACTTTCGAGATGTTCAAGCAAAAGCTATGGAATGTCATGAGGAAGTTAGGTTATTATTAGAAAAGGTTAGAGGTAAAAAAGGACAGTATTACTTTAGTGTTCCAAGAGTAACTATAGTGTGTCAACAGCAAGAGAACAAATATGTATTTGCAGCATCTCGTTGCTCTCCTTTAGATGCTTTTATAAAAAAACAAGGACGAGAAAAATGTATTGAACGGATTAACAAAGAAAAGTATTTACTAGAAGTCGCAACTAAAGATGTACCTACTGAGAAATTTACAGAGTGGTTTATCAGTAATGCTAAAAACTTAGTTAATCAAGTTATTCTCGATACAACCTTATTAGCAAAATTCAAATGAGAGATTTTGGAAATGTATACAGTATAGTAATTCCAAAATTTATCACACATGTTAGAAGAAGGCCTCCATTAAAAAATGGAAAAATTTCAAAAAGTAAAAAGTCAGAATACTGGAAATTAAACTATAATAAAGTTTATTCCCAGTCTGTGCATTTTGCTGAAAGAAATTATATGGCAACACAGCTACATACCTTTTTAGAGGGGTATATAAAAACCATAAAAGTAGTGCCACCAATTAGAATTGAAATTGATTTTTATGTACCAATTAATTACGGCAGTTTAAGTATAAGAAAAGATAGTGAGACAAAAGAATATAAACTATGCTGGAAAGAAGCTAGTAAAAACTATGTTCCTAACTGGGATGATGAGAATGGGTTATTTATACTTTGGTTTAAAACTGTAAAAGATCATTTAACTACATCTGGAATAATTACAGATGATAATGTATCCATAGTTAGAGGAGGAGGTTGGAATACCTACTTTGTAGATACTATAGATGACAGAAAAATGGTCATAAAATTAATTGAAATATGATAATACCAAGAGAAGATTACCTTTCGAATGAAGGCGTAAATCAATCTAAACTAAAATTAATAGCAATACCCTCTTTGTATAAAAATTATACACCAAAAGAAGAGGATGATGAAGATAGTGACCCAGATCACTTTAAAAAGGGAACTTTTATAGATGATATTCTATATAATTCTACCACAATTTGGGATAAATACATTGTAAGTACTGTTAAAATACCTACTGCTAGTTTACTTGAATTAGCTCATAAAGCTGCTAAACGAGACTGTATAGTTCCTGAACAGGTAGAAGAAATCAGTAAAGAACTTCAGTTATGGAGCAATACCAAGGATGAAAAAAAAAGAATTGAGAAGTTTAATAATACTGAATTTTGGGACTATATAAAATTCTTAAAAGAAGCTAAAGGAAAAATAATTCTCAGTCAAGAAGAATATGACGTCATGATGTATAATTATGATAACTTAAGTGGTATTTTTCAAGGTATGAGGATGAAAGATTGTTTAACAGCGGAGTATAAGGGAATTAAGTTAAAAGGGGAGCTAGACTTTTTAAACATTAAAGAGTATACTTGGAAAGTAGAGGATTTAAAGAGTACACAAGATTTGAATAATTTTTCTTACTCTATTTTAAAGTATAGGTATGAATTCCAAATGGCTTTTTATGAGTTTTTAGTGGAACATAATACTGATGCAGTTGGGATCTCTTCAAAACATATGAAAGAACGAGGTATGTGGAGAGTTATTAGCAATAGACTGAGTTTACCAACCTTTAGTATCCTTAATCCCTGGGATGCTTGGTTTTCTTTTGTTGAAGGAAATAGGTATTATATGGGGGTGCAGGAAGCTCTAGAAAGGCTACTATGGCATTTAGAACATGATAAGTGGGATTATCCTCGAGAATACTACGAAAAGGGCTACATTATTCCATATTGCAATCCGCGATATATTCTTGAAGAATCTGTTAATAACAATAAAAACCAACTAAAACTGTTTTAATTATGGTAACTTTTCGAGATAATTATGTAACTTTATTTCTTTTACCATTATTGAAACTTAATAATGCATGGTTACAAAAAAGAATAAAGGGTCATCGCAGGCTTATTAATGGGTATATGTATCTAGATAATGAAGATACTGAGCATTTTAAACAGGATCATATAAGTATGATTATTCAAACTTATCAATCTGAAGACTTTAGTGAAGAAGAAAACAAATTACTAGTACATCCAGACCTAGTTAGTTACTATGATATATGTCATACTAAGTACTCGGTTTTTGTGTTTAATATGAGTCGTTATGATGATTACTATAAGTTTTTAGAGGGTAAATATTCAGAGTTTTCAAATTGGGCTAAACAATTAATTATTGAGAAATCAATTGGAGAGATGGATGATGTTGTTTTAGCAAAAGCCATTTTAGAAAAATCTGAAACTTTAAAACCATTGGTATCTGAAAAATATGGAGTTGAAATAGATGTATTAAAGGATTGTGAATTAGGCCCTATTTGGTCTTCTGCAACTGAAAAAAATATTTTAACTCAAGAGTTATTTAACAAGTTAGACAAAAGTGGTAAAGTTAATTTAAATCACAGACACACAACATGAGTAAAAAACTATTTACAGTAAGAAAAAATCCCGAGTATTCTTACTCCTCAAATAAAGCAAGTGCAGTTAAAATTCCTAAAAAAGCCATTTACTCAATTTATTTTCAAGGAGTGGCGGTAATTCATATAGAGGATTTTATACCTGAAAAAAAACAATTAGCTAAAGAACTGTGTAAATTTTTAAATTCTTCACAATATGAGCAACCCCTTCAAGTTACTTGATCCTGTAATTTTTACATCGAATAATGATGGGTTAAATTTAGGAATTGTAATAAAAGTACAACCTACGTATATTGAGTGTTATCCTATTTATTTTTGTCTAGATCTTGACAGGTTCAAGGAGGTATTAACTTGTCGAAAACTATCGTTTCATGCAACAAGAAAAATGTTGAGTTCCCAGCTTGTAGTTCCGATCTCTAAAGATACTATAGAATACTTAAAAGCAGAAAAGCATTTTAAACTAGCTTATGAATTTTTTTCTAAAATTTTATATATAAACAAAAATAATCTACAAGATGTATCTTAAAAAAAATCAACTCGAACTAAGAAGTCGATTTAAAAATGGAGATGTGATTAGTGATAGAGGAGAGCTTTACGTAGTGCTTGGTAAACTTAGATCAGGAAATTTAAAACTTCTTTTTATAAGAGGACTCTTATATGTAATGCAAGATGTTCCGGCTTCAGATCGTCCTCCTCTTTCTGAAATCATTAAACAATATACACACTATAAAACTTCATATCATGGAGTAGTTAAAGTGGCTGAATCTGAGTTAGAATTCTTTGAAATAAAAGACATAGTTGATCAAGTTAGAAACTTAATAAACTCCCAACATTATGGCTAACATAACTAGATTTAAAAAGGGAAGCCCAATAGTATTCAGAAAACGTCAGAGCTTATACTTTGAAATTGTTTTAAATGTAACTGAAAAAGACACAGTTCATTATATAAATTTACAGACCAGTGTATTTTCGCAATCTCCTGTAACACTAAAAGATCTTTTACTTCGTAGAAATTGGATCTACAGTAATGAGGCAGCACTTGTAGCACTTGAAGAATTAAAAGATAGAAATTTATTAGACAATTATAATACAGCAAAACAATTATTATGTCCATAGTAACTATTGAAAAAGAAGAAACACAAAAAAGATCAATTCAAAAATCTATTGATCAAAGTGCCGAAGCTTTAGTTTATGACATATTACAAAAAAGTCAATACGTTAAACCAATAGACTCCACAGTAAGAGAGACTGTGGCTAATGGTGTAGATGCCTTAAAAGAAAAAGAAATAGCAGAATTAATTATAAGTGGCAAGAAACAAGAAGAAGATTACTTTATAAAAAGAAATGGACAACAATATAAAGACAGTAATTTTAATCGAGACTACTACGACCTAAAATGGTTTAGTCCTATTAATGAAGTTGTAATACACTATATTCAGGGTGTAGGTACAGGATTTTGTGACAAAGTAGAAATATCTGATACTGGAGTAGGCCTTTCTCCAGAGAGATTTAGAAATTTATTTAATCTTGGATATTCAACCAAGAGAAATACTAATAAAGGAGCATTAGGGGGTTATGGATTGGGGGCCAAGTCTCCTCTATCTACTGGTATTGATTTTTATACAATTGAAACCAATTATAATGGAATGACACTAGTAGCTAATTGCTATAACCACAAAACTGAAATGGTAATTGGTAGATTTAATGAAGATGGATCTGAAAACCCGTTTATTACATTTACTGATAAAGCTGGAGAAGAAATAACTTGGCATTATAAACCAACTACCGAGAAAAATGGAACAAAAGTTATTATTCCTTCAAAAAGAATAAACCGAGATAAATATACCCAAGCCGTTAAATCACAACTTTTATATTTTGATAAAGTTAAATTTTTTACTACTCAGGAATATGGATATAAGAGTGAGGAGACGTTTAAAGCAAGAGTACTTTATAACAGTAATAATATTATTATTAGTGATAATAATTACTATAGCAAGCCACACGTCTTAATAGTAAAAGATGCAGCTAGTACTGAAGCTGTGTGTTACGGATATGTGGACTTTAGAGAGATGGAGATGGAAGAATTATTTTCTTCTGTAGGAATTAAATGTACTATCAGATCTGTAATTAAAAATGAAGATACAGGAGAAGAACAAGTTTTACAGGAAGGAGTTTCAGTAACTCCAAGTAGAGAATCTATTTTATTTGATGACCACACTCGTAACTACATCATCACTAAGTTTAAAGAGGTACAAGAAGAAGCTAGTCAATTGGTCTCAGATAAATTAAAAGAGAAAGACTTTTTAGCTTGGATTGATAAGGCAAGTAATGCTTTATCTAATTCTGGATCAGATCCTATTTTAAATAGACTTTCAAAAATCATTAATAAAGAAGAGATCAACCCTATTTTCCCAGGAACTAAAATTAAATACTTAAGTAATCCAAATGCAATGTTTCCTGGCTTCTATATTAAAGAGGTGTTTTTAGCTAATGAATATAGAAATGGAAGGTATGAATTTAAATTAAAGAGAGAATTTGCAAATACCGGATGGATTAATCCTACTTTAATTTTCTTTAAAGATGCTGATACTGATAGGGAGAAAGACCACTATCTTCAATCTTACGCTACTTCTTTAGGATATTCAAAGTTCTATTTAGTTGAGGAAATGGCGGAAGATTTATATATTGGAAGTCCAAAACTAAATAAAGATAGAAGTTTATTTTCAGAAGAAGAATTAGATGCGATAGAAGAAAAACATAAAGTCTCTCGATTAAATGCTAAAACAGAAATCTGGCAATTATATTCTAGTTCCAAACATTTTAAAAATTATTCTGAAGTAGTCATTCCAGAAGATTGGCTGAAAACTTTTAGAGATAAAAATAAGGAAGAAGAAGACACAGTTGAACAAGTTAAAATAAAAGCATTATCTCCTAAAGAACAAAGAGCATTAGCAGCTAAGACTGTTTGTTATAAGCCTGTTTCACGAGGTGGGTATAACACAGATGAAGATTTATTTAAGTGGATGAAACAGGAGCCTTTTATTGCTGAATTAAAAGACGGAACTTATTCCAATTCTTATTATGGTGGAACAGAAGATGAAATATCTTTAAAATTAATTGCACTTCTTTCAAAAGAAACTGTTACAGCTTTTAGAGTGTCTAGTGCAAATGTAAAACACTTTAAATCCCTTAAAAAGGTAAAAACCTTTTTTGAAAAAATAGACAATAATAATACCATAACTATGTCACCCGAATTAATTAATTGGTACACTGGGTATCTCATTCATCAAGCTTCCCATAAGTTTAAATTCTTAAAAGGTTGGAAAAGTTTTAACATAGAAATTTTTGAGGTTTATGAGACTCTTTTAGCTTTTCATGAGAAATACTATAGGCACCTATACAAGGATATATACGAGTTTAAAGATTCAAAAGCAGGTGCAGATATGTTAGAAACTTGTGGTAAAATTCTTCAACTTCAAACATACGCAATGGAGCATACTGATGAGGTTGAAATTAAAACAAAAGCAAGTGAGTTATTTGGATTAGAATATAAAAATGGTAAGGCTGTAATCAATGAGTATTACCAACTTCTACTAGTTTTAGAGGATTATTGTGAATCAATTTATCCATTATTAAACGAAATTCCTCTTTTAGTTGAAGGTAAATATGTTCCGAACCAAGTTGAGCATTTAATTAAAGAATTTATTGAAGTTAAAGGCTTAAATGAATTTGAATGGGATAAATCCCTTATGGACAATATTAAAACTCCTCCGCAAGATGTCACTGAACCAGCAGAAAACACAGAGATTGAAGAAGCATTCGCCGATACAGAATAGAACTTTAAATGTTGAACTTTCTTGTCGAAGAAATTATTTTACTAGGAATCTTCTAGCTGCTAGAGCTAAAATAGAAGGATTAAAACTCTCAAAATTTCACCCTGCAACTGGAAATCCCATTCATGTTTTTTCAGCAGAAGAAAGAATGGAATTAGAGCTTATTATCACCATGATAAATGAGTTTAGAAGTAAGTTACCTCGAAGAAGATTTAACCTTTATAAAGAGGCCCAGGAAGAATATGGAAAGACGTATATTCCGGTAAGTAAACTTAAATTTACCTCTATACAGGCTTCTGACCCCTTTAATACAAATTATCTAATTTAACGTTTTAATAATCAATGAGTTAACTTCCCATTAAGTCGGTAAATCTGTTCCTTTTAATAGTACCCAATTCTAGATCCGGTGAATTTAAAAACACAGTGCTTCTAACGGAAGTTAGCTCTTTTTTCGTATATTTGTACATCTAAAAAATTTAATACACAAACATGTTTACATTTTCAAAAAATAAAGAAAATACACTTATCACCGGAACAATTTACGGTGATGTCTTTGGAGTAAAATACTCTGAAGTTTTATATAAATCTATGCAAGATCTGGAAACAGAACTTGTAGCGGCTACTACGGGGCAGCAAGCTAAAGAAATTACAGAAAAATTCAAAGCCCTTACTGTAGAAGATCCTAATGCTGTAACCACCTCAGATGTACATCCAGACATTTATGTTGCAAATACTGGAGATTTTTATCTTACAGTTTCTGGTAAAAAATCCTCTGTACCAATGCCTTCTGCTTTGGTAAACAGAATGAGAGATGCACTAGATAAAGGATTATCAATTGATCCTCTAATTAAATTTTGGATTAGATTCTTACGTAATCACAAATTAAGAAACATCTGTGGCTCTAAAGGTGAACAAGCAAGTTTTGCAGAAAGAGTTTTTAACTATGTTAATATGGACTTCTTAAATGAAGATCAGCTTGAGAAGCTTATAGATGAAAAGGGATATACACCTGAAATAGCCGAAGCTATGTGCACTGTTAAACAAGTTAGAATTACTCAAGAAGGTTTACTTGCAACTTATAAAGTGTCTAGAGAAATTACAAAGAGGTATAAATGGAATGAAGAAAAGAAACAAAGAGAAGAGTATGATATTAATACCACAGAAGTTATTGGAGTAGACGAAATTACTGGTTTGTTCAAATATGCTGAAAAGAAAGAATTAGCAAATGAACAAAGAGTGTTTAAACCTGCTGTACAAGGAACTTCTGGAGATGAATTTTTCTGTGGAGAAACTAAAGGCCATATTATTCGTGTAGGTCAAGTACATAAACTTGAAAGTTGGAATCAAATTGATATTAGTGACTACAGATCTTGTGTTCCAGGACTTCATGTTGGAGGTTTAGATTACATTAAAGGGTACCAAAATTCAGGTACTGAAACTCACAATGTTTTAGTTGACCCTGCACATATTGGTGCTGTACCGGATGATCGTTCTGGAGCAATCAGATGTATACAATACTTTGTATTAGATGCTTTCTCAGGAGTAAATGGTTCAATTTATCATAGTTCAACTTATGGCAAATTAACAGATGCGCAATGGGAAGAAGAAAAAGCAGCTATTATCAAGGAATTTGGTGAATTAAACGCTGCCAAAGAAGAGGCTATGGATGAATTAAAAGCTCTTTAATTTAGGTACGGACGTTTTAAAAAACTATAGTTTTTTATTTTAAAACAAGGTTAGAGTCTATTTGAAGCTATACTTTAACCGATTTATTAAAGGAAAGTTGTAAAGGAGGGGATTATTCCCCTCTTTTTACTTTATAAAACAATTTAAAAATAAACACAAATATGACCACATCAATACAACAAACAGAGGTATTAGCTAAGCTGTCACCTGCTCAAAAAGGTGCATTAACTAAATTAATCAAGAAAAATAACCAACTGTATAAGCAAGCTAATAGAAGAGAGCGTAAAGTATTAATTTTAAAGGATGCTTTAAATGTTTTAAAAGCCGATAAATTATTTGAGTTAAGAGGTGGAAGTTACCTCGTTAGTGATGAGACTGTGAATATTAACCAATCCTCTCTTTTAACTACTAGTGACAAAGTTTGCAGTGTTTGTGCTAGGGGAGCTCTTTTTTTAAGTAAAATTCGTTTAAATAATAAAATTAATATAGAATACTCTCCTTTATATGAAAATTTTAAACCAGTAGATGCGTCTTCTCAAACAATCCCTCACCCTAGTACTGACGGCTTTGCGGAAATATTAAAAGATGCCTTCACTGAATCAGAACTATCCTTAATTGAAGCTTGTTTTGAGCAAAGCTCCGGGTTTTTATCAGACGAGGTAGGTACGTATATATACTCGTTACCAAAATATCTTAAACATCCAGATATGTTATCAACAATAATAAAAGATACATTTCCAGGCACTCCAGAAGAAAGGTTTAAAAAAATAGCTTCTATTATTATTAAGGCAAATGGGGATGTTATCAAACCATTGATTAAAGCAATACTACCATGAAAAGATTAAATGTAATTTTACTGTTTACAGTATGGTGGTTTCATACGCCAATTTTTTGCTGCTTAAATAATTTATATTTAAATGAACCAACTCAATTTATAAATTTTATAAAAGTACAGAAGAAAAAGAAAAAACACTATTACTTTAAACAGAGTAAAGCTTCAAATAGAAAGCCTAGTTCACCTATTGTTCCTTTAAAACAACCAAATAAACATGCCTCCAAAACCCATCATTTATCACCTACTTTTTTATAAGTTAACTGTAAAATTCTTTGGTAGAAAAAGAACCTCTAAATGGTTTGTAACTTTCCTTCTTTTGTTCCTAATTTTTGGATTTGTAGTAACTATGAACCACCTTCTTGTTTTGAGTAAAATCTTTAGTATCGGCTATTATATTCTTTTAGGTTGGGGACTTTTAACTGCTGTTGATCGAATTATAATTCTTACTCAACTAGATGCATTATTTAAAAAGTTTTTTATTTCAAGAACTTTAGATGATGAGTTTAGATTTAATATGTACTTAAGTTACTATAATTATCAATGGGCAATTTAAACATCTAACCATTATGGCTAAATCACTGACAAGAATTTATTTGAACAGTGAAGTTATAAGAAAGGAAGACTTACCAACAAATGCGACTCTAATAGGAACAAACAGAGCTTTTACTTATAAAACTAAAACTGGAAAAAAGAAAAATATTTATGAATTTTTTTATATTTTAGAAAATGAATCCACAGAATCCATTTGATCAAATTAAGTTCTGGCGAAATGCCTTTGAACTACCTGTAAGAGAAGTTCCAACAGTTCCTAAACTTGAGGAAATTGACTTAGCAGTAAGACTAGTAAAAGAAGAGTTACAAGAACTACAAGATGCCCTTAAAATCCAAAATCCAAGTGAGTACTTAAATGAAGTAGCAGATGCAGTAGGAGATTTACTTTTTGTAGTATCTCAAGTAGCTTATATACATGGTTTAACACCAGAAGAATTAATTGAAAAAGTTTATGAGTCTAATATGACTAAGATGTGTTATTCCTTAATTGAAGTTGATAAAACAATCACTTTTTATAAGGAGAAAAATATTGAGGCTTATTATGTAAAAGGAGTAAGAGAGGGAGAATTTATAGTTAAAAGATTAAGTGACAATAAAGTTTTAAAGAGTATTAATTTTGTTGAACCTAAATGGGAGTATGGCTCTAAGTAATAATGCAAAATTTTATCAATTCAAAAGGAGGTTTATTTTTAACTGCCTTTTTACAAGTAGCACTAGTTGCATCTAATGTAACTTTTATAGCTTATAAAATGTGGATTAGTTTAGCCATTACCGGATTTTTAATAAGCCTTGTTTGGACACTTAATGTGAAAAGAATTTCTATTGGAAGTTGGGCAGACAGGTTTATTTATTCTTTTGGAGCTATGTTAGGTACTATTTGTGGAGTCGCTTTGTCTAACTTTTTAAAAACTTATTTAAATGCCTTTTAGTTATTATGATGATATGGAAGCAGATAATCAACAAGAAAGAGCCTTAAGATACAACTCTGGAAAACCTATGTGGAGTTTAGTTGATTTTGATGCTTTAATTCCTATGGTAGAAGTTCTAATGTATGGCGCACAAAAGTATGCACCAGATAATTGGAAGAAAGGGCTACCAATTAATGAGATTTTAGACAGTATGCAGAGGCATATGAATGCTTTCAGAGCTGGAGAAAATGAAGATGAGGAATCTAAGAAAAAACATGTTGGTCACATTTTATGTAATGCCATGTTTCTATCTTATATGCACCTATATAAACCAGACTTTGATGATCGGATTAAGGATAAAAATAAAGAGGAACATAAGTTACCTATTTAGATTACTTCCTTAAAGCCTTATCTTGCTCATAGATCATATCAGCTACTGACCTAAGACCTGAGAAACCAACAATCAATTTAGTAGTGTAGTAACCGGGAGGAGTTTTATCTTGGAGATCTTCTCCATCAAGATTCTGCCCTGTTACTATATCACTAGTTTCATCAAATGTATTAGTAAACATTTTAGTTACATCTGTAATTAAACTAATAAGAGGTGCTCTTGAAAATAGATCTGTTACAGAAGATGGACTATAGAAATAAGTTATTTCATTCAAAGCTCTGTGTAAAATTTTATTATTCATACGAGCTATGTAGTTATTTTTATAAGAATATAATTCATCATCATCATCTGTTCCCATTAAAAGTAATAAAGTTGCAATTCCTGCAATTACGCGTAACTCATGCATTGTTGCTGAAATTTGACCCTCTTGTGCTTTTTTCCATTCATCAAAGCTCACTTTATCTGCTTGTTCAGGATTACTAAAAGCCCACTCTCTATATGCAATCTGAGCCAACTCACTATTTACTCTATTACCATCTTTATACAGTAGTTTTTTAGAAACACCAAATGTTGCAACATCTACAGTTCCTTTTAGGATCTGGGATGCTATTTTTTTTAGACCTCTATGTCCCTTAGTTCCTGCAATCCAGTGTGAAACTGCTTTATATCTAGGCATCTCAAGAGTATCAGTAATTTCATCATAATTAATTTTACCAAACCTTTCTCCTATAATACCCGGCATCCAGGTTTTATACATTAATAACCATTGCCATAATAAACTAGTTTGAGCAGAATAAGTATCTGAGGAATCAATAGTACCTGTTACTCTATATAATACTCTATTAGTTATAGTTCTAAAAGACTCCATAATTTCTAAAGATTGTTCGTCTGAGAGGTTCCCTATTTTAAAGGTAATAGTCTCTCCAGTTTCATCTAATACCAAAGACTCTCCAATAGATTGAGTGCCTTCGGGTAAATTAACTAGTCTTCTTATTTGACCATCAGAATCTAACCCATAATTAAAAGCCATAGCATAAGCTACATCATCTTTATGAAATTGATCCCCTATTCTAAACGGTGCAAATAAAGTCCTTTCGTCTAAGTATTTTCTTAAACCTTTTAAAAAATGTTTAGACGAGATTCTGTTAACTAGATCCTCATTAGTTGCATCTAATACAGATGTAATAGCTAACCATTTTTTTCTGTTAACTAGACGGTCTTTAGCTGACTTATTTAATAGTTCCTCTGTTACAGCTCCATTCTTCTTTTTTAATGCGTTTAAAGCTGTTCTAGAAGCTACAAAAGCTGATGTAGCAGTAGTAAATTTTAGACCTAAAGCTCTCATCCTATCATAGTTCATAAGCTTTTTAATAGCTTTAGTAGCATTAATTTTGCGACCTGCCACCTCAATAGTTTTATTTAAATCATCTGAAGTAGTAATTCCATATACATAGAAGTTTAAGAATTTATCAAATAATTGTTCAATGTTTTTAGCATTTTTAGAAACTATATCAGATGCATAGTCATAAATAGGATTACCTTCAGAGTCTGTTTCAATTTGCTTAGAGTTTTCAGCTAATAAAGCTTTATAAGCTTGACCAAATACTTCTAATTCTGAAGCATGTTTATGGTTATAGGCCATTTTAGCAAAGAGTAAAGTAGCATGACCATAATTATATGATTTTTCAGAGTCAGCAAGCTTATTAATAAACATCACTGGAACAGTTCTAATAGGGTCTCCATGAGCATCTAATTGTCCTAGGAATGTGTCTTCTTCTCTAACAGTTAAACTGTCTAACCAAGAATTAGTTATTTCACTTACATTTAGTGGATTGTCTAGAGTTTTTTCAAGAATAGTCTTGCGCACATTAGGATAAAAATTATTAGGTAAATCCTTCTTATTATTGATACCTAACATTTCTCTGAATTGATCATTAGAGTCTTGTATAAAGTCATACCAAGCTTTAAACTCAGGTATAGATTGAATGTATGCAAACTCCGTACTTTGATGTGCAGCTATAAACTCTGGTTTAATTCTACACCATCTCCAACCATGTTCAAAAAAGGCTTCATTACTATTTAAAATATCAAACTCCTTTGTAAAATCTTCAATTTCCCTATCAATAGATGCTACATCATCTCCCCATTTAGCTACTGCCTTCAAATAAACCTTTTCAAGTCTTTTGTTAAAATTCTCTTCAAACTTAACTACATCTATTTTAGTAGGTGAATCAGGATGATTACTAGCATAAATTCTCGGATCATTGGCTTCCATAGCCTCTTTCCAAGCTTCAGCTTTAATCCTACTACCCTCTTCAGATAACTCATGAATATAGTTACCTTGATTCTTATTTTCTCTTCCTAAATAAGTTTCAGCTGTATCAATAAAAACTTCCTTAAAAGTTTTACCTTCTGCTTTTAATCTAGATTCAAGTTTATTTTGTAGAGATACCAAATTTTTACTAAAACTTCTAATATCCAGGTTAGTAGACTCTTGTGCTCTACGCACTCTTTTATAAAACTCCTTAAATATAGGATTATCAATAGAAGATAATCTACTAAAAAGTTGATCAAAAGCTCCAATTTTTTTAAAGGGTTTTAAGGTTTCTCTAGTTGTATCTTCAAAATGGTGATCCGGAATTTCTTCTAAAGCTATTTCAGTTCTAACATTTGACAGTGCTTTTAATAAGTCCTTAGATCGGGTCTCTATGTACCATAATTGTTTCTTGAAACTTTCCTTATCTTCTTCAGAAACTTCAAAGTTTTCAAAGGATGAAAAGTTACTAATAATACCTGTGTAAGTACTTAAACTGTCTGTATAACCTTGAATTAATGATAAAGCTTCAAGCCTGTCCATAGAACTAAAACCATCATTATTCAATAAATTAGAAATTTGAGGAAATAAAACAGTGTTTATATAATCTGCAATCACATCAAATTTTGCTGTAGCAACAAACTTCTTAACTGAGTCTTCTAACATATTAGCCTCAGCTCTTAAAGACATCTGCTTATCTTTATCTTTTTCAGCCTTTGCTTTCTCTCTTAATTTCCTAACATCATCAAATTGTTTTTTTAGAAAAGAATCAACCCCTTTAATACCCAGTTTATCATAGGTACCATTAATAAATTTTGACTTAACATCCGGCTCTTCAACATACTGTTTTTTTACACTGATAATTTGTCCTTGAGTGTTTAATCTAAGTTTAATTGGAACAATCTGAGTTTTAATTATATCATCTATACCATAAGATTCTTTTAAAATTCTTTTGTATTGGAGCATTTGTCCAAAGTACTTATGCATTGCAGCCAAAAAAGACTTCTCCTTTGAGTATGTTTTAAAGTCATAAATAACTCCAGTGTCATTAGAAAATAAAATAACTAAGTCTGGTTTTCCCGCTACAGATCTAAACCCAGTTCCAATCCTCTGCTCAGATAAAATCTCTATAGTATCATTAGTTCCTAATTGAGTGTTAATTTGGTTTTGGTAATCTTGCGCTTCTTGAAGAATTTGATCTATAATTGTTTTAAGCTCACTAATCATTTGATCAGTTAGACCTAAAGCTTTATATTTTTGTGTTGTAGCACCATGTGTTTTACCGTCAATATAATCCTGAATTAAATCTTTTTGAACAGCGTGGATTAAATCACCTGCTATTGTATAAGGATTCTTATCATTAGGCTTAGATTTTCCTCTTGGATTAATTATCTGGGTTACAGTTTTATTAAACACTGAATCTTCATTTACTCCTACCTTTTTCTCTTGGTTTCCATCCTCATCTGTAATAAGGTATTCATTATCTATAATAGGGCTCATGTTACGAATTAACTCAGCTTTCTGATGATAATTCATACCTGGATGTACAAAGGCTATTTGTTTGTGATTTCTTACAGCATTTGCTACATATTCCGGATCAATATTTTCTACTACGCAATTTCCCATTTTTTTATTTTATAATGAACAGCTTAATTTCCATCTACCTGTTTTAATTTGCTCAGCCAAAAAGGATAAACCTCCAGCATCAACATATGCAAATTCAGACATATTATCCCTTAAAGCTTCTTTAATTTCATCAATTGTTGAACTGTTTAAACTTATATCTGATTGAATAGAAACTTTATCTAGCTCTTTTTGATTAATTGCTTTCACCTGAAAAGGGTTTAAAGTACTTGTTTGTTTACCTGATTTGGTTGCTTTATTGACCAATTTCTTAGGATTTTGGTAAGAATATTTACCAGTTTTAGATAAATAGACATCATCTAATTCACTTAGTTTTGAGTTAGCTTGTACTATTTCTATTTGATACTGATTAATGTTTGCTTCTAAAATATCTAAAGCAGCTTTCTTAAAAGGATCTTTAAAAATTCCGTCTACAAACTTACCTAGGAATCTTAATAAAGCATCCCACCAAGCCTGTAAGGTGGTGTCTTTAGCCTTTTTTTCAACTAAGTCTTTTAAATTATTCTTAATTACTTTTCCTATAGCCTCAAATCTAATTTCTTGCTCAGTTTTTAGCTCTGGATAATCTCTTTTTACTTCTTGATATTCAGCAAAAGAAGATACTCGTTTCTCCATAGCTTTATATAAAGGATGTTCAAATCCTAACATGGCTGTGAAAATGTGTGCTACTTCTTCTGCTCTATTATTGAATGTATCTTTACCTGCTACTATATCTATAGCTTTTTTAATACCATTAGCAGTTTTAACAGTTCTAGCTTCTCCACTTAATTTTGGATCTACTTTACCTAATCTGTTTTTCAAAAATGGTACTATAGTTACATCTATACCTGCTGCTTCTATAAACTTATCTAAAGATTTATTTAAGTCTTTATCTGAAGGTAATTCCAATTTAGTAGAACTTATTTTCTGAAATGGTAATTCATCTTCTTCAAATTGGTCATATAATTCTTGGCTACTTGATGTATTTATTCTTCTAACTTCACTCCTAATTAAACTTCTAGGATATTTCTTAGCTACTTCTTTCAAAGCTGCTATTTTAGTATTAACTAATGCTTGACCTGTATACTCTTTTTCTTTTCCTTTTCTGTTTTTAAGACTATCTACAAAATCTACAGCTTCTTGCTCAGTATTGAAAAAATCTATATCTCCACTATCTCCTAACATATATTCAACAGCCCACTCCATATTTCCACCACCTGGCCCTTTAATTATTCTCCAATTACCTAATTTTGGAGACACTGTTCTAGCTATAATACTACTCATACTCTCTTTTAAAGGCTCATTTTTAGGAGATAGGCCAATGGCACTTCCCCTTTGCACATAGTACATTTCTCTCATACTTTGTGAATTAGCAAATTGCTGTGCTTCTTCTTGTGTGTTAAATGAAGCTACAAAGCCTCTAGTAGGATCTTTAGACATAGCATCTCCTAGATCCTCAGTCTCTTGATACACATTCCATTTAAAAGTAGTTGTAGTATTAGGCCTATTCAACTTACCATATTTACTATCAAGTATACTATTAACACTATCTACTATTTTTTTAGTAGTAAATGGAGTATCTTCTGTATAGTCTATTCTAAAATTACTACCTGTTAAAGTAATTCCTAATTCATTATGATGATGTGAAAGATTATCCACTATAGAAGCTAAATTAGGTACTACCTGATATACATTCTGTAAAGAAGGATATTTAGTATAACTAACTCCTAATAACTCACTTGCTTTAGTTTTACTTACTTTCTGTGAAGCATCCCATACACTTCCTGAATATACATCAGTAGGTGCAGCCCATTTAATATCTTCTGATTTAGGATATATAACAAACTTTAATTTACCACCCACTTCTAAGTGATTAATTTTTTTATCTACAGGTGCAGTATAAGCACTAATAGTAAATTCTCCACCAGCTTTCTGATTATCTTCTATATGATGAAGTAGATTTTGTAATAACAAATTAACATCAAAATCTGAATAAGCTCCCATTACAGAATAGAAACCTTGTCCTCTAGAATAGATTTCTTCTGGATTATATACAATATTATTTACTTTTTTCCATTCTTCTATAATTTCTTTAGATTGTTCATATTCTTTGTTTTTTTCTATGAAGCTTTGTATTGTATTTTGACCTAATTTTATATTTTGAATTTCTCTTTCTAAAGATTGTATATCATATTTTATTTTTTCATCTGTTTGTAAATATCTTATTTTATCTTCTATTCTAAAAATTTCTTGTCTATCCCCAACTTCATATTTACTTGATTCGTCTTTACTCCAAATTTCTTCAGCCTGTCTTTTAGTAATAGGTAATATTTTCTTTTTTGGTTTTCCTGTAGCTGTATTATACCCATGTATATAATAGCCTTCGTAGTTTTCTCCTAGAATATCTTTATGATATTCATTACCTCTACCATAAGTACTTTCTACTCTTATATAATCAAAATCATCAAAACCATATTTTTTTTTATCTTCTAAATTTAGATAAGGTTCTTGTGAGTAAAATTCAACTTTTTTATTTCTTAACTCGTTTAGTTGTTGATTTAACTTATATAATTCAAAATCCTTATCTTGCTGATATTTTTTACTATTAAAATAATTTTCTAATTCTTTTTTTTGTAGTTCTAATTCAGATATTTTTTCTAAGTCTTCTTTTGATAACTTTTTATTAATAGAAATATCACTCAAATCAACATCTTCAACACTTTTAGCTAATTGACTAATATGATTACTTGCTTCTTGATAAGTTTTAAATGTTTGATTATCAGGAGTAGTATATTTTACTTCATACCCCGGAAGTATAAGTTTATTGTTAGAATAAGCCAATAAGTTTGCTAAATCATTAACAGTCATATTATCAGGTAATTTATCAATCTCTACTTCTTTTTGATTAATTAAAGAACGAATAAATTGTTTCATTTCTTTAAGAAGTCTTTTAAGTAAAGATATTAATTTACCATCTTTAAC
>Ga0075163_10000153_pt1 | contig 78992 bp, 73 predicted proteins | sample JI1023141ADNA_FD_71478 | JGI IMG/M metagenome (GOLD analysis project Ga0075163, IMG submission 71478) | Wastewater effluent complex algal communities from Wisconsin, to seasonally profile nutrient transformation and Carbon sequestration -... | ecosystem: Engineered > WWTP > Effluent > Algae... | reverse complement strand
AGGATCAAGAACGTGCATAATTCTCTAGTGTCTTACTGGGTTAAGAAAGCTAGTATTATAGCAAAAGAAAATTTTTACCAACAATTAGAGAAGATTGAGTCGAAAGATATTCAGATACTAGAGGTAGATGAATTATTCACCTACGTTAAAAAAAAGAAAATAAAGCGTATATATTCACTGCTGCTAACAGAAGATCGGGTAGAATTATTGATATCTAAGTAGCTTCTGAACGCGGGAAAAGTGAGTACTTGAAATTAGCATTTCGGCTTGAAAATACAATATTGAGTATGTTTGTACTGATGCATATGAGGTGTACTCTTATTATGAGATATCTAGGAAGCATACTACTACAAAATCAGAGACTTGCTTAGTAGAAGCTAAAAACTCTTCTTATAGAGATAACTAGGCTAAATAGGCGCACAAAGAGGTACTCTAAGTCCATTGTTATGCTTGAATTATCTGCCTTTCTTTTGATCTTTTTTTTAAAACTTTGGCTACATAATCAACTGCTTTTAGGCAATGCCTGTTATTTGATAAGGAAAGATGTTGCAAAATAATCCTAAGTTGTTAAAGTTCTCTTGAAATTCTTTCTAAAAGATAAATTATGAAAGAGCGTTTATACAAGATATAAAAATTATGGCTAGTGTTTTTATATCTAGAAAGAGTTTTATTTTGCAAAAATTTTAGTCCTAGGGAGAGGAAAGTATATGTACGATAAAGATTTAATAGATTTTTTAGAGATAGCTTACGGAGAAGGATTTCTATCTTTAGGAGGAGAGCATTCAGTAGATGAAATGTTCAAGAATATCGACTTAGACAATAAAAAAATATTAGATATTGGTTGCGGCATTGGTGGAGTTGATTTTTATATAGCTAAAAATTTTAATTGCGAAATTTTAGCTATTGATATCGAGCCTCTAGTAATAGAAAGAGCTCAGAATAAACTAAATTATCAGCAATTAAAAGGAAAGCTTAAATTTAAGGTATGTGAAGATATAGCAAATTTAGCTGAACAAGATTTTGATATTATTTTTGCTAAGGAAAGTCTGTTACATATCAAGAATAAAGAAGATATATTTAAAAAAATATATAATGCCCTAAACGCAGGTGGGAAATTTATAACTGTGGACTGGATGCATTCTGATCCTAACTATTCTGAGCAATTCAAAAAATTCTTGAATTTTGATGGATTAGATATCAATTTAACAGACCATTTTGCATATAAAGAAACATTGGAAAAAATAGGCTTTCAAAACATCATTCACGACGACATTACAAGTCAGGAGTTAATGAGTACCAAAGTAAGTTTAAACAAGATTAAAGCAGATGCTTTGCATGAATTATTAGAAAGATTTGGGTCAGAATATATATATAAATACTGTATTCCATCATTGGAAATGCAAATTCAATCGATCGAAGATGGGGAATTACTAATATCCAAGATTTCAGCAGGGAAATAATGGCTAATATTGACTACCTAATTATAGGATTTTTTTTACTAGCATTAACATCTAATTGTTGGTAAAAATTTTCTTTCGCTATAATACCAGCTTTCTTAACCCAGTAAGACACTAGAGAATTATGCACGTTCTTGATCCTTCCTATGGCTCTGAATCCAACAGAGTTTAAATGCATCATTACCGCATCTAGCTTGAATTCGTGGGAGTATTTTGGTTCTGACTCTCTAAATACGCAGCCACAATCTTTGCATTTGTACCTCTGTATGCTATCTTGCTTTCCATTCTTTACTACCTTATTAGACTCACACTGCTTGCATTCTTTTTGCATTTATAGCTCTTCTGTTTAGAGTTGATCACTCTAAAACCTTAGCGCACATCTAGTCCTTGTCAACTGCTTTTAGGCAATGCCTAATATTAAGTATATTATATTATAGACACATACAACAATATGCTCTATCCATGATACTGTTTATTATATGCAGATTAAGAATTTGTGTGATGCTATTACATTTAATTAAGATAAAAATATGAGTATGGTGCTCAACATAAAAAAAGGCGACATTATCGATGTCATTGCCCCTTCATCAGGCAATTTTAATGTCGATATATATGATGCGGTAGAATTCATCAATAACCACCTTGGCTACAATGCAAGAATTAGAGAAGGAATGATGGTTAAGGAGCGCGATCCATTCTCAGCTAATACAGATGAAGTAAGGCTTGAGCAATTGCTTGATGCCCTGCGAGCACCAGATTCGAAAGTGCTCTGGGCTTATAGAGGCGGATACGGAGCTACCAGACTAATCACCCTTTTATCTGAGTACGATTTTTCAGATTTGCCTCCAAAAACAATTATAGGATTTAGCGATATTACTGCTTTGCAATTATATTTTTACGAGAGGTATGGGTGGCCATATCTCCATTCCAGAGTTGTAAATCAGTATATTGATGGCACAAAGCTCTCTGACGATGATATACCGAGAATAAAGAGCATTTTATCTGGAGAGTGGAAAGTAATTAAGCATGATCTTACCCCTGCAAATAGCCTGGCTCAAAACGAAAATACTATCGAAGCGGAGGTAATAGGTGGCAATTTGTGTTTGATTGAATCTAGCTTAGGAACTGATTGGCAAATTAAACCTGCAGGGAAGATATTATTTTTCGAAGAGGTAAGCGAAAGAGGATATAGAATCCACCGCATGTTAGAGCATCTAAAACAAGCAGGTATATTTGATGATATCAAGGCCCTAATAATCGGAGATATTAAGTGCCAAGCTGAAGCAGATGGATCGATGTTGTGTGAGGATGCGCTTAACGATTTTATAGGCAAGGCTGAATTCCCAATTTTTAGAAGTTCTGATTTTGGGCATGGTGAAAAAAACTATCCCCTGTTTTGCGGTGTTAAAGCAACTCTAGAGATAGGCGCCAATCCAGCGTTGATCTTTGAAAACTTTAATCAAGGCGTTTAGCTCTAATGAAGATTAGATTGGGAACACGAGCAAGTAAATTAGCCTTAATTCAAGCTGACAAGGTTAAGGAGGCGCTCTTGAGGAGTAATTCTGATCTATTAATTGAGACCATCCCGATCAATACCACTGGCGATAAAATCAAGCAAAAGCCATTAACTAAAATTGGCGGCAAAGCACTCTTCCTAAAAGAACTAGAGGAAGCGTTGCTGGAAGATAAAATCGACATCGCTGTTCATTCGCTAAAAGATGTACCAGCTATGATACCGCAGGGCCTTACCATAGGCGGCTTTCTAGAAAGAGAGGATGCGCGCGATGCCATAGTTTCTAATGTAGGAATAAAAACCATCGCCGACCTTCCTGAAAACGCTGTAATAGGTACTTGCTCCCCAAGGCGTCGCTCCCAGCTTTCTAATCTTCGCGCGGATCTTCAAATCTTGCCGCTTCGTGGTAATGTGAATTCACGCGTTAAGAGGGTATTAGATGGCGATTTTGATGCTACAATTTTAGCTGCCGCTGGTTTGATTAGGCTTGGCATCGAAGCTAAGCACTACGCTATTTTAGATAGCGATATCATAACTCCATCAGTAGGGCAAGGAGTTATATGCACTGAATGCAAAGAAGATAACCACATAATATTGCAGCTCTTAGAAACAATTACTGACCGTAGAACTCAACAACTGGTTTTAGCCGAGCGCGGCTTCATGGAAACAATTGGTGGTAATTGCAATACTCCTTTAGGTGCTTATGCTAGATATGAAGATGAGAATATTAAATTAACTTGCTTCTTAGCAAGCGAAGATAACTCTGAGTTTGTCAGGAAAAGCTGTATTATCACTGATATATCGAATTGCTATAGATCAGGATCGATCCTTGCCAAGGCAATGCTAGAACTAATTGAAGTTAATTTTACAAAAAAACATTGATTTTAGAGTTATAGATGTATATCTATTGGAGATACTCTAATAGATTATTAATGGGGCGATTAGTTCAGTTGGTTAGAGCGCTACCTTGACATGGTAGAGGTCAGAAGTTCGAGTCTTCTATCGCCCACCAAATTCTCTATCACTCTATATTATCCAGCAATATAGTAAGAAACTGTAATATCCAAAAAACTATAGGCACTTGTGCAACCAAGTAAAATACCTTATAATTGTATTAATAAAAGCGCAATAATCAATCAAAAGGGATTTTATGATGGAAGGAAACTACAACGCCGCGACTTACTTTAGAGAATTTTTTCAAAATATGATGGATTTCAATAAAGCATTTGATTACACAAAGGCTATGGAGAACTTTGAGCAAATTCTAGGGATAAATAAAAATAATGCGAGCTTAGCTTCTGAAATCAATAAAATGCTAAGTGCAAAAGTTCAAGTTATAATGGAAAAACAATCTGAAATTTTTCATAGTAATTCTAAGATGCTTATGGAGGCGATGAAGGATTTATCTCAAAATATGGCAGACCCAAAAAGATTTGTTGAAAGGCAAAAAGAATTTTCTCAGCAAGCAATGAAAAATAATATGCAATATGCTCAGGAGTTGGCAGATCTGTATACCCAAGGAATGACGGAGATGTTTAGTAAATATTTTGAGCAAATGCAGAACACTGGAAAAGCAGTTCAAGAAATGCAAAAATCTGTAAGAGCAAGATAAGAATTAAATTAATTCCTTTAACTTAGAATAGCGCAACCCTTCTTTGTTGTTTTTGACTGCAATTGCTAGTGCTTGTTTTTGACCAACTAAAAACACAAGACTCTTGCCCCTAGTAACGGCTGTGTATATGAGGTTCTTCTGTAGCATAGGGAAATGCTGAGTTGAAATAGGAATAACTACAGCAGGATATTCAGACCCTTGGGATTTGTGAATAGTAATTGCATAGGCAATCGCAATTTCAGTCAAATCATCAAAGTCATAAATTATTATTCGATTATCAAAGCTGATTGAAACTTGATGTTCTTCCATATTGATATGCGTAATATAACCTACGTCGCCATTATAAACATCTCTATCGTAGTTGTTCTCCATCTGCATTACTTTATCACCAACTGAGAATAGTTGCCCAAATCTCTCAATGCCGTTATCCCGAGAATTGCCATTTAAAGCTTTCTGTAGCTCAATATTTAGAGACCTGCAACCGCAAGTGCCACGCTGCATAGGCGATAGAGTTTGAATGTCTTTTAATGGATCTAATTTGAAATGATTTGGTATCCTGGTTTGGACTAACTTTATCACATCTGTTAAAATATCTTCAGGTGTTTTCGACTCAATAAAAAAGAAATCATTTCCCTCTAATTGATTATCAATTTTAGGAAATATGCCTTGATTTATTAAGTGGGCATTTCCAATAATTTGGCTGTCTTCTTTCTGGCGGAATATTTTATTCAGCCGCACAGTAGGTACCTTTTTAGAATCAATAATATCTTTTAGGACCTTGCCTGCGCCAACAGATGGAAGTTGATCAACATCACCAACAAGAATTAGCGCGGCATCATCTGGCAGAGCTCTAAGAAGATTATACATCAATGTCGTATCAATCATTGAAGATTCATCAACAATGAGCAAATCACACTTGAGTGGCTGATTTATATTATAAGACTGATTATCATCTCCTACCCCAAATTTGATCAACCTGTGTATGGTCTGTGCTTCCATACCTGTGCTTTCGCTAAGCCTCTTGGAAGCCCTACCAGTAGGTGCCGCAAGCTTTATTTTAATTTGCTTTGCAGATAATATCTGAATGAGGGAATTGAGTATGGTGGTTTTCCCAGTGCCAGGACCACCAGTTATCACTGCAACGTTTGAGTTAATTGCAGTTTTAATAGCAACTTTTTGATTGTCAGCTAAATCAATTAATAACTTTTCTTCCACCCATCTGAGCGCCTTATCTATCTCTAAATTGGCCCAAGGTGATTTTTTACGAGATAATCTAGAAATCTTTTGCGCTATGTATTTTTCATATGTGTGATAAGATTTTAAGAAAACTACATCTTCGAGTTCTATAGTGTCTTTTACTAGAAATCTATCTTCAATCTCCTTCTCAAGCGAGTCCTCTAAAATATCCATAGTTATTTCCAGAAGCTTGTTAGTTTTCTCTAGCAGCATAGCAGTGGGAAGGCCGCAGTGGCCAGAGTTTAAAGCTTCATTCAGAATATAATTTAACCCAGCTCGCGCCCTAAGTGGAGAATTTGGATCAATGCCAAGATTTTGTGCTAGCTTATCGGCTGATAAAAAGCCTATTCCTTTGATGTCTTTTGCTAAACGGTATGGGTTTTCTGATACTATTTTAACCGAATCTTTTCCGTATGTCTTAAATATCTTCGTTGCTCTTGCAGTACCAATTCCATGGGATTGCAGAAAAATTATAATTTCTCTAATAGATTTCTGATCAGACCAATTTTTTACTATTGATTCTGCTTTTGCTCTGCCAATTCCATGTATTTTTGTTATGTATGAAGGATTATTTTCGATTACCTCAAAAACCTTATCTTTAAAAGCGGAGACAAGTTTTTTGGCGATCGATGGACCAATACCTTTTATCAAACCAGAACCGAGGTATTTTTCAATGCCGCTCAATGTATTAGGAGTAATGCTTTTGACAATTGTGGCCTTAAATTGTAATCCGTATTTTAGGTCGTTATACCACTGCCCTTCAGCTTCTATTGATTCCCCAATCGAGACGTTAGACATATGGCCAGTTACAGTCACTAAATCTTTGCGGTTTTTTGTTTGTACTTTGATGATTGCAAAGCCACTTTCTTCATTTCGGTAGGTAATCCTTTCAAGGACTCCCGATATAGCTTCTAATGTTGTCTGTTGATTTTGTTGCAATGGGGCTTTTACCATTTAAGCAATTTACTGCTAAATTATGTCGATTAACAATGTAGCAAAATTTTTCTATAAATGTAAGCTAAAACTAATGTTTTAATCTATGATTATGGATTAAAACATCTTCACTTTGCCCTTATTGTTCTTACGTGAGTTTTCGAGAATCATTTGAAATTCCCCTGAGAGCTTATATCTTTCTAATTCCTCATAAGACTTGGCAAGCCTACCTACATATCTTGAAAGTTGCCTCTGAATATCAGAATATTTTTCGAATAATGTACCTGCTAGTGGCATAAGGAATTTATGGGCTATTTTATAATTAGACTCATCAGTATAACGTATTGCATCGCCTATAACTTCAATATATCTCTCAGGAGATTTTTTTCTCATCACCTCATCAGTTGCTGCGCCTTGAGGTATAATATTCGGCGCTCTTGATACAAACACTATTGATTTACAGGTGTTTTGATCAATTTGCTCAAGGAATTTTTCTACAGTATCTTTTGTATTAGGTCTATTTTTTATACCCCTAGGCGTATCCACTGTTTCCATCGTAATATCTCTTAGGATGGCATTAGTTTGAGCTATTTTATTATATGTATCTATACCTAAATCCGTTTCAGTTATTTTAGAGACCGAGACATTTAATTTATTGGATAAGTCAGTTAAATATTCTATTCCGCCATCTCTATCTGCATGTTGTTCGGCTACATATCTTTGACCAACTAATAGATAGATTCTATCCACACTTATAATTTCATTAAATAACAAATCACCAAGAAAACTGATTCTGCCATGCATTTCCGGTCCATATGATCCATACACAGCTGCGCACTCATAAGATGCTCTTTTTGGTAATATCAACTTATCCAGTCCTAGTATTTCTGTTGAGATAGCAATAATTCTATCTGGGTCAGATCTTCTAATCCAAAGAGGAACCCTAGCGTCTTCTCTCTCCTGAGGCTCTTTAATTGTCTCAATACACTTTTGTGTTTCATCAAGAGAATTTTTGGTGCACAGTCCTGCCTCTAAGGTTTTATCTTTTAGGCACTCTTTTGCATTATCCTCTGCAATTTTTGCCAACTCTTCAGCTCTTTTTTTGACCTCTTCATCATGGGATGGTAACCACATTCCTTCTTTATCACACAAAGAGTGTAAACCTTGCAGTATCTCACGAATCTTGTCCTGATTATCTTGTACGCATTCTGTTGGATCTTGATCTTTATTCTTATCTCGACGAGCAAAAAATTGTTCCTGAGTTATTGCTATGAGAAGGTCATGTGTCTCAAATAAATTATCATAATCACATGATGCAGTATGAGGGAGATCAACCTGCCCAGTCCTTGATAACAATTCTAATATCGCATCTTGTTGAAATGGTAAAAAACCATACTCCCCTAATACGACTCCTATACAAGATGTGGCCATAGCTTTTTTATATTAGTGATGTTGTTTCTCCAAGGCAGATTACTTTATCAAAGACACTATTTAGCTCTATATTTTCCATAGTGATAGGGCTTTCAGGCTTTTCTATTGCTACTGCAGTTGGTTCAAATTTCCCTGCAATTAATATGAAATATATATCATTAATATCATCATGCTTAATTAAAACGTCGTCTTTTGACAGGAGCCTTTTAGAACAAAATAATCTTATTTTATCCCCTGTGCCAAAATTTTCTATTATAGAGGTTTTATTGTTTATAACCTTGGTTTCGCACGTACTGAAATAAATAATATCTAAACCTTTATTGCAACTAATTATGTCAAGACCACCTTGTCCAAAAATTTGACCGCCGCTTTCTCTAGCTTTTAATAGATCAGGCTTTCCCTCTGTACCAATCATACATGTGCCTTGGTCAATAATTTTATGCTCTGTACTCGAAAATTTTGTCGGTTGTAGGTATTGTATGTCTAGAAATTCATAGTTCTGTTGCTTTTCATGACATTCATTATTGGTATGGGAAAGAAACGTATATGCAACCACTGACGATACTGCAATTCCTGTAGTTACAATCCCAGCAACTATTTTATTGCTAGGGCGATATTCGGTATTAGCTAATAAACTAGCAACAGCAGCAACTGTTAGTACACTACCCGTTGCAACACAACAACAAACCATAAATTCTCCTTATTATATTATATTAACTACATTCAAGATTAATATATATTATAGATTATAACAGCTAGTTAATATTGCACCTAATAATTAGTTTATGATAGCAAAAAAAAATTTAACTATAGAATTTCTTTCTTGACTTTAACAATTCAATATGACAATAATGCTCTGCTCTCTCCCATATAATACGTATATCTAGAATGATGATTTACCATACAATATTATCACAGGATCTCAAGAGAATAATCAATGATCCGGATATATTTTTATTAGATGTTCGCACTCCTGAAGAATATGAAATTGTGAATCTTGGTGGCAAATTAATTCCAGACTATGAATTGCAAAATATTCTTCACGAATTGCCTTTAGATAAAACTATAGTTGTTATTTGTCATCATGGGGTTAGAAGCGGCAGAGTAGTCAATTTTCTTATAGAGAAGGGCTATAATAAAGTTAAAAACCTTGTTGGTGGCATTGATAGATATGCACAAGAGGCAGATACTTCATTGCGCCGCTATTAATTGTACAGAAAAAATTAAGTGACACTCATAATGGATCTGATATATGCATGAATTTCTAATTTACGCTGTTTTAGTAGGAATCAGCAGTGCAGTTTCTATGTGTCCAACTGGCTGCGTAATTCTTTGGAGACGCCTCCCATATTTTGGTGACGCAATAGCACACTCAGCAATCTTTGGAGTTGTGCTTGGACTAATGTTAAATATCAACATAACCATATCTGTTATTATCATCAGCGTCTTATTCTCTCTTTTACTCTATTATTGGCGCAAAGAAAAAACACAAGATATACTTATAGTTATATTCTCTTATGCGTTCCTATCTGTAGGACTTTTTTTGCTAGCGTTCACAAATAGTAATGCACAGATTGATATATTTTCTTACTTATTTGGCGATATTTTATTGGTAAGTCCCACAGAAGTAATTTTGATGATTTTTTGCTCTTCAATCATAGTGTTATGGATGTTCTATAGATGGAAAAATTTGCTTCTCATGTCAATAAATGAAGACCTTGCATTCGTTGATGGAGTTAACGTACGGAAAATAGATTTAGAATTTCTGGTGATTGTTGCATTTTTAGTAGGCTCTTCTATAAAAATATTAGGCGCGTTGCTAGTAGCATCAATGCTAGTAATACCTGCTGCTGCTGCAAGAAATTTTAGTAATTCCGCTCCCAAAATGCTTGTGAACTCTATGATTATCGGAGCAGTTTCTGTGATTAGTGGCCTTGCTTTATCTTATTTTATTGATAGCGCCTCAGGTCCTTCCATAATACTTTCTGCTATAGTAATATTTATATTATCTCTAGCTATAAAAAATTTAAATACTTTGAAGTTTTCGCCTTCTATATAGAATCACATTTATCTCCATGCCATATAACAGAGATGCATTTATTATGTAAAAAAATAAAAGCATAATTATTACTCCAGCAAGCCCCCCATAGATAAAGTCAAAATTCTGGAAGTTGTTCATATAGTAGCTCATTCCCATAGCACTCAAAAACCATAAAATCACAGTTACAATGGCACCAGGCAAAACAGAAACAAATGATATTTTTTTGTTAGTTAATGAATAATATATACTGCATATGACTATAGTTAAAATAGTTGCTGTATATAGCTTATTCCAATACTCATCTTTAATTGACGGTATCTGGTAATTTATTATCCTCTCTATATAAACAATAAATTTTGGTAAAAAGACAAACGATGTTAGCGTCAAAAGCAAGATAGATATTGCTGCTAAAAACTGCACTATGCTCATGAGTCTAGTTATGACAAAAAATGGAGGATTTTGGACGTTATACATTTTATTAAAAATTTTACGCAGACCTTCAAAGGTCGATGTTGCTGTCCACAACGCTCCAATGAAGGCAAAGCTAACAACACCTACTGATGGGCCAGTCGTCAGTTTAATCAATTGTGGCTGAATTGCGGCAAAGCTATATTCCGGAATTAAAGATGCAATTAATATAACTAATTTATTCCCAGTTGCTGTCTCGCCAAGTTGGGTAAGCAACGCCAATATTGTTATAAAAATAGGAAAGAGTGAGAATATATTCAAATATGCCATATATCCTGCATACTCTAGTCCTTCGTCATCAAGCAGCTTTTCAAATGCACGAATAAATAAATTTTTTCGTATTTTATTGATAAATAGTACTATTCTACCAGGCATTTTTTATATGATTAATCGATACTAGTTTTGATATTACTATTAAATCGAACCTTATGTCACTTGTTTTATAACATCTACGCGAAGACATATAAGACACTGCAGCTCTCTTTATTCTATTTATTTGATTCTTAGTAACTACTTCGTAGTGGAGATTTAAATTTCTTCTAGCCTTTACTTCAACAAAAACAATTGTATTACCTTTTCTGGCAATAATATCTATTTCTCCTAGATAAGTTTTATATCTTGTGGAAATGATATCATAAAATTTTAGCCTTAAAAATAAAATTGCTAAATATTCTGACCAAATACCCAGCTTATGTTTTGAAATCACCACTTATATATGCCTTAGCAAGTTTAGTAAAAAAATCGCCCCTTTCTTCAAAATTTTTCCATTGATCGTAGGATGCACAGGCTGGTGATAATAATACAATTTTCTTTTCAGAGCTAGTATCTTTTTCTGCCATATTAACAGCGAGTCTAAATGCCACTTCCAAAGAGCCCGCAATCGTATATTTTGCTGAGGACTTATCTAAAATACTAGCAAAATTTTCTGCAGATTTGCCCACCAAGAATGTATGCTTTATCCTGTTAAATAAATACCCTAAATTTGCTATGCCCCCTTCTTTCTCAATGCCGCCAGCAATCCAATATATGTTATTAAATGACGATAGCGCCTTCTCAGCTGATTCTTGATTGGTTGCTTTGCTGTCATTAATGAACTCTATATTATTACATTCACCAATAAATTCCATGCGATGCCTTAAGCCTGGGTATGTGCTGATACTTTGTACTATTTTTTCATCGGTTAGATTATTTAGGCGCGAAGTAGCTATGTAAGAAGCTGCAATATTTTCAGCATTATGCGCTCCTCTCAAAAACTTATTTTCTGCCAAAGGTATTTGCTTTTTGAGAATGTCGTCATATATTACATGATCTATTACGCTAACACCATTTTTGATTACAGACTTTGTTGAAAAGCCAATGGTGTTGATTTTTCTGTGCCCGGTTTCAAATATAATTTGTCTCGTTATATCATTGTCTTCACTGATAATTGCTATGTCGCTTTCTCGTTGATTCATGAAGATTCTACGCTTTGCTTTTATATAATTCTCCATCGAGCCATGGCGGTCTAAATGATCTTTAGTTATATTCAATAGAATTGCTATATCAAACTTGATTGTGTCGATAAGATCTAACTGGAAAGATGACATCTCAATAACAATAATTTCATCAGAGGATGCTTCTAGAGAAAGAATGGGAGTACCGATATTACCTGCTAGTTTTGCTTTGATATTATTAGAAGTCAATATATGGTAGATGAGATTAGTGGTAGTAGATTTACCGTTAGTGCCTGTAATGCCTATGTATATATTGTTAGGATTATATAAGTAAAATAACTCGATATCACATATTATTTTTATATTTTTCTGCTGAGCAATTTTCACAAAAGGGTGCGGGGATGGAAAATAGAGGGGCATGCCTGGTGTTAAAATAAGATAATCGATTTTGCTCCAATGGCCTATATTATCAGTGAGAGATTGATGATTGTTAGATAACAGATCTGCGCACCTATTCCTGGCTGATTCGCTATCATCCCAGGCAATAAAATTTATTGTTCTCTTTAAGAAAAACTTAACTGCTGCAAGGCCAGAAATCCCAAGCCCTAAGATCCCAAAGTTTTTATTCTGCATAGTGTTTATTTGGGATATCCTTAATATGCTTTGTAGATATAACAACAGTATCTGATATCAGATCATGCCAAGATCTTTTTTGTTTATTGAATAGAATATAAAATACTCCTAATCCAAGAGGCAACATAGAAAAAGCATAAGAAAATAACCGCACTAATAATTGAACTATGTTGGGGTTAGAAAAGTCCTTTGCATTTACTATTTTCAAAGAAAAAATCATTTTTCCTGGAGTGGAGGCCATTTTTAGCCAACAAATAAAAATAACTATAGCTAGCAAAACTATTTGGATAGATTGCTCAATAAAAATAGCACCGTAGCCTTTTTCTAACATGAATTTTTGATATTCTGGATCTAAATCAAGTTGTTTTTTTGCTACAACATAATCACTAGCATTGTTGAGAGACTTACTAAGAATAAGCTTGAGTTCCTGGCTAGGTGGAAGATCATCGTATATATTATAAGATATCATTAGGCTTATAGGTATAATAATTATTGCTGCAATTGCTAAGTCTATCATCGCAGCAATTAGCCTCGTGTTAAAACCAGGATATATTTTGCTTTCTATTTTCTTTTTTTTAAAGATCGAGAATATCATGAACTTATCTATCTTAGCTGAGTTACGTAAATAGCATAACTCGGAAATTTTTTTTGTAAATAATCAAGGCCTTGTTTAGCTTGTTTTGCATTATCAAAAAGCCCAAAGCATGTAGAGCCACTACCACTCATTCTAGCAAATTTACACCCCTGAACATTACTGATTTCCTCTAGAACTTTCTCAATATGAGGCACCAAGGATATAGTGTTTTTATACAGATCATTTGTGGTATTTTTAAGATATTCAAAAACATCTTCGGTGGTTTTAAAATTATATTGGCGTGAAATTCGGTCTCTATATTTATCAAATCCCATGGCGAAAATACTCCTAGTCAGGGTAAAAGCATTTGGATACAAAACTACTCCCCAAAGTGGTGGCATACTTTCTACTAGAGAGATAACCTCGCCTATGCCATTGAAGTATAGTGATTTGCCATAATAAAACATAGGACAATCTGCCCCCACCTCAGCAAGTAATCTTATTACATCTTTAGTGCTCAATGGTAACTTAAGGGTTTCTATCAAGTATTTGATTAATGCTGCGGCGTTGCTTGAACCGCCTCCCAATCCTGCTCCTATTGGGATATTTTTGATAAGCTTTATATGGAATTTTTTATTGTCAACAAAGTAGGATAATTTCTCTAAAGCAACTTGTAGTGTGTTTTTTCCTGAAAGGGTGGAATGCCACTTACCACCTACTTCTATGCGATTATCATGAGACTCTGATATAGTTAACTCGTCATACAAATCTTCAGCAAACATGACTAAGCTCTCTAAATCATGATACCCTCTATAATTTTTGCCAAGCACATGTAGAAATAAATTTATTTTTGCAGGGCATTTTATTACAGGCATTCTATATGACTAACTTATATTTAAAAACCAAACATGTGATCTAAACTAAAACCATAGTCATTAGTTAGCATATGGTATCCAAAAAGACGACAAGTTTTATCTGTAATTATAATGTAAGGGTTTTCTAATTTATTGCATAAATCAGCGCCAAATAATTCTCTATAATTCAAATGAAAGGAGCCATTAGCTGAAATTTTTATGTTCTTTTTTTCTACTTGATTGCCATAATTATCATAAAGCGCGATTTCAGTATTAGAGTATGGATGCCATTCCTTTGATACTGGATATATCAAATAGCTGTGTGTGTTTGTGCTTTTAGGACCTATGCGCAAGAACAAACTCGTCGAGAGCCCAGGAGGAGGCCCCTTATATGATTGTGGCTCATTTTTATAAGTTGTTATATTATTGAATATATGGCTACCAAAACTGGTTTCAGCAAAATGCTTAGTATCTTTGTCAAAGAACTTTACTATACCATGGACCCACCCATCAGCATCGTCTCCTTCGTCAAAATCATATACAATTTGGATATTTCCACCGTTATCTGATAACTCCGTCTTATCTGCGAGGAATTGATTGAGATTTAAAGCGTGATCATGGTCTCTCTTCAGGTTACCAAATTTATACTCAGCGAGCTCAACGCCTTTTGCACTATATACTATTGCTTTTAGTGGCAAATTCTTTTGTGATGTTGCCATAGGAGTTGGCAATATAGAAATATCAAAGCGTCTCAATGGTAAAATTGGCGCTGGAAGGATGAATCCCTTGCCTAAATATTTTTTTGTTATATTCTTCAAATTCGGATCATTCTGCAGATCATCGCGCTCTACGTTAACATGGGCTATGCATCTCTTATCTGCTGTAATAACTTCATATCGTGGGCGGACAAAATACTTACCTGCATGGATCTCAAGTTGTTTGGGAAATTTAGTATGTGGGAAGTACTTTGCAACATCCACACCCAAGGTGCCGTATGGTGGAATTTCTTCTTCAATTGGGACATTTGTAGATTCGCCCATAATATTCAAAGATATTGTATTTTTTGCTATAGTGATAGGATGGGAATTTTGTAGCCATAAAATAACTTTTTCATGTTCTCTAGGTGCTGGAAGCCCAGCAAAATAATCTGATGGCCAGGCGTTCGCATCATGCGTTGCTGAAATAACTTTGCCATCATCGCTATAAACATCAAGAGCGTATTTTACGATATCGTGCCCCTTTGTGCCTACAAAGTGCAAGAATAACTGCCCAAAACCATCGCCTAAATTAAATTCTTTTTTGATTTCTTTACTATCTATTACGATGCTACTTATTTTTGAGCCAATAGCACGTTCCCACTTTCTTATTATAATGCCTTTATCATCTATCAAATAGGCAAATAACTTAATATTTTCTGATTTATATTTTGCCCAATAATTTGCAGTGATCAGCCTTGTGTACATGCCATCTTTGCCTTTAAACCAAGCAAAATTGGTGCTAAAATTCAGTGGCGAGAGATAGTCAGCGACATCAGAAATCATGTGCTCTGGCAGCTTTAATGATTTTAAATCTACAACCTCACAATCTGCGCTAAGTAGGTGCTTAATATGGTCGTGGTGCTTCTGTGAATCGAATGAAATTATTATTAGGTGCTTAGTGCTTGAATTTATTTCAGAAACTAGCTCTAATTTCTTATCCTCAATATCTATAGATAAATCTTCTACTTTTTGTATAAAGATTCTTGCAAAATCATTTGTTGAAAGCCCCATCAATTGTAGAAACTCTATTAGCCTAGACTCTGGATCATAGAGGCAGAATTTATCTTCACAACTGCGTATTTTGCGAATTAATTCACTACGCTGCACACCTATCTCTGGATGACCTATGGCTTTAAAAAAAGAAGATTTTCCTGACTGAGCAAAGGTTTTAATCTTTAGCATAGTGGCCATATCCCTCTTCTTGTTCATTTATTGCTTCAACAGATTCCACCTCAGGAACGTAATGCCTAAGCATATTTTCTATGCCATCTTTTAGAGTTACAGTTGAGCTTGGACAGCTAGAACACGCACCATGTAGCTTCAGTTTCAACACTCCGTTTTCGAAGCTATGAAACACTATGTCCCCACCATCTTGGGCAACAGCAGGTCTTATTCTGTGCTCAATTAATTCTTTGATTTGCACTACAATATCGCTATCAAAATCATCATCTTTGGAATGCTTTTCTTCTTTATCTTTAATAAAAATCGGCATATTTGCAGATAAAGTTTCCATTATAGTTAGGAGAATTTCTGCCTTGATAACGTCCCAGCTTTTATCTTCCTGCTTTGTGATCGTGATAAAGTCTTCACCAAAAAAGACACTTTTTACGTATTTTATCTTAAATAATTCAGATGCAAGAGGAGAGTTTGTGCACTCCGTTTTTGATTTAAAATTAACAGGATTCCCAGGGCTTATTTTCACTCCAGGGATAAACTTTAAAGCATTGGGATTCGGCGTATCTTCGGTTTGAATAAACATGTCTACCTCCTATATAGGCCTAGCTATACACTAGCTAGGCGATATAGTCAATCTATTATACAAAATCTGTATTACTTCACTATTGGTAGTTTGTTAAAGCAATGGAATGGTGGAGGCGAAGTTAGAGTCCACTCCAACGTTGTTGCTCCTGGTCCCCAAGGGTTGTTCGGGCACTTTTTTCCAAATTTTAAAGTATAGAATACTATGAATAAAAAGAAAAAGGCAGCGAACATCGATAGGCTTGATCCTATAGATGAAATCATATTCCAACCAGCAAATGCATCAGGGTAATCTGGAATTCGCCTTGGCATTCCGCTTAATCCTAAAAAGTGCTGCGGGAAGAAAGTCAAATTCACTCCTATGAAAGTAAGCGCAAAATGTATTTTACCTAACATCTCTGGATATTGCTTTCCGCTGATTTTTCCAAACCAATAATAGAATCCAGTAAACGCTGCAAATAATGCGCCTAGAGACATAGTGTAATGGAAATGCGCGACAACATAATAAGTATCATGCAGCGCCACATTCACCGATGAGTTTGAAAGCACAATGCCCGTGACTCCTCCAATGGTAAAGACGAATAAAAATCCTATCGCAAATAACATTGGTGTTTTAAATTCTATCGAGCCACCCCACATTGTCGCTATCCAACTGAATATCTTGATGCCTGTTGGCACAGCAATTATCATAGTACCTATAGTAAAATATATGAGCGAAGTATAACTTAAACCAACTGTAAACATGTGGTGCGCCCATACTATAAAGCCTATTATACCAATGCTAAGCATTGCATAAACCATCCCTAAATAACCAAATATTGGTTTGCGCGAAAAAGTTGAAATGACTTGACTGATTATTCCGAAGCCAGGAAGGATTATAATATATACTTCCGGGTGGCCAAAAAACCAGAACAAATGTTGGAATAATAGAGGATCACCTCCACCTGCTGGGTTAAAGAAATTAGTATTGAAGTTTCTATCAGTCAAAAGCATTGTAATCCCACCAGCAAGTACTGGCATTGCAAGCAATATTAAGAACGCAGTCACAAGCATTGACCATGCAAACAAAGGCATGCGATGCAATGTCATTCCTGGAGCACGCATGTTCAATATCGTAACTATGAAATTAATAGCGCCGAGTATAGACGATATCCCTGCTAAGTGCAGGCTGAATATTGCTAAATCTACAGCAGGTCCAGAGTGGTAAGTGGAAGTACTAAGCGGCGGATAAACTGTCCACCCAGTTCCCACTCCTCCCTCAAATAATGTAGAGAGTAAGAGCAAAAAAAATGATGGAACAAGCATCCAGAAACTTATATTATTTAGGCGCGGAAAAGCCATATCCGGGGCACCTATCATGAGCGGCACAAACCAATTGCCAAACCCACCAATAAGAGCTGGCATAATCATAAAAAACACCATAATCAACGCATGTGCTGTGATTAGCATATTAAATAGCTGATGATTTCCACCAAGAATTTGATTGCCTGGCTCCATTAGTTCGAGCCGAAATATGAAAGAAAACAGGCCACCTATTATACCCGCCGCAATTCCAAAAATCAGATACATCGTGCCGATATCTTTATGATTAGTAGAAAATAGCCACCTCTTTATTCCAGTTGGATTTGGATGATGAGATTCTGTCATTTGCTTCTCCGTAGTACGTGTATTTTTGTTTATAACAATATATGAATTGCATTAGAACATCAAGAGAGATAGTGTGGATTAATGCGTGTATAGACGTAAATATTTTATGCTAATGATTGACTTATATTATGGATTGTACTAGCTTACAGGGGAAAATGAAGGATAGAGGCGAGTGTTAGATTATAATGAGGCTATCGGGGAGGGTTTGAGAGCATTATGCTCTCCGGTAAGCAATATCCTAGGTATGAATTTTTGTTATGTAAAAAAATATAAAGATAACAAGCAATTGGTGCTTATGAGTGATACTAGTTTTATTAAAGACTTATTCGAATTAAGTGCAGATTTAACCCATTCTATTCCTGGTAAGCTTCTTAATATCCCTAGTGATGAATTTAAGTATATTTTATGGGCTAGTGGCTCTTCCTTTAAAAATATAAGACCAATTAATCACTACACAGATCTTTTATTTAGGCATGGGTATAGAATTGGTATCAGCATTACCAGGTCAAGTAAAGATAGTGAGGAGGTATGGGCTTTTATTCCATCAGAGTATGTTGAAGACTTTGATCTTTTTTGTATGAAAAATTCTTGGGTTTTTACAAGATTCATAAATTACTTTAATAACAAAGCTGCTGAGTTTATGAAAATTGATACAAGTAAACTAAATTTATTAAATTATAAAACTCATCTGGAATGCGTTCAACAAAGACAAAAGCTGATTGACGAAGAGCAAAGTCGCATTAAGAATTTTATCGATAAAATTGGTATTGTAATAAAAACAAAAGCTGGCCAGGTGGTTTCTCTATCCCGGCAAGAGATAAAGTTTCTGAGTTTGTTATCTGAGGGCAATAGCCTAAAACAGATAGCAAGAATTTTAGATATCTCTCCTAAAACATCAGAGAATCATATGTATAATATTAAGGCAAAAACTGGGTATAGTGTTAAATATGATTTGATTAAGTTATATTTAGACCAAAGTAAGTAGAGTACTAATTAGCAGACGCAGTTTGAAACTTCTTTGTCCATTGCTCAAATACCGTTTTCTCAACCGCCTCAACGGCGATAGGCATAAAACCATGCCCAATACCACATATCTCTGAACATTGGCCGTAATATACACCAGGTTTGGTGATATTAAACCAGGTTTCGTTAACTCTGCCAGGCACCGCATCTTTTTTAACGCCGAGAGCCGGCACCGCCCAACTGTGGAGTACGTCATATGAAGTGACCAATACTTTGACATTAGTATTGATCGGCACAACAACTCTGTTATCAACTTCAAGTAGTCGCAGCTGTCCTGGTTTTAGATCTTCATCTTTTATAATATAACTATCAAAAGAAAAACCACCATGATCAGGATATTGGTATTCCCAATACCATTGATGCCCAACAACCTTTATAGTCATGTCAGCATCGAATTTTTTCTCCTGCTCACTCAGTAGTTTTAAAGATGGAATTGCAATTGCTATCAATATCATTACTGGAATAACAGTCCACACAATCTCTAATAATATGTGATGAGATCGTGTTGATGGAGTAGGGCTTTTACTTTTTCTAAACTTAAAGCAAGTATACGAAAGCAAGCAGAATACAAATCCTCCAATCCCCAAGATTATGACTAGCAAGAGGTTATGAAACTGAACTAAGCCTTCCATAATTGGTGTTGCAGCTTTTTGAAAGCCCATCTGCCACTCTTGTGGCGCATTTGCTATTGCTTGTGCCGATATTAACAACAGCAGAGAAATGAATAAGATAATTCTCATAATGATTTATGGTAAGCTATGTGTTATATATATCAAATTAGTTTTTATATAATATGCAATTTATATAAAAAATGTTTCTTAGTCAAACAACCTAACACAAATAATAAAAAATAATGCTAACAGGGCCAGAATTAAAACCACGCAGTAACAATAAACCAAAAAGACTTGTTATATTATTTCATGGGCTTGGGGCTGATGGCAATAATTTAATGGATCTTGCAAGCGTGATGAATCGGTTCATACATGATACTCATTTCATCGCACCAAATGCACCATTTCCTTTTGATCTCAGTATGAGTGGTCATCAATGGTTTAGTAGACAAAATGCAAACGAAGAAAACGCCATAAAAGGATTAAAATTGGTTGAGCCTATGGTGAATGAATTTGTTGATTATCAATTGAACAGATTTAGTTTGACCGAAAAAGATTTAGTGGCCATAGGGTTCTCACAAGGAACTATGGTTGCGCTGCATACTTTTTTGCGCAAGAAAAATCCAATCGCGCTCATAGTCGGCTTTTCAGGTGCGCTAATCGCGCCTCAATTGCTTGATTCTGAGATGCAATCTAAACCACCTGTGCTTCTGTTACATGGCGAAGATGATACTGTTCTGCCAGTGGGTCTAATGCTAAAAGCCAAGAGGGAGCTTAGGTCAAGAAACGTTAGTGTCACTGCGCAATCATATCCCAACCTTGCTCACTCTATTGGAAAAGAAGGCTTTGAGCTTGCGATTGATAAAATAAAATCTTTAGATTGAATTAAAATTAATAACAATGATTCCTATTATAAAAAAAACTCGCAATAAAGCTACCATTGCCGCTATGATTGGTACTGCGCTTGAGTATTATGATATGTCCCTTTATGGCTTGATGGCCCCATTGCTTGTGTCGATATTTTTGCCTGCTTTTGATCCCCTTAGCGCCTTGATCATGACTTTTATATTCACTCCAATAAGCATAATAGTGCGCCCTCTTGGAGCATTGGTTATTGGGAGAATTGGTGATAAACATGGTCGCAAGCAAGGATTGATTATTAGTATAGGAGGAATGGCCATTGTAACTGGTATTATTGGTTTTTTGCCAACATACCAACAAATAGGCTTGGCAGCACCAATTTTATTTTTGATCCTTAGGAGTTTGCAAGGCTTTTTTCTTGCTGGAGAATATAATGGAGGGGCAATTTTTGTCTTAGAACATGGCGATGAAAATAGAAAGGGTTTTTTGAGTGGGCTTTATTTTGCTTATACAGTTGTAGGAATATTATTTGCCACGATAGTAGTAACAATCATATCTTATTTACCTAAGGAATACTGGAGAATACCTTATATTTTAGGCTTTATCACAGGTGTAGTAGGCTTATATATAAGGGGGTATATTAGCGAAACGCCCAAATTTTTAAAATACAAAAACATAGATAACATTACTTTCGGAGATATATTGAGCAAATATAGATTGATATTTATTTCAATTGGTGTATCTGGGTTTTTAGCAGCTTTATGCACTATGCCAACTATATTGATGAATTCATTTTTGCCTATGGTGACGTCGTTCAAGTTATCGACTATTATGTCTATTAACAGCGCAGCAACAATTTTATTTATGATTATGATGCCTATATTTGGTCATATTTCGGATAAGATCTCTTTCAATAAATCCATGAATATTGCTGCAGTTATAATACTATTTTTATCTTATCCTCTAATATCTTTGATATCTTATAACACCCTTAGCGCAATTGTGATCATGAAGATGTTGTTCGCTATAATAAATGCCTGGTTTGTTGCACCATTCCATGCATGGATCCAGTCTTTATTCCACACAAAAGAAAGATATACCGCAATATCATTTAGCTACTCTATAGGGTACCAGCTTGGTGGCCTCGTTGTTCCTCTTAGTTTATTCATGTGGAAGGAAACCCACTCATTAGCGTCGATATATTTAATATTAATGTTCTGGGCAGTTATTGCGATGATTTCGCTTTACTATGAAAGACGTTATGCAAATAAGCATGAGTAGTAAGTAGATAGTTATAAAAATAACATTTGATTTATCGCTTAATTTTTGATAGATGTCATTGGATATTAAGTATCTACCTTCAGGGCGGAGTGAAATTCTCCACCGGTGGTATTTTATAATTTATTATAAAGAGCCCACGAGCGCGTTAGTTTACTAATGGTCAGCAGATCTGGTTAAAATCCAGAGCCGACGGTTAAAGTCCGGATAGAAGAAGGAATAGAGAGATAGCAGCACAATTCCAGGGGCTCTAGTTTTTTCGCGCCCTTATTACGGCCTGTCGTGCGCTTTTATCCATTTCCCCCCCTCAAATAGAGATTTGATTATATTTAATTTTATGATCATTATAAAATGGACAGACATCTTTGCAATATGCTAAAAGCTCTTAGGTTAGCGAATAAGGGTAGATTGACTGTATCTCCTAACCCCATGGTAGGCTGTATAATAGAAAAAGATGGGGAGATAGTTGGATCTGGATGGCATAAAGCTCAAGGAGGTCCTCATGCTGAAGTTATTGCTCTGGCAGAAGCAAAAGATAATTCTATAGGTGCAACTCTGTACAGTACATTAGAACCATGTTGCCACTTTGGGATGACCCCTCCATGTGTAGACAGTATAATCGCAGCAAAAATTAAGAAGGTATATGTATCAATAATAGATCCTAATCCTAAAGTTAATGGCAAAGGCATAGAGCGTCTAAAAAATGAAGGTATAGATGTTCAGGTAGGTTTATGTCAAAAAGAAGCGGAGAATTTGAACAAAATTTACCTTAATTACACTCGCAAAAAGAAGCCCTATGTCATCTCAAAATGGGCTATGTCTCTTGATGGAAAAATAACCAGGTCCTCTGGATCTTCTGGGTGGATAAGCTCGGAGGATTCTAGGGAGCATGCTCATAAAATTCGTCAAAGCATTGATGCTATTTTAATTGGATCCAATACTGCTTTGATAGATAATCCTCTTCTTACAGCAAGGATAGCTGGTAAACCATCAATTAAGCAGCCAGTAAGAATTGTACTAGATAGCAAAGGAAGGTTACCTGTAAATCTAAATATATTTAATCCTAAATTACCTGGAAAAACAATTTTTGCAACTACCAATCAATGCAAAAAGGAGACTGCGGACAACCTTCGAAAGATGGGGGTAGAAGTATTGGTATTAGAGAAAAATAAAGAAAACAAAGTATCTCTAACATGTTTACTGGATGAACTTGCAAAGCTAAAAATAACAAGTTTGTTAGTTGAAGGAGGGGCAGAGATACATACAAATTTTTTAGCTGAGGATTTAGTGGATGAAGTATGTATTTACATAGCCCCTCAAATAATAGGGAGCTATGATTCTTTGCCGGTAATCTTACAAGGAACTAAAAAAAATTTTTATTTCAAATCAATAAAAAAAATCGGAAGTGATTTGCTCTTAACTGCTAATTTTGTTTGAGGTGAACAAGTAAATAAACATGTTTTCAGGAATAGTAGAGGAAGTTGGTATAGTGACAGCTGTAGTTAAGAGTAGTAATGATATGGCTATTACTATTTATGCACCTAAGCTAGCTAAGCAGCTATCAAATGGAGATAGCGTCTCTGTTAATGGCTGTTGTTTGACAGTAGTAAGAAATGCTACGGATCTTTCTTTATTTGAGGTGCAATTAGTTAACGAGACACTAAATAGAACTAATTTAAAATACTTAACGCCAAACGCTAAAATAAATTTGGAATGTTCAATTACCTTAAACAAGGCCATTGGTGGTCACTTTGTTCAGGGACACATTGCAGATGTGGCTGAATTAACCTCTATTGAAAAATATGGAAATTCCAAGCTACTTACTTTTAGTTATCCTCTTGAGCTCGATCCTTATATTGTAAATAAAGGTTATGTAGCTTTAGATGGGGCTAGTATGACGGTCGTTGAGGTGCATGATAGAGTTTTTTCGGTATCTCTAATACCGTATACATTACAAAATACCATAGCTAATACCTATACTCCTGGGTCTCTGGTAAACTTAGAAGTTGATGTTATTGGGAGATATGTTGAAAAAGCAATAAAGTTAAAATTAGGTGTTTATGGATAAATTGGAAATAGCAATAGAAAGAATAAAAGCTGGGAAAATGGTTATTATGACTGATGACGAGCAGAGAGAAAACGAAGGTGATTTAGTTATTGCTGCTGAAAAGATTACCCCTGAATCTATTGCTTTTATGGTTAATTATGGTGGAGGCCTTGTGTGTCTTCCTATGAAGAAAAAGAAATTAGAGGATCTTGGTATACCTCTTATGGTTGCTCCTCAAAAAAATATGGAATACAAAAGTACAGCTTTCACAGTTAGTATTGATGCAGCTACGGGCATTTCAACTGGTATTTCAGCTGCTGATAGAGCAAGAACTATAAAAGTAGCAATTGCAGAAGAAAGCACGGCCAAAGATATAGTAATGCCTGGGCATATCTTTCCTTTACAAGCCCGAGAAAGAGGAGTTTTAGATCGTCAAGGTCATACCGAAGGAAGCGTAGATTTAGTGACTATTGCAGGATTAAATCCATCAGCAGTTATATGCGAAATTATGTCTAAAGATGGTACGATGATGAGGGGGAAAAACTTGGAGGAATTTTCATCTAAGTTTGATATTCCTATTATTTCAATTAGTGAGATTTTACATTATAGAAAGCAGGAGTTGATTGATAAAGGAATAGGAGATATATCTCCTGTTGTCACCATTCCAACTAATCATGGTAATTTTGAAGCTTTTTCATTCACATCTAACAAAGATGATAAAGAGCATCTTGTGTTAATGAAAAATCTTAATCTAGATAACTCAATTCTAGTTCGTATTCATTCAGAGTGTCTTACCGGTGATGTTTTTAGATCCCTAAAGTGTGATTGTTATAGCCAACTAAATAATTCTCTTAGTGAAATATCTAAAGCTGGTAGCGGTATTTTGATTTATCTCCGCCAAGAGGGTAGAGGCATAGGTCTAATTAACAAGCTAAGAGCGTACGATTTACAAGAAAAAGGCCATGATACAGTTACAGCAAACACCAGCATTGGGTGTTCTATAGACAATAGAGATTACCAAGCGGCTTGCGATATATTGCAGTATTTACAGGTAAAATCGATCAAGTTAATGACTAATAATACGGCAAAACTACAAGCATTAAGTAATATTTGGAAAAGTAACTTGATCCGCATTCCACTACCTCCGCTTATAAATAAGCATAATAAATCATATATAGAAACAAAAATAAATAAGCTTAACCATCTTATAAATTTATCTGAAGGAGTCTAGTGTGGATGAACAATCTAAAATAGCAATTGTAGTTAGTATATTTAACGAAGAAATCACTGAAGCTCTCTGTGAATCTACTCTTTTAAGACTGAAAGAGCTTGATGTCCAAGAAGATCAGATCAAGCTAGTAAAGGTACCTGGAGCAATTGAGATTCCAATCACCGCCAAGTGGCTTACTTTAACCGGAAAATATCAAGCAATAATATGCCTTGGTGCAGTTATCAGGGGAGATACTAGTCATTTTGACTACGTGTGTAGCCAGGTTAGTTATGGTTGTCAAAAGTTAGCACTAGAGAGCAAGGTTCCTATTATTTTCGGAGTACTTACGACTGATAATATAAAGCAAGCGCTAGAAAGATCAAGAGGGCCTATGAATAAAGGGATCGAAGCTGCAGATACTGCAATTGCGATGATCAAGGTTTTAGAGGATATAACCAATGAGAAAGCGTAGTTATACAATAGATGGGGTAGTTGTACATGGTAATAAAATTGGCAGAACAATAGGATTTCCAACTATAAACATCAATCTTGATAAAAACCTTCGGTGGCCAAAATTTGGAATATATTCGGCTCAAGTTATTATTGATGAATACATTGATTGTCCATATGATGCAGTTGCTAGCATTGGTATTAGACCTACAATTATACAGTCAAGCGTGAATGTTGTTCTGGAAGCGCACATTTTCAGAGATATAAAAGAGGAGCTGTATGGTAAAAATGTTAGTATAAAGTTGTTAGATTTTATACGACAAGAAGAAAAATTCAACAACTTAGAAGAACTAAAGTTACAAATATCAAATGATTGTGATTATGCTCAGCAGCTGCTACATAAATAACTAATATTAAGTCTACCCCCCCCCTTGCTCTCTCTTCAAGCAATGCAAGAGAAGAACCAGAGGAACCATAATACCAGGCCAAAGCTGGATTATTCTCTAATAGCTAACTAATTTGAATTTTAATTAATGTATTAATCCAACACTTCCTGCCTTGAAATCCTTATTTAGATTTATATCTCGAGATTTCTTATCCTAAACTCGCGTTCTAAGGCATTTGATATAATATTTGCTTCCTTGCTATTTTAATAAGACCCACATTACTTTCTGCTATAGTTATTTAACAGCCATGCTCTCAATTAGCAAAAGATATTAGTTGTAAAATCTATAATTTATGTTAATTTTAGCGACAATTAATGAGCAAGATTATGGATTATAGCGACATCAAGGAGCACTTTAAGAACGCAAAGCATGACTATATTAATGGCTTAAAGGAATGTCAAAAAGAGATTACTAGATTGGAGCTAGAAGATAAAACTTCTGTAAAGCTCAAAATAAAGGAACAACGGGAGGACCTGGACAGAAATTTAGATGTATTTATTGATGCTATCAATACATTGATTGCTGATCAGCACAACCAATCAGCCTACGAAGAATCTCACAAAGCAAAAAGATCAATAGAAGATATTTTGCAAGACATGAAAAATCTTAAACATAATACCGATGGTATACTCCAGTGCTTTGATTTTGTAAACTATAAGCTTAAATATGACTTTACAGAACCTTTAAGTCAAAAATTAAGCAATGATTCTGAATCTTGGCTTAGAGAGAATAAAGCGATAGTATTTAATGATTTAAAAAATTCAAGATACGATGTAGATAAGTGTACCCCAGCAACTTGGGTAGAAGCTGATAAGATAGAGCAATATTCAGCGGATCTAAAGGAAGAAGTAGCTCTCAATAAGAGAGAGGCTGCTATATTTGGCGCAGAATATTCTCAATGCACTATCAGTACTTTTAGAATAATAGATCACTCCATTGAAAGATTGCAACCAGAAATAGAAGGTGATTCGGCAATTGAGCGTAATTATCTAGCTTATCAGCCAATAATCAACGCCATGCTGCAAAAAGCATGTGGCCATATATTAGAGGTTGGGCACAAAATACAGCAAGAGATACGAGGAGCAGACGAAGAAATTTCACCTCTTGTGCAAGATTTTCGCTATATTAGATCTATACATGTTCAGCTTTCGACAGCAATAACAACAACCGAAGAGGCAATATGTCGTGCTTGTAACGACGTGGTGAATCAGGTGTGGTGCTATGGATCTTATAGCTGGCTTTGCTCTACTGCGTCTCTGCATCAAGACACTCATCACTACTCTTACAGCGACTACAGCTCAGGATATAGCTTATAAGCAACAGAGGTATATTTAAGACCTCTTAGCCTTATTGTTCTTATTAAACCTACCCAAATTATGGAAGAAATCTTTAAATCCACCTGAATCATCGCCGTTTATAGGAGAATGAGCTTTATTAAATTTTAGATTTTTCTTATCGTTATTATCTTGCACTGCAATGCTTGATAAAACGTTGTTTTTAAACTGTAATTTGGTAACCTTATGTCCTGTTACTTCAGGTTTTAATAAGGACACTTTCTCTGTCTTTACTGTTACATAATACCAAGTATCATCATTAAAAGATGAATTTGTTGAAGGCGAACCAACCACATTAACAACTTCATCTTTAGTAGATTTATTAATTCTTAGTTCAGAAAAATTTTTAGGACTATGCTCATATCCATGATCTTTTTTGTTTACAACGCAAGAAGAAAGAAAAAAAACTGGTATTATTGCAAATAAAAGTCTATACATATTAGGCACCTGAATAAATTTTACTGGATTTTTATTTAAAATTAAGCTAAATATATTTCACCAATCAGTAATATAGCTTAAAACAAGCTATAAAACAACTTATTTTTAAGGAAGACTATGGCTGTACCTAAGAAAAAGACCTCTCCATCAAGGAGAAATATGAGAAGATCGCATCATGCATTAAGTAAGATTAATGTGGTAGTAGACTCTAAAACTGGGGAATACAAGCTCCCTCATCATATATCATTGAAGGATGGATACTATAAAAACAAACAAGTTATAACACCTAAAAGCCAGAAGAAAGCTGCGGCTGGCGGAGAAGAAGAATAATTTTCCGCTGAAACGTGTGTGGCCTGTTTAAATAAGGATCTATAAAAATGGAAAAGCAAGATAACACTGTAACCATTGCGCTGGATGCTATGGGTGGGGATCACGCGCCCAATGAAGTAATATATGGAGCAAGCTTAATTGCAGAGAACAGTGATTACGATAACCTACGCTTCAAAATCTATGGCGATACAGCAAAAATCAATCCTTTAATTGCCTTGATGCCAAAGTTAGTTGAAAAATCCGAAGTCATTCATACTACTCAAGTCGTCGGTCCAGAAGAGAAACCATCAAGCGCCATAAGAAACTTCAAAGATTCTAGCATGCAGGTTGCAATAAATTCTCTAAAAGAGAATAAATCAGATGCCGTTGTTTCTGCTGGCAATACCGGCGCTTTGATGGCAATCTCTATTATAACGCTAAGAACTCTACCACAAATTCACAGACCAGCTATAGTGACTCTAATACCTACTATTACCGGAAAGCTAGTTATGCTAGATCTTGGTGCAAATATTGAATGCGACGCAACCAACTTATATCAATTTGCGATAATGGGAGAGGTATTTGCAAGAATAGTTCTAGGTAAGAAAAAACCCTCAATAGGCCTGTTAAATATTGGCTCTGAAGAAATGAAGGGTAAAGACTCTATAAAACTTGCATACACAATGCTAAAAAACACCACTCTACCAATTAATTTTCACGGTTACGTTGAGGGCAATAATATTGCTGATGGCTCTGTAGACGTTATAGTCGCTGATGGCTTTACCGGCAATGTTGTGTTAAAGGCTATCCAAGGATATGCAAAAGTTTATAAGCATTTAGCAAAACAAGCTTTCATGAATAGTTCTTGGTTTGCTAAGCTTCAATTTCTTTTTGCTAAATCAGCATTCAAAAAAATATCAGCAAGCCTAGACTCTAGGAATTACAATGGTGCCATGTTTGTTGGTCTGAATGGCATAGTAGTTAAAAGCCACGGATCGATGGATAAAATTGGTATAGCTAATGCAATAAAAGTTGCTTATTCTCTAGCATCCTCTAAGATAAACGATCAAATCGCCGAAGAAGTATCTGCAACAGTTAACTTAGAGACATCATAGAGTATGGTAAAATCCCACATATTATCAACTGGTTCCTATTTGCCAGACAAAATAGTTACCAATGATGATTTGGCAAAAGTACTAGATACTTCAGACGAATGGATTACCACAAGAACTGGGATCAAGCAAAGACATATTGCATCAGAGAGCGAGCCAACATCCTATATGGCTGCCAAAGCTGCAGAAAAGGCGATATCGAACGCAAGAATCAGCAAAAGTGATATAGATGCTATAATTGTGGCAACTACAACCCCAGACAAAACCTTTCCATCGACCGCTGCAATAGCGCAAGGCATCTTAGGAATTAAAAATACTGCAGCGTTCGATATACAGGCTGTTTGTTCAGGCTTCGTTTATGCCTTGAGCATCGCAGACAACATGATCAGAGCTGGTGGATATAAAAACATCCTAGTAATTGGAGCTGATAAAATGTCCAGCATCATAGATTGGAACGATAGGAGCACCGCTGTGTTATTTGGTGATGGCGCGGGTGCTGTTATATTATCTGCCACAGATGAAGAAGAAAGAGGCATAATAGCACACGAGATCCTTGCAGATGGCAGCTTCTGCGATGTTCTATATACCTCAGGTGGTACAGCAACCACCGGAAGTTCTGGCCACATCATAATGCATGGACAAGAGACTTATAAAAAAGCGATCGAGAAAATGTCTGAAGCTATGGAAAGTGTTCTTAAAAAAGCTGGCATGAGTCCGGCTGATATAAGTTTCATCGTGCCGCACCAGGCAAACTACCGCATCATCAATTCGTTGATGAATAAGCTAAATCTTACTCCAGAGAAGGTTATCTTGACACTGGATAAGCATGCAAACAACTCAGCAGCTACCATCCCCATGGCATTGGACTTAAGCTGCGAAAAATTTAAAAAAGGCGATAACATCTTACTAACCGCGGCCGGCGGAGGCTGGACTTGGGGAGCAGCCCTTCTTAAATGGTAATTTTACACCTGGCCATTAGCACATTTTTGCGCCATTAGGCACCTTTGGAGATGCGGTTGCTAGGGATATCGCACCATTTTCATCAATAAATCCTAGTAAAAGAAACTGCGAGATAAAACCTGCAATATTTTTTTCTCCTAAATTTACGCAACCAATTACCAACTTTCTCGAAATCGTCATAATTTATAATCATGCTTTTACCTTAACTTTAGAGTATTTATTGGTCACATAATCATTAAGCATCTCTTGAAATCTTTCAGCTATATCATCACCACGCAACACACAGACCTTCTCTCCGTCAACAAACACAGGAGCTACAGGTGATTCACCAGTTCCAGGTAGGCTAATGCCTATATTTGCATGCTTGCTTTCACCAGGGCCGTTAACTATGCACCCCATCACAGCAACATTCATATTTTCAACACCAGTATATTTCTGCTTCCATTCGGGCATCTTTTCTTTTATGAAGGATTGAATTTTTTCAGCCAACTCTTGAAAATAGGTACTTGTTGTTCGCCCACACCCAGGGCATGCAGATACTTGTGGAATAAAAGCTCTTAGACCCAAAGCTTGTAGAATTTCCCGACAAGCTTCCACCTCAGCTGTGCGTGATTGCCCAGGCTTAGGAGTAAGGGAAGCTCTTATTGTATCCCCAATGCCTTCTTGAAGCAAGATGGATAATGCAGCAGTTGTAGCTACAATACCCTTAGTACCCATACCAGCCTCAGTTAGGCCGACATGTAGTGGGTAATTTGTTCGACTTGCCAACTCTCTATACACAGCAATTAGATCTTGCACTCTGCTGATTTTACATGACAATATTATTTTATTTGCGGGCAAGCCTATTTGCTCAGCTTTTTGAGCGCTTAAACAGGCAGAAAGAACCATTGCTTCTCTCATTACTTCATCAGCATTTCGAGGATTTACAAGATTAGCATTCCTATCCATTAGCTGAGCTGCTAAATCTTCATCCAAGCTACCCCAATTCACACCCAATCGCACAGGCTTATCATACTTCAGGGCTAAATTAATGAAGGCTTCGAAATTAAGATCACGCTTCCTGGCAAAGCCAACGTTACCAGGATTAATTCTGAATTTATCTAAAGCGCTAGCGCATTCTGGAACATCAGCAAGCAACTTGTGACCGTTATAATGAAAGCAACCCACCAAAGGAATTTTATAATTTTGCTTTAGCAAAGACTCACGTATTAGAGGCACAGCCTTTGCTGCATTCACGTTATTAACCGTGATTCTAATAATTTCAGATCCTGCTTCAAATAGCTCTATAATCTGAGCGCTTGTGGCACGAGCATCAGCAGTGTCCGTATTAGTCATGGACTGAACTACAACAGGATGCTCACTCCCCACATAGCACCCACCAACGTTTACTGAATGGGTTTTATGCCTTAAAATTTTACGAATCTCAACCATATCTACTCAACTTCACAGATATAACCTTATACCAATAACACACTACTTTAGCAAGTTTATTGTTTGTTAACTTTTTATTCATAAAATATATTAAAGACAACAAAAATACCTATGTACAAAAAAGTAATAACATCCATAACGCACGAAGCTAAAAAGCTTAACCTGTGGGATATCTTTGCGATTTCCATAATATTCTGGATTTTTATACTGATAAAGAATACCACACAATATATGTATTCCCCAATCCCAATAGATCTTGATCAACCAATTTCTCTATCGCCAGAACTTTTACCAGAATATGCCCTAAGAACAACGATCAGACTTGCAATTGGTATTATAATATCTGTACTATTTTCGATAGTATATGCACTAATAGCAGCAAAAAATGAATCGCTGAGGAAATTCATGATTTCTCTTCTTGATATCATGCAATCAATCCCTGTGCTTGGTTACATTGCACTCACCATCACTGGATTTATATCTCTGTTCCCAGATAGATTGCTAGGTTTTGAGCTGGCCGTAATATTTGCTGCATTTACGTGCCAGGTATGGAACATTACTTATTCTATATATCAGTCTATAACTACTATTCCAGAGAATATCCAAGAAATACATAAGGCATTCAATCTAAATTCATTACAAAAATTTTTGGTGATAGAGCTACCATACGCTATGCCTCCACTCGTTTGGAATATCATGATTTCTATTTCTAACTCCTGGTTTTTTGTAGTGGCATCAGAGGCACTAATCGAAGGAAATCATGCATACTACCTTCCAGGCATTGGCTCTTACATAGCTGTTGCTATACATAACAAAAGCTTGATTTCTATCTTATATGCTGTAATCACTATGGTTTTTGTGATAGTGCTTTGCGATCGCTTTGTGTTTAGGCCATTACTTGAGTGGTCAAATAAATTTAAATACGAAAATTGCAACGCATCTACGATGCCATCTTGGAGCTACAAAGTATTCAATAAATCGCGGCTAATAAAACTTATCAATTATCCTTTTAAACTAGCATATAGTTACTTAATGAGCTTAAACGTCTTTAACGCTTCAAGCAAAGCTCCATCTAAACCAGAGGAAATTAATTATAGAAATAGGTTGCTGTCGAAGATTATTTTAGGAATACTAATAGCTACAGTATCATCTTATGCTTTCTATGTGATAATAGAATATCTACACAAAGACATAACTATAGAGGACATACAACATAGCTTTTATCTAGGCCTTATCACTACAATTAGGATAATAGCTGTTATGCTAATAACTGTGGTAATATGGCTACCTATTAGCATATATATCGGATTGAATGCTACACTAACTAAAATCATACAGCCATTTGCATTAATAATGGCTTCTTTCCCAGCTAATCTGATCTTTCCTTTTGTAGTATTTGTGATACAAAAATACTCTCTAAACCCCGATGTTTGGTTGAGCATTTTATTCATCCTTAGCATTCAGTGGTATCTAGTATTCAATATATTAGCTGGGATCTCCTCTATTCCTGAAGATTTGCGAGAAGTCGCCAGAATATTTGATATAAAAGGATACGCTTTATTCAAGAAAATCCTGATTCCAGCTATATTACCACATTTCTTAGTGGGCCTAATAACGGCTTGGGGATCGGCTTGGAACACCACTATAATTGCTGAGATCGCCGAGTGGGGCGATGTGAGCATGGAAGCTGTAGGGATTGGAGCATATGTTACAAGCGCTAGCAACTATGGCGACATGTCAAAAATCATTCTGGGCATCTTAGTGATGCTATTTTATATAGAATTATTTAACAGATTTTTTTGGCGCCCACTCTTTAGATATGCTGATAATATGTCAAAATTAAAGTAAATAAATGACTACTAACGAAAATGTAAAAAATTCAACTATGTTACTAGCCTTAGAAAATATAGGCTACAAACTCCATAATGTTTCTGGTAATGAAATTGCCATTTTAGAGGATATAAATCTACAAATACATAAAAATAAAATTACAGGCATAGTCGGAAAATCTGGGGCTGGAAAATCTATTTTATTAAAAATAATTGCTGGATTATTAGAACCAAATAGCGGTCGTATAATTAAAGCAAATAATTCATCGCCAAAGATAACAATCGTTTTTGAAGACGCATCTCTATTTCCATGGTTAAATGTCCTAGAAAATATCGAGCTTGGATTAAAAACATCGCAGATTCCAGAACATGAATCCTATATAAGGATAAATGAGATATTAGACTTAATTGGCCTTGGAGGGTATGAGCATTCCTATCCTAAAGAGCTATCAGCCGGTATGAAGCAAAGGGTCAATTTTGCCCGCGCACTAGTATCTGAACCAGATATTTTATTGATGGATGAACCTTTTGCATCATTAGATACGCTAACCGCAAAATCGCTCAGAAGTGACTTGATGGAACTATGGGCGAGAAAAATGCTCAAGACTCAAAGCATGGTGCTGGTTACCCATAATGTTGATGACGTAGTAAAAATATGTTCAAATGTTGGAGTTTTAAAAAATAGACCAGGAACTATCACATCTAACTTAGAATTAAAATTGCCATCATTTCAAGATCAAGATTCAAAGGCGTATGCTACTGCAGTAGAAAAAATTTACTCGCTCCTCAGCGAAGAACAAAGTGCAGAGTCGCTGGATTATAAAACATTGCTGAACATAGTAGGGATAAGCATAAGATCGTTCATAGAGTTTTTGGAAATACTTATTTCAGATGACTACGAGGGAAGCGCAGATATTTCCCATATAGCTGATGACTTGCAGCTAAACATCGATGATTTGCTACCTATGCTGGAACTTGCTAAAATGCTAAATTTTGCTAAAATAAATGATTCTATAATTAGAATCACTACCTTCGGCAGGGCCTTCGCAATTGAAAAAAATGACAAAAAAAAGCAGCAAATGTTCGGAGAATATTTAATGAAACATATTAATGTTGTTGAGGAGTTGATAAACGATTATCCACAAAATCTAAAACATCTTACGAAAAAATTAGAGAAACAGGTCACCCACGCAGAAGCATCAGATATAATAAAGAGTATAACTGAACTTGCCAAATATGGTAAAGTTATAGTTTCACGATCAAGAGATTTTCATGCCCAAAGAAGACTTATTTAAATCAATAAAGGATAAGAAAGCCATAGAATTTGTGTGTTCCTTAAAAGAAGCAAACTCTAGAGAACTTGATCTAACTTTTCATCCAAGCAATCTGTGTTTTTATACTAATTGCCTTAATAAAAAAGACTTGATTTTCTTAGCAAGTTTGCTGTTTAAATACCAGCATAACTTATCTAAAGTAGTATTGTCTAATAATAACATAAATGATGATTGTATAGACATATTGATAAAAATTCTTCGAACTAATCACACAATAATCTACATAAATTTGAGCGGAAACAGACTATCTATTATAGGCGTGCAAAAGCTTTTGAAAGCCCTATCTCACACCAAAGTGACCCATCTTGATTTGAGCTATAATGCTCTACCAGTCGAGCCTTTTTTGGGATATCTTTACAGAAAATTAATTAAGCCAGTAGCAAATGCTGTTTTTACCCCAAGCATACTTCTTGATAATAACTATTTGCAAGAGCTTGATATAAGCAACAATATAATAGATCAAGCGTCTTTAAAGATTCTGATTAGCTTATTTGATACAATGCTTGCATTGCAAAGACTTTTGATGAATGGATGTATTTTAGAGGGAGAAACAACTAAAAGTACTTTGTATTCGTGGCTAGAAAAACATCAGGCAATTCCAATTCCGTGCAGCTTTGATTCGATGGCAAAAGATAAATCTACGCACGACAGTAAACAGAAAAATAAAAAACATCATAAGAAGTATAAAAATATTAGTTCTCTGCATAAATTCAAACAATATCTACGTAATACATATGATATGTACATAGTTGATGTTCCAAGCGATGGAAATTGCTTTTTTCACGCAGTTACAGATCAACTTATGGGTAGTATAGCCTATGACGAACTGAGGAAATTTGCAGTTAGGTATATTGAAGAACATCGTGATCAATACAGAGATTTTGTAGAAGGTAATATGTCATTAGAAAGATATGTTAATTATATGCTTCAAAACTCAGCATGGGTTGATCATAACGCCATAGATGCATTAGCAAGGGAGCTCCATATAAGAATAGTAATTATACAAGATAATCAACTACACCCCCCCATCATCATATCCCCTCCGGCATTTGGAGCAACTATTTTTATAGGGCATATTTATGAATTTCATTACGTTTCACTGCATTTACTAAATGGAAGCCCGTCAGCAAATGTAGCTCAATTGCTGGAATCGACTAATTTAGAGGAAGAAGCAACATATATTTCTGCACTACCACCTACCAATACTCCAACATATAATGGCGAACTAAATTTGGTTGATCCATTAGGCCAAAATGAACTTGATAACATCTTAGGTGCAATAGATTATTCATATATTTCTGCTGGTTGCCTTGCATAAAATAATCGTTATAAATAATAACAAGTTTCTAATTTTATTAGTAACCATATAGAATTCTTCTTGTGGTTTAATAATCAATATAGTAAAAAATCTTTTTAACTTATTTAGGAGAGAATTTATGAGTGCATTATCGAAACTTAAGGATAATATTTATAGAGTTGCTGAAGTTGCTGCGCATCCCATTCAACATGCTACTGAGCATTTGCTCTATCCTGCAGGTGCTATTTATTTTGTAAGATTACGAGAAGAAATAGGTGGACACGGAGACCCTCTTACTAATCATATAAATAAAGTTATATGGGTGTTTATGGGAGTATCTTTCTTTTCTGGGATTACCACAATTCATGATGAAAAAGATTATGGGGTTAGATCTTATAAGTTATCAAAGCATATTGCGAAGTATTCTGTCCATGCTATAGAAGCAACTGCATATACTCTGTTAGCTAAAAATTATGATGGTAACATTGTACCACATTTGTCAGTATTTGGTGCGCTAGATCTTGCAAATGATGGTCAGGTGATTGATGGAATTGAAGATGCAATTACCTCTGCTATCTGCCAGACTAAGCTTTTAGGGCAATGCACATATCCAGCTCATAGCTAAGCGGATTTAGTAAGCACCTGCTCAAGAACGTTGAGCAGGTGCTTGCTGAAATCACCGTTGAGATCCAATGAAGGAGCAAAGTGCCTCTTAAAAGCTATCACCACATCTTGCATTTCTTCGCCATACACTCCATCGACATTAATTTTATAACCATAATCTGCCAGGAGCATTTGGATCTTTTTCACATTATCACCTTGATCACCATATTTGATCAATAGCTCATCATCATTGACCTTAGCTATACTATGATATATCCCTACTCCATTTTCACTAAGCTCTGACCAGTTAAAGAACTCTCCTGGGTCATCTTTTCTTGATGGAGCTATGTCTGAGTGAGCTACAATGTTACATGGCTTAATATTATATTGTGTGATGAGGTCTAAGCATAAACTAATGATAGACTTCATCTGAAGATCATTGAAATAATTTAGCCTAGCTCCAGTTGCGTCTGTATCCACTAGCTCGATACCTACAGAATAATTATTGAGCTTCTCACGGCCACGCCAGAAACTCTGACCTGCATGCCATGCTCTTTTTGAATCTTGCACCAACTGATATATAGAACCGTCCAAATCAATAACATAATGGCAGCTAACTTTGCTCTGCTCATCGCACAGCCTCTCTATAGAGTCCTTAAATGTCATATGAGTTGAGTGCACAACTATCATATCTATAATGGCACCCTCCCTATCATCAAAATTAGGGGACTGAAATTGTTGATTAATAATTTTCATAGGAGCCAAATATACAGGTAATGGTAGCAATAAAGGTATACAATATCTTATCCTTAGTTACTACTAATTTTTCTGTCTGTTGCTTTTCTCTTGGCCGCGAGCTTTTCTTGATCTTTTGTCTAATAAATGTCGTCTATGAATAATATTACTAGAAATTCCTTTTAGTAAATGTGTTTTGTTGTTCGAATTTTCTGCGGTTGATTTTTCTTTATTACTTGGAGAAATAATACTGGCAAATCCTTTTAAAATATCTCTAAATTGTCCAGAGATATTGTCTCTGGACACACCAAATTCTTCGATAACAAAGCTAAGGCTTTTAGCAACCATACTTTCTTTTCCTCCATAAAGCTTTGAGTGTGATTCCATAGCAACCACCAAAGCTAAAGTTAGCACTTTTACTAATAGCTCTGTGTTGCTTAGGATCTCTTTAAAAATACCACTAATAGATCTTTTCTCCTGTTGATTCGCAAAGTCTCCTTTTATCCTTGACACTAAGAAAGTTTTAATCTCAGGAGTGATAATAGTAGTATTTTTATTCGTACAATAATCTATAAGCCCTTCTGGAGTTTTTACCTCTTTCGAACTTAGAAAATAATCATTAATTTTATTTTCTAACATACTCTCAGCTTCAGATAGAACCTTTGCCTCTTCCTCACTAAGGATATTTTGCATCATCTTACTTAAAATTTTGGTGTCTAATTCACCTGTTGTTACTATAAAATCTAAATCTTCTTTGCTAGAATCGCTACTTATTCTATCTTGTTGAAGTTCTTTATGTCGTTGCATAATGCTTTCGAGAAGCTCTTTTTCTGAATGCTCTTTATCTTGTAGCAATGTGCTAATTTTCTGTGCGTATTTACTAAAAGGAAGATTTTTTGCTGCAATTTTTAAAATTTCATTTTGTAATTCTGTCGTTATTTCTCGCATACATTTATCAACTATATTAATAATTTTAATATTAACACCCAATGGTTAATAAAGTGTAATCAACTATTATTGGCTACCTTTACCACTTGGAGGACTTCCTTTGCGCTTCTTTGTACGCGGTTGTGCAGCACCGGTAGATGTTGTTGCAGGCTGTCCACTAGTAGGAGGCGCTGCAGGAGCTGCTGTAGGTGCTCCTCCACCAGCTGGTTGTGCAGGCGCAGTAGTTCCACCAACTGGAGGTGGTGGCGGTGGTGGTGGTGGAGGTGGTGTACCCGTAACCTGTGTTCTTGCTGCTGGTGGTTGTCCTTGACCTCCTCCTTGCGAAGGGCCAGTAGGAGGTTTGCCTTTAAACGCTCCGATAGCTTTACCTCCAAGATATTTCGTGGCAGAAACCCCAGCACCAAAAAGTTTTAGGAAACCTTTTACCGGTAGCATGCCAATCTTTCCTGGAGTAGCATTTTCTATTCTTCTGCCGACAATGTCCTGATAGCCTTCCTTAACACTTTTAAATGTCTCTCTAGGTGATGATATAGGGCCTTTAAGCGCACTGCCGACTTTCCCTGCAACAGTACCAACCTTCCCCGCAACAGTACCAACCTTCCCCGCAACAGTACTAAGCCTTCCACCCGTGAAAGCATCCGCTGCCCTACCTACTCCCTTGATTGTGCCAGCAACACCACCAGCAGCTCTGCTGAATCTACCACCAGCAAGATAATCTGCGCGTTTGCCTACTCCAACTACACCACTAATCAATCCGCGAGCCACTGTTTTACCTACTATATATGTGCCACGAGCTCCAACTCCAGCTGCTATATATGCTCCACGAGCTCCAGTTTTAGCTGCGCTATCAACCCACTTTTTCAATCCAGCAGCAGCCCCATGGATATCAGTTCCACTCATTTCTGCTCCTGCCAAACTCTTTGCAATCGATGGCACTAATTTGTTAAATTTCATCATGAACCATATGATGAGAATAAACATTACAATATCTGAAAGTGATATGATGTTATTAGATTTTAATTCATCTATTCGCCTTTGATCGCTCTCCAATAATGGATTCAGGTATGGGAAGCCGACATATCGCTCTTGCGAGCACACATAAGGATCGCAGTTTCCTGTCGAGGTCTGTTTTCCAGGAATTGACCCGCACGAAGGCCCAGGAAATTTGACTGGAACCATATCTCCTTGATCTGTAATATCAAAAATTGTATTCGGGGTTAGCATGCACTCTTTTGCATCATTGAAATCTGGTTGCCATAAAAATATTTTCATACCAAATCCCAAGGGCTGCCATTCTTTGAAGCAAACACGATAGCCAAATAAGAAATAAAGCTGATTTATTAGCATAGTAATAAGGAAAAAAGCGAAAGCTAGAATTATGAGTGGTTGAATAAAAAAGCTTACAAACTGCTTCAGCCAGGTTTCAAAAAAATCTCTGGTTATTTTGAATAGTATGAAGGGAATAAATATTGGAGCAAGAATTATCAATAGAGATATAGCTAAATAACTTACCAAAAACACCAATAAAGCATTAACTAAAGTATATAATATGAGGCCAATGCCAAAAGCTATTATACCAACATATACAAAACCAAATAGCATCCATGGAATTATGCTAACTATTTTTACGATAGTTGCGTGCGAAAAAATAATTGATAGAACATCATCAAAGGCTTGAAATCCAGCAACATTTGGTATGCATGATGCATCAGAAGAAGTAACACCAGCTGCCGTAATTGCTTGAGGAGTGGTGCCGCCAGCACCTTGTCCAAATAATATGCTGATTAATTCACTAACACCATTTTGGAAAAAATAGAAGAAAGTTTTGCTAAAAAAGCTCCAGCTAGCATCAGAAGCAACCACCTGCATCACAAGGGCAATCTTGAATATTCTTATGACGAGTTCAACGTGACTTAACTGTATTGTACCCACCAAAAAACCTATAGCGGTAAAAGCTATATATAAGGTCAACAATACTCTTACATATCCTATGAATGAACTTTCATGGACTATTTTGTTGTAAATTGCTTGTGAGCTATTGCATAGCTTTTCCATAACCAAGCTTGCAAAACTGGCAATCGCTCCTGGCTCAACAGTTTTTACACCTTTTTTAAATACCGCTGTATATTGGCCGCTATTATCATTATAAAATCTATCTAAAATCTTCATATAGAGCATGCAACTACCATCGCTACATACTGAAGGTGGATCGAATTTCATTCCCCCTGCGGGGCAGTATTGGCTCATAAATCCTGTATTACATCGGCTATTTACTGGATCAGGGCATGCTGAATCACCAACATGTATTAAGCAATTGCTTGGGTTTCCTTGAAGTCCACACTCTAAATTTTGCTTTATTGGTGCTTTCCCTGATGCACCAAGAGATAGATAAAGTCCTATGCCCATGTAAAACCTCGAAGGTAAGTTGGCAGCAGGAACATCTTTTTCCATAGAGAGGCAGGCGCACCAAGGATTTGCTCCAGTGTCACATGGGGTAGTTTGTTCTTTAAGCCAGGAAGCGGGGTTATTTATTTTTACGCTTGGAAGATTGCTAAAAAGAGGACTCCAGCTGTTTAACTCATCAAAAGCTAGCTTGCAATTTATGGTTTGATCTTTATCTTTAGGCACTAGCTGACTTACAGTGTTTTGGATAACCATAACTACAGGATCTCCGGTCAGAGCATATTTCTGTTCCCAGTCAACAGCTTGAAAGTTAGTTCCAGGAATAGGAGTTGGATTTTTACCTTTTGAATCTATAGTAACCTTAGGAACTCCACCAAAATCATCTGGATCTATGCATTCTACATCCGAGCAAGATATCATCAGCATAGACAATAGAAGCAAAAATACTACTTTCCATAATTTATAATCTACAGCTAAGGTTTTGTTCATATTGTGGGCAAAGGTCAAATCTATACTAAAAGTATAAATTTTTTTCCTATGTTTTCCAAATACAAGTCACTAACTTCTCTTTATTTTTAATTAATTGAGCGCGTAGTGTTTAAAAATACAGATGGACTATCAGTCAATTACGAAAAGTTTATATTCTTACGAGCATTAGAGGTTTGTTAATATATTACAATTAAAATTCTCATATATGATATTTGATTAATAATATGCGTGCTCGATCAATACACATGATAATGTCAGCGATTGGATGGAATTTATTCATAATTTCCACGATTGCGCTGGTATTGCACTTTTATAGTTTTTTAATCACAAACACTGATAAAGATGACAGACAGACATTTGCTAAAAACATCAAAAGGATGGTTCAGGCATTAGATAAACCCGATATATATAAAGTAGCTATCATTGATTATGTCTCACGAAATTCTAAAATAAATCAAATAGTTAGTATATCTGACGAGTTTGGCTTCAACTTTTCAGAGGTTGATTTGAGCAACGTCGATTTAAAACATGTTAGTATGCGAGGAATTAATTTTAGTAATGCAAAGCTAGATGTATCTTCATTTATTCATGCTGATATGACTGGTGTAGATCTCTCAAACTCTAGTATGGAAGGTGCTTTGCTAAATCATACTATCATAAACAGAGCAATTTTGAAGAACGCAAATTTGAGGCTTTCAGATTTACGTGAAGCTTTATTGATAAATAGCAATCTTAGTGGTGCTAATTTGCAAGGAGCGGACCTATCAAGGGCAAATTTATCTGGTGTAGATCTAAGCAATGCAGATCTGACCAACGCCAACTTAACCGAAGTTAATCTCGATCATGCAACTCTTCATGCAACTATTTTAAAAGGCGCCAACTGTGAAGGAGCAAGTTTTTATAATGCAAGCATAAAAAACTCTAATTTATCTGGCTCAAACTTCACTAAGGCAAGATTTATAGATTCTAAGCTGCATAATAACGCTATTGCTAGCTCTAACTTCGAGTATTCTGATTTTAGAGGCGCAATGTTAAAAGATAATGATATAGGAAAAATCTATGCTAAAAACATTAAACGTTAGACTACCATTGCTCTTACTCGCTATCAATATCACAGCCTCTTCAGTAGCTTCTAATAAGGCCTGTATGTTTTCTAAGTGCTTACCTACTCCTAAATCTATTGTTTATGACCAACCTGGTCATTACCCTACATATAACGACCTTTCGAGAAAGGAAGGTGAACTGGATAATGAATACTCAAAAACGATAATCCTAAGAGGGAATATAGTAGATAAAGGTTGTGTACCAGTTACTGATGCGAATATCAAAATATGGCAAAAAGATGAGTATGGCGATTATAGATATATCGTGAACAGTGAGTTACCTTATAAGGTTTATAATATGAATTATAAAATGTATCGTGACGTACAAGGAGCAGGACAGACTTATTCGAGCAATGACGGCACTTTTGCTTTCGTAACAATGCCTCCAAGCGAAGAAATTAAGAAGCGCGGCAATAATAACGATTATATAAGCATTAGCATACAACACCTAGACCTCCCTCCGTATAAAGGCAGAATATTACTAAATAAAAACACTTCTTCTAAGCAAAAGAATCGCCATAAACAATATATTGTAGCTGCGCTAAATGAATTCGATAGTGCTTGTTATGGAGTTGAAGTTTATGACTTCAATATAGTATTAGATGGGCACAATAAATATCGTAGATACTAATACCAAACTACACTTATGGTTGATTTGGTATAATGCTAAGACGTTCTTAGTAAGTCCTTCTCAAGGTCAATCTTGAGATGCTTTAGCGTGTCGGCGCCGTTGTTCTTCAGGATATTTCGATAAATTTGTATATTGCTAAGAACATGCTGGACATATTCCCTTGTCTGCAAAAACGGAATTTTTTCAATCCATTCAACCACTCTCTCTGTAGACTTCAATTCTCTAGGATCACCATATTTCTTTATCCATTTATTTACTCTGCCAGGGCCTGCATTGTAAGCAGCAATTGCTAATATATATGAGCCGTTATATGTTTTTAGTAACTTAGAAAGGTAATAACTACCAAAGGTCACATTAAGACGGGGGCTGCGAAACAGAGAAAGTTTAGTAGAAAATTTGATATTTAACTCTTTAGAAATTTCCTTTGCAGTAGGGTACATAAGCTGCATCAACCCCATAGCATCTGCGTAGCTCCTTGCCAAACTATTAAATTCGCTTTCTTGACGAATCACAGAAAAGACAAGTGCATTTTCAACGGTAGTTTCATATGGCATATTCTTGAGTGTGGGATAAGAATAATTTACAAAAAATGTTCCTCTGCGAGCCGCTTCTTTGCTTGCAATTACCGAAAGAGAATAGAATTTTGATTCTTTACCAGACTTAGCTAAGAGATATTGTTTTGTCGGAGAATCTGCGCTACTTGCAGCTGCTGCAATAAATTTTCTAGATAATCCATATTGATTTTCGTTGCTAAAATAGTGGCTGATCCGTACTAGTTCATTGTTATTCACCCAATCTAAATCATCTTGTGATGGAGATGGCAAGGTGTTTATGGAATATGTGCTATTATGTGTTTTAGAAACAGCCATCTGTCCATAAAAATTATCCGGATATAAAGCTGCTTTTTGGAAAAATTTTTGTGACATTTCGCTATTACCAATCTTTTCATACGCCATTCCAGACCAAAAAGCTCCCTTAGCTATGCTTACAGAGAATTTAGAGCTATTAGCAATATTTAAGAAATGAGACAGAGCGAGCGAGTATTTCTTGAGGTAAATATAAGCTATCTTGCCGGCAAGCCATTCTGCATCTACATAGTTCACTGCATCCTTATAGTTGTGATTTTTTGCTATCCTGTAGGCCGAAAGATAATCTCCATTTCCAACTAGCTCAGCTGCTGTTAAGGTTCTAATATTAAACCACCTGTCTGATTTCAACTCAGGTACCTTATCATTCTCTATCAATATCTGAGCTATCTTAAGATACTGCTCTTTTTTCTTATAAGCTATCGATTCAGCATATAAAATTCCTGGATCATTTCTCAAATGTTTAGGTATTTTGTTTAACGTTTTTTCATCAAAACTATCTTTATTTTTTAATAATGATAGCCTAGCTTCAAATATAGCTTTCTGATCACCACCGACTAGGTTTAATAAATCTGAATCTAATCTATTTGCACCTTCCCATATCAAGTAATCAATCTTCGCAGCGTGATCTTTCTCCGATAAATATTTCCCGTATGCACCCAGGAAAGCTGTGCGCTCATTGCGATTGAAACTTCCTTCTATCCATGTTTTTTTTACCAAGCTCAAAAATTTACTATCTTGAGGGTTATGATCGCAAATACTCAAGCAATATTTCAGCCCGCCAGAAGTTGTTGGTGGATTTTTTGCAAACCACTTTCTTGCCTTGTTAATATCTGTATTTTTATTTAATTTGCCCTCAGCTACCGCTATTAATTTTGCTTTGTCAGGAAAGCTTGGATGCGACGATATAAAATCAGTTATTTCTTCAAAAGAGCCATTAGCATTTTGATCCCTATATTTCAGCCAGGTGATAATTTTTGCTAAGGTCTTATTATTTTGCTTTACAGCGCATTGAAATGCTTCATTCCAGCTACCAATTCTAGCCAGTTTAATCGCGGAGCAACTGCGTTCCTGCTGTCTTTCAACATTGTCTTTTTCGGCAACAGCATAGCTTGCTGCAAGCGTAAAACTAAGCAGAAGAGAAGTCCTCTTAAGAATCTTTAAAAAACAATCTATTGCTCTTTTCATAACAGATAATTGTACGCCGTAATAGTTAATACTTACTTAAGAAAATATAATGGCAGTTAATATCACAATCATAACGTTTAAATATTTTAACCACAGAACTGCCTATAGTAAACAAAATAATTTTTATGTCACCTTGAATTTAGCATATTAATAAATACATTTATATACAGACCACAACAAATGAAGAAAAAATTATGAGCACTCCTGAAATAAGAAAGTTTGATGCTGAAGTAGGCAAGGTACTAAATTTAATGATTAATTCTTTATATACCAATAAAGATATATTCTTGCGCGAGTTGATCTCTAATGCCTCTGATGCTTGCGATAAATTGCGCTATGATGCCATTTCTAACCCAGATTTGCTCAAAAATCCTGATTTAAAAATAACTATAACAGCTGATGAAGATAATAAAAAACTAACCATCGCTGATAATGGCATCGGGATGACCAAGCAAGAGCTGATTGAAAACCTTGGCACCATTGCAAGATCAGGAACCCAAAGATATTTAGAGCAGCTAAGTGGTGATGCATCCAAGGATGTAGGTTTAATTGGGCAATTTGGTGTCGGTTTTTACTCTTCTTTTATGGTGGCTGAAGAAGTTACCGTAAGAAGCCGTAAAGCCGGAGAAAAAGAAACCTGGGTTTGGTGCTCACGTGGAGAAGGCGAATTCTCAATAGAAAAATCAGAAGATGAGTTATTGTGTGGAACCGAGATCACCCTAAAGCTCAAAAGTGGTGAAGAGATATATCTCGATAGATTCAGAATACAGCATATAATCAATACCTACTCAGATCATATATCAATACCTATCGAGTTCAACGACAAAGGTACAATAGAAAAAATCAATAGTTCGTCTGCACTTTGGATGAAACCAAAATCTGAAATTAGCGAAGACACATATAATGAATTTTATAGAAAAATAGCAGCTGCTGGCGATAAGCCATGGCTAATTATGCATAATAAAAACGAAGGAACAGTCGAGTACACAAACTTACTCTTTATTCCTTCATCTAAAACATTCGACCTATTTCACCCAGATAGGCGCCGGAGAATAAAGTTGTACATCAAAAGGGTATTTATAAATGATGAAAACATAGATATCATTCCTCAGTACTTGCGCTTCCTAAGAGGCGTTGTAGATTCCGAAGACTTACCGCTCAATATAAGCAGAGAAACCTTGCAGCATAATAGGGTGCTAGAAAAAATAAAGAAATCTATCGTTAAGAGAGTTCTTGGAGAACTAGATAAGAAGCTAAAAAATGATCGCGAGTCCTACGTAGAGTTTTGGAATAACTTTGGCCCTGTGATGAAAGAAGGCTTATGCGAAGTTATGGAAAATAATGACGACCTTCTTAATATATGCTTATTTAAGAGCTTGAAGAAGAACAAATTAATCACACTTGGTGAATACATTGAAGATATGCAAAAAAATCAAGAAGCAATATATTACATAAGCGGGGATGATGAAAACAAGCTAAAATCACACCCACAAATAGAAGGATTTATAACTAAAAATATCGATGTTCTTTTATTCACAGATACCGTGGACGATTTCTGGGTTAACGTGCTCAGCCAATATCAAGGAAAAGCTATCAAGTCTGTTACTAGAGCTGATATAAATCTTGATAATATTGGTGAAGATAGCGACTCTAAAAAGACAAAAGACAAATCTCAAGATGAATCTGCTGAAACTTCTGAGTTAACTGAATACTTCAAGAAAACGCTGGGAGATTTAGTCAAAGATGTAAGAATATCACAGAAGCTAAATGAAAGTGCTGCTTGCTTAGTAGTTGAAGAGGGTAGCATGGATATGAGGATGGAGCGATTCTTAAGGGATCAAAAGCAGCTAAATAGCGCATCTGCAAAAATATTGGAAATAAACAAGGATCATAAAATCATCAAATCTATTGCTCATAAACTTAAAGAAGCAAAAGCCGGTGATGAAACGGATAGACTGGTTAGAATAATTTTCGACCAAGCTTGTATTATTGAAGGAGAAACGATTTCTGATTCAGCTGGATTTGTTAAAAGAATCAACGATATAATTATTGGATCGCTATAAACCCAATAGTTATCGCAAAGCATAATTATTTCTGATAAATTTTATGTAATAAACATAAATTACAGGATAATTATGCCAGCAGAAGTAGATAAAAATCCATTCGAATTGAAAAAAAAGATAAAACTAGAAGACACATTAAGTACAATGAGGATAGGTAGCTATGAACACATAACTACTCTTCTTGAGCTCGGAGGAGCTTGTCAGACCTTGAAGATGCATAGAAAGCAAATAGGCTACCAAGAAGAAGCCTTGAGGTGGATTCATAAGGGTTATTTTAAATCCATAAAGGTCGAAAGTACATTGATAAGTCTTGCTGATGCCTACGGGCGCCTTGGAGATTTTGACCATAAAATCTCTATACTACAGAATGCACTGCATAGACTTCATTCTGCATCGCCTCAAGAGATAAGCATAGCATATATACAAATATATCTTGGCGATACCTATGCCCAAAAAAAGGAGTATACTGAAGCAATCAGGTTCTATGAAAATGCTAAAATCTTTATTAATTCATTCCATGCACAGCAGCGCATTCTTCTAGCAAATACCTTTAAGGCGCTTGGCTTATGCTATAAAGCACTAGGAGATTTCTCGCAGCAAATACAGAATGAAAAAATAGCACTGGAATCTTACGGATCCAATGAGCTATTTACCATTGAAAGGTTAAACCTCTTAAATAACCTTGGAGGTGCACACTTAATACTTGGAGATTTTGAGACGGCTATATCTTATTATCAAACAGCCCTAAAGATTATTTCTAGCAATATTGGAGCTTTTTTTATTGAATACAAACCACACATATTGAATAATATGGGAAATGTATATGGCGCTATGGGAAACTATGCCGGGCAACTCGAATACCAATCGGAGGCTCTAAAAATTGCAACTGAATATTCGCCAAGAGACTATGCAGTTATAGCCATGATCTGTGCTAATTTAGCTAATGCTAATAAGCACTTAGGTAATATAGAGCTACAGGGACATTATCAGAGGATGTCTGCTCAAGCTAATGCGGGAAAACATACACTATATTTAGATACAGATGTTACAATTATAAAGCTTCTCAAAAGCGTATTACTAGATATTGTGCCAACTGCTTTATTTAGTCAGTTAGAAGAAAATATTAGCAGCCTCATTCATACTATACTAAGTATCGTACCAAACCAACAAACACAACAATCGATTTCTATTTTAGAGTTTTTGTTGGGATATCAAGAATCAATGCAACATCATGGCGTGGCACTACCACTGCCATCAAGCATATCACCCGATTATGATCCAGATGACGGAGCTAGCGGGGTACCATCTGTCAAGCCGGCAGGTAAATTTGCAGGACACGATGTAATACTTGTAGGACAGAACAGCACGAGCTATGGTACTAGTCACGAATGAGTGGCGGGAGTGACGGGACTTGAACCCGCGGCCTCCTGCGTGACAGGCAGGCGCTCTAACCGGTCTGAGCTACACCCCCATAGGTATGTAAAAAACAATATTTATCTTATTTATCTAAATAAGTAAAGATAATATATTGATTTTACCTAAAAAACCCTGCAAACTCTTATATGTAAATTCAGTTGTGATGTTCAAAATGAACAATATTAGGAGATATTGCTGTTATATTTTTTTTCTTATAGCAATAGTTGTTCAATACTCTCCTTGCTCCAATGCTAATGGTTGTAACTTCCCTAAAGACAACAAAGATGCTAGCTGTAAATTCCCTCAAATCTTCATCCATCATTGTACAGATTTTGTACCAACGGCAGCAACAGGCGGGCCAAGCACTTATTTCACACCTCTAATAAAGGTACAATACCGTGGTTGTGGCCTTGGAATTTCTGATGATGGTGATGCTACCATAACTGTAGGGAAGCCTTATCGCATGAAGGACTTTACCTATGTTGCATCGATCGAGATACGCAAAGAAGTCTGTGATAATAAAGATGTGTATGCCAGCACTGATCCAAAGATTACGGCATTTTATAATAAAATGTGTAACGATTACGGTGGAGTAGCGGTAGGTATTTGCTCTTATTATTCTAAGGTGCCAAATTTTTTAACAGATATAGCAAGCTTTTTTGTAAATAACCCATGGTCTGCCGCCTTGTCTCCTGCATGGGCCATTATAAGACCTCAAATAGAAAAGAAAGCAGATGAACTTATAAATAATAACTACGGCCTCATAGATTGCTTCCCTGTACCTATGGCGCCGCTTCCCCCACCTTTTTGCAATAGACCGCTTGATTTACCACAAAAAGTAGATCTATTTCGTATTTGCGAAAAAGATGAGACATCAGTAATTGAAAGCCAAGCCGATGATCACGATGTTTGCGTGCTTGCAAGCCAAGAGCAGAACTATAGCACATATACGAAGCCTTGCGTTCGTGTAACTTTTGACGTTAAAACACAACTAACCGATACATCAACCATAACAAATACTATCTACCCCAACAAACCATTACCAAAGGGATCTTTTATTAACTTTTCAGGTGGTCCCGCTAAAGAATCATTGTATCAGGCTCCTTGGCAATACGGTTCCCAAACGCTTTTGAGGCAAACTAAGGTATACGATACTACAACCACTAGCTTCTTAAGCGATCCACAGTTCTGGGGATATAATGATGGTCAATTTATTGATTTATGTTACGATTACTTAGCATTAAAAGGGCAGCAGGGAAGCATCACCGAATCTAGTACTGTTAATCCAGCTACCAGAACCTTTGAGGTGATACGCGATTGTGAAAACCAAGGCGGCTCTTGCTATATTCAAGGGTCTTCTTCTATACGAGATCCTTCTACGGATCAACAAATATGTATAAAGGAACTTCTGCCAAACAGAGATGTATCATATCATGGATGCGTACCAAGGCCACTACCGCCGAAACCAACCGTCAGCTTTTGCCCAAATAACCCCAACGTGCAGGGAATCAATAACGTAGCACCCCCCCCTCGCCCTCCATGCCTACAATTTTCTATTGATCCTGAACAGCCTCAATGGAATAAGTGCAGTTATGTTGCTGGTCTTGGTCCTATATGTCAAATACTTAACCCTAACTATCAGCCTATTTTGACTAACAAGTGCTTTGACACGCCCACAACCACAGAAGGCATGTGCGTGCAATATGACTGCACTAAGCCAGGAGCAAAAACAAACACATCATGTCCAAAATCTCTAACATCCTTGTCTTATACCGCAAATACATCTAAACCATCGGGGGCGACTAAGCTATGTTTGATGGGCTATCCTTCTGCGATAGCCAAGCCTTGGTGCCCGGATGGATGCAATAGAATGTGCACAAAACCGATTGCAATCACTTCACCGACTTCACCTACTGTATATTTCCCAAGTACCAGCTTGATGGATAGAGTTAATCCTCCATTTCCACCTCAAGCTCCAAATCCTCCCGAGAACTATCCGCTACCAGATAATGCTTTTTGCCCATATTCGATAGATACTGCGAATCCTCCTCAATCTGTCTATCGCCCACGCAATCCCATTGAAGATGATCTATGTGTTGATGTGTTCTTGTTTGACTTTGTAACATGTAGCACTCTTAAAGACCCAAAAGATCAAGATAAATGTAAAACATATACAGAAATGTGCTTACAAGAGCAGCAATCAAAAGATGGATATAATAAACACTATACAAACTTTGATTTATGTAATAATGATTACGTTACTTGCGCTGCAAGTGGTTGGAAAAAATGCCAAAGCAGTACACAGTATAATTGTTGTAATTATTTCTTTCATTGAATAGAAAAACATGCTAACCGAAACTTCATTACTAGAAACGTATAACAAGAACTTGAACTTATTTAATCTGCTATCAGGGTTTATTGATAGTGGCACTATAAAACCAGGGTCGTATAGACAAAAGATATCCTATATTTGTTATAAGATTAGTGCTGCGGAAGGATCTTTGGAACAAATTATAGCAACTCAGAGGGAATTACTCGAACAAGAATCAGATGCCTTACCAATGTCTATTTATATGTATCTATTAGGGTTGGTGAATAGTCAAGAGATATTTTCTATAAACATCCATGGAAATTATGTTTCCTCACTTTATTACCAACACGTAATGCATCACCAAATTGCTGATGAGGACGTAATAAATGTAGAGTTAAACCTCTCTATCCCTACTGCAAATCATGACTATGAATTTGAGATCGCCCCCAACTCTATGAGCACGGAGCACATTTTCCTGACTTACTAGCTATATAATAAACTTTTTCTATATTGTTTGAATTTTATTGTTATACTCCTTTACCAGTTTTACTAATAGTCCTCAAAAACAATTGTGTTCATAATTTATTTTGTATCTAAAAAATTTTGTCGTGTTGCAGGCACCATAAAGAAGCATTTTATAAAGTTAATAAGCCGCAACTCTATCAAAGCAAAACTTAATTTATTTGGACTGAAATTCGGCCTGAATCTTGGGGTGAAGGATACCAAAGGTAATATTATCAAGTTTGAGGGAGCTTCCCCAAGAGATACTATGCCCTCGATAAGCAAAGATTTTGAACTATTCATTCGTAGCATCTCCATTAATAGTTTATTTTATGACGTGCTTCTTAGCGCATTGGATGTGTATAATTATGCGATACAAGCTAATTTTTATTTTCATGACTACCCTTATACTTTACATAATTCACTACATAGAATGTATAGTGCCAACAAGCTGCCCCTATATATCGTGAGCGGCTTTATAAAACATACAACAGCTTTTATTATAGGAAGACATTATATTTACGAATGCAATAGAGGTGCAGGTAGCAGAGGTAAAACCGGGATTGCGATATATAAAAATAATCTTTTTCGTTCATTAGAAGAAGTTTTAACTAAGCTAGCAATCAACCATGAATCCTTGTCTCAAACAGCCTATTTAGATCTTACCAGGGATTTAGTTATTTGTACCATAATAAAAATGAAGCCGCAGGGAGTTGGGAATTGCTCAATTGCTTCTCATAAAGCTGCCATAATTGCAATATTGATAGAGTTATTATTAGCAAATAAAGGCTTAGATTTAGGTGGATCAATAAATATTGCATACTCTATATATAAAAAATTCACTAGCTTCTATCGTAACCACCAATTCAATGAATTATATGCAACGTTTGAATTAGAAGAATCTAGCGCTCTTACTACTACAAAGACTATGATTCTTAATATGTTAAGTGAATTAGTGCTCAGGCAGCATGGTAAACATACGGATACTTTTGAGGAAGAAAGAGCAAAGAAAATTTTGAATACTCTCAAACAATACAATCAGATGAGATTACTTGCTATAAAATATTTGGATGTTCTTCTTATAAAAAAAATTACTAATAAATTTGACGCTAGGGACTTATTAGACAATTTCTTTATGAAATTCTCGATAGATTTGGCTGAGTTGCAAAAAGAGTATAGCTTAGAGGATCAGATACGACTTTCAATAGTTAATGGTGATGAACTTACTGCAATATCACTGATCGATCAAATTGGAATAAAAAGGATCATAAAATATAGCGATTGTCTCGGTTATAATATACTCCATTATGCCATTGCTTATGGTTTAAATGCAGTTATTGACAAGGTTATTTGCAGGAGTCTGATAAAAAATTTCTCTAATTTTGAATATAGTCCACTTTATTATGCAGTAAAAATAGGAAATCTCTTGTTAGTAGATAAAATTCTATTGCTTCTTGGCGGTATCGGCACTCTCGTCATTGACCATGCAGAGCTAAAGTCAATTATGGAGCTAGCTAAAATCAATGATCAAGATGATATAATAAAGCTCTTACACAAACATGGGATACGAGAAAACTCCGCTATAGATTTTATTTTAAGCATTAATGATTATTTTTCTCATAATGACTATTATGGCAGCTTGATTGGTACAATGAATAAGGATTATAATTCTGAGGTTTGTTAAGCGCAGAAAAGTAAGAAAGCAGCCAAAAATTTGCAATAATGCAGTACAAATAAAAAATTTGATGATTGACATACAAAGCCAAGTGATGTAACTTTCAAACCAAGTTTACTAGGGGCACTAGATTTTTTTAGATCTGGTTGAGAAGCACTCTTAAAACCTGATTAAGTTAACACTTACGTAGGGAAGTAATTATAGTTATGACACATCCACAATTTGTTTTTGATTTAGTTCAAAAGATCCGCACATCAAAACCGCTAATCCACAACATAACCAACTATGTCGTTATGAACCAGACGGCTAATGCTCTGCTATCGATTGGTGCATCTCCAATCATGGCGCACGCACCTGAGGAGCTGCTCGAAATTGCATCTCTATCTAATGCCTTAGTGGTTAATATTGGAACACTAGACGACAACTGGATAAAAAGCATAAAAATAGCCTGCAAAGAAGCCAAAAAGCACGCAATACCAGTAATTTTAGATCCAGTAGGAGCTGGGTTTACAAGGCTCAGAACTAACTTTTCTAGAGAATTAGTCTCTAGCGGAGATATCAGCATCATCAGGTGTAATGCATCAGAAGCTGCATCATTGATTGACGATAGAGCTGCAGGTCATGGCGTAGACAGCATCTTCACTTCTGATCAATTTTATAGATATATAAATTCACTAAGAACACGAATTGTGGAAAAATATAACGTAGTACTATGCATAAGTGGCGAAAAAGATTTTATCATAAGCGCAGATAAAACATATGTAGTAAATAATGGCCATCCTATTATGTCACGAGTTACTGGTATGGGTTGCACTGCATCTAGTATAGCAGCAGCTTTCGCGGCTGTGCATAAAAGCGACCTTGCGTTCGCTACCTTAAGCGCCATGGTTGTCATGGGTATATGCGGAGAGCAAGCAGCTCTTATCTCAAGGGGCACGGGCTCATTTCAGACAATTTTTTTTGATGAGCTATATAACATAAATTTTGAAAATATTAATTCTGGGATGCGAGTAGATGATGAGCAATTTTTTGCTATACTTAGTAACACATAGAGAAAATTTAACTCCCAATCGATTCCATAATAAAATTGTGGAAGCTATAGAGGGAGGGGTTACCATGGTGCAACTTCGAGAAAAATGTATTTCAGAAGAAGAGTACATTAAGCGAGGGATAGAAATCAAAGAAATATTAGATAAATATGAGATTCCACTAATTATCAACGATAACCCATACGTTGCTAGGAAAGTGGGGGCTAGAGGCGTACACCTTGGGCAGAGTGATTGCAGCGTTGAGGAAGCTAGGAACATACTTGGTAAGGATGCGATAATAGGCTTATCTATTGAAAATATTTCACAAGTAGAGGAAGCTAATAAGGCGAGGGTTAATTATATAGGAGTTGGTCCGGTATTTCCAACTTCAACTAAAAAAGATGCAGTTATCCCCCTGGGTATAGAGGCGGTAAAAATAATCAGGTCGATAGTATCAAAACCATTACTAGCTATTGGTGGAATCAATAAGCATAATGTTTCAAAAGTAATTGAGACTGGAATTGATGGCATTTGCGTATCATCAGCCATACTTGCTCCAGAAGATACTAAGAGAGCTGCCCAAGAACTAAAAACAATAATCACAAATGAGATATATCATGGAGCAGTACGTTAGAGCTCTAACCATTGCGGGTTTTGATGGCAGTGGCGGAGCTGGAATTCAAGCAGATATCAAAACATTTTCGGCGCTTTCTTGCTATGCAATGTCGGTGCTGACTGCGCTTCCTGTACAAAATACCACGGGAGTAAAAAATATCTATGAGCTTCCAATATCTTGCATTGCTGAGCAGTGCGAAGCGATCTTCGAAGATATTGGCGTAGATGCAGTGAAAATTGGCATGTTATTTAACAGCAAAGTTATCGAGGCGGTCAGCGCTTGTCTAAGAAAATACCGCCCCAAAATTGTCGTGGTCGATCCTGTGATGTTAGCTAAGAGCGGTCATGCCCTACTAGAAGAAGATGCCATCACAGCTTTGATCGAGCTAATATTTCCTTTGGCCACGGTCATCACCCCAAATATTCCTGAGGCATCAGGCTTGCTGCGTGAAGATTTGAGCAGCGAAGATAGTATAATCAAAGGAGCAAAGTCGTTAGCAGACTTAGGGCCAAAATCTGTTCTGATTAAGGGCGGGCATAGCGCTGGGTCAGATAGTAAAGATCTTCTATATATGAATGGTTCTATAGAATGGTTTAGTTCGCCAAGAATCAAAACCATCAATGATCATGGCACTGGTTGCACTCTTTCTGCAGCAATTGCTGCTTTTCTTGCGCATGGTCATCCTATTTTTGATGCCGTAGCTAAAGCAAAAGCATACATAACTGGTGCCCTTAAAAGTGGGAGTGAGTATAAGGTAGGAAATGGGCACGGCCCAGTACATCATTTTTATAATTTATGGCAGGAGGAAGTCGGTGTTTAGTAAACACGCATGGGATTCATGCTCAGAAATTTTTGCGAAGGCGAAGGAGTTGCCGTTCAATACTGAGTTAAAAAACGGAACTTTACCTCTAGAAAAATTTAAATTTTATATGGAGCAAGACTCATTATATTTAATAGATTTTGCACGGGTCTTAGCATTTGCTGCGGGCAAATCAGAAAATCCAGAGCATGTGATAGAGCTTATCAAGTTTGCCGAAGGAGCAATAGTTTGCGAGCGCGATTTACATAATTATTACTTTGAAACTTTCAAAGTTAATTTCAAAAATCTGAAGAAATCAAAATCTTGCTCCGCATATACTGACTACCTTTTGCAGACTGCAAAAAATGCTTCGATGGTTGAGATATTAGCTGCAGTGCTACCTTGTTTTTGGTATTACAGAGACCTTGGCATATACATATATAAAAATTCTCACAAAGACAATCCTTATATAAAATGGATTGAGACTTATAGCAGCCATGATTTTAGTAATGCTACGGATAAAATGATAAAATTAGTGGACAATGTTTCAGCACACATAGATCCAAGCTCTTCATTAGGAAAAAGAATTCTTTTTCTGTTTAAAAGATCTGCTGAACTTGAGGTAGACTTTTGGAACGATGCATATAAAAATCATAAAGAGGTATTGTAATGTTATTAAGTATCGCATCTTTTTTAGCAATCACCACTACTATAATCTCATTTGTGCCGCAAGCAATTAAGGTTTATAGAACTAAATCATGTGGCGACATATGCATAATCTCAATGGGAAATGGCGCTTTGTGCGCACTTAGCTGGATAGTGTATGGTGCTCTGATTAAAGATTTTACAGTATGGAGCCCCAACGTGCTCATGCTACTTTCTTCGCTTTATATTATATATTTTAAACTTTCGTATAAGAGAAAGACTATATAATTAATACCAATTCCAGAATTAAATATACAAGGAGCGAGGAGTGACGCGTACTACACGCCAGGTGAACAGCTAGCGACGATGTAGAATTAATTATGGATCAGTATAAAGATGGTGCCGGATGTCTGGATTGAACAGACGACCTACCGCTTACAAGGCGGTTGCTCTACCACTGAGCTAAACCGGCATTCTGAATCCCTAAGGATTATAATTCTGTATGATAATCATAGTTAGGAAAGAAAAATTCTATTTCTCTTGCAGCAGCCTCTGGGCTATCAGAACCGTGAACACAATTTCTTTCGGTAGATTCACCAAATTTTGCTCTTATGGTGTGCTTCTCCGCGTTAGCGGGGTTTGTCGCGCCCATAAGCTCTCTATTTCTCATAATAACATTTTCACCTGAGAGAATCATTGCATGTATTTCTCCAGACGTCATGAATTTTACTAGATCATTGAAAAATGGCCTATTCTTATGCTCTGCATAAAATTGCTCGGCCTGCTCTTTGGTCAGAGTTAAAGATCTTTCGGCATCAACCTCTATGGCATTGTCATTAAATATTTGAATTATTGCATCAACATAACCTTTAGCAGTTGCGTCAGGCTTAACGATAGATAATGTATATTCTTTTGCCATATTATTATTAAGTCCATTTTAATCATTGATCATAAGTATATGAACTATATAATATCAGTAATTCATTATAGTCAAGATTTTTTAGACTATATGGGTTGCAATTTATGCATTATTGAAATAAACTCTTGAAAAAAGTGAAAAAAAATGTATTTTCTTTTTACTACACAAATATAATTTACGTGATTTAGGTGGAAATTTATGTCCTTATACGAAGCAAGTTTTATCATGAGACAAGACATCTCAGCGTCAGAAGTTAATAAAATTACTGAGAGCCTTGTTAATTTAATAAAGGAAAATGGCGGAAAAACCCTAAAACAAGAGTACTGGGGGCTCAGAGATCTTGCTTATATCATTAAAAAAAATAAAAAAGGTCACTATGTAATGCTTATTTTAGATGCGCCGCACAGAGCAATACAAGAGTTGCACAAGAAAATTAAGTTATCTGAAGATGTAATTAGAAATTTATCAATAAAAATAGATTCTTTTGATGGCAAAGATTCAATAATTCTGAAAGAAAAGGAAGGTCATTAATATGATGGAAGAAGATAATAACGGCAGCAATGGTCGCTCATTTAAGGCTGAGAGCTTATATGACAATGCTCATAAAAGATTATTCTTTAGAAAGAAGAAGGCGTGTCCTTTGTCTATAGAAGGAGCTCCTGAGATTGATCATAAGGATACTAAAACTTTAAAAAGATTCCTATCAGAAAGAGGTAGAATTCTTCCAAGCAGAATCACATCGATTTCAGCTAAGAAGCAAAGAGAACTGAAAGTAGCTATCAAAAGAGCAAGGGTGCTTGCGCTATTACCTTTTGTGGAACAATAGAATAATAATATTATAATAGGACAATATGGAAGTCATACTTTTAGAGAAATATAAAAAATTGGGCGAGATAGGCGATGTAGTGGCGGTCAAGGGTGGCTTTGCACGTAATTATCTTATTCCAACCAAAAAAGCCATTTTTGCAAGCGAAGAAAACAAAAAAGTTTTTGAATTGAAAAAAGAAGAGATAAAAAAAGAGTTTTCTGAAAAAAGAAATGCAGCTGAAAAAATACTTTCTTCTCTAGATGGAAAGCATATTATTTTAGTTAAGCAAGCTGGGGAAGATGAGCGCTTGTATGGATCAGTTAGCTCTTCAGATATAGCAAAAGCAATAAAAGAACAGCTTGTTCAAGACATTCACAAATCTAGCATTAAGTTGATTATACCAATTAAGTCTCTTGGTTCTCACGTTGTTTCTGTGAATATCTTTTCTGATATTAATGCAGCGTTGCGAGTTATTATCAGCCGAAGTCATGAAGAAGCTCTTCAAATATTAAAAAAAGAAGCTGAAGCTTTAAAAGAAGCTGCTAAGAAAGCTGCACAGAAATTGGAAGAAGAGGCTCAAATGAAAGAAGCCATCTCAGAGGAACCTAACGAATTTGCTAAAAAAGAAAGCAAAAAGAAAAAAATATCTACTGGTCCATCTGAAGAGTTAGCAGATGATCACCCTTCATTATCAGACGAAGAGAGCGAGAAAAAAGCTACTGCAGAAAGAGGCGAAACTAAAACCAAAGCTAAAAAATCTTCAAGTGAAGAAAAGCCTAAGAAAGAAAAGAAAAAATAGTTTGTAAATACTCTCAAAATAAGTGTTAGGAAATGCTTGAAAAGAAAACATTCACTAATATGCTTAAATACGGCGTCATCATGGACGTGATGAATGCAGAGCAAGCGAAGATCGCTGAAAAAGCCGGTGCGTGTGCTGTTATGGCGCTAGAGCGCGTACCTGCACTGATAGTTAAAAATGGCGGGATTGCTAGAGCAAGTGATCCTGAAATGATCAAAAGCATTCAAGATTCAGTCTCCATTCCTGTCATGGCAAAATGCCGCATAGGTCATGTTGCTGAGGCTTGGGTATTAGAAGCTTTGGAAGTTGATTGCATTGATGAAAGCGAAGTTCTAACTACTGCAGATGCTGAATTCCACATCGATAAAACTCAATTTAAAATTCCATTTGTATGCGGGTGTAGAGACCTTGGCGAAGCACTTCGTCGTATCACTGAGGGAGCTGCGCTTATCAGATGCAAAGGCCAAGCAGGGACTGGGGATATCTCAGAAGCAGTCAAGCACTTGCGTAAAGTGCGCAGAGAAATAGATAATTTAAAAGCTATGGATGCTAAGGCGTTGAACGAAAAAGCCCTAGAAATGCGTATAAACATAGATTTGCTTAGAGAAGTCAGAGATAGTGGAAGACTGCCTGTACCATTTTTTGCGGCAGGTGGCGTAGCAACTCCTGCAGATGCCGCGCTTTGTATGTACTTAGGCGCAGAATCAGTTTTTGTTGGTAGCGGGATATTCTTGAGCTCTGAACCAGAAAAAAGAGCTTCAGCAATTGTAGAGGCAGTCAACTGCTGGCAGGATCACAAAAGGCTTGCAGAGGTATCATCAAATTTAGGTGAGGCAATGCAGTTATGAACGTCATAGGTGTGCTGTGTTACCAGGGAGGTGGGGACTTGCACATTGAGGCGCTAAAACTTCTTGGTTTTAAAACTAAAAAAATCTTCTATCAAGACTCGCTAGACAATTTAGATGGATTGATCCTTCCAGGTGGAGAAAGCTCAGTCCAATATAAATACTATATAAAATATAACTTAATTGAAAAAGTAGCTGCATTTGCAAAAACTGGCAGACCAATACTTGGAACTTGCGCCGGCACGATATTACTTTCCAAATACTCATCTCCAGAAGTATCAGGTCTTGGGCTTATAGACATAGATGTCGAGCGTAATTCATATGGCAAACAAATCAGTAGCGGAGTAAAAACCTCAGACACAGGCAACGAAATAGTATTTATCCGCGCCCCTACCATAACATCTGTCGGTGAAGATGTTGAAATTCTTGATACTTACAACAGTAAACCTATTTTCGTCAAGCATCAAAATATTTTTTGCACCACCTTCCATCCCGAGGTTTATAAGTTAGACAAAAAAAATATATTATATACAATTTTTGCTCACATTAATGCTCTCTAACTTAAAGCAAGATTTTTAAATTATGGAATAGCCTTATGTCATTCCTACTCAATCCATCAAACACCTCAACTATGACCACCATTTAGCTTATGATATTTAATCAAACCATATGAAGGCACAACGTGGTTCAGCGTATGTTCAATAAACTAAAGCACTTCAGAGGTATATCTACAAGATATGATAAGCTTGGTATTGCATGGCTGGTATCATTTGTGGCGAAAATAAATGTCGACCACCTCGTTATTGTATGACAAGTAGAAGAAAAATTCAAGGAAGACAATGATAAACCTCAAGAAGAAAAACCAGATGCTAAGCAAGCAGAAAAAACTAACTTGCACAATGATGATTTCTTCTTTTTTGCTGGCGGTGCTGGTGGAAAACTCGGTGTCAATGCATTGCCATTGGTAGTTTTTCAGGATCCATTAAAGACGTATGTTTGTGAACCTATAAAAGCATTAGCACAATACAACGAACAAAACTATCTTGTTGGTTGTGCGGCTTTGCTAGAGGTATATTAATTGATTAAAGGGAAGAGCGCAATTGCTGTAACAGGTCAATTTAGTGCGCAAGACAAAGAAACTTTAAAAAGGGGAGAGGGTATGTGGGCTCGATGTTATGCAGTTTCAACTATAGGCTTTGAGGAAGGAGAGGCGCAAATCAAACCATATATTTCATACAGAGATAACCGCTTCATGGTGTAGGATCTTATGAAAATTTTATGTTCTAGGTAGTATCTACACTATCTAGTAATTCTGAAAGACCAGCATTGCTGGATTTGGGCACGATAGTATATAGTCTTGACTTTATTATTAATATATGTTAATAATTAGTTTACAATATTAATTTATACTAAAAAAACAGGATGGACATAGAAACAATCGAAATTAATAATGCTCTAACTACAGCAATTAGAACCAAAGATGCCAATAGTTTAGCATCTATATTGCAAACTAATAAAAACATTGATTTAAAGGAACAAATTAATGGCCAGTCCCTTTTAAGGCTCGCTACCCTGTACTATAACAGCAGCGTGATAAAATTATTAATAGAAGCTGGAGCTGATTTAAAAGGTTCGTATCTACTGCACAGAGCAGCTAAGTCAGGAGATGTTGAATTGACAACATGGCTATTAGGTAGAGAGGGTATCGATCTAAACGAAAAAGATCATCGAGATAGTACGGCGCTCGCAATAGCTGCTAAGAAGATTACTTATCGTGAAAGCGCAACGCATGCTACAATAATAAAATTATTAATAGAAGCTGGAGCTGATTTAAAAGGTTCGTATCTACTGCACAGTACAGCTAATTCAGGAGATGTTGAATTGACAACATGGCTATTAGGTAGAGAGGGTATCGATCTAAATGAGAAAGATCATAGAGATAGTACGCCGCTTGTAATAGCTAGTAAGCGTATTGGTTCTAAAAGTGCAAAGAATGCTAGTACAATAATAAAATTATTAATAGAAGCTGGAGCTGAGTTAACAGGCTCGTATGTACTGCACAATGCAGCTCAGTCAAAGGATGTTGAATTGATAAAATGGCTATTAACCAGTAAAGATATCGATTTAAACGAAAAAAACGCTCAAGGTGAAACACCTTTAGTGTTTGCTCGACTCCACAGATACTCTGACGATTATTATAAAAGCGAGGTAGCGAAATTATTAATAGAAGCTGGATCTGACTTAACAGGTTCGGGTATACTGCACAAAGCAGTTGAATCAGGAGACCTTGAATTTATAACGTGGTTATTGGATACTAGGAAAAATATAGATTTAAATGAGAAAAACTCACAAGGAAATACACCTTTAAGCTTGGCGATGTATTCAAATAAGGAAGAAATAGCCTTGTTGCTAAAAAAACAACCAGGAATCGTTCTATCACCTAGCGATGAGTTTTTTTTAAGTTCCTTTGAAACAAACAAGAACCAGGCTGAGCTATATAAACATCCTCTCGTCTCAGATGGAGATGATTGCAACATACCTAATAGCAACCATGACCGTATAATAAAATCGTTAATAAGTCATACATATAGTAAAGTTATCACTTATAGTCAACTTTCAAAAGCATATCATTCTTTATTAGAAAGAGATAATTATATTTTAAACGAAGTAATGCATGCCAACTCATTAGGGCATAAACATCCAGTACATTGCAATCTCGTAGATGCAATGTCTTCTTATGATCCCAGTAGTAGAGCAGAAGGATATTATCAACCTGTTTATACCAGGATAGTGGTGAGTAACAATAACAAAGAAAAAGTTAATCTTCCTACCATTATACACGAATACTCTCACAGATTAATGGCTATTATATTTCAAAGTAGCTCACTTCCTTATGCCAATGGAGACACTAATAAAATTGCTCTTTATAAGGATGCTGCAATTAAACTTTTACATAATATTGGAACAAAATATTATGGGATTACCAACTTCTCTTCCTTTAATACTAGTGATTCTCACGAATTTGTCAAAGCTATTATTAATCATAATAGTATGCTACACAAAGCAATAGATGATGGGAATTTGGAAGAACTTAAATCATTATTAAGTTTAACAGGCCAAGATAGCGGCCATAGCAATCCTACACTGTTTTCACTTTTAGGTTCAGCTTGCTATAGTGGCAGGCTAGAAATGGTAAAAGCACTTATAGAATTTAGGAATGATCTAACCAGCTTGCATAATGTATTACATCAAGCAGCTAGTTCACGAGAAAATGATATACTATCATGGCTACTTAATAATGTTCAAGACCATATCGATTTAAATGAGAAAGATGGACATGGAGATACAGCTCTGTCAATAGCTGCCTTATTTGGTAATACCGATAAGATGAAGATGCTGATAGAAGCTGGAGCTGATTTAAAAGGTTCGAATGTACTGCACAGTGCAGCTCTATTAGGAAATATTAATTTCTTGACATGGCTGCTTAATAACAACAAGATCTACATCGATTTAGATGAGAAAGATCAACGCGGATATACAGCCTGGGATTATATAAAATATGGGGATCATGCTGAAGAAATAGAAAAGCTATTTATAGAATATAAAGCTGCTAAAGTTGAACACAAGATACCTGATACACAAAAGCTAGCGGAGTCGAGCAACGATCAAATTATTAGTAATACTACAGATAACAACTTGGATACAGGTAACAAGCAAAGTGACAGCGTTAGTAGAGATAGTAAGCTATATAATGATTGCCTTACAAGCTTTGGCCAGAGCGTAGAATCAGTATATACATCATATCCTAAAACAGAGGAAGATAGTGAACTCATAGTCAGGTTACCGGAAATTATAGTAAAACCAGGATGCTACGAAGCATTGAAAGATGTTTTTATGCCTTTAGAAGAATACTGGAAAGCAGAGATTTCACCAGTAGTTGCTGGCTTTATTGCAAGCCACGATCAAAGCTCATACTGCGCAGATTAGATCAATAAAAAGAATTGCTAGGCAACTATGTAGCCTAGCAATTCTAAAAGTAAAAAGCATTATAACCCATCAGAAAAATGCTTGTTGTGGGCATCAGATAGCATTCATTAAATCTGGGATTTTTGGTATAAATTCCTAGCTCTTTCTATTGTTTATATTTACTTGAACTATAATTGTAATATAAAAATTTTGATAGTTTATCGTGTGTAAAGATATTGGATTTAGCTTTTGAAAAAATATCCTTCTCTCTAATAGAGAGAAGGATATAACTCTTAAGTTGATATTTGCCTCTGCTCGCTTAGCATTAGAGAGGATGAAGGGAGGTGTCTCTAAGCATGCAAAAGGGACTCATTCTCAAAAAGAACAAGCCCCCGGAGGCAATTTCAAAATTCAGATAGCCTCATTATAGACAATATAATTACATATTTCTATAGTTTTTTATTCATAGACAATATAAAATTACTACCTAAATTAGAAAGTAACTTTTGTACCTAAAATTAATGCAGTACCAGAGTTCTTTTGCTTTTTATGTGTAATAGTTGCAACATCACTTGAATCATAGCTATTCGCATAATCACGCTTTAGTTTGGAGTGCATATAAGTTGCCTCTGCATAAGGTAATATGCCAGGAGCAAGGTTATATTCAGCACCAACTGAGACTAAATGTAATTTATTTTTATTTCTTTCACTAAACATGTAAGTTAAGCTTGTTGCGACTTTATCCACTTGATAAGCTACACCAGCTGCATAAACATCTGACAATCCTTTAATACCAGGAATTTTTTCCAATCCACTTTTGAAGCGATTAGAATAACTCAAGGATGCCGCGATGTTTTGATACTTATACAAGCCGCCTACAACAACACTATTTACTTGGTGGAAGCGCTTACCTTTTTCAAAAGATAACTTGTTTCTCGTAGCATGCTCACCAACAACAGATAGCTCAACTAGTTGATCTTGATCAACTTGATTTGACCACTTGATACCACCGTTGATTATATCTTTATAACGCGACCTAATATCTTTTTCTTCGCCATCAGAGAAAGGAAGAGCCGCCCTACCACCTTTATTCCAACTATCTGGCATGTAAGTAATACCAGCTTGAATACCGTTATACTTTGGAGTGTAATAAGAAATCTTTCTAATTTTTTCATGACTCTTAGGATCTAAACCATTATCATCGACTACTAAACCTGGACCGGAGATAAAGTTACGCGAGAAAAGTTTTTCTACATATTTATCATTAAAATCTTTGCTTGGAAATACTTTAACACTTATAAACTTATCCCATGCGCCATCAATGCCACCAGTAGCAGCTGCGACGGATGCACCAGTAATTTTTAATCTACTACCAGCACTGTCATTGCTACCAACTTCAAAACGACCATAATCCTGGTTTTCAGCATAAATATAAGTTCTATCTAAATAAGATTTGCCACCAGGACTATCGCTTATGGTAGTAGTTCCAAGGCCGATCTGACCACCATAAAGCCAGTTATTTGAAGCTTTATAGCTTACTGATAGGTGAACAGCCGCTGTAGTATCTAAGCCTAAATTTTTATTATTTGCTGACACAGGTGGAATAAATTTCTTATCTTGAATTCTATAGCCTGCTTGCGCATCTAAAGATCCGCCAACTGCGATATCCATAGCTCCTTTGTTAAAGTGAATCCCAGTATCCAAAGCTTCTTTTTTAGCAACATGAGATTTTTTTACATGTTTTTTAGCTGGCGAAGCCTTTACTGGCTCTTCTTTAATATAATTGCCAGATGCTCCATTGGAAATTTTTACATCCGCAAAGCCTGCACATGCATATAGCGCAGAAATTGCAGTTGTTGTAAGTAATATTTGTTTTATTTTCATTGCTCTCTCTCTTCATTTATAAACATAAGCAACCAATATAGACTTTATTTGCAATAAGCAACTATTTTCACAAAATACTTCTAAATAATAAAAATTAATGAGCCGTTTGATGCAAATATATCACTCCACCCTGCAAACTCTCGCCAATGTTATTGCTTTTATCTCACTACATCCACTTTTTCTTAACACTTTACTACATTCATTAAGCGTGGAACCAGTTGTATATACATCGTCTATTATAATAATGCTCTTCTTAGGCAATAAGGTTTTGTACTTTTCATTAATAGAAAAAGAATTTTTGACGTTTTTAATTCGCTTGTTGCGAGTTAATTTAGTTTGCGGAGAATCATACCTTGCCTTTATTAATAAATTTGGCATAAACTCCATACCCAGAGTTTTAGCCAATGCCTTCGCAATCAGGGCTGATTGATTATAAAAACGCTGCCTTAGCCTTTTTCTATGCATAGGTACGCAGGTAATATAGTTATACTTTTGAATATCTTGGCTGCCTACCCTAGAAACGATCCAACTAGCGAAATATTTGCTCATATATGTTTTATCATTATATTTTAGCTTATGGATTAGATATCCACTATGTTCATCATATCTAAACAAACTTACTGCTTTATCAAAGTGAGGAGGCTTCTTCAAGCAAGCACCACAAATTAGCTTTGCTCCTATATCAAATTTAAAGGGAACGCCACATTTATCGCAAGAAGGCTCCTGGATGAACTCAACTCCATGCCAGCACGTGGCACACAAAGCCCCATACTCCGAAGTGATTGCGTTGCATAGAAGGCACTTTTTAGGAAAAAACAGCGAAAGAAGCTTAGCAAACACTCAAGTTATTGTTTAGGTAATTAATATAATAATCAACGTAGCTGGAACTAAGTACTTTGCTGAAAAATACCATATTTTATAATATATCTTGTTAGTAGCCAATTCATGCTCAGAATCTTTTTTAGACAAAACACCCGTGGCATACAAGACATATCCTATTCCACCAATAGGAAGCATGAAATTCATCACTACATTTATAATAGAATCGAAAATACCAACACCAAATAGCTTAACTTCACCGAGTAAGTTAAAAGATAAGATTGAAGGTATTCCTAGCAGGAAGGCGCATAGCCCTGTCATTATAGTTGCTTTTGCCCGGCTTACAGATAGCTTTGCCGCCATGGTTGAAACCAAAGGCTCAGCAAGATTTATCGACGAGGTAATCGCGGCAAATAACAACAAGCAAAAGAAGAGCGACATTATAATCCCAGAAAATGGAACGCCCGCGAATGCATTAGGAATAGCTAAAAACATCAATCCAGGGCCAGATTCTACGCCAATATTTTTAGCAAAAATTATCGGGAAAATCGCAAGCCCCGCAAGTATTCCTACAGCAAACTGTATTATTGCCACATAAAAACTTGAGCTGATAATCGAGACTTTTTTCCCTAAATACGAACCATAAACAAACATTGCGCCAGCCCCAACAGCCAGAGAAAAGCATGCTTGCCCAAGAGCTTGCAATGCAACATTGTGGTTAATTTTGCTAAGATCAAAGTGAAATAAAAATTCCAAAGCCTTGCCAAACGCCCCGCTGAAGAAAGCAGAGTATAAAACCAACGCTATAAGTATTATAAACAATAATGGCATCAATATGTTATTTAGCCTCTCCAGGCCATGCATGATTCCTCTGGCAACCACCATCATAGTCATAGACATAAATATAGCATGAAGCAAAATTTGTAGCTCATAGCTCAAAAGCAAAGACTCCCACATGATTTTTATTTCCCCCAAGCGATCTGGAAGGGATTTAAACAAGCTAACAGCAAAATAATAAATGACCCAGCCAGAGACCACACTATAAAAAGACAGTATCATCAGCAAAGTCAGCAAGCTAAACCAGCCAAGGTTTGAGAAAGCTATTGGCTTCTTATATTTTACAGACAAACCCTTCAACCCATCCACCAAAGTTGCTCCAGAGCTTCGTCCTAGCGCTATCTCTGCGACTAACAGTGGAATGCCTATTGCAAATACAAATAACGTATAAAGTAGAATAAATGCACTGCCACCTTGCTCACCAACAACATACGGAAATCGCCAGATATTACCAATGCCAACAGCCGCTCCCGCAGAAGCCAAAATAAAGCTTAACTTACCTGACCATTGTTGTTGTGTTTGTTTCATAAGTATTATATAAACCAATAAATGTTTAATTGTTAAGAAAAGCGCTAGCTAATCATTAAATAATGAAAATCTACTCAAAGTACATCCTCAATTCTCTTTGCAAAATATTTGCAATGATTGCGCTTACGCTAACCATTGTTGTCGTTCTAATACAATTACTGGGATTTATCAATCATAATCTGATCGCTAATCTTGGGTTTTATAACATTATGAAGCTCATCTTTCTTGAATCCATCCCGATTCTTTTTTATATATCTCCAATAGCTCTAGTATGCTCGATATTATACTTATATAACTCTTTGGCCATAGATCACGAGTTAATAATGTTAGAAGCTAGTGGCATTAGTAAATATGAAATTGCTAAGCCCACAATAATTTTTGCAGTAGGGCTAATGTTCATAGGCTATATGATATCAATGTTTATAGACCCTCTTTCTAAAAGGGCACTGGTAGAGCATAAAAATAACCTTATAAACTCCTCAATATTCTCAACAATATTAGAAGAAAAAGTTTTTAACAAAATATCAAAAAACTTAATAGTGTACTTAGATCATCAAGACCAGCAAAATCAGCTACATGGCATCGCTATTTACGACCATAGAATACCAAGTGAGCAATTCACAATTTTCGCAGAAAAAGCTGAGATTATTAATGATAAAGATAACATAATATTCAAGCTATATAATGGCAGCAGACAGGACATTCAAAAAAATTCTTTAAGAATGCTTTATTTCAACAGCCTTTCCTGGCCGGTATCGATTGATAAATTATATAATAAAAATCGCAGCATTTCTTTAGGTGAAAAAATCATCTTCCATTTGATTTGGGACAAAATAAAAGATGCTGCGCAAGATAAGAAGCTAACACAGGAAATAAATCATAGACTCGCTTATCCATTGCTTAATTTTGTTCTAGCATGTGTGTCACTAGCTACGCTTTTTTCAGGCAGCTTTGATCGCCGATGGAAAATAAAAAGAACAGCAAGATCTGCAATATTTGCCGTCCTAACCTTTGCTGTTATTATAACTTTAAAAACAAAAGACATACAAAGCGTGGCATTTATTTTTCTTGTATACATAAGCGTTGTCTTGATATCCTATTGCAGCCTATACGTGCTAAGAAAAAATAGCGAAGGAATAGAAATTATTCCCAGCAATATCAAGAAAAAACTTCCTCGCAAACTGCAGTGGCTTTTTCTCTAAAGTCAACTAGAGCGACACCCCACAACTTAGAACATTGAAGATTATAAAAGAAACAGCTATCATTGCGCAATAATTTTTAGATAAAAACCTATATGACTCGCAAAAATCCGTATTACAAAGGTCCTATAAGTGATCATTTTGATGGCAAGAGGTTTCACAACCTTCAGCCAGGAACCGAGAATAAATTTACTGATTTAGTCAAATGGCTAATTACTAGAAAGAAAAAAATATGGCCAAAATCAGTGTCTATAAATAAAATATCTGAGCCACCTGCTGTAATTGCTGGCAATAAAATATGTGCTACTTACATCAATCATGCAACTGTTTTAGTGCAAACCAATGGAGTTAATATACTTACAGACCCTGTGTGGTCAGAGAGAGTTAGTCCTATCAAATGGCTTGGTCCTAAGAGAGTTTATCCTCCACCAATAAGCTTGGAAAAGATGCCTAAAATAGATGTAATTCTGATAAGTCATAATCATTATGATCATTTGGATCTCGATACGATTCGCAAAATTTATAAAATGCATAAACCTAAAATATATACAGGTCTCGGCCTTGATGTTTTTTTTAAGCAGCATAAAATAGACGCCATAGGACTTGATTGGTGGGATGAAATAATTGTCAATGAGACCTTAAAGATAACTTATGTACCATCTCAGCATTGGTCATTGAGAAAACTTTCTGATAAAAACCAAACACTGTGGGGTGGATTTGTGATTAGTGCTGGCCCAAATCAGGTGTATTTTTCTGGTGATACTGGTTATTATCAGAAACATTTTCAAGATATTGGCAAAAAATTCCCCAACATCAAGCTAGCTCTCTTGCCGATAGGGGCATATAAGCCTGAATGGTTTATGCACCATAACCATATGAACCCAGAAGAAGCCGTGAGGGCAGCGATGGACTTGAATTCTAAGCTTAATTTAGCAATACATTATGATACCTTCAACCTAGCAGGCGAAGACTACAACCAAGCACCAAGAGATTTAGAGGCAGCACTAAAGAAGCACAAAAAGAGTAAAGCTTGGTTCAAAAACATAATGCCTGGCGATACTATAGAAATATGATTGCTACGATTCATCCACATGATCCGTCGCTAGAGTTGCATATGCAAGTTTAGCGACGGATTTTTCTTTGACATCGCCCTAAGAAAGGATTACAGTACAGATATGATCAATTAGATTATGTAATTTATATGAAAAAACCCTATTTTATAGGTAGGTCTAATGAACTAAGCGCCTTAAATAGACTTGCATCAAAAAAATCTGCAAGTCTTGTGGTCATCAGAGGTAGGCGTCGTATTGGCAAAAGCAGATTAGTGGAAGAATTCGCCAAGGATTATAGATTTTTACGTTTTTCAGGATTACCTGAAGAAGAAAAACTAACAGCACAAGATCAGAGAAATGAATTTTCCAAACAGCTATCAACAGCAACAGGAGCAAAAGAAAATACCTATGATGATTGGTCAAGGTTATTTAGTTCGTTAGCCTCTGAGGTGAGTTCAGGTAAGGTTATAATATTATTTGATGAAATTTCATGGATGGGTGGCAAAGATCATTTATTTCTACCAAAACTTAAAAATGCTTGGGATATGGAATTTAAACAAAACCCTGAGTTAATACTAATTTTATGTGGCAGCGTTTCAAGCTGGATTGAACAAAATATTTTAAACTCTACAGGATTTGTTGGCAGACTTTCATTAGTGCTGAATCTAGAAGAATTATCTCTTCATGAAAGCAATCAATTTTTAAATCGATTGAATTTTAAAGGGGATCCTTATGAGAAATTTAAAATATTTAGTGTTACAGGCGGCGTGCCTAGATATCTTGAAGAAGTGGATCCTAAGCTTACTGCAGAAGAGAATATAAAGCATTTGTGTTTTACCAAAAGCGGCATTTTATTTCGTGAATTTAATGACATCTTTAGTGACATATTTTCTAGCCGTACTAATATGTATAGGAAAATTGTTGAATCATTAGTATCTGGTAGGAAAGAGGTTGAACAAATTGCAGATTATTTAGGAATAAAGGCAAGCAGCCACCTTAGCAAATATTTAGATGATTTATTAATATCTGGATTTATAAGGAGAGACTACACTTGGACTATAAGTAAATATAAACCTTCTAGGCTAAGTCAGTATCGATTATCTGATAATTACCTGCGTTTTTATCTAAAATACATTGAACCAAACAGATCAAAAATTGAAAGTGGACATTTTAATGAACAATCAATAATCAATTTGCCTGGCAGTAGCGCCATAATGGGATTCCAATTTGAGAATTTAGTTTTAAATAATAGAAAATTGATTTGGAAAGAATTAAAAATTTATCCAGAAGACATAGTTAGCGACAATCCATATTTCCAAAGAAAGCAAACTCGCAAAAAGGCATGTCAAGTTGATTATATGATTCAGCTAAAGACAAACGTACTTTTTGCTTGCGAGATAAAATTCTATAAAGGCGAAATAAAACGAGATATTATCGAAGAAACTAAAACAAAACTCGAGACATTATTTTTACCACGTGGCTTCAGTGTGAAGCCGGTGCTTATACACGTAAATGGCGTAGCAGACTCTGTAATAGATGAAGATTACTACTATCGCATTATTGACTTTGGTAAAGATTTATTATAAACAGAACTTAACATATCTCTTTGCAAGCCTGAATAATGTCACCAACTTGCGGCAATGCAAGCTTCTCCAAATTTGCAGCGTACGGAAGTGGTACATCTTTTGCTGTTACATTTAAAACTGGGGCATCTAGGTAATCAAATGCTTCTCTCATTATAATCGCTCCGATTGAAGCTCCAACGCCGCCGAAAAACCAACCTTCTTCAACCGTAACCAACCTATTGGTCTTCATCACCGATTTAATTATTGTTTTGGAATCTAGCGGGCGCAAGGTGCGTAAATCTATCACTTCAGCGCTGATGCCTTGTTTTTTCAGCTCTTCAGCAGCAGCAAGCGCAAAGCTTAGTTGCAACGAATAAGCCACGATCGTGACGTCACTGCCCTCAAGAACTACATTTGCTTTGCCGATCTCAACTTCCTTTTCCTCTAGCTCAAATTTATGGCCATATAAAATTTCATTTTCCAAAAATATAACGGGACCGTCATAGCGGATCGCCGCCTTTAACAGTGCCTTAGCATCCGAAGCAAAATAAGGAGAGATGACAGTTAGGCCTGGGATGTGCGAGTATAAGCTTGAAAAATCCTGCGAATGCTGCGCAGCAACCCGTGCTGCTGCACCATTTGGCCCTCTAAACACGATAGGACATTTAATCAAGCCACCTGACATATATTTAGTTTTTGCAGCAGAATTTATGATTTGGTCTATCGCCTGTAGCGAAAAATTGAAAGTCATAAATTCAACTATTGGTCGCAGGCCCGCAAACGCTGCGCCCACTGCAAGGCCGGTGAAACCATGCTCGGTAATTGGAGTATCTATCACTCTCTTAGAACCAAATTCATCTAGCAGACCTTGGCTTACTTTGTAAGCTCCTTGATACTCCGCCACCTCTTCACCCATCAAGAATACTTTGCTATCTCTTCTCATTTCCTCTGCCATCGCATCTCGCAGAGCTTCTCTTACTGTAATTTCGGTCATTTTATAATACCTATATTCTAATTATAATTCATCGTTATGAGAGTACCCATAGTACCTCCCAAGCATATCGTTCAATCTTAGATCTGCCGTATCATCCCACGTTCCCCAACAGTAACCATTTTGGTGATTAAAGTGCAAATTAAAAGCCCTGACTACGTTAGCCGTATGATCATCATAATAGCCATTCTCAGTAATATTATAGCCAAAAAGCTTTAGGCGATGTTGCAAATCTTTCACTGCAACGCCTTCAGCACCAATATGATATAAAACTTCAGGTGCGCTAGACGAGAGATTAGAGAAAATTCCATGGCCCCTGTAAGCCATGTAATGCCAATCGAATGATGCACCAGGGTCTATTTTTCTGCCTTCGTATGCTGTAACATCGCTATGGCCAACGATATTGTAGTCTTTTATCTCTTTATTTGCGAATTTTAAATAAGAAATAAGATGTATCAATGCGTCCATCTGACTTTGAGAAAATGCATTTAATTCGCAAGAAACATCATATTTGCGGTCACAATTTGCAAGAAAGCATTCTTGATCACCATTTCCAGGATTTACCAGCTCTATTCCTATTGAGAAATCGTTTACAGAGTCTCTTCCATGCCAACTGCTAATACCCGCATGCCATGCTTTGTGATGCTCAGATACTAGACTATCTATTCTACCATCTTCTCTAATAAGGTAGTGCGCGCTTACACCACGGTCGGCTGTAAGCATAGCATAAGACGTATAAAAATCAGCTTCCGTATAGTGAATGACAATAGTATCAATTACAGCACCCATCGGCCTTTCGCCATAATTAAGATATTTATATCCCTCAGGAGCTCTATATATACCCATCGGTGGTTTAAGTCCTCTATACATATGCCTCCTAATATATATCAGTGAATAATTCCTCTGGATCTGGTTCTGGACTGTTTTCTGCAAAATCTACAGCTTCGCTAACTTTTTGTTTTACTTCGTTTTCTATTTTTTTTACATCATCTTCAGTGAGATGCTTGTTATCGAGCAAAAATTTCGTGAAATTATTTATTGGATCACGATTTTCTTTAAATTCTTCGACCTCTTCTTTATTACGATATTTTGCAGGATCTGACATAGAATGGCCTCTATAGCGATACGTTTTTACCTCAATTAGAACAGGACCCCTTGATTCCCGAGCATGGGCTGATGCTTCAAGCGCAGCTTTCTCAACAGCTAGTACGTCCATGCCATCGACCTGCACTCCTGGAATGCCGAAAGACTCTCCTCTTTTGTACAGATCAGTTGCCGCCGTTGATCTTTCAACTGAAGTGCCCATAGCATATTGGTTGTTTTCAATTATGTATACAACAGGCAAATTCCAAAGTTTTGCCATATTGAACGCTTCATAAACTTGGCCTTGATGAGCTGCACCGTCACCATAATAAACATATGTCACGTTATCGTTGCCAAGATACTTATCCGCAAAAGCAAGACCAGTACCAATAGGCACTTGCGCGCCAACTATGCCGTGCCCACCATAGAAGTGTCTTTCTAGGTCAAATATGTGCATAGAGCCACCCTTGCCTTTAGAGCAGCCTGTTGCCTTGCCGAGTAACTCTGCTAAAACAGCCTTGGGATCTCCGCCAACAGCTAGAATATGTCCATGATCCCTATAGCTAGTGATATGCTTATCTCCTTCTTTTGCTGCTTCAACAAAGCCAACTATCACCGCTTCCTGACCTATATATAGGTGGCAAAAGCCGCCAATCTTCCCCATGCCGTAGAGTTGACCAGATTTCTCTTCAAAACGCCTTATAAGCAGCATTTTATAGAGCATACTTTCATACTTGCTCTTATTAGATAAAGCCATTAAACACTCCTAAATCACAAATCTAACAACATATTATAAAGACTTGTTCATAAAAACCAATAAATAATTTAGAGCATTCAAATATATGTGGAGGTAAAATTATTTCGACTGTTCATCTATTATGCGCTGAGCTGCTTCAAGAGTTATAGTTTCAGGGTCTTCCCCTTTTGGAAGCTTGACATTTTTTTTACCATATTTGATATACGGTCCAAACCTTCCTTTTAGAATAGATACTTCATTTTTCTTATAAACACCTAACACCTTTGCAGCCGCCTTAGGATTTTTGCTAATAACTTCCAGAGCTTTTTCTAGGCTTATAGAAAATACATCATCAATGGATGGTAGTGAGGTGAATTTTTTATTGTGCAGCAAATACGGTCCAAATCTGCCTATATTTGCCTTTATGACTTCGTTAGTCTCCGGATGAATACCGACTTCACGCGGCAATGCAAGTAGCGCGATTGCTTGCTCTATGGTTAATTCATCGGGTTTAAAGGTTTTTGGAACTGGCGATCTCTTCATCAAAGGATCATCCTTTTCTCCTAGTTGCACATAAAAACCATATGGACCTTTTTTTAGAAATATTTCTAATTGCGTCGCAGGATCAACTCCAAGGAGGCGATCGCTACTTGATGCACCATCTTCAGCATCATTGCCCTCACCATCACTGCTGTGTATGTCAAATTTCCTATGATATTTACAATCAGGATAGCGTGAGCAAGCGACAAATGGTCCAAATTTACCAATTCTAATTCCAAGCCGCCCATCCTTACAATCAGGGCATTGGTGTGGATCTTTCCCTTCTTCAGTGTGCGGGAAGACATAGTGCTCTATGAGTGGAGTCATAGCATCAGTGATTTCATCAATGGAGTGCTTAGAAACCTCTTTTGTGTTGCTATAGAATGAACCCCAGAATTCTTTGAGCAGCTCCTTCCAGTATACTTTCCCATCAGATATTAAATCTAGGTCATCTTCTAATTTAGCAGTAAAGTCATATTCGACATATTTATTAAAGAAGCTAATCAGAAAAGCAGTAACTAGGCGCCCCCTATCTTCTGGGATAAATCTTTTTTTATCTAGCCTGACATAATTCCTGTCTTGAAGCACCGAGATGATTGTGGCATATGTAGATGGTCGGCCTATGCCAAGTTCCTCGAGTTTTTTTACTAAACTTGCTTCGCTATATCTTGGAGGTGGCTCAGTGAAGTGTTGCTCCGGCAGCACATTCAATAACCCTAGATCTTCACCTTCCTTTAAAGGAGGTAAAATATTACCGTTCTCTTCATCAGCAGAATCTTTACTACTTTCTTTATCAATGCCCTCCTTATAAATTTTGTAGAATCCATCGAAAGCAATTGTAGAGCCAGTTGCCTTTAGTTCTGCATTGTTGTCTTTTGTTAGTATAGTAACATTCACCTGGTCTAATATGACGCTGTTCATCTGACAGGCAAGCATTCTCCGCCAAATCAAGTCATACAGAGACAGGTGATCTTTTTCTAAAGATGCTGATATTTTTTGTGGAGTGTCAAAAACACTTGTTGGCCTGATCGCCTCATGAGCTTCCTGGGCATTTTTGACTTTTGTCTTATAAATTCTTGGTGAGTCCGGTAAATATTTTTCACCTATCTCTGATGATATATATTTTCTAGCTTCTTTGACTGCATCTTCAGAAAGCTGGACACCATCAGTTCTCATATAAGTTATCAGACCAGATTCGTATAATTTTTGTGCAATTGTCATGGTCTTTTTTGCACTAAAGCCAAGCTTTCTAGAGGCCTCTTGCTGCAAAGTAGAGGTTATAAATGGCGGATAAGGATTTCGCTTTTGCTGTTTTTTCTCAATGGATTTTATATAATAATCTGCCCTCTCTAACCTAGCGACTAGTGGTCTCACCATTTCTTCATTAGCAAGATCCAACTTCTCTAGTTTCTTTCCATCTATAGAAATGAGGCGAGCAAAAAACTTCTCTTTTGCCTCATTATTCAACAAGCATTTTATAGTCCAATATTCGTTTGTAATGAATTTTTCTATTTCATCTTCTCTGTCGCAAATGAGGCGCAGAGCAACGGACTGCACTCGCCCAGCAGACCTACTGCCTGGTAGTTTACGCCACAGTATTGGAGAGAGAGTAAAGCCGACCAAATAATCCAGTGCGCGCCTGGCTTGCTGCGCATTTACAAGATCCATACTTATATCTCGAGGCTTTTCTATCGCACTAAGTACAGACGCCTTTGTGATCTCATGAAAAGCTATGCGCTTTATTTCCACGCCCTTTTTGAGAGCTTTTTTTTGCTTTATCAATTCCGCAACATGCCACGAAATGGCCTCTCCTTCACGATCGGGATCGCTCGCTAGATAAATTTTATCTGATTTTTTTGCTAAATCTATAATAGTTTTAACATGCTTAGAAGCTTTTGGATTGATCTCGTAGTGCATATCAAAATCACGATCTGGCTCAACCGATCCAGGCTTGGATGGAAGATCGCGCACATGGCCATAAGAAGAAACGACCTTATAGTCACTTCCAAGATATTTATTTATAGTCTTAGCCTTTGCAGGGGACTCTACTATTACTAAACCAGTCATGTTCTCCTAAAAAACTTATGCTGCCGCTAAAGCTATACTATTGCCACTAACTCTTTCTATTTTCCCAGCAAGCTCTAGCTCCACCACAACCATCATTATGAAATTTACAGGCACTTGAAGCTCTCTAACTAAATAATCAATCGATATTGGTGTAGCGTTTAGTTTAGATAAAAGTAATTTTCTAATTTTTTCAAGATCTTTTTTATAATTTACACTATCGTAGTCGATATTTTCACTTATAAATTCTTCACGCTCATCTAATAATAGCTGTTGTTTTGGGACTTTATTTGCTATTTGACCCTCCAAAACTTGCAAGACATCATTAGACGTTTCAAACAAATGTGCACCCTGTTTGAGCAACAGATTGGTGCCAGAATACCGTGGATCTAAAGGAAAACCTGGTACAGCAAACAATTCACGGTTATGCTCGATAGCAAAATTAGCAGTTATTAGAGAGCCGGACTTTAGGCTAGCTTCAACTATTATAACTGCTTCTGCAAGACCTGATATTATTCTATTACGTTGAGGAAAGTGCTGTGCCTTTGGAAGCGACCCAAAGGAATTCTCAGTGATTATTAGGCCTTTTTCCGCGATCTGCGCATAAAGATCTTTATTTTCAGGCGGATAAATATTATCAATGCCACCGGCAATAACTGCGATTGTGCCTTTATCTAAGCTTGCTCTGTGTGCATACGTATCAATACCTCGAGCAAGACCAGATGATACAATAAAGTTACTCTCTCCCAGATCAAGTGCTATTTTATAAGCAAATCGCGTACCATTGCTTGAGGCATTGCGTGACCCTACAATCGCGACAGTACGTTTTTTCAGCAATGCCTTATTGCCCAACACTGTGATTATTGGAGGATAATCAACTATTTGCTTCAATAATGGAGGGTAAGAAGCGTCTTTAAAGTAGATCATCTGTGCACCATAAGATGACACAGAATCTATTTCTTTCAGGGCTTGCTCTTCTGAACACAACTTGATAGCCGATCTGGCCGCACCACCCCTTAGAGTCAATCCAGGCACCATTTCTAGAGCTTTTTCAGGAGTCCCAAACAATTTTATTAGAGCAAAGAACGTTTTAACGCCTATGTTCTCTGACCTCATCAGGCGCAGCGCTGCAAGACCCTCTGGATTCATAATGGTAAGCTACAAAATCTATAACTGATCTGCATAAGATGCTAAGTAACTCGCAACCCCGTCCGACGTTGCCTTCATACCTGCACTTCCTTTTTTCCAGCCAGCCGGACAAACCTCGCCATGCTTCTCATGAAAAATCAATGCATCTACTATACGTATAGTTTCATCAGCATCTCTACCTAGAGGCAGATCATTTATAAGTTGATGACGTATAATTCCATTTTTATCAATCAAAAAAGTTCCTCTGAGAGAGACCCCTTTTTCCATCAACACACCATAACTAGCAGCAATGGACTTTGTAAGATCTGCAACTAATGGAAATTTAATATTTCCGATTCCTCCTTTGTTTATAGAGGTATTCTTCCATGCAAGGTGGGTGAAGTGAGAATCGATACTAATGCCAATTAGCTTCACGCCACGAGAGGCAAATTCAGCGACCCTGTTGTTAAATGCAATAATTTCCGAAGGACATACGAATGTGAAATCCAAGGGATAAAAAAACAACACTGCCATGTCATTTTTTCTGTACTCGCTTAAGCAAAATTTTTCCTCGATTTTATTATCCGGCATTACAGCTGGTGCTCCAAAGTCCGGCGCTAATTTCCCTACTAAATTCATATTAATACCTTGTAAATATAATTACTCTATTTAGACCGTATTATATACAAAAACTCATTTAATTCAATTGAAAGTTCGTTTTTTAATACTCGCAAAATAAAAACACAATATGTAAATATTTATAAAAAACAACTATAGCAATTCTTTTGATTTTATGTTTCCCTCTATGTTTTTGATATCTGCAGCTGAAAGTCCAGTAAATTTATGGATTTTCTCTATTGGCTCATTTTCAAGCAACATGGTTTTTGCTAT